>Ga0233434_1000184_pt1 | contig 81533 bp, 64 predicted proteins | sample SI_122_August201_4_FD_182738 | JGI IMG/M metagenome (GOLD analysis project Ga0233434, IMG submission 182738) | Seawater microbial communities from Saanich Inlet, British Columbia, Canada - SI_122_August2016_120_MG | ecosystem: Environmental > Aquatic > Marine > Inlet | place: Canada: British...
TAATGTAATAGGTTTTGAAGGAGCAGACTCAGCAGTAGAGGTAAATCCAGATCCTTCAGGAATCAATACCAGTAATACTGTAGTTAGAACTACAAAAACAGAAGGAGCAGCATTTTTTGCAGGAACTGGTATGGGACTAGATGTAGCGATTGATTTTTCTGAAACGGAATCTATTTCAATTAAGACTTGGTCACCAAAGGCAGATATTCCAGTGCGTTTAAAGTTAGAGGGGCCAGGAGGTGAATTTATAGAATTGGATGTAAACACAACAGTAGAGAATGAGTGGGAAACCCTTACTTGGGACTTTACAGGACAAACTTCAGGAGTCGATTGGCTAACTGTAGTGATATTCTTCGAATTTGTAGAAGGTTTACCTGGAGATGGAACTACGTATTATTACGATGATATTGAGTTAGCATTACCTGTTTCTGATTTAGTAGAATTACCTGTAACTTTTGAGAGTGCAACTGCCGATTATAATGTAATAGGTTTTGAAGGAGCAGACTCAGCAGTAGAGGTAAATCCAGATCCTTCAGGAATCAATACCAGTAATACTGTAGTTAGAACTACAAAAACAGAAGGAGCAGCATTTTTTGCAGGAACTCTTATGGGACTAGATGTTCCAATCGATTTTTCTGAAACGGAATCTATTTCAATTAAGACATGGTCACCAAAGGCAGATATTCCAGTGCGTTTAAAGTTAGAGGGGCCAGGAGGTGAATTTATAGAATTGGATGTAAACACAACAGTAGAGAATGAGTGGGAAACCCTTATTTGGGACTTTACAGGACAAACTTCAGGAGTGGATTGGCTAACTGTAGTGATATTCTTCGAATTTGTAGAAGATTTACCAGGAGATGGAACTACGTATTATTACGATGATATCGAGCTAGCAGATAACCCTTTAAATATAAGTGACACTATTTTATCAACTGTTGTTTCTTATCCAAATCCAGTTAAAACGATTTGGAATGTACAAGCACAAGAAACCATTACCGATATAGTTATTTATAACCTTTTTGGTCAGAGAATTATCTCTATTTCACCAAATATGACGAATGTTACTTTAAATATGTCAGAAATGAGATCCGGTATTTATTTAGCCCATGTATTTTCGGATCAAGGGACTAAAATTATAAAAATATTAAAAGAATAAAAAAAAACTGAGATTTAAATTCAGTATATTGCTAATTATTAAACATTTAACTATTAATTAAATTAAAAAAAAATGAAAAAAAATTATTTTACAATCGCTTTAGTATTTTGTTTGACCTCTATGGTTATGGCTCAAAATACAGTAACAGTAGATGCAAATGCAGAGCAACTTGGCTATGCAAATGTATTTGAAACAAATGGAGATTATGTATTTGGAGAGTCTTGGGGTTTATTAGATTTAAAAACCGTAGTTGATCAAGACATGAATACCTTAACTTTACAACCTAATTTCAATACTTATGGTGATGGGACTGACCCATTTTGGGTAAACCCAGCAACAACTCTTGGGAATAAATATTTTGAAGGTAATACCTTAGTAGAGAGTTTCGATTTAGTTGGTAGTCCACTTACTTTTGAAGGTGTGATTGATTCTAATACACTTGCGGGTAACGGATATGTTTTATTTAATGTAAATAATGGGCCATTAGAAGGTGGTCATCAAGCAGTTCCAGCAGATTTTGGAGGAGCATTTACAGTTGAAGGAGTTACTGAAGATTTAGTTCTTTTACTTGATGAAGGAAGTGATCCTGATGAGAATGATGGTTGTGAACCCGTTATTAACGCAAGTGAATTAGAAGGAAAAATTGCAGTAATTAGAAGAGGTGCTTGTGAATTTGGTTTAAAAGCATTAGCGGCTCAGGATGCAGGTGCAGTTGGTGTTGTTATGCTTAACAATGTGGAAGGACCTCCTATTGTAATGGCAGGTGGGGAATTTGGAGAACAAGTGACTATTCCTGTATTAATGGTTTCTGATGTAACTGGTGCAGCGATTGTTGCAGAATTAGCAAATGGAGTCAATTCAACAATGATATTAGATGCTTATGAAGCAATTGCTTTTATTAAAGTTTTTAATAGTGACTTTTCTGTTCTGAAATTTGAATTTGATTTTTTAGAAGCTGGAGAAACAGATTTTTCTGTTACATACGACAATGTTGAGGATACAGATTTTGTAGTTCAATATGGTTTTGCAGTATATGGATTAAATGCAAATCCTGTTGATGAGACAGCTTTAGGAAGTATTGTTGTTACTAACAGTACTTTAGGAGTTAACGATTTTAATGCTATTAATGTTTCTGTATATCCTAATCCTACGATTAATAACATAAATATTCAGTCGGATGAGCAAATTACAAATATTGTAGTTTACAACACGCTTGGACAAATGGTGATGAATGCAGCTCCAGATGCAACTAATTTCTCTATGGAGACCGCTAATTTAGACGCGGGTATTTACTTCGCAAAGCTATCAACAGAAAAAGGAAGTAAAACAGTAAAGTTTATCAAACAATAAAAATTTATATATAATTTTTTTAAAAAAAAGAGGTAATTTATCTGAATTTTTCAGAAAGGTTACCTCTTTTAAATGAATATTTCTAACCTAATAAACCTCATATGGCTATAATATCTTTTCTCGCATTTACACTTATAGTTGCAATTATTTCATATTTAGCAACAAGAAAGACAAACGAAAAAACATCTGATGGTTATTTTTTAGGAGGAAGAAGCCTTACGGCAGGAGTAATAGCAGGTTCATTATTACTTACTAATCTTTCAACAGAACAGTTAGTGGGTCTTAACGGTTCAGCATATGAAAGCGGACTATCGGTTATGGCTTGGGAAACACTTGCGGCAATTGCTATGGTTGTCACTGCGTTGTTTTTACTTCCAAGGTATTTAAAAGGAGGTCTAACCACAGTGCCTCAATTTTTAGCAAAGCGTTTTGATGTCGCTACAAAAACAATTACATCTGCTTTATTTTTAACTGGCTACGTCGTTGTCTTGTTACCAGTAATTTTGTATTCAGGATCTTTGGCTATAAGCGGAATGTTTAATATTCCTGAAGTATTCAATATAACAAAGGGTCAGTCAATATGGCTTTGTGTTTGGGGTATAGGAATTATAGGCTCTATTTATGCTGTTTTTGGAGGATTAAAAGCAGTAGTAGTATCTGATAGTATTAACGCCATTGGATTGTTAATTGGTGGATTATTTATTCCAATTTTTGGATTGTTGGCTATTGGTGATGGAAGTATTATGGAAGGAATTTCAATACTAACCACAGAACATCCAGAAAAATTTAAATCTATGGGTAGTTCCTCTGATCCAGTACCTTTTTATACTATTTTCACAGGAATGATGTTGGTACAACTTTTTTATTGGGGTACCAATCAACAAATCATCCAAAGAGCACTGGGTGCAAAAAACTTAAAGGAAGGGCAAAAAGGATTGTTGTTAGGCTCATTTATAAAAATATTGGGACCACTTATTGTTGTTCTTCCAGGAATTATTGCATACCATATGTTTAATGGTAATTTAGAAACATCAGATCAGGCATATCCAATGTTAGTAGCTAAAGTATTACCTCCAGTATTACTAGGTTTTTTCGCTGCAGTTATTTTTGGAGCTATTTTAAGCTCATTTAATAGTGTTTTGAATAGTTCTGTTACTCTTTTCGGTATAGATATTTACAAGCAACATATTAATCCAAAAGCTGAAGAAGGACTTGTTGTAAAACAAGGAAAACGTTTTGGATTATTGTTAGCGCTGGCATCCATGTTTATAGCTCCCGCAATTGCAAATGCAGGCAGCTTATTTGATTACTTACAAGAAATAAATGGAATCTATAGCATTCCAATTTTAACTATTATTGTTGTTGGATACCTTACAAAACGAGTACCAGCTATCGCTGCGAAGGTCGGATTATTATCCGGTTCTATTTTATATATTCTTAGTCAGTTTTTATTACAACCTTATTTTATTACTAAGGCATTAGCTAAAGCAAGTGCATCAGGTATAACAGACCCAACACAATTAGCACTCATCAAATCACAAGCATATTTCGGTTTACATTATTTAGATGTAATGGCTATTTTATTTGTATTAAATGTTTTTATTATGTTAGTAATAGGGAAGATAAATCCAAGACCAGAAGCATATGTGCAAGAATACACTAAACAAGTTGATATAACTCCTTGGAAATATGTTAAAATTTCTGGTTTTATGATTTGTGTAATTGTTATAGGGATCTATATATATTTTAAATAAAAAAATTATATTTTGATTATTAATCAATAACAGTAATAAGGAAATAGCATTTAAATTTTCACAAATGGAAAAAGGTATAAGAAAAATCGGTGTTTTAACCAGTGGAGGTGACGCGCCAGGTATGAATGCTGCTATTAGAGCAGTAGTTAGAGCTTCTGTATATCATAAATTGGAATGTATTGGTATATATAGAGGCTATGAAGGACTTATAGAAGAAGACTTCAAAAATTTAAATGCACGTTCCGTTAAAAATATAATAAATAGAGGAGGGACCTTACTTAAATCTGCTAGATCTAAAGAGTTTTTTTTAAAAGAAGGTCGATTAAAAGCTTACAATAATTTAAAAAATGAAGGTATAGATGCACTTGTCACTATTGGAGGAGACGGTACATTTGCTGGCGCTTCTGTTTTTAGTAATGAGTTTGATATTCCTATTATCGGAATACCAGGAACTATTGATAATGATATTAATGGCACTGATTTTACCATAGGTTATGACACTGCATTAAACACCGTTGTAGAAGCTATCGATAAAATTAGAGATACCGCAAATTCACATAATAGATTGTTTTTAGTTGAAGTAATGGGACGTGATGCTGGAGATATCGCATTAAATGCGGGAATAGGTGCAGGAGCAGAGGAAATACTAATCCCTGAACAAGACATGGGGAGACTACGTTTAATAGAATCACTTAAAAAAAGTAAAAAATCAGGTAAGACATCTAGTATTATTGTTGTTTCAGAAGGAGATCAAATCGGTAAAAATATTTTTAAACTTGCTAGTTATATCGAAGACAATCTTACAGGTTATGAAGTAAGAGTAACTGTTTTAGGCCATATTCAAAGAGGCGGAAGTCCCAGTTGTTTTGATCGCGTTTTAGCAAGTCGATTAGGGGTCAAGGCAGTTGATGCATTAATAGATAATCAGAAAAATATGATGATAGGTATTCGTCATAACAAATTAATTTATGTTCCATTTATAGAAACACTTAAGACAAGTAAAGAATTAGATTTAGAATTAATAAGAGTCGCAGACATAACGTCTTTATAATCAAAAAAATACATGAAAACAAAAATTGGAATTAACGGCTTTGGCCGAATAGGTAGACTTGCATTTAGAATTGCATCACAAAATAAAGATTTAGAAGTTGTGGGGGTAAACGATTTATTAGATGTAGACCATTTAGCTTATTTATTAAAATACGATTCAGTCCATGGGAAATACTCTGGAAAAGTGGAAGTGAAAAATGGACAGTTAGTGGTTGACGATCGCATAATTCGAGTAACTGCTGAAAGAAATCCTGAAGATTTAAAGTGGAACGAAGTCAGTGCAGATGTAGTTATTGATTGTACTGGAATTTTCACAAGCCTTACCACTGCAGATGCTCATTTACGGGCAGGTGCAAAAAAGGTAGTAATTTCTGCTCCTTCTAAAGATGCTCCTATGTTTGTAATGGGTGTCAATCATAAAGATGTAAAAGCAACAGATACGATAGTTTCCAACGCATCTTGTACTACAAACTGTTTGGCTCCTCTGGCTAAAATTATTGATGACGAATATGAAATTATAGAAGGCCTTATGACAACCGTTCATGCAACTACTGCAACTCAATTAACTGTAGACGGTCCTTCACGTAAAGATTTTAGAGGAGGTCGTAGTGCATTAACTAATATTATTCCTGCTTCCACAGGTGCAGCTGTTGCTGTTGGTAAAGTGATACCTAAATTAAATGGAAAATTAACAGGAATGTCCTTACGTGTTCCAACTGCCGATGTTTCCGTTGTAGATTTAACAGTTCGTACAAAGAAAAGTGCAAGCTATGAGGATATCATGAAATTATTTAAAAATGCTTCTGAAGGTGATTATAAAGGTATTGTTAACTATACGGAAGATGCCGTTGTTTCTCAAGATTTTGTGAGTGATTCTCATACTTGTACATTTGATGCAGGAGCAGGTATTGCACTTAACGATAATTTCTTTAAGTTAGTGGCTTGGTACGATAACGAATATGGTTATTCTTCTAAATTAATAGATTTAGCAGTTCATATTAAAAATCTTTAAAAATGATTTTAATTACTGATGGTGGTTCTACAAAATGCGACTGGATCTTAATGGATAAGATTGGTAATGTTGTACTTAAAACAAGAACGAAGGGGTTAAATCCCGCTGTTGTTCCAGAGGAGAATATAAAAGAACGTATTCTTGCTAATGAAGAACTTCAACCTTTTTTAAATAAAATTACCACTGTTGATTTTTATGGTGCTGGTTGTGGTACAAAAACTCCAATACAATTATTAACTAATATTCTTACTGAAATATTTTCAGTTGCAGAAATTTCAGTAAACGAGGACATGATTGCAGCCGTCTATGCAGCTACTCTTGAACCCGGTATTGTATGTATTTTAGGTACTGGTTCTAACAGTTGTTATTTTGATGGTAAGGAAATTCATAATGGTATAGAATCTTTAGGATATTCGTTAATGGATGAAGCCAGTGGTAATTATTTCGGGAAGCGACTATTGCGTGATTACTTTTATAAAAAAATGCCAACTCAGTTGGCTTTAGATTTTGAGAAACGTTTTAATTTAGATCCAGACGAAATTAAAAGCCATCTTTATAAAAGGCATAACCCAAATATGTATTTAGCATCTTTTGCTGAATTTATTTTTACTTCGAATGAAGTAAATGGTTATTTTTACAAATTGATTAGTGAAGGGATGTTAAAATTTATTGAATATCGAATCCTTTGTTTTAAAGAATCACAAAATGTACCGATTCATTTTATTGGTTCTATAGCTCATTTTTCAGAAGAGATTATAAAAGAATGTATGAAACCTTATCATTTAGAATTAGGTAATATAATTAGAAGGCCTATTGATGGTTTAATTGAATACTATAAAACACATAAATTACAATAAATGAATCTTCCTTCTATCAATCCCACAACAACAGAAGCTTGGAATAAATTGCAAACACATTTTTCTGAAATAAATGAGGTCCATATGATGGATTTATTTAAAGAAGACAAAAAGCGTGTAGATAAAATGAATCTTTCTTGGAAGGAGTTTCAAGTTGATTTTTCAAAAAATAGGATTACCGATAAAACGATTAGCTTATTGCTTGAGTTAGCAGAAGAATTAGGATTAAAAGAAGCTATTGAGCTTCAATTTGAAGGATCTAAAATAAATCAAACTGAAGACAGAGCTGTACTGCATACAGCACTTCGTGATTTTCATAGTATGAAACCTGAAGTAAAAAAATCACTTCAGAAAATGAAAAAAACTTCCAATGCAGTCATAAAAGGAACATGGAAAGGTTTTACAGGAAAACCAATAACCGATATTGTAAATATTGGTATCGGTGGGAGTGAGTTAGGACCTAAAATGGTGACCAATGCATTGAAATACTATAGCAACGATTTAAAAATACATTATATTTCTAATGTAGATGGTGATCATGTTTCCGAGACTTTAAAAAAACTCAATAGAGAAACTACTTTATTTATAATTGTTTCTAAAAGTTTTACTACTCAAGAAACAATGACCAATGCAAATGCTATAAAAAATTGGTTTTTGCAAGAATCAACACAATTAGATATAGAAAAACATTTTATTGCAGTTTCTTCAAATGAAAGTGCAGTTATCGATTTTGGGATATCGGAACAGAATGTTTTTCCAATGTGGGATTGGGTTGGTGGACGATTTTCTCTTTGGAGTGCAGTTGGTTTATCTACTTGTTGTGCAATTGGCTATAAAAATTTCGAGGAATTACTTCGTGGTGCACATGAAATGGATTTACACTTTAGAAACGAAGATTTTTCAGAAAACATTCCAGTTGTTTTAGCTTTACTTTCAGTTTGGTATAATAATTTCTTTTTAAGTGAGACTGAAGCTATAATACCTTATACACAATACTTAGAAGATTTTGTTCCTTTTTTACAACAAGCTATAATGGAAAGTAATGGTAAAAGTGTAGACCGAAATGGAAATACTATTAATTACCAAACAGGAACTATTGTTTGGGGGAATGTTGGTGCTAATGCGCAACATGCTTTTTTTCAATTATTACATCAAGGTACAAAATTAGTGCCAGTAGATTTTATAGGTTTTTCAGAATCACTCTACCATAATAAAAAACAACATGAAATACTAAAAGCTAATTTCTTCTCTCAATCGGAAGCTCTATTACAGGGTACTTATAAGCAAAGTATATCAAATGCTTATAGGGCTTTTAGTGGAAATAAGCCTTCTAATACCATCCTGATAAATAACTTGACGCCAAAAAACTTAGGTAGTCTTATCGCTATTTATGAGCATAAAATATTTGTACAAGGTATTATTTGGAATATTTTTAGTTTTGATCAATGGGGTGTTGAATTAGGGAAAAAATTGACAAATAAATTATTGGGTTCTTTATAAATTTTTGTTATTTTAAAATTAGTAATTTAGAATTATTTTTAATAATTTTAAAAAAAAAAATTTTATTATGAAAAAAACATCCCTACTATTTTTAGTTTTCTTCTTATTTTTAATGCATTCTTTGTTTGGCCAGACTTATGCTGAAAGACAAAGCATTATTGCTAATTACGATTTACAAACATTAAGTGCTTTAGAATCAGAATATCGGTTAGCATTCATTCAAGAAAAGCAAAAAGCTTTAGAGCTGGCAGTTATTTATGGCTGGGAAGAATTTAAAGAAATGCCAAATAGTGGAAGAGCTGAATTAGTTGGTGTTTATAAAAATGGAAAACCAAAATATTATACAACATCTAACAGAGAAGGAGGAATTACTACGCGCGCAGATAAAGTGCATACTGGGGGTGGAGCAAATTTAGAATTAAACGGTCAGGATATGATAGTTGGAGAATGGGATGCCGGAGCTACCCGTGAAAATCATCCGCTTTTTAATGGTAGGGTAAATCAAATGGATAATTCACCTCAGTATGATAACCATGCTACTCATGTAGCAGGTACCATGATTGGTAATGGAGAAGAAGTAAATGGAGCAGCAATCGGTATGGCTCCAGAGGCTGTATTACATGCTTACGATTGGTATTCTGATTCAGGTGAAATGATTGCTGCTGCTGCTGATGGTTTACTAGTTTCAAATCACTCTTATGGACAGAATATTGATGGAATGGACCCGGTGTATTTAGGAGCTTATGCTTCTAATGCTAGAGGTGTTGATAATATACTTTATAATGCACCTTATTATTTATCGGTATGGGCAGCAGGAAATGACAGACAGTCTGGTGTAAATTCAGAGGATGGAGGATACGATTATCTGCATGGATGGGGAACTGCTAAAAATACTTTAGTAGTTGCAGCAGTCTATGAGGTATTAGATTATACAGGACCAAATAGTGTTAATATGTCTGGTTTTAGTAATTGGGGGCCAACGGATGATGGTCGTATTAAACCAGATATTTCTGCTAAAGGAGTTAATATGTACTCTTCTGTAAATGCATCAAATTATGCTAATTATTCTGGAACTTCAATGGCTTCTCCGAGCGTTGCTGGAAGTATTTTATTATTGCAACAACATTATAATAATTTAAATCTCACATACATGAAAAGCTCAACGTTAAGAGGTTTGGTTTTACATACCGCAGATGAGGCTGGTAATTATCCTGGTCCAGATCCCAGATTTGGTTGGGGCTTATTAAATATTGAAAGAGCAGCAGAGGTAATCACTAGTATTGGTACAACGACTGTTTTTAAAGAAGAAGAAGTTCAAAATAGAGAAGTATATACTTTTTCGGTACAATCTAATAATGTGGATGATCTAGAGGTTTCACTTACTTGGACAGACCCTCCCGGAATCGTTCAGAATTCAGGTATTGAAGATGACCCAATTCCATCTATAATTAACGATTTAGACTTAAGAGTTTCTCAAGATGGAGGGACTACTTTTATGCCTTGGAAGTTGGATCCAGAAAACTTTTCTGGAGGAGCAATTAATGGAGATAATTTAGTGGATAATATTGAAAAGATTGAGATTATTGATGCTTCAGGTGAATATATTATTCAAGTATCTCATAAAGCAGCGGCATTAGTTAATAATGTTCAAGCATTTTCATTGATCGTTACAGGAATTAGTAACGAAGAATTTATACTGTCTTCTCATGAAGGTATAGTAGAGCATTGTATCGGTGTTGATAGTGCTGATTTTAATATTGATTTAGATTTTTCTTCTGATGCTTATGATACGATAGATTTTACAGTTTCTGATTTACCATCAGGTATTTCTGGAAGCTTTTACCCTTCTTCTTTATACGATGAAGGAACCACAGTATTAACTCTCGATGGATTAGAGAGTCTGGTGTATCCTGGAGATTATTCTTTTATGGTAACCGGTACTGGTGTTGGATCTAATGAAAGTATTGACTTATATTTAATTTTAAGAATATTAAGTAATGATGTATCTGATATTGATTTAATTTTTCCTCCAGATGGAGCAGTAGATCAACCTGTAGTTATACAATTTAAGTGGGAGTCTGGAGATGATAATATAACTAGCTATGATTTTGAATTAAGTAGATACTCTGATTTTTCTGTGGTTGAATTTTCAGAAACTACTTTTTTTCTACAATACTTAGCTTTAGGGGTAACAGAAGGCGCTACTTATTATTGGAGAGTAAAAGCTAATACAGCCTGTGCTAATGGTGAATATTCTGAGGTTTATAGCTTTGTTGTAGAAGGTGTTCTTGGCTTAAAGGATCAGTCAATAGAAGGTTTAGTAATTTATCCAAACCCAACTGCTAATATTTTAAATTTAGATGCTGCTACACCAATTTCTAATGTAGAAATTGTAAATGTTTTAGGACAAGTTCTAGTTTCTAAAAGTTCTAGCTCAACAATTTCAAATATTGATGTCTCAGCACTATCAATTGGAAATTATTTTATTAAAGTGACTTCTGAAAACAATACTAAAGTATTACAGTTTCTGAAAAACTAATTAATAGTATATAATTATTAAAAAAAATCATATCTTAATACCTTCAATAACTCCCTCGTTTTGAAAATTAAATTGAATGCTTACAAAAGTTTATGGGAGTGCTGTATTTGGTGTTGATTCTAGCACCATTACTATAGAAGTTAACGTTGACAAAGGTATCGGGTATCATTTAGTTGGTTTGCCAGATAATGCAATTAGAGAAAGTAATTATAGAATTGCCGCCGCTTTACAAAATAACGGTTTTAAAATCCCAGGAAAAAAGTTAATATTAAATATGTCTCCTGCAGATATGCGAAAGGAAGGATCAGCTTATGATTTAACGCTAGCTATGGGGATTTTAGTGGCCACCGGACAAATTAAAGAAACCAATGCCCTAGAAGATTATATCATCATGGGAGAGTTATCCTTAGATGGAAACTTACAACCAATACGAGGAGCTTTAGCTATTGCAGTTAACGCAAAAAAAGAAGGGTTTAAGGGTTTTATACTTCCTGAAAGTAATGCAAAAGAAGCAGCCATTGTAGAAGGAATCAATATTTTTGGTGTAAAAAATATTAAAAAAGTAATTGATTTTATTGATAATGGAATTCCTTTAGAAAAAACAATAGTTGATATTGAAGCTGAATTTAATAATCAATTAGAAAATTCTGAATTTGATTTTGCTGATGTAAAAGGGCAGGAATCTATTAAACGTTGTATGGAAGTTGCTGCTGCTGGTGGTCATAATGTTATATTGGTTGGACCTCCTGGTTCTGGAAAAACGATGTTAGCAAAACGATTGCCTAGCATATTACCTCCAATGACTTTAGGGGAAGCACTTGAAACTACCAAAATTTATAGCGTTGCAGGAAAGACAATTAAAAAAGGAGGAATTATAAGCGCTCGACCTTTTAGAAGCCCTCATCACACTATTTCTGATGTAGCTTTAGTTGGAGGCGGTACGTATCCACAACCTGGAGAAATTTCATTGTCACATAATGGTATATTGTTTTTAGATGAATTACCTGAATTTAAAAGGGGAGTGCTTGAAGTTATGCGACAACCTTTAGAAGATAGAGAGATCACCATCTCTAGAGCAAAGTTTACAGTAACGTACCCCTCAAGTTTTATGTTAGTGGCTAGTATGAATCCAAGCCCTAGTGGATACTTTAATGATCCTAATGCACCAATGACTTCTACTCCAGCAGAGATGCAACGGTATTTAAGTAAAGTATCTGGTCCATTATTAGACCGAATAGATATTCATATAGAAGTAACTCCAGTTCCTTTTGAAAAACTGAGTGATGATCGTAAGGGAGAAAAGAGTACTATAATTAGAGAACGCGTTACCAAAACCAGAAAGATACAATCAGAACGTTTTTCAGAATTAGAAAGCGTACATTATAATGCCCAGATGGGCGTAAAGCAAATCGGGGAGTATTGTAAGTTGGATAATGCCTCTTTACAACTGTTAAAAACAGCCATGGAGCGATTAAATCTTTCCGCTAGAGCTTATGATCGAATATTAAAAGTTTCACGAACTATAGCCGATTTGGAAGCTTCGGATATCATTACCGGTAATCACATTTCAGAAGCCATTCAATATAGGAGTTTAGATCGGAATGGTTGGTTGGGTTAATTATGATTTAATAATAGACCTAAAGGTAAGATTGATTCGAGGAGTATTGATTTTTTTAGTAGGAGGAAGTCTATGCAGCCAATGAGTTTGAGTCTCGTCTTTCATAATTAATAAACTGCCATGCTCTAAGTATAAATCCACCTTTTTTTTAGATTCCTTGTGTTTAAAAGCAAATTTCCGTTCAGCTCCAAAACTTAGTGATCCTATAGCTCCATTTTTTTTTAGATCTTTTTCGCCATCACTATGCCAAGCCATTCCTTCATTACCACTATGGTAAAGATTTAGTAAACAAGAATTAAAATATTCTCCTGTTTTTTGTTGAATTAGTTCTTTTAAAAAGAATAATTCTTTAGTCCAAGGGATTGCTTTTTTGGTAACTTTAGAGTAGGTATAAGTAAACTCTTCTTCTGCATACCAAGCTACTTTACGTTTGGTAATTATTTTTTTACCAAATATGATGGCTTCATCATTTTTCCATGCTATGTTATGAAATAAGGATTGATAATAATAGTCTGCATCATTTTGACTTAAAACTTTTCCATAATAATTAACAGTACCTTCTTTTGGGAGTAAATTGGTATTGGAATTAAATTCTAAATCAAATAGTTTCATGTTTACTGTTAAATAATTAAATCAAAACTTAATTTTTTTATAGGTTTAAGTAAGCAACTATTCTTATTAATCCTTATTTTTCTCTTTAAGAAGTTAAATATAGTAAAGTTTTTATGCAGTTAATGCTAATAAATTAAATAATTATTAATTTCATTTCTTTGATTTAACAATAAATTAAGGTGAACAAAAACAGGGCTATCGTATCTTTATAAATAACACTAAAATTAACGATGGTAGTCGTAGTTGTTTTTTTATTATTCTAGCATAGAAAAATCATCAGCAAAAACCAAAACTAAATTTTCTGTAGAATTTTAAAAAGTACCAATTAGAAACGGACTTGATGTCGTTCTTTATCAAGATAAAATGATCTTATCGTTTTAAAGAATCTTAAACAAAAAACTAATATTAACTAAAGTCAACTATTAAAATGAGCAAGCCAAAAAATTGCATAACCGTAACGAAAGCAAAAGCACTGCAAAAAAACTGGAACGATACCAGAGCTGTAGATATAAAAAGGGCGAAGGGAGCTAAAGATGTTAATGCAGTAACTTTTAATATTGACCAATTACAAGAGTTTATAGATTATGTAAAGAGCGAATCTGCAAAACAGCGTATCGCTAATCCAGGAATTAGAGTTTACTTTGCTGCCTATAATAATGCGGTATCAGATAAAGCAACGGTGTTCTTAAATGCAACCGAAAGTGATGATGGTAACGCTGCTAATAATTATGGGATTGATCCTTTGAATTTTGGTGATGGACTTTGGCCACCTTATAATTATTAATATTGGAACCTATGTTAAATCATTATTTAAATGTATTGCCAATATATTTTTTAGAGTTATTAGCAATTCTAACTGGGTTTTATTTTCTGTTTAAAAGAAAAACAAATAAATGGAATAAGGGGCTAGTTTATTTTTTAATGTTTATTGTTTTTATAGAGTTAATAGCTTCATATGCTGTTATTGGCTTTTTCTCAGATTATCACTGTTTTTCATTTGTAGAGAACACTTTATTTGAAAACAACACTTGGGTTTACAATTGTTTTATGCTCCTTGAATTTATCTTTTTTATATTATATTTTAGATATTATATAAAGTCATGTTATTGGAAAAATAATATCAAAATTGCTGTCATTATTTTTATAGTGACAGCAATTTTAAATTTATTACTGACAAATATATTTTTTAGAAGTTATTCTCAAACAACTATAATTTTCGGCACATTGTTGCTTTTAATTACTGTTTTTAGATTTTATTTTGAATTATTAAATAGTGATGACGTATTAAATATTAAAAGATATTTACCTTTATATATATCCATTGGAATTTTAATATTTTATTTATGTTTTTCACCTTTAAGTATTTATTCAAATTATTATAAAATAGCGAATAAATTATTTATGAAAGTATTTTCAAACGGATTATTATTTGCGAACTTGTTTAAATACCTGATTTTTTCTTTAGGTTTTTTGGTATGTTCAAAAAACATGAATAATGAACTAAATGAAAAATAGATACTAACTTAGTATTAATTATGATTCAAGAACAGGAAAAAATGATCACCCAAGAAACAATTGTATTAATTGTTTATGTCATTGCTATTATTTTTGGTTTGCTATTATTTGTAATATGGATTTTTATTGCTTTTCAGAAGCGTAAAAACAAATTATTAGTAGAACAAATTGAAGCAGAAAAAAGATATGAACGTGAATTGGCAACTTCCCAATTAGAAATTCAAGAACAAACATTTAAAAATATTGGTTGGGAATTACATGATAATGTTGGTCAATTACTCTCAGTACTAAGTATTCAGTTAAATATGATGCTTTTAAAAGCACCAAGAACCATACAAAAACAATTAAAAGATACTAGTGATGTTCTTGGCAACACCATACAAGAAGTTCGTAACCTATCTAAAACTTTAAATAATGAGGTGGTTAATAAAAATGGTTTAATTCGTTCTTTAGAAATAGAAGTTGAACGGTTTAATAGACTTAAATATTTGGAAGCCTTTATTCAGGTTAACGGAAAGGTAAGATACATTTCTACTGAACATGAAATATTAATTTTTAGAATGTATCAAGAATTCTTATCCAATGTGATGAAACACTCTAAAGCAAAAAACTTATCTGTAACCTTAAATTTTAATGCTAATGATTTAGAAATAATTGCAGAAGATAATGGGCTTGGTTTTGATACTTCCCAAAAAACAGAAAGTTCTGGCTTGCAGACAATTAAAGGAAGAGCCGCACTGTTGAGTGCAAAATATTCATTAACATCAGTAATTAATAATGGGACCAAATTAGTACTACTATATACCTTTCCAAATGACACAAAAAATTGATTATAACTTAGTAATTGTCGATGATCACTTATTAGTTGCCGATTCTCTGAAAATGTTAATTGAAACTTTTTCAGGTTACCATGTATTGTATCATGCTAAAAATGGAATGGATTTACAGCAAAAAATAATCACTAATAAATCTATTCCTGATCTTATTTTACTAGATGTTAATATGCCATTAATGAATGGTTATAAAACGATGGAATTGTTATCTAAAGAATATCCAGAAGTTAAAGTATTAGCCCTATCTATAGATGATGATGAGCAAATGGTTTTAGGAATGTTAAGTAGGGGAGCAAATGGTTATTTACTGAAGAACATACATCCTGATGCTTTAAAAATAGCTTTAAACGAAGTGATTGAAAAAGGATATTATCATTCAGGAAATGTTGCAAATATCTTATTAAAATCCTTAAAACCAAAAAAAGGAACACCCACTATTAAGTTAGAAGAGCGTGAATTGAAATTTCTACAATTATCATGTAGTGAATTGACCTATGCTGAAATAGCAGCGCTTATGTTTTTGAGTCCCAAAACAATAGATAATTACCGAAGTAAGTTATTTAAACGATTCCAAGTTAAAAATAGAGTTGGTTTGGTGATTTTTGCTTTAAAAAATAATTTAATAAGTATCTAATTATTAAACACAAGCTTTCCATAGAGGATCCATAGGTACTGGTGCTACTAAATTAATTTCTTCTTTTTTTATGGGGTGTATAAAAGATAAATTTCTTGAATGCAAGTGGATTCCTCCATTTTTATTACTTCTGTCAAAACCGTATTTTAAATCTCCTTTAATTGGAGATCCTATAGATGACAATTGTGATCTGATTTGGTGATGCCTTCCTGTTTTTAAATCAATTTCTAATAAGGAGTACCGATCTAGTTTTTTAATAACTTGGTAATCTAAAATGGCTTTTTTACTATCTGGAACTTCATTTTTATGAGCATGCGATTTATTTTGCTTAGGATTTCTTTTTAAATAATGAATTAATGTACCTGAAGCAGAAACTGGTTCGTCTTTTACAATTGCCCAATATGTTTTTTTTGTATTTCGCTCTGAAAAGAGTTTGTTTAACCTTGACAATGCTTTACTGGTACGCGCAAAAATAACAATACCGCTGGTAGGTCTATCCAAACGATGAACAACTCCTAAAAATACAGCTCCTGGTTTGTTATGTTTTTCTGCAATGTATTGTTTAACTACTTCAGATAGGGGAGTATCACCAGTTTTATCTCCCTGCACAATATCACCCACTCGTTTATTGATAGCAATGATGTGATTGTCTTCATATATAACTTGAAGATTATCTTTAGTTGAAATTATTTTTGAAGACAAATTATTTTTATTTTACTCACTACTCACTACTCACTACTCACTACTCACTACTCACTACTCACTACTCACTACTCACTATATTAATATTGCTCTTTCTCATTAGGGAAATCACCACTCTTTACATCGTTAATGTAATTTTCAAAAGCATTAGTCATTTCGTGATACATATCTAAATAGCGTCTTAAAAAGCGAGGATTAAACTCATGGGTCATTCCTAACATATCATGTGTTACCAAAACTTGTCCGTCAACTCCACTTCCAGCACCAATTCCGATAATAGGTATTTGAACACTTTTAGCAACTTCTTCAGCCAGTTTAGCAGGTACTTTTTCTAAAACAATTGCAAAACAACCAGTTTTTTCAAGCATTAAAGCATCTCTTTTAAGTTGTTCTGCTTCTTCTTCTTCTTTAGCTCTAACTGTATAGGTTCCAAATTTATATATAGATTGTGGTGTAAGGCCTAAATGACCCATAACTGGTATTCCTGCATTTAATATTCTTTTAATAGAATCTTTCACCTCTTTTCCACCTTCAAGTTTAACAGCGTGACCACCACTTTCTTTCATGATTCTAATAGCAGATCTTAACGCTTCTTTAGGATCACTTTGATAGGTTCCAAAAGGTAAATCAACCACCACTAAACATCGATCAATAGCTCTCACTACCGAGGAAGCATGATAAATCATTTCATTTAAAGTGATAGGAAGTGTAGTTTCATGACCTGCCATAACATTGGAAGCAGAATCACCTACTAGTATGATGTCAACACCAGCATTATCTAAAATCTTTGCCATGGTGTAATCATATGCCGTTAGCATCGAAATTTTTTCACCTTTACTTTTCATATCTATCAATGTTTTGATAGTAATGCGTTTGTACTCTTTTTTAGCTGTACTCATAAGTTTAACAAAATTGATTGGTAAATGTACTAATTTTGGAACGTAATTTTAAGGTGGATTCTAAAAATTCATTTCTTCCAAAAAAAATTGAGAATTTTCATATGAATGAATATTAAATGGTCGTATTTGTTTAAAAATATTGGAAATAATCCATAGTTATTATGGATATATTCCATAATTTTGAGAAATGGAAATATTCTCATCAGGAAAACTTAGTAAAGTAAAAAATGGGCATGCTCCAGAGGTGTCCAAACAAACAGGTTTTCCTAGTCCCGCGACGCATTATGCAGAACCTAGTATCGATTTACATAAAGAATTAATTGCTAATCGTGATGCTACTTTTTTTGTACGAATCGCTGGGGATGAACTTTCATATTACAATATTTGGGATAAGGATGTATTATTAATTGATCGATCATTAAAACCTAAAAAAAATGATTTGGTATTGGTGATCATAGATGGAGAATTTAGAGTGGTTAAATTTCCTAAAGTATTTTTAGCAACCGAATTCGTCCTTTGGGGATTGATTCGTTATATTATTCATTACGCTCGATGATTGCTTTGGTAGATTGTAATAGTTTTTACGCTACATGCGAGCAAGTATTTCGTCCTGATTTATGGGGTAAACCTGTTGTTGTTCTTAGTAATAACGATGGTTGTATAATTGCTGCCAATAAAGAAGCAAAGGCTATTTCAGAAATTTCAATGTTTGAACCTATTTTTAAAATCAAAAAGCAATTAATTAAACATAACGTCACGATCTTTTCTTCTAATTATACCCTTTATGGCGAAATGTCACAACGGCTGATGAATATTTTAAGTGCTTTTTCACCACAAGTTGAAATTTATAGTATCGATGAGGCTTTTGTAGATGTTTCAGGAATGGAGTATTTTTCATTGAACCAATATGGCCATCAGATGAAGGATGCCATTTTTGACTATACAGGTCTTCCTGTAGGAGTAGGAATAGCACCCACTAAGGTATTGGCAAAATTGGCAAATAGAATTTCTAAGAAACGTGTCTCAGAAAACCAGGGTGTTTTTGTGATTGATTCCGAAGAAAAAAGAATAGAAGCACTAAAATGGGCAACTATAAAAATGATCTGGGGAATCGGTAGTAAATATGCAAAACGTCTAAAAAAAATTGGAATTTTTACTGCTTATGAATTTACGCAACTTCCAGAAGAATGGGTTCGGAAAAATATGACAGTCTTAGGAGTTCGTATTTGGAATGAATTAAAAGGACAACCAAGTATCGAATTTAAAACGATGCCCAAGCCAAAAAAAGGAATAGGTACTGCAAAATCATTTGGAAAAAAAATAGAAGATTTAGGAATGATTCAAGAGGCTTGCTCTTATTATATTAGTGAGGTTAGTGAAACGCTTCGGAATCAAAAATCTTGCGCAACTTATCTTCAGGTCTTTTTACATACCAATTACTTTAGCGACCGCGATAAACAATACGCTAATAGTATTACCATAACATTAAGTATTCCTACGAGCGATACATTTGTTTTGATTTCAGAAGCAAAAAAAGCGTTGGATGCTATTTATAAACCGGGATATCGTTATAAAAAAGTAGGGGTGTGTTTAAGCGGTATCATTCCGAGTGAATATGTGCAGGGTAATTTATTTATAGCAGCTCCACGATTTGATAAAAAAGAGTTAATGAATGTTTTTGACAGGATGAACAGGAAATACGGAAAGTCTACGTTGTTTTCAGGTTTGGTTGGAACTCGGGTAAAAGAATGGGAATTAATAAAAGAAGATCGAAGCCCTCGGTATACAACACAATGGAATGAATTATTAACGGTAAAAGCGAATAGGTACTAAATTTGACTACCTTTTTAAAAATAAATATGCCAACCTGTCATATCAAATCTACTGGCATAAAGATTGCCATATACAAAATGTCTCATTAATTTTTGAGATTTTAAATTTTTGATAAATAAAAATATAATTTATAATTATGAATAAAATAATAGGAATCGATTTAGGAACAACCAACTCTTGTGTGGCTGTAATGGAAGGTAGTGAGCCGACTATAATTCCTAATGCCGAAGGAAAAAGAACAACACCTTCAGTTATTGCATTTGTAGAAGATGGTGAAATTAAAGTTGGAGATCCTGCAAAAAGACAAGCAGTGACTAATCCAACAAAAACTATTTCTTCTATAAAAAGGTTTATGGGAAATACGTTCACTGAATCTAGTAAAGAAGCAAAACGCGCTGCTTACAAAGTAGTAAAAGGAGACAACGATACTGCTCGTGTAGATATCGATGGTAGAATGTACACTCCGCAAGAACTTTCTGCAATGATTCTTCAAAAAATGAAGAAAACTGCTGAAGATTATTTAGGACATAGTGTAACGGAAGCTGTAATTACAGTACCAGCATATTTTAACGATAGTCAGCGTCATGCAACTAAAGAAGCAGGTGAAATTGCTGGATTAAAAGTTAGGAGAATCATCAACGAGCCAACAGCAGCTGCTTTAGCTTACGGAATGGACAAAAAAGGTACAGACCAAAAAATAGTAGTATTTGATTTTGGTGGTGGAACTCATGATGTTTCTATTCTTGAATTAGGAGACGGTGTATTTGAGGTATTATCTACCGATGGTGATACACACTTAGGAGGAGATGATGTTGATCAAAAAATTATTAACTGGTTAGCTGAAGAATTTAAGAATGATGAAGGTATAGACTTACGTGATGACCCAATGGCATTGCAACGTTTAAAAGAAGCTGCAGAAAAAGCAAAAATTGAATTATCTACTGCTGCGCAAACAGAAATTAATTTACCTTATGTTACTGCTACTGCTAGTGGGCCAAAGCACTTGGTAAGAACATTGTCAAGATCTAAATTTGAGCAATTAATTGATGATTTAGTAAAACGCACTATTTCACCTTGTAAAAAAGCATTAAAAGATGCTGGACTTTCAAAAAGTGATATTGACGAAATTATCTTAGTAGGAGGATCTACTCGTATTCCTGCAGTGCAAGAAGCGGTAGAAAAATTCTTTGGTAAAAAACCAAATAAAGGAGTAAATCCCGATGAGGTAGTTGCTTTAGGAGCTGCCATTCAAGGAGGTGTGCTAACTGGAGATGTAAAAGATGTATTGTTATTAGATGTAACTCCGCTTTCTTTAGGGATTGAAACAATGGGTGGTGTTATGACTCATTTAATTGAATCTAATACAACCATTCCAACGAAGAAATCACAAGTGTTTTCGACAGCTGCAGACAATCAACCAAGTGTTGAGATTCATGCAATGCAAGGAGAACGTCCTATGGCTGCAGATAATAAAACGATTGGTCGTTTTCATTTAGATGGTATTCCGCCAGCACAAAGAGGTACTCCGCAAATTGAAGTAACTTTTGATATTGATGCTAACGGAATCATTAAAGTAAGTGCTACCGATAAAGCAACTGGAAAATCTCAAGACATTCGAATTGAAGCATCTTCAGGATTAACAGATGAGGAAGTGCAAAAAATGAAACAAGATGCAGAAGCAAATGCAGAATCTGATAAGTTAGTGAAAGAGAAGGCAGATAAGTTGAATGAAGCGGATGCAATGATTTTTCAAACTGAAAAGCAACTGAGTGAATTTGGAGATAAAATCTCTGAAGATAATAAAAAGCCAGTTGAAGAAGCCTTAGAAGAATTGAAAAAAGCTTATGAAACTAAAGAAGTTGAAACCATTCAGCCAGCTTTAGATAAAATCAACGAAGCATGGAAAGCTGCGTCTGAAGAGATGTATAAAGCACAAGCTGATGCTCAACAAGAAGGCGGAGCGCCAACAGGAGATGCTGAAGCACAAGGAGAAGCTACAGAAGAAAACAGTGATGTAGAAGATGTAGACTTCGAAGAAGTAAAATAAAATCTGTTATATATAAATTTAAAAGCGACACATTGTGTCGCTTTTTTATGGTATAAATAAAAATATTATCTATATTGTTCACACTAAATTAACATTAAAAACAAGCAACAATGAAAAAAGTATTATTTACAGTAACGATAGTAGCAGCCTTAGTAGTAGTATTTACAGCTATATCTTGTAAATCTGAAGCAAAAAAAGAAACGGAAGAAAATAAAACTGAAGTTGTAAAAGAGGAAATGGAAAAAGCAGCATACCAATGTCCTATGAAATGTGAAGGAGATAAAACCTATGATGCGCCAGGAAAATGTCCGGTTTGTAAAATGGATTTAAAAGAAGTAGAAGGTAAAGTTAAAAGACACTTAAAAGAAGTAGACAGCGATGTTAATAGTCACATAAAAAAAGATGAAGGCAAAGCTAAAAGTCATTTAAAAGAAGGAGAAGATGATGTTAAAAAGGATATTGAAAAAGCAGATGCTGATGTTAAAAAGGAATACGAAAAATTAAAAGGTGATGTTGAAAAGAAGAATAATAAAGAAAGTAAATAACAACACCACGATTCAGAGTAAATAGTATCATAAAAAAGCAGCTTTAAAGCTGCTTTTTTAGTAGTTTATATTTTAATTCTCATTTTCGATTGCTATTGCAATAATGCCTTTATCTCTAGGTGAAACTGATTTATTTTTCAGAGAGTTTCTTTATAAAGTCAGTATTGATTTCATGAGCACCATCAAACACATGAATATCTAGATGTTCTCCGAATAGATTAGTGCCTTTTATGGTTTCTTCCGTTTTTCTTGCCTCGTTTATATATTGATCTTTATCTCCATATAAGTAAGTAACTTGTGTTTGTGCTGTTAAAAATGAAAAGTCTTCAGGTTTCAATTCAGTTGGGATACCTCCGGAATGTAATATTAAATGATTGCATTTTATCTTTCTGCTCGCAACCCATCTCGCAGCAATAGATACGCCTTGAGAATATCCAAAAATAATTAAATTATGAGTTGGGCTGTCTATTTCAGATTTATATATTTCATCAACATACGCCAATACATTTTTGGTTTCATCAATGGTATTTTCTCTTGTCAACCAAGAGGCACCGACATGATTAAAGTTTTTTCCTTGATAATATTTAGAGGGAGCTTGAGGAGCAATTATAAAATTTTCTTCCGAATTAATTCTTAAAAAATAATTAATAAAATACTTGCTTAAATAGCCCAGTCCATGAAAAACGATCCATACATTTTTTGTTTTTTCAGTTAAATTATTTAAAACAGAATACGTATTAGAAGCTGTATAGATTACTTTTTTTTCAATCGTCATTTTGTAATTCATTTTGTATTTTTACAAAAGTAAATTAATTATATGAATAAAAGCAAAGAACAAATTTTAGCAGCCTGTAATGCAATATGTAAAAACACCTTAATGGAAACGTTAGAGATCGAATTTATTGATCTTACGGAGGATGTGTTAATTGCTAGAATGCCTGTTACTCCCAGAGTTCATCAACCTGACGGGCTCTTGCACGGAGGAGCTTCTGTTGCATTGGCAGAAAGTATAGGAAGTGCCGCAGCTATTGTGTTTTTGGGCAAAGAAAATAGTACGATTCGAGGTTTGGAAATTTCAGCAAATCACATCAAAAGTATAAGCGATGGTTTTGTTTATGCAAAGGCAACAGCTTTGCATAGAGGTAAAACAACTCAACTTTGGCAGATTAGAATTGAAAACGAAGCAGCAGAGTTAATTTCCTTAGTAAAGTTAACAACCATTACTTTTTATAAATAAAACGATCCTGGATCTTACAGATATTCTAAAAAAAGTTGCACAGCAGTATTCAGAAGACTTACCTTTTGCACTTTACTCTTTGCCAAATAGTAAAGACCTTACTATTGTATTACAAAATAATAATGTTTTGTATGATACTACAAGTTATGCTGAAGAATCTTTTGCCTTTGCTCCATTTGATTATCATGGAAAAGCACTTTGTATTCCCTTGAAAAAAAGTGTGTTTTTTGAAACTGAATTTATTTTGAACACCATTGATAAAAATGATATTATAATAAATGAGGATTTACAAACTAAAAAAAATTATTGTAAACAAGTAAAAAAAGCTATAAGTGTTATAAAATCTAGTAATGCCTCAAAAATTGTTCTTTCTAGAAAAAAAGAGATTGACTTAAAACAATTCGATATCTCTATACTGATAAAAAGATTATTAAATTTATATCCTAATGCTTTCAGATATATATGGTATCATCCCCAAACGGGTTTTTGGTGTGGTGCTTCTCCAGAGGTTCTATTAGAAATGGAAAGAATTTCTTTTGCAACTATGGCACTTGCAGGAACACAAAGAGTTAAAAAAGATGCCATTCCTTATTGGAATTTTAAAGAGTTAAATGAACAAAAAATAGTAGTAGATTCAATTGCTGCTAGCCTACAAAAAGTAGCTTCAGTTATTAGAACTTCAGAAACATACAATTATCAAGCTGCGTCTTTAGTTCATCTACGAACTGATATTACAGGAACTCTTAAAGAAGGAAAAAACACTTTGTCGATGATAGCTTCTATATTGCATCCAACACCCGCTGTTTGTGGTACTCCTCAAGATTATGCAAAATCTTATATTTTGGATAATGAAGATTATAGCAGAGAATTTTATACCGGTTTTTTAGGTCCAATTTATCAAAAAGACTCTTGTTCGAAATTGTTTGTTAATTTGCGTTGTATGAAAATTGATGCAAATATTGCTACCTTATTTGTTGGTGGAGGAATTACTATTGATTCAGAACCAGAAAGTGAATGGGAAGAGACCCAACATAAATTACAAACCATGCTACAAGTAATCTATCCGATGTTATAAAATTTTCTATTACTATTTGTACTTTTACAGCAATGAAGTTTTCCAATAAAAAATTATCTCAAACCATTACTCAATTATGTATTGCAAAGGGAATACGAAATATTGTTATTTCCCCGGGATCTCGTAATGCACCATTAACTATTGGATTTACAGAAAACAAAAATTTTATAAATTATAGCATTGTAGATGAACGGTGTGCTGCTTTTTTTGCTTTAGGTATCGCTCAGCAACTTGACGAACCTGTGGCATTAGTTTGTTCTTCGGGATCTGCATTGTTAAATTATTATCCCGCTATTTCAGAATCTTATTATAGTGATATTCCATTAGTTATTTTGTCAGCTGATCGTCCTTCAGAATTAATTAATATAGGAGATGGACAAACGATTCAACAAGAAAATGTATTTCAAAATCATATTTTAGAAAATGCTAATTGTATTGAGGGCGATGCATATAACTTATTTAATGAAGCAATAATTAATTCAGCTTTAAATACTGCAATTATTAAGAAAGGACCTGTTCATATAAACTTACCTTTCTCTGAACCTTTATATAAAACTATAGAAAATTTAACAATTACTGTTAAAAGTACTCCGATTCTAGTAGCTGCTAAAAAAGTTAATGAGGATTTAATTCCATTTGTAAAAAAGTGGAATATCGCTAAAAAAAAATTAATTTTAGTCGGCGTATTAAAGCCAAATAGTATTGAAAAAAAATATTTAGATATTCTTGCTAAAGACGAAAGCATTATTGTGCTAACTGAAACTACTTCAAACCTCCATAACAAAAATTTTTTCCCTGCAATAGACCAACTAATAGCTTCCTTCGATAAAAATGAATTGATTAAGTTTGAACCAGAAATTCTTTTAACGTTTGGAGGTATGATTATTTCCAAAAAAATAAAAGCACTTCTAAGAGGTTATTCTCCAAAAGAACATTGGCATATAGATTCTAAAAAGGCTTATGATACATTTTTTTGTTTAACACATCATTTTAAAATAACAGCTAATTTATTCTTTAAAGAATTATTTCCAAGGATTGAACCAGTTAAAAGTAATTATCAATCTAATTACTTGTCTATAAAAAAATATAGATTAAAAAGACATCAAGAATACATAAGTATTATTCCATATTCAGATTTGAAAATATTCTCAGCTATTGTGGAAATTATGCCAAAAAATATGCAATTGCAATTGAGTAATAGTTCAATAGTTCGATATGCTCAATTTTTTGATTTTGATAAGTGTATTGATGTTTTTTGTAATAGAGGAACAAGTGGTATAGATGGTAGTACTTCAACAGCAATAGGAGCAGCAGTAGTCTCAAAGAAAGAAACGCTATGTATAACAGGAGATTTAAGCTTTTTATATGATAGTAATGCATTGTGGAATAATTACATGCCATGTAATTTTAAAATTATAGTTATTAATAATGGAGGTGGGGGAATATTTAGAATATTACCCGGTGAGAAAAATACCGATAACTTTGACACTTTCTTTGAAACAAAGCATAAATTTACGGCTTCGAATTTATGTGAAATGTATAATTTAGAATATACAATGATCCATCGTGAAAGTGAATTAAATCAGAATTTGAAGTCATTTTTTAATTCTTCAGATACTCCGAAATTATTAGAAATTTTTACTCCTTCAGAAATTAATGACCAAGTATTATTAGAATATTTTAATTTTTTAAAATAATCTTATTTACCCACTAAAAGGATTGTCTGTATTTATGATAATGCGAATTTTTTTTTTAAAAAATTCAGATACTCATCTAATGAGTGTTTTTTTATAAATTAATAATCAAATATCTAACTTTAAATTATTAAGATTTATCTTTGCAAGATGTTTGAAATAGGAAAATACATAACATTAACGATTTTACGAGAAACAGACCCTGGATTGTACTTGGGAAAAGATACTGAATCTGAAGAAGTAGTCTTACTACCGCATAAATACAAACCAGAAATGTTCGAGATTGATGATGAAATTCGTGTTTTTATTTATTTAGATTATGATGAGCGCCCAATTGCTACAACTTTAGAGCCTTTTTTAAATTTAAATGAATTTGGATACTTGCGTTGTGCAGATGTTACAAAACATGGAGCATTTATGGAATGGGGTTTAGAAAAACATTTGTTTGTTTCTTTTAAAGAGCAAGCACGTCCAATGAAAATTGACAACTGGTATATCGTATATTTATATTTAGATGAACAAACCAATAGATTAGCAGGTTCTAGTAAAACAAATCAGTTCTTGCAAAATGATAATTTAACAATAAAAGCCTATGATGAAGTGAATGTTTTAATAACACATTTAACTGAAAAAGGTGCCAATGTAATTATTAATGGACTTCATAAAGGGCTGATATATTTAGAAGATATATTTGAAGATATTCGCACAGGAGATCGACTAAAAGCATTTGTAAAAAATATACGTGACGATCATAAAGTTGATGTTGTATTACAAAAACAAGGTTATAGAAGTATAGAACCTAATGCACAGTTTATATTAGACGAATTAAAAGCATCTGGAGGTTTTATTCCACTACACGACAAATCTTCTCCAGAAACTATTAAAGAAATTTTGGGATTGAGTAAAAAAAGCTTTAAAAAAGCAATAGGAAGCTTATATAAGGATAAGCAAATAAGCATTAAAGATGACGGAATAGAATTAATTTAATTTTTTTATTCAAATATATTCATGAATTGTTATGTCAGCACTAGCATGTTAAATTAGTTTTTTTTGCTTTATATTTACTATTCTGTTCATTCCTTTATGAATTTATGAAATAATGAATTTTACCGATAAAACTTTATGGATTACTGGCGCTTCTTCAGGAATTGGAAAAGCTGTTGCTTTAGAATTATCAACTAAAAACTGTCATTTAATTCTTTCTGGAAGAAAAGAACAGGAATTAATTGATGTGGCTGCTAGTTGTAAAAAAAATGGAAGTACTGCTTGGGTTGTTCCCTTTGATTTAGCTGATGAAAAATCTATTAATCAAGCTGCAACATTAGTTTTAGAAAAAGCAACTAAAATTGATGGTTTGTATCATTTTGGTGGTATTAGTCAGCGATCTTTTGCAAATGAAACCCCATTGTCTGTAGATAGAAAAATATTTGAAGTTAATTTTTTCGGTACCATAGGGCTTACTAAAAAAGTATTGCCATTAATGATAAAAAATGGGAGTGGTCAAATAGGTGTTACTACAAGTATAGTTGGAAAATTTGGCTTTCCTTATCGTTCTTCTTATTCTGCAACTAAACAAGCCTTGCATGGTTTTTTTGAAAGTTTAAGATCAGAAAATGTAAGTCATGGCATAAAAATATCAATGATTATTCCAGGACGCGTAAAAACGAACATTTCTGTTAATGCATTGGATAAAGAGGGGAATGCTTATAATGAAATGGATCAAGGTCAAAATAAAGGAAAATCTGTAACTAAAACCGCAAAAATAATTGTTAGTAAATTGCAAATTGAAAAAAAAGAAATATTAGTTGGAGGAAGTGAATTAATTATGGTGCATATTCGTAGGTTTTTTCCAAGATTATACTATTATTTATCATCTAGAGTTAAACCTCTATAGGTATATATGAAATTAAAAGAGGTATGAAAATTAACGGAATTCAACAATTAGGCGTAGGAGTAGAGGATATTCATGAAGCTTGGGATTGGTATCGGAAGTATTTTTCTATGGACATTTTAATGTTTGATGAAGAAGCTGTTGCAGAATTGATGTTAGCTCATACCGAAGGACAACCCAGAAAAAGACATGCAATTTTAGCATTGAACCTTGAAGGTGGAGGTGGCTTTGAAATTTGGAAGCATACTGGTAAAAAGCCAACTCCCATTTCTTTTGAAATACAGCTTGGCGATTTAGGAATAAATATTGGAGTTTTAAAATCTAAAAATGTCACTGTTGCTTACGATACGTATAAAGCAGCTGGACTTAATTTGCTTGGAGAAATTTCTGAAGATCCCAATGGTAATAAGCATTTTTTTTTAAAAGACATTTATAATAATATTTGGGAAATTAAAGAACACTCAGAAGTCTTTAAAAAAGAAAAAGCGTTAAATGGTGGTGTTTTTGGAACTATAATAGGGGTTAAAAATATTGATGAAAGTTTAAAAGTATATCGAGATATTTTAGGATATGATGAAGTTGTGTATGATAAAACAGGACTTTTTAAGGATTATAATGGCATCCCTGGAGGCGATAATGAGTTTAGAAGGGTTTTATTAAGACATTCAGATATTAAAGATGGAGCATTTAGCACCCTTTTTGGAAAATCTGAAATAGAATTGGTACAAGTTTTAAATAGGGAACAAAAAGATATTTATAAAGGACGTATTTGGGGTGACCCTGGCTTTATTCATTTATGTTTTGATATTAATAATATGGATGCTTTAAGAGAAAAAGCGAAAGCAATTGGCTTCCCTTTTACGGTAGATAGTGCAAAAGCTATGGATACATTTGATATGGGTGATGCCGGAGGGAATTTTGCATATATCCAGGCACCAGAAGGAACATTAATTGAATTTGTTGAAACTCATAAGATTCCTCTTATCAAAAAAATTGGTTGGAATATAGATTTTAGAAAACGAGGCAATCACCCGCTTCCAAATTGGATATTAAATTTATTTAAATATAAGAGAGTAAAATAAAACGTTAATCTTTTTTAATTAATAGGTTTGACAAAGCACTGTCCAAATCTTTAAATTTAAAATTAAATCCGTTATTGCTTAACTTTTCAACAGCTATTTGATTCCCATTAGTTAGTGTTTCTGTAAGTTCTCCAAAAATAAGTCTTAACATAAAGGTAGGTATTTTAATAGTTATTACCTTTTTTTGTAGTACTTCAGCAATTTTTGTGTTAAATTCTAAATAGGTATTATTAATCGGAGCAACTGCATTATAAGGACCAATATACTTTTTATTAGTAATTGAATTCATAAAGACTGCTATTAGATCATCTATATGAATCCAAGAAAACACTTGTTTGCCATCACCAAATATTGGTAATATTCCAAATTTTATAGGAAGTTTTATTTTTTCAAAAGCACCTTTATGTTTAGTTAAAACAATTCCCGTTCTAACAATAATGGTACGGATGTTTAATTCATTAAATCGCAAGGCTTCCGTTTCCCAATCAATACAAATTTTAGCTAGAAAATCAGATCCAGATACATTGTCTTCTTTGAAAATTTTAGTCGATTTTTTTGTACCGTAATATCCTATTGCAGAGGAATTAATAAAAAAATCAAGTGCTACTTTGTTTTTTTTTATGGTTTCAAAAAGTAATCTTGTTGAAAGGATTCGACTATTATACAGAATTTCTTTTCTTTTTTCTGTCCACCTACCTTCTGCAATATTAGCACCTGTTAAATTGATAATTCCAGAAACTCCTTTAAAAGCGGCAAGATCTATGTATTCTTCATCATTATTCCATAAAAAAGTTTGTGAATCTTTACTTTTTCTTCTACTAAGTATATTTACTGTATACCCTTCTTCAATTAATTTATTCTTTAAAAAAGAGCCAATTAATCCCGTTCCACCTACTAATAGAATTTTCAACAATTAATTATTTTTTTAATATTCATAACACCTTCCTATTTGTAAATTGTAGTTTTATTTCAAAAATATCGATTTAAATATTATTTGATGGTTTTAGAAGTTTTTATCATTCCATAATACAGTATGTATCCATAGCAAATCATGGTTAGTATAAAGGCTGTTTTAAACCCAAATCCGTCTATTAAACTCCCAAAAGCAAAAGGTATAATAGCTCCGCCTACAATTGCCATACAAAGCAATCCTGAAGCTTGTGCTTTTAAATCTCCTAAACCTTCTAGCGTTAAGGTGAAAATAGTTGGAAACATTATTGAATTAAATAAACCTACTGCTAAGATAGACCACATAGAAACTAAACCTACTGTATTAATTGAAATTACAATTAAAACAATAGCGAGTAAAGCAAAAATACTGAGTACCCTGCCTGGTGACATTATTTTTGTTAGATAAGCTCCAATAAAACGTCCAATCATTGCCCCTCCCCAATAAAAGATTATAAAAATCCCCAATAAAGATTTTGGATCAGAATTAGAAAATGTTTTATTAAAAGTGCTAGCTATTGTATTTGCAATATTCATCATAGTTTGATTCTCAGCAATGATTACTGCAAGATTCATATCATCAAAATAGTTCACCAAAAAACTACCTATAGCTACTTCCGCTCCTACATACACAAATATACCAAGAGCGCCTAACATCATCATTTTGTTTTTTAATAAGGCTAAATAACCCCCTTTAGGGCTTTCCTCCATTACTTTAGGTAACTTTATAAAGGAAAAGGTTAGTGCTAATATTCCTATAAAAGCAGCAATAAATAAAAATGGTGTTTGAACTGTTGCGGCTTCAGCTGCATAATAACTTGCTTTATCTGTGTTGTTCAATAGGTTGATTTCCTCAGATGTTTTTACGGAATCGCTTAATAAGAATAAAGCCCCAACAACGGGTGCTATGGTTGTTCCTAATGAATTAAAAGCTTGCGATAGGTTTAATCGGCTAGAGGCCCCATCTTCAGAACCTAATAAAGCAACATAGGGATTTGCTGCAACTTGCAATACAGTAATTCCACCAGCTAGAGTAAAGTAACCAACTAAAAACACATTAAAGTTTCTATATTCAGCTGCAGGATAAAAGAGTAAGCATCCAATAGCCATAATTACCAATCCTAAAACAATTCCTTTTTTATATCCAATCTTGGTGAGGATGGCTCCAGCAGGCAGAGAAATTACAAAAAAGGCAGTGAAAAATGCAAATTGAACCAATACTGTTTTGGCATAGGACATTTCAAAAACTTCTTTTAACCTTGGGACTAAACTATCAACTAGAACAGTAATAAACCCCCATAAAAAAAACAGAATGGTAACCGATATAAAGGAGGATTGATATGACTTTTTTTGACTCATTTAAATTCCTATTTTACTTGAGATATTTTTAGGAATACCATCTTTATGTAATGTAATACTTATAGTTTTTAAGCGGACATAAGCTTCACTGAAATAAACATATCCATCAAATTTGGTTCTTTTTTCATCAGTTCCCCAACTGTTTTTTACTTTATAATATTTATTTCCGTTTTGATCTTTAACACTACCGGTAATGTGCATTAAGTGATCGTCTGTTGTTTTAAAATTTTCAAACTCCTGTTGACGGTATTCTTGAGTAACATCCATTTCTGGGTAAATACTGTGCAGTGCTTTTAGGTTATTTAATTTATTAGAAGGGATAACTGCAACTCCGTCCTTAGCTGAAAAAGTTTTTTCACTAACATCACAGTCAATTTCAGCAGTATAACCATTCGCTAATGCATGATCAATAATTTCAACTAAGTCATCTATAGGTACATTATAAAAACTACCGTTACTAAAGTTGTCTGGAATATTTAAAATAAAGTCCTTATAATAAGGAGCTTGTGTAAATGAAGTGATATTAATATAATCGTCTGCATTAATTTTTACCATTTTAGCAAATTGTAAGGGAGTATATTTTTTTCCTTCATAGTTAAACTCTGTAATATTTTCACCTAAATAAACATCTAAAACTGCAGTGTATGCATCTCGCCACTTTGGATCTAAACTTTTGCCAGGGTTTTTAATGTAAGTATCTAACATAGCTGTTAAAATCGAAACCATTTCTGCATGGTTATGTTGTTCTTTATTTCCTTGCAAACCACTGTAGGCATCTATCGGAACTAAACCATGTTCACGTATACTATTAAAAACATCGTGTGCTAAACCTCCTTCGCTAAATTGAGCTTTACCTTGTCTTGAAACATAAATATTCGCTTTTGTTGGGTAAGTGTTTCTAACATTATACATTTCAGAAATATCAATTTTTTTCCCAGTTAATCGCATTATTTCAGATTCTATAAATGAAGAAGTAGAAAAACTCCAACAGGTTCCGGTATTTCCTTGACTTATAACTGGAGTCGCGTTTAAATCGATTACATCGGTAAATTTATAGACTTCTTGAGCGTTAATGACTAGACTGCTCAATGCAATTCCAAAACAGATTAATAGTTTATTCATTTATTTTTTTTAGATTTATAATTACAAGAGAATAGCAGTGTAGTTGACAAAACAAATAAAAGAAAATAGTTCATAATATTTGATTTTATATATAAATTATAATAGAAGTTTAATAGTCATATTATTAAAAATAACAATTTTTCGAAGTTATTCAATTTTTATGTTAATTCAATAATATTTTCAATATTGTTGCTTCAAATTTCACTCAAATACACAAGTTAATGCATAAACAATTATAACATTTATCAGTGTAAAAAAGATTTTTTATGAAGTCTTTTCTATATTTACATTAAATTATAAAATATGAACTCTCCCAATTGGATCACCGTTAAAGAATATTCAGATATCACCTATAAAAAATGTGATGGTGTTGCACGTATAGCATTTAATCGTCCCGATGTTCGGAATGCTTTTCGACCAAAAACGACGAGTGAATTATTAAATGCTTTTCATGATGCGCAAGAAGATACTTCCATTGGTGTGGTATTACTTTCTGCAGAAGGACCTTCAACTAAAGATGGAGTGTATAGTTTTTGTAGTGGGGGAGACCAAAAGGCTAGGGGGCATCAAGGATATGTAGGAGAAGATGGTTACCATCGACTTAATATTTTGGATTTGCAACGAATGATTCGTTTTATGCCAAAAGCAGTTATTTGTGTGGTTCCTGGATGGGCAGTAGGAGGAGGTCATAGCCTTCATGTAGTTTGTGATTTAACTTTAGCGAGCAAAGAACACGCTATATTTAAACAAACAGATGCCGATGTTACCAGTTTTGATGGCGGTTATGGAAGTGCTTATTTAGCTAAAATGGTTGGGCAGAAAAAAGCAAGAGAAATATTTTTCTTAGGAAGAAGTTACAGTGCTCAAGAGGCATATGAAATGGGAATGGTTAATGCAGTAATTCCGCATAAAGAGCTAGAAGATACTGCTTTTGGATGGGCACAAGAAATACTAGCTAAATCTCCAACCTCTATTAAAATGCTGAAATTTGCTATGAATCTTACCGATGACGGTATGGTTGGTCAACAGGTTTTTGCTGGTGAAGCTACCCGCCTTGCTTATATGACGGATGAAGCAAAAGAAGGTCGTGATGCATTTTTAGAAAAAAGAAAGCCAAATTTTGATAAAAAATGGCTTCCTTAATTGACTAAAAAAATGGATTTTAATAAGCATCATCATGAACATTTGCTACAGCTCGTCCACTGGGATCGTTCATGTTTTTAAAACTTTCATCCCATGCTAATGCAATTTTGGAACTACAGGCTACAGAAGGTTCTTGTGGTACAGACCAAGCTGCAGTATCACTAGGAAAGTGTTCTGTAAAAATAGAACGGTAATAAAATTCTTCTTTGCTGGTTGGTGGCTGAATTGGAAATTTATAATGTGCATTGGCTAATTGTTCGTCACTTACTTCTTTTTCAACCATTTCCTTTAAATTGTCAATCCAACTATAACCAACTCCATCACTAAATTGTTCCTTTTGCCTCCAAACTACACTTTCTGGTAATAGATCTTCAAAGGCTTTTCGAAGTACCCATTTTTCCATACGCTCTCCATTGATCATTTTATCATCTGGATTGATCCTCATCGCAACGTCCATAAATTCTTTATCTAAAAATGGTACACGTCCTTCAATTCCCCAAGCTGCTAACGATTTATTAGCTCGTAAGCAATCGTACATGTGTAATTTATCTAGTTTACGTACTGTTTCTTCATGAAAATCTTTTGCAGATGGTGCTTTATGAAAATACAAATAGCCACCAAATATCTCATCAGCTCCTTCGCCAGATAGCACCATTTTTATCCCCATCGCTTTAATCGCTCTTGCCATTAAATACATAGGAGTAGAAGCGCGAATTGTTGTAATATCATAAGTCTCTAAATGATAAATGACATCTCTAATTGCATCAATACCTTCTTGGATGGTAAATTTAATTTCATGATGTATCGTGTCTAAATGGTCAGCAACTTTTCGTGCCGCTACTAAATCGGGAGCGCCTTCCAAACCTGTTGCAAAGGAGTGGATTTGGGGATACCAAGCTTTATCTTTATCATTACTTTCAATTCGTTTGTCTGCATATTTTTTAGCTATGGCTGAAGTAATAGAAGAATCCAAGCCACCTGAAAGTAAAACACCATAAGGAACATCACTCATTAGCTGTCTGTATACCGCTTCTTCAAGAGCAGATCTTAATTTTTTAATATCTGTTTCATTATCTTTTACAGCATCGTATTCCTTCCAATCTCTATTGTACCAGCATTTTAGCTCTCCATTTGAACTATGTAAGTAATGACCAGGGGGGAAGAGTTCAATTTTAGTACAAACTCCTTCTAAAGCTTTCAGTTCTGAAGCAACATACAAAGTTCCATTTTCATCCCAGCCCATATATAATGGAATAATTCCCATATGATCTCGAGCTACAAAATACTCGTCCTTTTCAACGTCGTATAGAGCAAAACCGAAAATTCCATTTAATTCATCTAAGAATGAAGGCCCTTTTTTTTGATATAAAGAAATGATGACTTCACAATCAGATTTTGTTTGAAAATTATAGCTGCCTTCAAATTGCTTGCGTAATTCTATATGGTTGTAAATTTCCCCATTAGCAGCAAGAACCAAATTTTTATCTTCCGAAAATAGTGGTTGCTTACCTGACGTAGGGTCTACAATAGCCAATCGTTCATGAGTCATAATCGATTTGTCATTGTTGAAAATCCCACTCCAATCGGGACCTCGATGACGAATGTTTTTTGACATTTCCAATAATTGAGGTCTTAATTTTTCTAAAGGTTGCTTTAAGTTAAAAGCACATACAATTCCACACATAATATAAATATTTATTCGCTAGTTGATTTTTAGTAGTATTTTTTAAAAAAAATAATGAACAAAAAAAAGCCTGTCAAGAAAAAACTTGACAGGCACATATATGTTCTCGACAAGTTTTTGTTAAGGTTGGTAATTACTATTTTTATTTAAAAACATTGTCTTATTTGTTTAAGATATTCTGTAAATATAGAATAATATTTTTGTATTTCTACATTAAAAATTATTATTCAAGTTTTGGGTAGCTATTGGGGTCTGCTTTGTGCATCATTTTATATCATATTTAAAAGCAAAACTTTACTATTTTAATAAATAGTAAATTTGAAGCTTAGTTTCTTATCTAAGTTTTGGATGGCTATTAGGGTCTGCTTCGTGCATCATTTCGTAAACCTTTTCAAAAATATCTTCTTCAGAAGGTTTTGAAAAATAATCACCATCAGTTCCATAAGCGGGTCGATGTTGTTTTGCAGTTAATGCTTGCGGTTTACTATCCAAATGTTGATATCCGTTTTGTATATCAAGTATTTCATTTAAAATATAAGCAGAAGCTCCACCCGGCACATCTTCATCAACAACCAATAATCTATTTGTTTTAGCAACACTTTTTACCAAATCATGATTAAGATCTAAAGGTAATAAAGATTGAATATCAATCACTTCCGCATCAATACTTACTTGTTGAAGTTCTTTAGCAGCTTCTTGGACAATTCGTAAGGTGCTCCCATAAGAAACAATGGTAATATCAGAGCCTTCTTTTACGGTTTCTACAACACCAATTGGGGTTCTAATTTCAGTAAGATTTGATGGCATTTTTTCTTTTAAGCGATATCCATTTAAGCACTCAATAACAATTGCAGGTTCGTCTGTTTTTAAAAGTGTGTTGTAAAACCCAACAGCTTTGGTCATATTTCGAGGAACTAAAATATACATCCCACGAAGTAAATGAACCAATCCGCCCATTTGAGAACCACTGTGCCAGATTCCCTCTAAACGATGCCCTCTAGTTCTTACAATTAAAGGTGCTTTTTGCATACCATTGGAACGGTAGCGAACTGTCGCAAGATCATCACTCATAATTTGTAAACAATAAAGGATATAGTCCAGGTATTGAATTTCGGCAATTGGCCTCAAACCTCTCATAGACATACCGATTCCTTGTCCTAAAATGGTAGCCTCTCTAATACCTGTATCGGCAACTCGATCTTCACCAAATTTGTTTTGTAATCCTTCTAATCCTTGATTTACATCACCAATTTTCCCACTATCTTCTCCGAAGATATATACTTCGGGATATTGACTTAAGATATTGTCAAAATTATCTCTAAGCAATATTCTTCCATCTACTTCCTCAGTATTGTCATTATAAATAGGCTTAACTTCTGAAATCGTTTTTGCATTTTCAATAGCTTCAGAATATAGGTGAGCACTATATTTAGGTTCAATGATTTTAAAATAATTTTCGATCCAATCTTGAAGTTGTTTCTTTTCAAGGGTGTTTTCTGAAATTAAATAACGTAATGTTTTTCTTGCAGCACCTATGATTTCTCCTCGAAATGGTATGTTTTCATCAGATAGTGTAGTGGCAATTTTATTGATAAATACTTTATTTGCACTTTTTTCAGAAGCATTATTAATAAGAGTAAGTACCTCATTTTTTTCCTGAATCTGTGGAGCTAAAAAAGCTTTCCAAGCAGCAGATTTTCCTTCACGGACTTCTTTTTTTATAGATTTTTCAATGGTAACCAACTCATTTTCCGTAGTAAAATTATTAGCTAGAATCCACTCCCGCAGCTTTACGTTACAATCGTATTCTTTTTCCCAGTTTAAGCGTTCTTTATTTTTATACCGTTCTTGGGAACCGCTCGTTGAATGTCCTTGAGGTTGTGTAAGCTCATTTACATGTATTAATACGGGGACATGCGCTTCTCTAGCGATTTTTGATGCTTTTTGATATGCTTCAATTAAACGTGGATAATCCCAACCGTGAACACAAATAATTTCATAGCCCTTTTCATCTTCAGTACGCTGAAAACCTTTTAATATTTCAGAAATATTTTCTTTAGTAGTTTGGTATTTAGCGTGAACTGAAATTCCATATTCATCATCCCAAACATTAATAACCATAGGAATTTGCATAACTCCTGCAGCATTTACAGATTCCCAAAAAAGTCCTTCACTTGTACTGGCATTACCAATGGTTCCCCAAGCTACTTCATTTCCCTTGTCTGAAAAAGTTTTAAATTCTTCTAATTCTTTTACGTTTCTATAAATTTTTGAGGCTTGTGCCAATCCTACCAATCGTGGCATTTGTCCTGCAGTTGGTGAGATATCAGGACTGCTGTTTTTTTGTTTGGTAAGATTTTTCCAAGTACCATCTTTATTTAAACTATGTGTAGCAAAATGACCTCCCATTTGTCTACCTGCACTCATTGGTTCTGCTTTAATATCGGTATGTCCATAGAGTCCAGCGAAGAATTGCTGAATGGTTAGTTTACCAATTGCCATCATAAATGTTTGGTCACGGTAGTAACCACTTCTCCAATCTCCTTCTTTAAATACTTTTGCCCAGGCTAATTGTGGCACTTCTTTTCCATCACCAAATATCCCAAACTTAGCTTTTCCTGTTAAAACTTCTCTACGTCCTAAAAGACTACATTCTCTGCTTGTGACAGCGATTTTATAATCATTTAAAACTTCAGCTTTAAATTCATCGAAAGATAATTTATTATTTGTTTGAAGATCTGTTTGCATATTTTTTTGAGGGTTATATGATGTTGCAAAAGTAATGAAATTAAATTTTTATACAATTTTCATTTTTTGCTTTAAAAAGGTACTGATAATTAAATTAGTATCCCTTTTTTGAGTATAAAGCTACATTAATGTAAATTAATCTAATAAGCAAAACAAAGGGTAAACCGTGTAATAAAAAATCAAACCAATCCATTATTGTCATTCCTTCAGCTCCACCTAACATCCATTTTAGTTTTCCAAATATATGTGGCTCTGGAAAGAAAGGAGCAAGACCTAAGGTAAGACATAATAAAATAACTAATCGCCAGTCGTTAAGTACATTCATAAATTATATTTTTTAATACCATTTTCTCGAAAATAGACCGAATAAGGTCTGTGTATCTAAAGTTATGATAAACCGTATTTTTTCTTCGTAATTTGGCTGTGCTATTTCCCAGCCTAGGTTAGAATATACCGGGAAATATAATTCAAAATAATCTTCTACTAAACTTAATCTTATACCACTATCGAAGAACGTTTCTGTAGCTTGGTATTTATTATTGACCAAGCCTACATCTCCATAAGCGTATATCCATTTCCAAATATTAGTACTAATATTTAAAGTAGTCATCCAAGTATTTGAAAAAGAAGGTTCTAGTTTTGATTTAAAGCCACCTTCCGCAATAATTAATTGTTGACTAAATAACCCAGAATTATCACTTCTTCCATAGTAATTATAGTCAAATAAATAATCGGTTGGACGATCTAAGGCGAAACTAAAATAGTCATCATTTGGATTTGTTTTATTTTTTAAAAAAACACCTGCAAACAACCGCACATCTATCTTGCGGTTATTATTAAATAATTTCCTGTATTTTAAAGTAGTAGAAATCTTACTGAATTCGGATGATACTTGATAACCAATAGCAGCTCTATAATGGTTGATTAAATTTGGATTGGAATAAATATAACTCATATTAAAAACACTATAATTAGGTGTTTCTAAAGGAATGTTAGGGTCTTTGTCTCGCTCTACCGTAACATTTCTTAAACTTATAAAATGCTTTTTATTATTGCGTAAATTTTTACTGTCTCTAAAGCCTATCGTTGCAAATGGACTCAATCGTTTGTAGAATAAATCATCATCATATGAAAAATAACTACCTGAAACTCCAAACCTATAAAAATAAACATTCCCAAATTCAGGCATTTTTTTATATACAACCGAGCTACTACCCACTAATGTTTTCGATTTAAAAGCCCACATAGGGTTTAATTTGTACTGAAAAGGTTTTTGTAACAGTGTTTTATTATAAAAATTTGCTCCTAAAATGATTCCATCATAAATATTATAACTGTAAGTAGGTATAATAAATAACTGATTATATCTAGGGTCTTCAACATCTTTTAAAAGACGGACTTGAAACGGTTTGTTTGTTAAGCCTTTTATTTTTTTATAATTATCTCGCTGATTAATTTCTGGAATTTCACCTTCATAATTAATAGCAATTTTACGTATATCCTTTGCTGGTATTTTAACAGTAACCGAAGAATCAACAGAATCTATCCATTTTTTATAAATAATATTCTTTTTATTGATTCCGTAGATAGATACTGGAAGTGCTGTTTTTCTTTTATTTACAATATCAATCTCAAGTGTATCTCCTTTTTTATGAAGGTTTTTTAGTTTGAAGTCAATAGAATTTCGATTATCTATAAAGTCTTTAAAAAACCAATCTACAGGTTTATCTGTATTGTTTTCTAAATATTTTTTAAAATCAATAGCCTTCATGGATTTTAATTCATTTTCAGAAAAAAACTGTTGAATACTTTTTAAAACTGCTTCTTTTCCAATATACCCTGAAAGGTATAATAGTCCTCTTCCTCCATAATAATCACTTCCTATATTTTTGTTGAATTCTAAGAAATAATCTTTTGGAGTGGAGCTTTTTTGATGCAAATTATTTCTAGCCATATTCATATATAAAAATGAATATTGGTCGTTGAATTCTAATTCGGAAGCATGAAAAATACCGAGAATCCAAAGATTGCTTAAATTACCTGCTAACTTCATGTTTGGATAATAGGTTTTTATATATTCCATCATTAAATATACCTGAAAAGCACCTATAATCCAATGATCTTCTCTTGGGTTAATTACTAATGTGTTTTCAAGATAGGTTCGGCTTATAATTTTAAACATTTCAATGTCATACTCAAAATCATTAGGAAAAGGACTTATAAATTCTGGTAATAAATTAAGGCCATACACAGGATTTCTTTTATAATCTATTTCACTTAATACCATTTTATCAAAAGGGTAATCTCCTAGATTTTTATCTAAATAATGTACGATTCGATCTATAATTAAAGCTTGTATTGATGGTGTTACTTTATGATGAGTATGATTGGTAGTCACTAAAAGTTTATCGGTTTTAACGGTGCTAAAATCTGAAACTTTTAAAAGTTGCAGCTTTACCTGCATTCTATTTTCTCCTTTTAATTGTGTTGTCTTTATTTTATTTTCAGTAATTTCAGAAACTAGATCTAAATCAGAAATTAAATTGAAATTATAAGGCGTATGAAATTTAATATTAAAATTAGTAGGATTGAGGTAGGAATCATTTAAATCTTTATTGCTGTATACATTCCATTCGCCGTCAAAAACAGCAGGTGCTATATACCAATAACGAATCTTAAAATCACCGCTCTTAGTAATTCCATACTTTGTAAACTTATCGTCTGGTAATATTATATGGTATTCCATTTTAAGTATACAAGTTTCTCCAGGGAGTAAATTTGTATCTAGTTGAACTCTAATTATATCTACTTCATCACCTCGAGACCAAACCAATGGTTTTTTAGTGTTATTATTAATACTTATAATGTTGGAATGACCTCTATTTTTATTTTTTTCAAAATGAAATGAACTTTGATAATTTTCTGAAAACCTTTTGCCTAAAGGTGTAGTTTTACTTGAAAAACTATTTCCCCAATCGTTTAGATAAATTTCATGTAAAATGGAATCGGAATCATTCTTATATACTAATTCTTGTTCAATAGTAATGGTCCTTAATTCTGGTATAAGCGTAGCGTCAATGTTTATTTGATGTTGAGCTTGTGTAAGTGTTACTGTCAATAATCCAACTAAGGATATGTAATGATTAAATTTCAATTATTTTATAATGAATTTAAGAATGGTATTTGTCGTTTCTTAATCAGTTAATAACAAACTAAAGAATGTAAAAGCGAAATAAATGATGCTTTTTATAAAAACAGATAAGTTATTTCTAATTAAAAGTTTGGGCGTAAATTGTATTTAGCATAAAAGGTATTTAATATTTCTATTACTTCATCTTCATGATCCACTACATTTATTAAATGTAGATCGTCTGGGCTTATATTTCCATATGACTTCAACAAGATGTCTTTAATCCAATCCACCAATCCTCCCCAAAAGTCTTTACCAACTAGAATGATAGGAAACTTCCCAATTTTATGAGTCTGGATCAAGGTAAGTGCTTCAAAAAATTCATCTAAGGTTCCAAAACCTCCAGGCATAACAACAAACCCCTGAGAGTATTTTACAAACATTACTTTTCTAACAAAAAAGTAATCAAAATCGATACTTTTATCACTATCAATATAAGGATTGTCATGTTGTTCAAATGGTAATTCTATATTTAAGCCTACTGAAATTCCTCCAGCATTATGAGCTCCCTTATTTCCAGCTTCCATAATTCCTGGACCCCCACCTGTTATTACTCCATATCCATTATCTGCTAGTTTTGCTGCAATGTTTTCTGCAAGTTGATAATACTCATCATCTGGCTTTGTTCTTGCAGATCCAAATATAGAAACACAAGGTCCAATTCTACTTAATTTTTCATATCCATTTACAAATTCCCCCATGATTTTAAAAATACCCCATGAGTCATTTGTTTTTACTTCATTCCAATTTTTTGGATTTATTTCTTTTTTCATTTGTGTTTTTTTATTAAAGCTTATGCAAAAACTTTTTAGTTTTATAGCCATTTGATAATGGCTAATAGCAATCCTATTGCTAATAAAATTCTTTTTTAAGAAAACGTGCAGTATGACTTTTCTTGATTTTTACGATTTCTTCTGGGCTTCCTTTTGCTAAAATTTTACCTCCATTTTTTCCACCTTCGGGGCCAATATCGATAATATAATCTACCGTTTTAATCACATCTAAATTATGTTCAATAATAACTACCGTATTTCCTTTATCTACGATTTTATTTAGAACAATTAATAAAACTCTAATGTCTTCAAAGTGAAGTCCTGTTGTAGGCTCATCTAATATATAAAAAGTGTTTCCAGTGTCTCTCTTTGAGAGTTCAGTTGCTAATTTGATACGCTGTGCTTCACCCCCAGAAAGTGTTGTAGATTGTTGTCCTAAAGTAATATAGCCTAATCCTACATCTTGAATTGTTTTTAGTTTTCTAAATATTTTAGGAATAAGTTCAAATAAAATACAAGCATCTTCAATAGTCATTTCTAGGATGTCGTAAATTGATTTTCCTTTGTATTTTATTTCAAGAGTTTCTCTATTAAAACGTTTTCCTTGACAAGTTTCGCATTCCACATAAACATCAGGTAAAAAATTCATTTCTATAACTCGCAAACCGCCACCTCTGCATGTCTCGCAACGTCCTCCTTTAACATTAAAACTAAAACGACCTGGTTTATAGCCTCTAATCATAGCTTCTGGCACTTTAGAAAAGAGGCTTCTTATTTCTGAAAATACTCCAGTATAAGTAGCAGGGTTAGAACGAGGTGTTCTACCAATAGGTGATTGATTGATGTCAATTACCTTATCAATATTCTTTAAACCATCTATTTTTTTATAAGGCATTGGTTTTTTAACTCCATTAAAAAAATAGGTATTTAAAATAGGGTATAGCGTTTCATTGATTAAAGTAGATTTCCCACTTCCTGAAACTCCCGTTATACCTATCATTTTCCCTAAAGGAATCTCAATAGAAACATTTTTTAAATTATGCCCAGTTGCACCAGATAATTTTAATGTTTTACCATTTCCTTTTCTTCTCTTTTTGGGAATGGTAATTTCTCTCCTTCCATTTAGATAATCAGCAGTAAGCGTATGGTGTTTTAAAATTTCTAATGGTGTTCCTACGGAATCAATATTTCCTCCTTGCTTTCCTGCTGCTGGACCTATATCGATTACATAATCTGCAGCCTCTATCATTTCTTTATCGTGTTCCACCACTATAATAGAATTCCCTAAATCTCTTAATTTTACCAATGAATCAATTAGTTTTTCATTATCACGTTGATGTAAACCAATACTTGGTTCATCTAAAATATAAAGCACACCTACTAATTGAGATCCAATTTGAGTAGCTAATCTAATGCGTTGAGCTTCTCCACCAGAAAGCGATTTAGAACTTCTATCCAGCGATAAATAAGTAAGGCCGACATCTATTAAAAATTGCAATCGAGTTTTTACTTCTTTTATAATTTCCTCTGCTATTTTAAGTTGAGTTTTAGAAAGGTCTTTTTCTAAATTTTGAAACCAATCTGCAATATCTACAATATCCATATGGGCTAGATCAGCAATACTTTTTCCACTCACTTTAAAGTATAATGATTCTTTTCTTAATCTTGCTCCATTGCATTCAGTACAATCTACATGGTCCATAAAATCTTTTGCCCAACGCATTAAAGATCTAGATTCGTTGTTTTCAAAAGTATTTTTAATAAAGGTGACAATTCCTTCAAATTCGATTCTGTAGTTTCTAGTAATACCTAAAGTTTTGGATGCTACTTCAAACTTTTCATCAGTACCATAAAAAATTATATCTTTAGCTTCTTGAGGTATTTTATAGAAAGGATCGGTTAATTTGAAATGATAGCGTTGTGCTATTAACTCCAATTGTTTAAAAATCCAATTTTGTTTTTGAGCTCCTTGAGAAGCTAGCGCTCCTTGATTGATGGAAACATTCTTATTTGGCACTATTTTATCCAGATTAACTTCATATAATTTACCAAGCCCTTTACATTTTGGACACATACCCTTAGGAGAGTTAAATGAAAAATTATTTGGTTCCGGGTTAGGGTATGAGATACCGCTACTTGGACACATTAAAGAACGACTGAAATACCTAGTCTTATTGGTTTCGTTATCTAAAACCATGATTACGTCTTCTCCGTGATACATTGCTGTTACAATTGATTCACTAACACGTTTATCTAAAAAAGATTCTTTATTTATTTTTAAACGATCAATAACTATTTCAATATCATGATTTTTGTATCGGTCCAATTTCATTCCGCTAACAATATCTTTGACTTCCCCGTCAACACGAACTTTTAAAAACCCTTGTTTTGCTATTTGCTGAAATAATTCTCGATAATGACCTTTTCGAGAACGAATTACAGGAGCTAAAATAGAAACTTTTTTATCTTCAAAATCGTTAAGAATTAGCTCTTGAATTTGCTCATCGCTATAACTCACCATTTTTTCGCCCGTATTATAACTATAAGCATCACTTCCACGCGCAAATAATAATCGTAAAAAATCGTAAATTTCAGTGATGGTGCCCACTGTAGAACGTGGACTTTTACTAGTAGTTTTTTGTTCAATAGCAATTACTGGAGAAAGACCTTCAATTTTATCGACATCTGGTCGCTCCAAGCCTCCTAAAAACTGGCGAGCGTATGCAGAAAAAGTTTCTATATACCGACGTTGTCCCTCCGCATAAATGGTGTCAAAGGCTAAAGAAGATTTGCCACTACCTGAAAGTCCTGTAATTACTACTAGTTGCTCTCGAGGAATGCTAACATCAATGTTCTTTAAATTATGAACTCTTGCACCATAAACTTCAATAAACCCTTCATTTCTTGTCATAGTTTGCAAAGATAATTAAATGAAAAGATATTTTATTTGAATATGTACTCTAATTAATTTATTCGAGCTGTGTTTGATCAGTTAATTTGTTTTTTACTTAAGCTCTTTTTCTAATTATTTTATTAAAATTGATGTTACTATTTCCAAGTTATTAAATTTGGTAATTGCATCTGAATTGATGCAATAATAAGGAACCATATTGTTTTAAAGGTTTGAGGTTAATCATTAATTTGTTTTTAAAACATTTTTTATTTGACCTAGGTCTCCATCAATATTACTTGGAACTTCTAATCCTAATATCTCACACATTAATGGATAGATGTGAATGTTCTTAATGGAAGGTGTTCTATATGCTTTTTTAAAAGCTGGACCATTTGCATAAAATATGCCGTGCATGTCTTTGTATTTTTGATCATAACCGTGTACTCCAAAATTTGTGTTTGTTTGCTGTTTTCTGGATGCTATTCCTTTAATTGATGAAAAATAATATCCAAAATCTGGTAAAATTTGAATAGCTCCCCAGTTCTTATTTTTAGGAATATATTCAAAACCCGGTGTGTTTTCAGTTTTATAAACTTTAAAATTGGATTCCTTCTTTTTTAAATACGTGTAAATTGAATCAATTTGATTCTTATTGTTAGGGTGGATATTTACAATTGCACCATTGTCTATGCTTGTATATAAGGAGTCGTTTTCTATTTTTTCAATAGCTATGAAATTAGAAATTGATACCGTAGACATCCCATGATCTGAAACAATAATTATGTTTACGGGCAATCCTGTTTTTTCAATTCCTTTAAACAGAACTCCCAATTGTGTGTCTAATTCAAATAACGTTTTTTTTAATTCTTTATCATTCTTTGTACCATATTTATGCCCTGTATCATCCATGTCAGAAAAATACATGGTGATTAAATGAGGTCGTTTCTTTGGAGGTAATTTTAGCCAATCAATGGCTTGATTAACTCGCGCTTCATTTTTTACACTATTATCAAACCTATAATAATAGGTAGGCTTGAGTCCTTGGATATTTGCTTCAGTGCCAACAAAAAAATAACTTGCTGTTACCATATTTGATCTGTTTGCTTGTATCCAAATGGGGTTTCCACTGTAAAAACTTCCATCCTCTACCTTTTCTCGATCCCTTATCCTATAAGTCATGTCTTTGTCATAACTATAAAAACTATTAGCAATGATTCCGTGTTTGTCGGGGTACATTCCCGTTGCAATTGTGTAATGGTTTGGAAAAGTTTTAGTTGGAAAAGAAGGAATTAAAGATTCAGAATTAATTCCATTTTTTATAAAATTGATTAAATGTGGGGGTTTATATTTTTCTACATAATCCCAACGAAAACCATCAAGAGATATTAATATTAAATATGGTTTTTTTGCTGATGCTTTTGAATTTTTTGTTACAATAGAACTAACAGTATTATATGTTTTTCTGTCACAAGATATGATGCTCACTATTCCAATTATAAATACAAGATTAAAAATAATAATTCGTTTTGTCATTTTAATCTTTTTTTTGGTTGTTTAAGCTAGTAATTTAGTGAATATAAACGAAATGAAAGGTTTGTAAGTATTTAAAATTAATACTAAAAAAAGAGTAATAAGTCTTATAGCTTAAGTTGTTTATTAAAATTTATCGTTTTTATGAAACAGCATTTTTTGTTTGGTTGTTGGATGTGTAAATTCTAATGTATCTGCGTGTAAATACAAACGATCAGATTTCTTACCATATAGGTCATCACCAATAATAGGAATATTCAATCCTAAAGTATGAGAAGCATGAACTCGCAATTGATGGGTTCGTCCCGAAATTGGATAGAAATGTATTTTTGTTTTTCCGTTTTTCCGTTCTATCACTTCCCATTTTGTTTCTGCTGGTTTTCCGCGCTCATAACAGACCAATTGTCTTGGCCTATCATCTAAATCAACTCGAAGCGGTAAGTTGATTGTTCCCATATTATCAGTTACAATTCCGTCTAACAAAGCCGTATACCTTTTTTGTACCGTTTTATTAATAAACTGACTTTGTAAATTTTTATGTGCTTTTTTGTTCTTTGCTAAGAGCAATAATCCAGAAGTTGCCATGTCCAGCCGATGGACTATAATGGGACCAGAAATGTTTTTTACTTGTTGCTTAATTCTGGTGTAAACTGAATCTTGAATATGAATTCCAGGAACAGATAAAAAGTCTTCAGGTTTATCAACCACAATCAAATTTTCATCTTCAAAAATTGTTTCGAGTTTTTTACCAATTGCAGGATTTTGTAGCAACGGATTTGTATCCATCTCAATTCCTGCTAGCATATGTGTTAAAATCGGTTTGCATTTTCCTTGACAAGCTGGATAAAACTGTTGGTGTTTTCGAATTTCTTTGTTGGGTGATTGTCCCCACCAAAACTCAGCCATCGCAATTGGTTTTAAATCATGTAAAAAAGCATATTGTAGTAATTTTGGAGCGGCACATTCTCCAGAACCCGCTGGCAGATTTTGTTCAGAAGTTTCAGCAAACAATTGAGATAGGTTTTTGACTTCTTTTTTTGAATTTAAAAATTGGTATTGTTCAAATAAATAGTGTTGTAATGCAGCTGATTTTGTTTTACGTTGCTCTTTTAATAGTATTATTTCATTGGTAAAAGCAGAAGATTGTTCTTTAATAGCGTTTAGGATATGTTCCCAATAGCGATTTACATTATTAAAGAAATATTTAGCTTCTAAACTTTCCTTAGCTAATATTTGTTTAAAAGCAGCATACGCTTCTGATGTTAATTCAAGTTTTGCCTTTTTTCTTTGTATATCTCTATCTTTTTTATCTGATTTTAACGTTTCTTTTTTTTCTTGAATATCAATAGTTGCTTTTTTGTTTTCTGATTGGTATTGTGCTTGTAAGCTTAAATATTCAGTATTTTTTTCTAAACTTTCCAAGCTAAGATTGATCTTGTTTAAAACATGTTCCTCCTCTAAGAAATGCGAATCTTTAGTAAGCATGTCATAAACAGGTGGAACCAACTTTTTATGAATATTTTTTTCTGCTAACTTCCCAGAAACAGCGGAAATATATCCTATTTCTTTATGCTGGTTTTGAACCACTAATACTCCAAACATTTTTCCAATAGACAGTCCTTTTTTAGAAGGATCTATTCCGAAATTATGATCAAAATCGGTTTGTGTTTGTAAATAGTTTTGCACTTCGTTTGCAGCGATCTTGCATAAGGGGTGCGGTTCATAATAAAACGGAAAGGTAAACTTACTTGGAAGTGTAAACTTGTTTAAGGGAGTCCTGAAGTTTTGAAAATATAGTAGCACAAAGTGTTGAGTAAAATTCTGAACAAATATACTTTTTTCGATAGGAAATACAGACACAATAATAATGCACGTTGTTTGCCACTATATTTTTAAATAATTATCTGTTAAACACATTAATTGGTGTGAAGGATTTCCTACCTTATCAAAAATGGAAACCAAGCTATGATTACTGATATAAAAATAAATAAACCAGCACCTATTGCGACAAATAATAAAATAAAAACATTTAAAAATAATAATAATGTTCGGTCTACCATTGAAGCTTTAGAAGCTGGTAAACCTATATTGATAAAAGAGTTTTATAGTAATGGAATATCACTTCTTCAGGATTTGCATAAACATTTAAAACTAAAATTACCAAATAAATCTTTTAAAGAACAACGTGAATACCGTTCAGTATATCATCAACTTTCAAACCTTATTTTAATTGAAATTACCGATCAGAAATTATCTGTAAAGAAATCTCCAAGTATTGGCTGGTTAGAAAAATTTTATCCCGATAATAATAGTTTTTTACTCACCTTTCCTCAAGTACAAGGATTGAACAGTTCTTGGCAATGGTATCAAAACGGAATTACTATACCAGTACTTCGCAATAAAGTAAATCCTTATTACGGAGTATACTTTCCTACTCGTTTTGAGCATTTAGAAGTTTTTGATAATTGGTTGAAACGATATAGAGGACCTAAAAAGTCAGCAATAGATGTTGGTTTTGGAAGTGGTGTGCTTTCTTTTCAAATGATAAAATATGGTTTTCAGAAGGTGTTCGGAACCGATATTAATCCCAATGCGATTGTAGGACTCACAAAATTCATGGGAGATACAAAGTTGTCTCGAAAGATAGATTTAGATTTCGCTTCTCTTTTTGGAAAGTTTGAAAAGCAAACTGAATTAATTGTTTTTAATCCACCTTGGTTGCCTTCATCTTTTAATCCGGAAAATATTGATGGAGCTATTTATTATAATGAAAAGTTGTTTTCTGATTTTTTTGCAGGAGCAAAGAAACGACTTTTACCAGAAGGTAAACTACTACTCTTATTCTCAAATTTGGCACAAATAACAAATCTGACAAAAGAACATCCAATAGAAAAAGAATTAGCAGAAGGAGGACGTTTTCAATTGGAAAAAACCTTTAAAAAAAGAGTTAAAAACACATCAAATAAAACAAAGAGAGATTCGCATTGGCGTTCATCTGAAGAAGTTGAGCTTTGGATATTGACTAATAACTAAGTCTTTTAATCAGCTGCAAGCTGTCCTCTGTGTGGCTTTAAGGCTTCTCTACAGCTTTGCATATCCTTTTCTTCTATAATCATTAAAGCGATACAATACATCTCTGAAATTACTTTGGCAGCTATGTCTTGAACTTGAATTTTTTCTTTTTCAGCATACTCTCGAAGGTGAATGCAATGGTGCTCTGCAATCTTAAGTGCTTCTGGACCTCTAAAATCCCAAAGAAGTTTTATTTTTTTAGGCATTTTTTATGGTAAATAATTGTTTTTTAACCGATTGTATCATATATGTTTTATTGAAATTGACTTTTACTTACTTTATCTGCCACCTGGAGGGCAGTGTAGTTTTAAGTAATTGGTGTATAAGGTAGCTAAATGTTTTCTAGTTCCCTCTCCTTCAGAAATGCCATGCGTCCGATTTGGATATGGCATAAACTGAAATTGCTTGTTGTTTTTTATCAATTCATTTAATAGTAGTTCTGCATTTTGATAATGAACATTATCATCTCCTGTACCATGAATGTAAAGTAAATTTCCTTCTAAATTTTTGGCATAGGTAATGGGAGATCCTGTGATAAAATCTTCCTTATTTTCTTGGGGTAAACCCATATAACGCTCTTGGTAAATATTATCATAGGTTAATTGATTTGCAACTGCAGCGATAGCGATGCCTGTTTTGTAGATTTCTGGATATTGAAACATTAAGTTTAAGGTGGCAGATCCGCCACCGCTCCAACCCCAAACTGCAACACGCTCGGAATCTATAAAATTCCATTTCAAGATTTCTTTGGCTGCCATTGCTTGATCGTTAATATTTACCACCCCAATTTTTCGGTAAATAGATTTTCTCCATTCGCGACCTTTTGGAGATGGAGTACCTCTATTATCTAGTGAAATGTAGATATATCCATCTTTGGCCATATCTCCATTATACAATCTGTTTTTACTAGTGTTATAAGTGTCATTTACGGTGGTGCCAGCAGGTTCAGAATAAACATAAAAGACCACAGGATATTTTTTATTGGGATCAAAATTTGTAGGTTTTACCATCCATCCATCCATTTCCACATTATCTGCAGTAGTGATGGAAAAGAACTCCGTTGTTGATTTTTTTTCCAGTTTTTTAACGTTTCTAAGGATGCTTTCTTCTTCGGTTAATGCTTTGTGATTGGCAATACTAATAAACTCTTTAGAATAGGGGGTAAAATGATTTGAAAAAGTATGTGCTGCATAGTTGCCATTTGAAGAAAAAGAATAATCGTGACTTCCTTTTAAACTTGCCGGACTAAGTAATTTGTTTTTTCCATTTCCATTTAAGTTGGTTTTATATAAATATTTTTGCGTGGCATTATCTGGAGAAGCTAAATAATACACAAAACCTTCCTTGTTATGGATGTATTTTAAATCGATCACATCGTATTCGCCTTTGGTGATTAAAACTTCTGGTTTTCCTTCTAAAGAAATTTGGTATAAGTGCCTCCAACCATCTTTTTCAGAAGCCCAAAGAATACTGTTGGATTCTTTTAAAAAGCTAAAATCATTGGTGTAATCAATTGCATAGGTATTTCCTAGTTGAAATAAATCTACCCAGGCTTCGTCCGATTCTTCATAAATAATTTTTGCGCTTCCTTTTAACGCATCTACCATGTATAATTTGATTTGATTTTGTTTTCTGTTTAACTGTTGAATTAATAGATCGTTGGTGTTTGGAATAAATTCCATTCGTACTAAGTAATTTTGAGAGGGATCTCCTGGAATATTCATCCACTTTGTTTTGGAATCGGAAATATTTACGACACCCACGCTACATGCAGAAGGTTTTTCTCCAACTTTAGGGTATTCTAAGGGTACTAATTGCGAATAGATAGCAGCTGTATTATTTACCATGTAAAACTTTTTTATTTCGCTTGCATCTATCTGCCAATAAGCGATAGATTTACTGTCTGGACTCCAGCGAAATCCATCTCTACAAGCAAACTCTTCCTCGTAGGCCCAATCAAAAGTTCCGTTTATTAAGCTAACTGTACCATTGGTGGTTAATGGATTTATAGTGCCGCTAGCATCATCTTCAGTGTATAAATTATTTTCAGAAACATAGGCTATGGTGTTTCCGTCAGGAGAAAATTTTGCAAACATCAGAGAGGAAGGCTTCAAAGATGTTCCGATTTGTCTTAGTGTATTTGTTTTAAAATTGAAAACCCAATAGTCCCCTTTGGTCTTTAGCCGCCAAACTTTTTTGGTATTGGTAAATAAAAGTACTTTTTGTTGGTCTAAAGAAAATGAAAAATGATCTATTTTTAAAGGTTCTGATCTGCTATCTGGAGTAAGTTGTGCTTCGGTAATTACCGTTTTAGCATCGTGGTTGGGTAGGGTATAGGTAAGTAATTGATTGTTTTCTAATTTGTAATATGAATCCCCATCAGTCGTCCAATTTACTTGTGATACTAGGCTTAAATTAAAAGAAAAGAACCAGCTCCACACGATAACTTCAAAAGTGTTTTTATTCTTGATTAAGAACTTGTTTATTTTTTTCATAGGTAAAACTTAAATTTAATTGTGAATGAAATGTTTTTTTTTATTCTCATTTAGAATGAAATTGATGTGCCTGCTTTCTAGCTATTATAATAAAAAAAATCGTCAAACAAATAACCTAATAAAATTTGACGGATTATGATAAATTTACTAAAATATTTTATATACTTATTGTACTTATTTAAAAAGCACCTGTGTTGGTGCTATTTTGTGAGAGGTTTAATTAAAATTTAATTCAGACATAACCTTTGAATAATAAACTTGGTATCGTTATTTTTTTAAAAGGTTTTACCGTTGATTTTTTCAGGACTATGATTAACTAATAGTCACAACCATTCTTTTGGGTTTTGTAAAGTTTTTATCAACTTTTCTTCTTCACTATTTACTTTAGGTGAGTAATTATAAACCCACTGAACTTTAGGAGGTAAGCTCATTAAAATACTTTCAATTCGCCCATTGGTTTTTAAACCGAAAAGAGTGCCTTTATCATGAATTAAATTGAATTCTACATAGCGCCCACGTCTAATTTCTTGCCAATCTTTTTGTTCCTTTGTATAGGGTGATTTTTTTCTTTTCTCAACGATAGGAACATAGCTTTCTAAAAAACTATTTCCGATCTCCATAACAAAATCACAACGGTTTTTTAAACTAACATTGTCTGTTTCTTTTAGATAGTCGAAAAATAAGCCTCCAATTCCTCGTGCTTCACCCCTATGTGTGTTCCAAAAATAGTCATCACAACGTTTTTTATATTCGGGATAAAAATCGGAATGATGTTTGTCACAGGCATTTTTACAGGTTTGATGAAAATGGATAGCATCTTCTTTAAAAAGATAATAAGGAGTTAGGTCTTGTCCTCCTCCAAACCAACTGGAAATAATTTGCCCATCGGTATCATACATTTCAAAATAACGCCAATTGGCATGTATTGTTGGAATAAAAGGGTTTTTAGGATGTAAAACCAAACTTAATCCGCAGGCAAAAAAATCGCATTCACTAATCTTAAAATACTGTTGCATCGACTCTGGTAATTTTCCGTGAACAGCTGAAATATTTACCCCACCTTTTTCGAATATAGCTCCGTTTTCAATGACGCGTGTTCTCCCGCCCCCTCCTTCAGGTCGTGACCAAACATCTTCTTTAAATTGCGCTTTTCCATCTACTTCTTCTAATTTTGAAGTAATGGTGTCTTGTAAGTTTTTAATATAGGCTAGAAATTGGTCTTTCATTCTTTGTGCATATTAAACTTTAAACACTATCTATTAATTTTTTTCACTATTTATACTATGCCTTATATTCTTTTACCGCATCTATAAATGCTTTGGCACTATCTAAGGGTATGTTAGGTAAAATACCATGTCCTAAGTTAACGATGTATTTATCTTTTCCAAAATCATTAATCATTTTGGTAACGATTTTTTTAATTTCTGAAGGTGTTGATAACAAGCGACTTGGATCCATATTTCCTTGAAGTGTAATTTTATTTCCAGCAAATTTTCTAGCCATTTGGGGGCTGATTGTCCAATCTACTCCTAAAGCAGAAACATTGGATTTCGCCATTTCTTCTAAAGCAAACCAACATCCTTTACCGAATGCAATTACTGGGGCATCATCTTTTAATGCTTCAGTAATTTGATTGATATATTTCCAAGAGAACTCTTGATAATCTGTGGGAGAAAGCATTCCTCCCCAAGAATCAAAAATTTGTACTGTATCAACACCAGCCTTTACTTTTTCTTTTAAATATGCAATAGTCGTATCGGTAATTTTTTGCAGTAATGTATGCGCTAAAATAGGTTGTGTAAAACAAAATTCTTTTGCTTTATCAAAATTTTTAGAACCTTGTCCTTGCACACAATAACATAGAATCGTCCAGGGAGAACCAGCAAAGCCAATTAAAGGCACTTCGTTGTTTAATAGTTCCTTAGTAGCCTTAATAGCTTGCATAACATAATCTAGTTCAACAGTAACATCTGGGACAATAACATTGTCTACATCTTTTTGAGTGCGAATAGGATTAGGTAACCAAGGGCCAAAATTAGGTTTCATTTCTACTTCGATATTCATTGCTTGTGGAATTACTAAAATATCTGAAAATAAAATAGCAGCATCCATACCGTATCTGCGGATAGGCTGTACCGTAATTTCTGAAGCCAATTCTGGAGTTCTACAACGTGTAAAAAAATCATATTTTTCTCTAATTTTGATAAACTCTGGTAAATATCGTCCCGCTTGACGCATCATCCAAACAGGCGGACGTTCTAACGTTTCACCTTTTAAAGCTCTTAAATATAAATCGTTTTTATACATTTATTATGAATTGTGTTTATCGGCAACCGCTTTCATAGATACTTTTATTGCTTTTTCTATATTTTTTAAATCTTTTTTGGAAAGTACAGTTGATAAAAACCAAGCTTCAAACTGAGAAGGTGGTAAAAAGACTCCATTGTCAATCATGTTCCAGAAAAATGTTTTAAATTTTTCTGTATCGGAAGTTTGAGCTGATTTAAAATCAACAATATCTTCACTTGAAAAAAATGGGCTCATCATTGATCCAAAACGATTTACTTGTAGATCAATATTATTTTCCTTGGCAGCTTCCAATAAAAAGGTTTCTATTTTTTCTGCAACTTTATTGAAATCATCATAAGGATCTTGTTTTTTCAGTTCCTTTAAGGTAGCAATACCACAAGCCATGGCAATAGGATTGCCTGATAAGGTTCCTGCTTGGTACATGTCTCCTAAAGGGGCTACTGTTTCCATAATTTCATTTCTAGCTCCATAAGCACCTACTGGAAAACCACCTCCAATTACTTTTCCTAAGCAAGTAATATCTGCTTCGATTCCTAATAATTCTTGAGCGCCTCCGTATTTAGAACGGTATCCTGTCATTACTTCATCTAAAATTAATAGAATTCCTTTTTCTTTGGTAATCTTTCTTAATTCTGAAATAAATTCTTGATTGGGTAGAACTACTCCCATATTACCTGCAATAGGCTCTATGATTACGGCAGCAATATCTTCGTGATTATTTATTTGATTCTTTACGCTTTCGATATTATTGTATTCAGCAATCAATGTGTTTTTGATAGCATCAGTTGGAACACCTTTAGAACCTGGAATACTCAGTGTTACTAATCCAGAACCAGCAGCTACCAATAAAGCATCTGAATGTCCATGGTAACAACCTGAGAATTTAATAATTTTGTCTTTGTTAGTGTAGGCTCTAGCCAAACGCAGTGCACTTAATACAGCTTCAGTTCCTGAGTTTACAAATCGCACTTTATCCATTCCTGGAAAAGCATCGCAAACCATCTTAGCTATTTTGATTTCGCCTTTAGAGGTAGCTCCAAAAGTATAGCCATTTTTTAAGGCTTTTAAAATCGATTTCTCTACTCGTTTATCTCTATGGCCCAAAATCATAGGGCCATAAGACAATACTAAGTCTATGTATCTATTGCGGTCTACATCGATGATCTTACTTCCTTTTGCTTTTTTAATAAACAAAGGAACACCGCCCACGGATTTATAAGCTCTAACTGGAGAATTTACAGCTCCTACAAGGTGTTTTTGACCTTTTATAAAAAGTTCTAATGATTTTTCTAAATTCATTTTTAATCTCTTTTTAAAATTTTCGCAACTTCTTTTGCAAAATAAGTAATAATGATATCTGCTCCAGCTCGCTTCATAGAGAGTAAGCTTTCCATCATTACTTGTTTTTCATCGATCCAACCTTTTTCTCCTGCTGCTTTGATCATAGCGTATTCTCCACTAACATTATAACATGCGATTGGTCGGTCGAAATTATTCTTTAAATCTCTTACAATGTCTAAATAGGAGAGTGCTGGTTTTACCATTAATATATCTGCTCCCTCTGCGTCATCAAAAGCTGCTTCACGCATAGCTTCATCTCTATTTGCAGGATCCATTTGATAGGTTTTTCGATCTCCAAATGTTGGAGTTGAATCTGCAGCATCTCTAAAAGGACCATAAAATGCAGATGAATATTTTACCGAATAGGCCATAATAGGAAGATCATAATACCCTGTATTATCTAATGCTTCTCTCATCGTAATAATTGATCCGTCTATCATTCCAGATGGCGCTAACATATCAGCTCCAGCTTTTGCGTGTGATATAGCTTGCCTGGACAAATTGATTAAAGTAGCATCGTTATCTAAATCATCATTATTATTTAGGATGCCGCAATGACCGTGACTCGTGTATTCACAAAAGCAAACGTCTGTAATTACATACAGTTTTGGATAGTTCTTTTTTATAAATCGAATGGCTTGTTGAACAATACCATGATCATTCCAAGTTTCGGAACCTACATCATCTTTTTTAGATGGGATTCCAAAAAGTAAGACTGCTGGTATATTTAAGCTAGTAACTTCATCTAATTCTGTTGAAATTTTATCTAATGAGAACCGCTTAATTCCCGGCATAGATTTTATTTCTGTTTCTATATTTTCACCTTCTTCAATAAATAGAGGATATATTAAATCATCGATTGTTAGCTTGTTATCCCTAACCAATCGGCGAATGTTTTCAGTTTTACGAAGACGCCTTGTTCTACTAATCATGGTGTTTCATTTTATTTGTTGAAATATTCATTTACCGAATCAATGACTCCGTCAACCGTTGCTGATTTAGAAACAACTACAGTTTTGAAATGAATTCGAGCCTCAGTTGCAGTTGTTTCTCCAATACAAAAAGCAATGCGATTGGAAGTGGTATTATTCTTTAAAAAGCTTTCAAGCCCAGAAGGACTGTAAAAAAGAATGCCTGAATATTTAGGGTCAATTTTTTTTGAAGTCAATACCGTTTGATAGGTTTCTACTTCGTTAACAGTGATGTTGTTTTTAGATAATATTTCTGGAAGTTCTTCTCTTCGTTTGTTTCCACAGAAAAAAGTTACTTCCTTTTTTTCTTTTAAGTTGTCAGAAACATAATTGGCTAATTTTTCAGCAGAGTTTTCTACATGAGCTACTATGCCTAATTTGGTTTTAATTAATCGTTTGGTTCTTCTGCCAACACAATAAATATTTTCAAAATTCAAATTTTCAGAAGAATAATTATATAATAAAGCTTCTACCGCATTTTTGCTTGTGAAAATTACATTCTTTAATGGTTCTTTTAAAATTTGAGGTTTTACCCTGTTGTATTTAATAGCAATAAAGTCATCCATAGCAACACCTACTTTTGACTGTAATTTTAATGTTTGTTCTTTGGATAGGTATTTGGTAGAAAAAACATTTGTATTCTTTTCAATAATTATAGTTTCTCTCATCAAATTTTTTCCACCTTTTGCTAATATAAAGTTAGCGGCAAATTCACCTAAGTCACCAATTTCATCCTTTAAAACTACTTTACTAAACTCAAGTTTTCTTTTTCCATCTGGGCTAAATAATACTCCTTTGAATTTCACCTCCTCCTCTTTGACGGTAGCTAGCGCTCCAATTGGCGCAGTACAGCCGCCTTCTAAAACTCTTAAGAATTCTCGCTCAATTGCTACGCAAATGGAAGTTTCTTCATCATTTAATTCTTTACAAGCATCTACTGCATTGTTGTTTTTCTCTAAAGCAGCTATCATTACAGCTCCTTGACCAGGAGCGGGGACCATCCAATCTAATTTAATATGTTTATCCTTATTTGGTAATAGTTTTATTCTTGACAAGCCAGCTAAAGCGAAAATTGCTCCATCCCAAGGATTGTCTTTAAGTTTTTTCAAACGGGTATTTACATTCCCACGAAGCCCTGTTATAGTATGTTTAGGATAACGATGAAGCCATTGTGCTTTTCTTCTCAAACTTCCAGTTGCTATGGTAGCAATTTCATTTTCGAAAAAATTTTCATCTTTTTTTAAAATTAATACATCGTTGTAATTCCCCCTTTTTAAAACAGCTGCTTGTATGACACCTTCAGGTAGTTTTGTTGGTACATCCTTAAGTGAATGAACTGCAATATCAATGTCTCCATTAATTAATGCAATGTCTAAGCTTTTAGTAAATACACCGATAACGCCTAATTCATATAATGGCTTATCAAGAACTTGATCTCCAATAGAATCAATTTTAATAATTTTAGTGCTATGTCCTAAATTTTCTAGTTGTTTTGCTACAGTATTTGCTTGCCAAAGAGCTAATTCGCTAGATCTGGTTCCTATTTTAATCATTTTCGTTTAAGCTTAGCTCTTTCAAATTAAATATTTTACTAATTACATCGATGCTTTGATCTACTGCTGTTTCTTCATCTTTTAGATGCTTTACAAATTGAGTAGTTATTTTTTGAATCATATGCGAGGTAATTATTTCGGCGTGTTCTTCATTAAAATTATTGATTTTCTTTCTGTGAAAATCTATTTCATGACTTTGAATAGTTTGTAAAGATTCTTTAAGAGCATTTACTGCAGGGACAAATTTTCTATAAGAGATCCAATCGTTAAATTCATTTTTGTATGCTTCGATTATTCCTTCTGCTATTGGGATTTCTTGTTTTCTTATTTCTATGGTTTTGTCGGTAATTTTTGATAATTCATCAACATTAACAAGGCTAATGCCTTCGATTTTCTTTAATGAAATGTCTACATTCTCGGGCATTGATAAATCCAATATCAATAATTCTTTACCTTCTTTAATATGCCCTTTAGTAATGGTTGGAAAATTAGCACCTGTAGAAACTATTAAAATATCAGTATCATTAATTTCTTGGCTTAATTCTGAAATATTTTTAACCGTAATTTTTGGATGTAGTTTCTTAAATTTTAATGCTTTATCCTCGGTTCTGTTAATAAGAGTTAAATTTTTATTATTGGTATACTCTAAAATATTTTTACAAGTATTTTTACCGACATCACCTAATCCAAAATTAAGTATCTTCTTTTCGTTGTAATTTGGAATGTTATCAATGATGTATTGAATAGCTACGTAAGAAATAGATGTGGTACCAGAGCTTAGTTTGGTATTGTTTTTTATATCTTTACTAGCTTGAAGTACCAAATTCATTAAACGTTCTAAATAGGTATTTGTCACACCCATTTTTTTAGCTTGAATAAAAGAGTTTTTTAATTGTCCTACAATTTCATAATCGCCTAAAATCTGACTATCTAAACCTGCCCCTACGTTAAAGAGGTGGTTTACTGCTGCCTTATTTTTATAAACATTGGAAACATTAATGAAATCTTCTAAATTACCTTTCGAATATTTAACTAGAAGACTAATTAGTTCGAAAGGATGTTTTGCGAATCCTGATATCTCTGTTCTATTACAGGTAGAAACTACAAAAAGTCCTTCACATCCGTTTTCTTTTGCTTCTTTTAATAATAATACCTGGTCTTCTTTAGTGACATTAAATACACCTCTAACGTTTACATCTGCTTTTTTATAACTTAAACCTACGTTATAAAATTTTAATTGTAAATCATCAAGATTCATATACCTTTTTTTAATAAGTGTTGGCAAAAGTACTATTATCTTTCTATGAAATATATCGCTACAAGTACTAATTCTATCGAAAGAAGTTACAAAACATTATTTAGAGTATTTCTAAATAACAGCTATTTTGTAAATAAACTTAATGAAGTTATTAAAATCAATACTTAACAAATATTATATTCTTTATATTTATTCAAAAAAAATAATTTGTTGAAGCTCTATTTTTTGTTGTAATTTTGTAAAATAATTATTTAAAGAAATAAAAATATTACTTCAAATTCATGATTAAAAAATATAAAAACATCGACAAAAGTGCTCATGTTTTAATTGATGAAAAGGATGCTTTTAAAGTTCTTTATTTCAATAATTTAACAGATCATATTGGAAGATTTCAGACTCAATTAGTTGATGATTATATACAGCTTTTTTTCTGTACAGAACATGAAGTGATCGTTGCTTTTAATATGGAACATTGTGCGATTACCTTAAAAGAAAATGATTCAAGTATGGTTTACTTTAAGGAAGAAACAACCAATGTATTATATACCTTACCATCACAATCTCAATTAACAGTAGTTTTAATTTCCTTGGATTTCTTTCATAATCTATTTTCAGAAGGAGGCAATATTCTATTTAATTTTAAAAATTATAAAATTGGCCAGCCTATAATAGAGCCTAAGGAAATAGAGACTTCCGAACAAATGATATTAAAGCAGTTAATATCTGTTAGAATTAACGACTCGCTAAGGCCTATTTATTTAAAAGGGAAGGTATATGAATTGCTTAGTCATTATTTTAATACCTCAACAGCATCTAATAATGCGCTTTGCCCATATGTTCCTAATGAAGATACTGTGGGTAAAATTAAGCACGCTAAAGAAATAGTCATTGAACAAATGAATAAGCCACCAGGCTTGCATGAATTAGCAAAAATGGTAGGATTGAATATTAAAAAACTAAAGAGTGGATTTAAAGAATTTTATGGTTTACCGGTTTTTACATTTTTATTAAATTATAAAATGGAACTCGCTAAGAAATTATTGCAAGAACAACAGTTAAATGTTAATGAAATAGCTACTAAATTGGGCTACAGTAATTCTAGCCATTTTATAGCAGCTTTTAAAAGAAAATATGGGATAACCCCAAAACAATTTGCAATATCATAATATGAAAGGAATATTATTAAATAATTTAGGATCTCCAGATAGTACTGAAACAAAAGATGTTAAAAGATATTTAGGTGAATTTTTAATGGATGAGCGAGTGATTGATATTCCATATTGGAAACGTTTTTTATTAATTAAAGGAATTATTTTAAATATACGTCCAAAAAAATCTGGAACCGCCTATAAAAAAATCTGGTGGAAGGAAGGGTCTCCTTTAGTAGTAATATCTAAAAGATTTACTAAAAAAGTAATAAAAAAAATTGACATACCGGTCGAATTAGCGATGCGATATGGATCTATGAGTATGAATCAAGGTATAGATAATTTAATAAAAAAAGGTGTTACAGAAATATTTTTAGCTCCATTATACCCACATTATGCAATGTCTTCTTACGAAACAGTTGTAACAAAAGCTGAAGAGATTTTATACGAAAAATACCCCCATGTAAAATTAGATACTTTACCTCCATTTTATAACAAACCAGATTACATAAACGCAATGAGTGATAATATCGCAAAACATATAAAAGGATTTGATTATGACCATATTTTATTTTCATATCACGGAATTCCAGAACGTCATATTAAAAAATCAGATCCCACAAAGAGTCACTGTAAACTAGATAATTCTTGTTGTGAGCGAAATTCTGTTGCACATTATACCTGTTATAGACATCAATGTTTTGAAACTACTAAAGGAATTGCTAAATCTTTAAAGCTAAAAGAAGGAACCTATAGTAACTCATTTCAATCAAGGTTATTAAAAGATCCGTGGTTAAAACCTTATACAGATTTCGAACTAGAGAAATTTCCATCAATGGGAAAGAAAAAATTAGCCGTCATAACACCTGCTTTTGTTTCCGATTGTTTAGAAACTTTGGAAGAAATTGCTATGGAAGGAAAAGAAGACTTTTTAGAGGCCGGTGGTACAGATTACAAGCATATTCCTTGCATGAACGATAATGATGATTGGGTTGAAGTAATGGTAAATTGGATCAATAACTGGAAAAAAAATGTATAAAACCACAGAGCTCAATGCGATTTAACCCAAAAAAAAATAACTTTTGTTATTGATAGTACATAACCTATAACCGAATATCATGGATATTTCATACATAAAAGCTTTACATATTATTTTTGTAATTACTTGGTTTTCTGGTCTATTTTATATTGTTAGATTATTTATCTATTATTCTGAAGCAGAGGATAAAGAAGAGCCTGCAAAGTCACTTTTACAAGCTCAATATCAATTGATGAGTCAACGGCTTTGGTACATTATTACATGGCCATCTTTAATTTTAGCCAGTTTTTTTGCCTTTTGGATGTTATATGAAGTACCTTCTTACTTAACTATGGGGTGGATGCAGGTAAAATTATGTTTTGTTTTTGCTTTGTATTTTTATCATGCGGGATGTCAAAAAATATATACGCAGCAACAAAATGGAATTGTAAAGTACAATTCATTTAAACTAAGAATTTGGAATGAGCTTACAACACTTCTTTTATTTGCAATCGTATTTTTAGTGGTCTTAAAAAGTGCTATTTCTTGGATCTGGGGACTAGTTGGAATTGCTTTATTTGGCGCTTTATTAATGATCTCTATTAAACTTTATAAACGCATTCGTTCTAAGAATAATTAAAATACTTCACATTTAGTAACCTACAGCGGTATCATCACCTCTGCGATCAGCACCACCTTCTAGTTTTCCATTGGGTAATATTCTAATGCCATCAACTTTTCCAAGAATAATTGAGTTGTTTTCTATAACCTGATAACCTTTTATTTTTAAATAATTTAAAGAATCTTTAGGAAAAGAATTGGGTTCAAATCTAATAATATCTGGAAACCATTGATGATGAAACCTTGGAGCATCAACTGCTTGTTGCATGTCCATATCAAATTCATAAACATTTAAAATGGTTTGTAGTACTGAAGTTATAATAGTTGCTCCACCAGGAGTACCTAATGTCATCCAAAAAGCTCCATCTTTCTCTACAAGGGTTGGAGTCATAGAGCTCAGCATTCTTTTTTGAGGGTCAATAGCATTCGCTTTTCCCCCAATTAATCCATACATATTTGGTTCTCCTGGTTTTGAACTAAAATCATCCATTTCATTATTAAAGAAAAACCCTAATTTATTGGAATAAAGCTTAGAGCCAAAGGCAGCATTTAATGTTGTGGTTACCGCTATTGCATTCCCAAACTTATCTACAATTGAATAATGTGTTGTTTCATCACTCTCATATCCAGGAATGATACCATAACTCAAGCTATCTGAAGAAGTCGCTTTATCAAAAGAAAAATTATCCATGCGACCTTTTAAGTATTCATCACTTATCAATTCATCCATAGGTATATCAATAAAATCAGGATCTCCTAAATAAAAACTTCTATCGGCATAAGCTCTACGTTCAGCTTCTGTTAAAATTTGGATTGTTTTGGTGCTATTATGACCATAAGACTTTATTGGGTAAGGTTCAATAAACTTTAATATTTGAGCCAAACAAATACCACCGCTTGATGGTGGAGACATGGAAATAATTCTTAAATCTTTATAGCTAAAAACAATAGGCGCTCTCCATTCTGCCTCATATGCATTTAAATCCTCCATGCTTATAATTCCATTTTTAGATTGTAAAAAATCTACGATAGCTTTTCCGGTTTCTCCTTGATAGAATTCAGCCCTGCCATTTTCTGAAATTCTTTTTAAGGTATTTGCTAAAGCTATATTTTTTATAGTGTCTCCAGTTTTGTATTCTTTGGTGTATAATGATTCACTATTATTTGTTTTAAGAAAAGACGCTTTAAAATAAGTAATTCTCTTTGCTTGTTGTTCAGTAAGGAAATAGCCATTGGTAGCTAATGCTATAACGGGTGCTATAATTTGTTCAATGGGTAAAGAACCTAGTTTTTTGTGAACAGCAAAAATACCAGCAATGGTACCAGGAACTCCTACTGCTAGGGCACCTACTTTACTTTTATTGGATATAAAATCACCGTCTTCATCCAAATACATATTTCTAGAAGCATGAATTGGAGCTTTTTCTCTATAATCAAGTGCTCCGATTTCTCCCTCTATTGTTCTGTATATCATAAATCCTCCACCAGCAATATTCCCAGCTACTGGAAAGGATACTGCTAAGGCAAGCTCGGTTGCAACCATAGCATCAAAAGCATTCCCTCCATTTTTAAGTATTTGGATTCCAATTTTTGAAGCTTCTTCTTTAGCAGAAACGACCATTGCACTATCTACAATAACGCTTTCTTTTACAATTTCTTTTTTAACACTTGCTAAAATTAAGTTTTGTTCAACTGCTACTTTTTTATTTTCTTGTTTGCAAGAAAAGATAAGTATGGCTAGTAATAGGATAATTATTTTTTTCATAAATTTTCCAATTCTATTATTTTATGATTAGAAAAAACTCTTAATTCTTCAAAAAAGAGGTGAATTCATTTTCAAATTCTTCGTAATATTCTTCTAATTCTATCACTGCAAAATTCATGTTAGAGGTATTGTTGGTTCGTCTATTCATTTTTACTAATATCTTGCTAATTCCTTCAACTGTCGCATAACTAAGAAGCCAATTATCTGAAATCATATAGGACATCATTCTTTTAATTCTTGGAGTTAAGATATTAAAACTATTGCGCAATAATTCATAAAATTTTTCAATGTATTCTTCTAAGGGTTGCTCGTGATAATTATTCCAGTTTTTTGCCAGAAAGTGATCGTATAAAATATCAACAATTACTCCGCTATAATGACCATAGTTTTTGTGGAGTTTTTTAGTGCTTAGTCTAACAGTAGGGTGGAAGTCTGTAAAACTATCAATTTCTCTATGTAAAAGGATTCCTTTTTGAATTTCTTTTGGAAATTCAGTATATGTTTTACCTTTGATATCATCTGCAATAAAATTACCAATTGTAATTCCTTTATTATCCCTGGAAAGGTAAATATGAGAAAGATAATTCATTTAGAGTTTCTTATTGTTAATGCTAATCTACGTTAGTTTATTATATCAAAATATAAAATACTTTGTAAGGATATATTATAATTACTATTTGAAATATTTTCTAAAATATAAATACACCAATAATACTGATAAATGATAATTGGGCTTCGACTTAGTGGCCTTTTGTGTATTATAATGTAAATATATATAATATAGAATGAAGTTTTGTTAGAAAAGCATGGAAGTATTCAATGGCAGTAATGTTTAAGAAGAAAAAAGTAAGTATAAAAGTATGTAAATAAGGTTCTCACATTTTATAACCACTACGCCGAAGGTGCTATATATAAAGAAAAGAGCATAACTAACTAAAGCTACACTCTTTTTCATAACAACAATTCAAATAATCAAACAACATAAGATTCAGCTGACCGATGAACCTTATAAGCAACAAGATACATTACATAAAGTGATTGTACTCCTAATTAATTCATAAAATAATCCTAATTAATTCACAAATATTGTTTTTAAAGATTCTTAAATTTTTGGTAATGCTTACAAAAGAGTCATAATTTCATTTACTTACTTGTTTCAATTTTGTGTAATTATCTACTGAAAACATTTTAATTTATAAATAATATTGTATTAAAAACCACCTATTATGTATGTGAAGATAAAGTTTGTGATCTCCAATTTTATTATGTTAATGAAGCGTTACTAAGAATTTATACGAGTAAAATTGACACTAGGTAATACTATTATTCACCCACCAAACTATTTAATTTAGCCACTGCTATTTGATAGTTTAATTCTGCAGCTAGTTTATCCGCTTTTGCGCCTGACATATCTGCTCTCGCTTTAAACATCATTGATGATAATGCTTCTCCAGCTTCAACAGCATTTATGGTAAGTATAAGCTCTTCCTCTCGTGCCTCGTAAGCTTTTAGTGCTGTTAATATTAAAGATTCGGCATAACTAATATTTTTATAGGCCTGTTGTATTTCACCTTGTAATGTAAGTATTTTGTATTCTAGGTTATCCAAAGCTTCATTATAGATAGCATTTCTTTGTTTTACAACAGAAGCACGCTCACCAAAATCAATTAAAGTCCATTGGAAATTCAATCCCGTAAGTAAATATTGGTTCGCATACAAGGGTATCCCATAATTATAATAATATTGGGCAAAAAAGGATAACTCTGGAATGAATGCTTTCTTGGCAGCTGTGATTCCCAACTCCGATTTATCAAGATCTGCAAGCGCAATATTTAGCCCATAATTTTTTTCAGAACCTTGTACATAATATTCTTGTATTTCTCTAACAGGTTCAAAGTCTAGAATGGGTAATTCCAAATCTGGTAGATAAGAATATTGAGCGCCTATTAACTGGTTAAAGGAGGAGATGTATTGGTCTTTTAGGTTCTTTTCATATAATAGATCCTGTGCTGCTTCAAAAACCTCTGCTTTAGCAGACGTAACATACATGTATAATAACTCACCTGCTTCATAAGCATTGGTAGCATCTTTATATTCAGATTTTTTATATTCAACTTCTTGTAGCGCTTCATTAACTTTTGCATCTTGAATCAGGATTCCATAAAACAATTCTTTTACTCCAAGTCTTATTTTTGATTTTACACCATCATACTGTAATTTACTTATTTCAACATCTAACTCTGCAACTTTCCTACCTGTATTAATTGATGTTAGCTGAGTTATAGGTTGATAAATAGCAGCATTTGATTTTACTGCAAAATTATTACCCCCCAAAATAGTAACTTTTCGTGAAGGAAGCGGGTAGTTATTGATTAACCAATCATCAGCAGCCTCATTAATAAACCCATCATTCAAAAGCTGATTATATAGACCATTTAAATCACCTTTATTAATATATAAGTTTGGGTCACTATTGTACGCGCCAACACTTTGTATTTCAATTCTGGGAAAATAATTACTTTTCATTTCACTGAGCTTTCCCTCACTACCTAGGATGCGTTGTTGAGATATTTTTATTAGTTTATTTTCATTAAGAGCCATTTCCAATGCCTCATCCAGCGTTAATTTACCCATTACTTGGGAAGTTAGGTTTGCAGAAAAACTAAAAAAGATAATTAGTAAATATATTTTCAAAATCCGATTCATAAAGAGCGTCTTATTTATTTTCAATACTTTTTGATGATTTTATAAACCATGCGTAAAATACTGGTAAAACCATAAAATTAATGACCATTGAGAATACTATTCCAAATGCAAAAACACTAGCTAGTGGAGCCCACATTGGATCTTTCATTACTATCATTGGAACTACTCCTATGGCTGCAGCCATTGTAGTTAAAAATATTGGTCTCAATCTTCTTTTGGCAGATTCAGTCGCAGCATCATTTCTAGATAAACCTTCTGTTTCAAAAAGTTCATCACTATATTCTACCATTATAACTCCATTTCGTATAACAATTCCGCACAATGCAATCAGACCTACAAAAGCAGTAAAACTAAATACGTTGCCTGTGATTATCAGGCCGAGCATTGACCCAAATAATGTTAGAGGTATTGAAATCATTATTATCAATGGTCGCTTGATATCTTTAAAAACAAATAGTAAAATAATAAAAATAATCACTATGCTTATTATCAATGCCATTACCATTTCTCCAAAGGTTTTGTTCTTACTTTCAACGACACCACCATACTCCATTTGGTAACCAGGCTTTAAATGAATAGTATCTATGGCTGGTTCTATTGCAGCTTGAATATCGGAAGATAAATATCCGTTTTTAAATTTAGTTCCAACTGTTAAAGTAGGGATTCCATTTCTCCTTGTCAACATACCAAATTGCCATTTTGGAGCTATTTCTGCCATTGTTCTTAAGGTATTATATTGACCTGTAATTGGCGAACCCAGGTATGTATTCTTAATATCATTATAGTTTTCTCTGGACTTTTTATCAAACATAAATGTTATTGGTATGGGATCGTCTCCCTCCCAAAAAGTTGAAAGAGGTGCACCATAGAAGCCTGATGCGAGCAGATCTGCAATAATTTCTGTAGTATAGCCTGTTTGATTAGAAATTATTTCATTAACGTTGACATCAATAAAAAAGTTGTTCTTAAAATCTTCTACAACAAGTCTAGTTCCTTCCGTATTTCTCATCACTTTCTTTACGCTTTCCCCAATTCTTTTGATTTCATTGTGATTATCTCCAGAAATTCTAACTTCAACGGCAGATATAACAGGGACTCCCTGAGAAAATTCCATCACATCTACTTGAGCATTGGGAAGAAGATTCTGTAGGTCATCTCGATATTTAGCTGATAATGATACGGTATGTTCTGTATTTTCAGTATTTACGAGTATCATTCCATAACTTTCTTGCGGAAAAACAGGAGAAAAACTATAATAAACTCTTGGTGCGGACGTACCTACAAAACTTGAAAATGATGTTATTGACGAATCTTTCTTTAGAATTTCTTCAATTATTTTAACATCTCTATTTGTAATCTCAAGTTTTGTATCCATAGGTTCAATAACCTGAATAACAAACTGACTTCTCTGTGCATTTGGAAAGAAACTTTGCTTAGGAAACTTCATTAAAAAGACACCTAGAATCATTACAGCAAGACCAATGAAAAGAGTTATTTTTTTAAACTTCATTGAGAAATTTATCAGCTTATCAAAGTACTTTTGTATAAAATTAAGCAAGGAGAACTTCTTTTTTTTGTTTTCTTCTTCCTTTTCACTTTTTTTAAGTCCCTTTTTAATAAAAAGAAAAGCTAGAAATGGTGTAAGGAAAAATGCTACAATCAAAGAACATGCAGTTGCTATTGCAATGGTAATTGGAAGTGATTTTATAAATTCCCCTGTATCTCCAGTTAAAAGAAAAATTAAAGGTAAAAATGCTGCTATAATAGTTAGAGCAGAAGAAATCATGGGCATGGAAAACTCAGAAGCTGCTTTCCATGCAGCATCAAACCTTTTCATTCCTGCATCTAGTTTTGATATATAATTATCAATTACTACAACAGCGTCATCAACTACCATTCCTAAAACAACAATCAATGCTGCTAATGATACCTGCTGTAATTCAAATCCAAAAAGATTTAAAAATGAAAACGTCATACCAACTGAAATGGGTATTGCAAAAGACGCAATCATAGCTACTCTAAATGGTAATAATAACATTATCACCATGATTACTGCAATTACAGCTATTATAAATTCTCTTAAAAAATCATTAACTGCTTCTTTTACAGTTTCAGGCTGATTATTAATTATGGTAATATTTAAATCAGAAGGAAGTAATTTTTTAGATTCTGTTATTGCTTTATCTACTTCTTTACCATAATCAACAATATTATATCCACTTTCCGCCTGTAAAGATAGTAGCATCGTATTGCTTTCTTTACCGTTTACTCTTATATATTTAGTTGGATCTTGGCGTTTTCTTTCTACATCAGCAATATCCTTTATGCGTATTATTGATCCTTCTATCGTTTCTCCAACCTGTTGATTTTTAATCTGATCAATTTCTTTAAAAAGACCTGTTGTATGTAGATTTATTTTAGAATAATCAGACTCGATATATCCAGCATATTTTATTGTATTTTGGCTTTTAAGTATATTTATTATATCGTTTATCTGAATATTATATTGTGCTAGTTTTGCAGAACTGGTGGTTACCTGAATTTCATCAGACCAATATCCAAGCTTATCTATTTTTGAAGTAGCTGGGATACGGCGAATTGAATTTTCTATAATCCCGATGTATTCCTGGATTTCACTGTAGGAACTTTTTTCTGATTCAACTCCAATTAGCATGGCCACCGTGTCACCAAAATCAGAATTAACAAATGGTCCTACTACTCCATCTGGTAAATTAGTGTTTGCTAACTGATATAAGCCCTGTCCCAAACGTTCCCAAAAAAGATCTGGAGTCTTTACCCAATCATGAAGAGTTACAGTTAAAACTACTTTGTTGTCATAAGAGTTTGAATAGGTCTTTTCTTTTTTTACTTCTGCGTATGAAAAAAGTTTATCTTCAATTTGCTTAGTTACCTGCTCTTCAATTTGTACTGCTTTTGCTCCAGGATAATAGCATACTATCAATGCTTGCCTAACTGTAATTTCTGGAGAATCACGGCGAGACATCGTGCTTAACGAATAAATTCCAGCAATGAAAATAATTAGGATCGATATTAATGATATCTGATGATGTTTAAGTGATGACTTTATAATATTCATAGGATTTAAGTCTCAGTTAATATTAATTAATAATTTTAACTTTAGCTCCTCTGTATAATTTGGTTTGTCCTTCTATTACAATTAAATCACCAGAATCTAATCCTTTTAGAATTTTGACATTGCTGTCTATTGCAATTCCACAACTGACTCGTTGTTTAGCTATTAAAGTATCATTTTCTACAGTAAATACGTACTTATGTCCATTTGCGTCGGTAACTACAGCCTCGGCTGGAATTGATATGATACCTTCCGACTCTCTAAGTTCAATGTTCATAAATGCAATCATACCGGGTTTCAAAAGATTGTCAACATTAGTAACTTTTGCTTTTACAGGAAATGATCTAGAAGCTTTTTCTGCAACAGCTTCTATTTGTTCAATCGTCCCAAAATAGTATTTATTTAATGCAGGGGCATAGAGTTCAACAATCATATTTTCGGAAAATAAATTTATTTCTTGTTCAGGTACACTTGCTTCGGCATAAACTGTATCTGTATATACGATTTCAAATAATGGCATACCTTGCGAAATTACCTCTCCTGGCTGAATTCCTTGAGATACGACATAGCCCGAATGCGCTGCATATAATTTTGTGTCATTTAGCTGACTCTTCTTGAAGTTATAGTTTGCCTCAGCCTCCTCTGCAGCTGCTGTTACCTTATCATAATCTGACGGAGTTAAGCTACCTTTTTCATACATGCTTTTGAGCCTTACATATTCTTTCGCTGCATCATCAAATTGGGCTAGTGCGGCATCTAAAGCAAACTGATAATCTGTTGGATCAAGAGATGCGATTATCTTACCTTGTTCTATATAATCTCCATTTTGAGCAGATACACTTTGAATTTTCCCAGAAACCATAAAACCTTGCTTTATGGATTTATATGGTAGTATATTACCACTATATTCTATTTCCTTATTTGTGGATACTGATTCTGCAGTAAGAACCCTTACATTAATAGAGGTATCTTTTTTGGTGTTTTTATGTTCTTTACAAGAAGATAAAGCTCCCGAAACTAATAAGATAGATACAGTTAATGTCAGTAAGTTTTTCATGATTATATTTACAATTTAATAATTCGAAATATAACATAAAATAACATATTTAAAAATAATTATTTCTAATAATTCATATAAAAAATTTAGCTCTACTATGGAGTTGTGGTTAACAACCATGAATATGTTTTAGTTAAAAATCAATTGTTATTTATTTCTCATCATTATAATATTTTATAAACTTTACGTTATTCCATAGAGCTTAAAATTTTATCCTTACTTAATCCAGTTAGAATGTTCATTTTCTTCAATAACTGAAGTTATGATTTTAACTAATCATGATTATTTTATTCTTACCTCAATAAGTTCATCTACATAAATTAGAAAATGCTTATTAAGTTTTTATAATTTTAAAAGTATCTTTGAAGAAAATTTAAAGAAAAATGACATTAATTAAATCTATTTCAGGTATTAGGGGTACCATTGGCGGATTTCAAGGAGAAAATTTAACTCCCATAGATGCAGTTAAATATGCAGCTGCATATGGCAGTTGGGTAAAACAGCAAAGAGAAAAAAATAACTATACGGTTGTTGTTGGAAGAGATGCTCGAATTTCTGGAAATATGATGCAACAATTAGTAATGAATACACTAATTGGATTGGGTATTCATGTAGTAGATTTAGATTTATCTACAACACCGACTGTTGAGATAGCCGTAATGTTAGAACATGCAGATGGAGGAATTATACTAACTGCAAGTCATAATCCAAAACAATGGAATGCTTTAAAGTTGTTAAACCATAAAGGAGAATTTCTAGACGCTAACGAAGGTCAAAAAATTCTGGATATCGCTGATAATGAAAATATTAATTTTTCTGAAGTAGATGACTTAGGAAAAATAACGAGCAATCAAGCTTATATCGATTTGCATATTGATGAAATTTTAGACCTTCCATTAGTAGATGTAGAAGCTATTAAAAAGGCAAAATTTAAAGTGGTAGTTGATGGTGTAAATTCTACAGGAGGAATCGCAGTTCCAGCTTTATTAGAAGCTTTAGGAGTTGAGCCAGTAAAATTATATTGTGATCCAACTGGGGAATTTCCACACAATCCTGAGCCATTAAAAGAACATTTAGGCGATTTAATGAATAGGGTAGTCGATGAACGTGCAGACTTTGGTATTGTAGTAGATCCAGATGTGGATCGTTTGGCTTTTGTTGATGAAAATGGAGATATGTTTGGAGAAGAATATACCTTAGTTACTGTTGCAGATTACGTTTTGCAGCATACTCCAGGAAATACCGTTTCAAACATGTCATCTTCTAGAGCTTTGCGTGATATTACTGAAAAAAGAAATGGAAATTATACAGCTAGTGCAGTAGGAGAGGTAAACGTTGTCGTTAAAATGAAAGAAACGAATGCTGTGATAGGTGGTGAAGGTAATGGAGGCATAATTTATCCAGAACTTCATTACGGTAGGGATAGTTTAGTGGGAATAGCTTTATTTTTAAGTTATTTAGCAGATTTAAGAATTTCGGTTAGTGCGCTGCGTAAAACCTATACCTCTTATTTTATGAGTAAGAAAAAAATACAACTGACACCAGAATTGGATGTTGATGAGCTATTAAAAGCGATGGAAGTAAAATATGCCTCCGAAGAAATCAATACCATTGATGGAGTTAAAATAGACTTTGATGATAATTGGGTTCATCTAAGAAAATCGAATACTGAACCTATTATTAGAATTTATACGGAAGCAAAATCTCAAGAAGAAGCCGATCATTTAGCCGATAAAATTATTGGTGAAATTAAATTAATTGCAAATTAATAATTCTATTTTAATTATTGAAATACTTTAGGCACTTTGTCTTTATGTTTCCAACGTTTATGTGTCCATAGATAATATTCCGGAGCTTCATTAATTAATTCCTCCAAATAGCTAATAAACATATCTGTAATTTGATAATCATCATATTCACTAGGATTTAATGTAATAGTTTTAAATGTCGTTTCGTAATATCCTCTTTTTACTTTTTTGGTTTTAAAAAATACAACACCCATATCCAATTCTTTGGAAAGTTTTTCTGCACCTGTATGAACAGGTACTTTAATATTCATAAATTCCTTCCAATGATATGTACTTTCAACTTTAGGTGACTGATCGGAAAGAAAACCATAAATTGCTTTAATTCCATCTGCCTTATGTTGCCTTAATGTAGGCATGGTTTCTTTATTGGCAATTAAATAGGTGTTGTACCTGGCTCTTATTTTTCTTACTAGACTATCAAAATACTTGTTTTCAATTCGTTTGTAAATAGCATATCCATTATGGTTAACATGTTTTTGAATGATAAATATCCATTCCCAACTTCCATAATGAGCACACATTAACATGACGCTTTTATTGGCTTTTTCAATTTTATGAATTTCTTCTATATTGGTAAACTTAAATCTTCTTTTCATTTCAGCTTCAGAAATGCTGATTGATTTAATGGATTCAATAAGCATATCACACATATGCCGATAGAATTTTTTTTCAATCGTTTTTAATTCCTTTTTAGATTTTTTAGGAAAACAAAGATTTAAATTATCATTGACCACTTTTTTTCTATATCCAAACACATAATAGACCCAATAGAATATAAATGTAGAGAATACATAAAGTAATCTGGTAGGCAATATAGAAAGAAACCATAAAAATGGATAAATTAAAATATAAAGTAGTAGTTGCATAGTATAGTTTAAAGCAAAACTAACTAATTTTATCGTCTTATTGTAAAAGAAATTATATGGAAAATATTAATATGGCAACATTAGCAATTATAGCTGCGAATGTAATTATATCGCTTAAAGGATTTAAAGATTTTTCTTTTTTTGAGAAATATAAGTTTAATATAGGGGGAATAAGAAAAGGAGAGCAATTTAGAATGATAAGTTCCGGTTTTTTGCATTTGGACTTTTCTCATTTGTTGTTTAATATGATGACTCTTTATTTTTTTGCAGATGTAGTTATAAGCTCTATCGGTTATGTGAAATTTATTTTAATCTACCTCGCGAGTTTATTAGTAGGTAATTTATTATCTTTTTATTTTCATAAAAATGAATACAATTATAGTGCTATTGGTGCTAGTGGAGCCGTATCTGGCATTTTATATTCTGCGATCTTATTTTATCCAAATATGAGTTTGTATTTGTTTTTTATACCCATTCCAATTCCTGCTTGGGTATTTGGTATTTTATACTTGTTATATTCTATTTATGGAATGAAAAAGAGTTTAGGCAATATTGGCCACGACGCTCATTTTGGAGGAGCTTTGGCAGGTTATGTCTTAACTATTTTATTTGCACCCTCATTATTAACTACTCAATTGTGGATCATTGCTTTATTAGCGGTACCATTATTGCTTCTATTTCTTTTAATTAAACTTAAAAAAATATAAATCTAATAATTATGAAAAAAAATCTATTTATTTTAATAATTTTATTGAGCAATTTAGCAATATCACAAAGTAATACACCTACAACAATTATGCAGCCAACAATAGAAGTTATGGGAGTAGGCATTGTTAAAGTGACGCCAGATGAAGTGACTATTAAGGTGCAGGTTGAACATAAAGGACAAAACCCAAAAGAGTTAAAACAAAAGAATGATTTTATAATAAATGATGTCTTAGCTTTTATAAAAAGTATGAATATTGCAGATAAACAGGTGCAAACTGAGTATGTAAGGTTGAACAAGAATTACGATTACCAAACCAAAACTTATAACTATTTAGCAAATCAGTCTGTTTCTATTTATCTAAAAGATTTAAAAATTTATGAGTCTTTAATGAATGGATTAATGGAGAGAGGTATAAATAGAATTGATGGTATTTCATTTTCTACGTCTACAATTAATGACTTGAAATCACAGGCAAGAATTAAAGCAATGCAAAATGCTAAAATGAAAGCTGAAGAATATACCAAGGTGCTTAATCAAAGTATAGGAAAAGCAGTTTTAATTACTGAATTTAATAACAGAAACTATCCAGGTCAAGTTAATACCAAAACGATGATGATGAGCTCTGATACTTCTGGAATGGAACAACAAAACATAGCGGTTGGTGAAATAGAAGTTGTAACAAAAGTCAATGTAAGTTTTTTACTTAATTAATTATTGACCTAATAATGCAGCAATTTTTGCTCCTAAAGCAGCTCCTCTTAAGTTTTTTGCAATAATAGTACCATTTTCATCTAAAAGAAAAGTAGCGGGGATTGAACGCACGTTATACATTTTAGCTATGGGATCGTTCCACCCTTTTAAGTTGGAAACATGTTCCCAATTCATTTTGTCAGATTCAATTGCTTTTATCCATCTTTCTTTTTGGCCAGCTTTGTCTAAAGAAACACTTATGATATTTAATCCTTTATCGTGATAATCATTATAAACTTTTACAACATTCGGATTTTCTCTTCTACAGGGTTTACACCAAGATGCCCAAAAATCTATAATCGTATATTTTCCTAAAACATCATTTAATGCCAATTGATTTCCATCTGGGCTTGGTGCAGAGAAATTGGGTGCTACACCACCTATATCTGCCTTTTTCATTGACTGAATTTGGATATTAAGAGATTTAGAACTAGGGCTTGCTGCAATTTTTGGGCTATACTTATTTATAATAGTAGTAGCATCTGCACTTGAAATTTCTTTTTTGCTTACTAATTCTGTTAATAGTAAAACAGAAAATAACGAATTTGGATTATCAGAAACAAATTGAATTTTATAGTCATTTTCTGCAACCGAAATATCTTGAATTTCACTTTGAAGGTCCTTTGCTGCGATTCCATCTTGTTCTCTACGGGCTTGTTTAAATAGCTCGCTTTTTTCACTTTTAATTTTATTAAATTTTCTCAACTGATCCATAAACTCTTTATAGGAATCATTTTGCTGACTACCGATAATAAAGGACGATTGAATACTATCTTTATATAAAGTAGCTTTAAGATTGCTGTTTTCAGGAAAATACAAAACAGTTGCTTTTGTATTTTCAACCTGAAGTAAATTAATGGAAAGCAGTTCACTTTTTGGATATACTCCCTTAAAAGAACCTGAATTAACAATAAGAGTGTCTATTACTTTTAGTTGATTGTTATTAGTGACGGTATTTACAAAAATCTTAGTTCCATCTTCAAAACCAATGGCGTTGCCTTCTATGTTATAATAATCACTTTTCAAGTTGCAAGAGATTAATGTCAATACAATAATTGATAAAATAAAAATATATTTCATGATACTTGTTATTAGAATTGTAAAAATATATTAAAAACTACTCTTTTAACAGGTTTTAGGATTTATTTATGAAATAGTATTTTACATGGCCTATTTTAATAGTTTTTTAATTGTTTAGTAGTTAAAAATTAAAGGTTTTTGTAAATTTGAATTATAAAACACCCCTAAAATGAAGAATTTATTAAGTATTGCAATTCAAGCTTCTATAGAGGCTGGTCAAGCAATAATGAAAATTTATGCACATAAAATTGAAGTAGAAATTAAAAGTGATCGTTCTCCGCTTACTCAAGCTGATAAAAATGCTAACGATGTAATTAATAACTATCTTATTGATACAGGTATTCCAATTATAAGTGAAGAAAATACACAACTAGATTATTCTCATCGCAAGGATTGGGAATATTGCTGGATAGTAGATCCATTAGATGGCACTAAAGAGTTTATAAAACGCAATGGAGAATTTACTGTTAATATTGCTTTGATTAAAGATGGAAGCCCATTATTGGGAGTTATTTATGTTCCTGTTTCAAAAATTTTATATTATACGTTAGAAGATGCATCAAAATCTTATAAAATAGAATTAGTAAATAAAAAAGTTTCTTTGGAATTTATTTTTAAAAATTCAATAGAAATTAAACCTTCAAATAATAATAATGAACTTATTCGCATTGTAGGTAGTCGATCTCATTTAAATGAAGCTACTAAAAAGTTTATATCAAAAATCGAAAAGAAAATAAAAACTGAAATTGTTTCAAAAGGGAGTTCTTTGAAGTTTTGTTTAGTTGCAGAAGGAACCGCTGATGTATATCCAAGATTTGCTCCAACTATGGAATGGGATACTGCTGCTGGTCAAGCAATTTGTCAAGCGGTAGGCGTTAATGTAATAGATAACAAGACCAAACTTCCTTTAAGATATAATAAAGAAAACTTATTAAATTCAAATTTCTTAGTTTCAGTTTAATAGTTATGAAAAGCAAAGAATCCCATTTAAGAAGTGTCATAAAAGGAATCTCATGGCGATTTATAGCAACTACAGATATTTTTTTAATAGTACTATTAATTACCTGCTTATATGGTAATTGTAGTTTTGAAAATGCTATTAAAATTGGAGCTATTGAATTTATTCTAAAACTACTAATTTATTATTTACATGAGCGTATCTGGCAATTTTTTACTATTTTAAATAATGTTTCTAAGAAAAAATCAATAATTAAATCAGTGTCTTGGAGAATAGTCGGAACAACCACTACCTTTATAATCACTGGTGCAGTTTTAAAAAACTTTTATGAAGCCGCTCTTTTTATTGCTTTGTTAGAGTTAATTAGTAAATTTATTCTTTATTATTTTCATGAACGTTTCTGGTTAAAAATTCCATTTGTTTATTTAAATAATAACATTAAAATTTAACATATGAATAAAAATATTATAAGTCATGAATTCTATATAACAAAAAAGCAGCGTAACAAATTAAATAATCATACTTCTTTTATAATTTGGTTTACTGGTTTATCTGGAGCAGGAAAGTCTACAATTGCCAATGCTCTAGAAAGCAAATTAAACGATAATTCTATACATACCTACTTATTAGATGGAGATAACGTAAGACAGGGTTTAAATGTGGATTTAACATTTTCTCAAGAAGATAGAACTGAAAACATAAGACGTATTGCAGAAGTGTCAAGCCTCTTAATAGATGCTGGTTTGGTTGTTTTATCTGCCTTTGTCTCACCTTATATAAAAGATAGAATGCTTGTGAAAAGTAAAGTAAAAGATATTAATTTTATTGAAATATTTGTAGATACTCCTCTTGAAGAATGTATGCGAAGAGATACTAAAGGATTGTATGGGAAAGCAAAAAAAGGGTTAATAAAAAATTTTACAGGAATTAATGCCCCCTATGAAAGGCCAGAGAATCCTAATTTAAGAATTGATACCACAAAAATAACGATTAATGAAGCTGTACATATGATTTTAAATATAATTGAACCCAAATTGAAAAATATATAATATGAAAAAGTATTATTTAAATTACCTGGATGAATTAGAATCTGAAGCAATTTTTATTCTGAGAGAAGTTTGGGCTCAATTTCAGAATCCGGTTTTATTATTTTCAGGAGGTAAAGATTCCATATTAGTAGCACGTTTAGCAAAAAAAGCATTTTATCCCTCAAGCATTCCTTTTCAGTTTCTCCATGTAGATACGGGACATAATTTCCCTGAAGCTATTCAGTTTAGAGATGATTTAGTAAATAAATTGGGTATTCAATTGATTGTTGGATCTGTTCAGAAATCTATTGATGATGGTAGAGTTTCAGAAGAAATAGGAAAAAACGCTACTCGCAATGTGTTGCAAATAACCACTCTTTTAGATACCATCGAAGAATATAAAATAGATTGCGCTATAGGTGGAGGTAGGAGAGATGAAGAAAAGGCAAGAGCAAAAGAACGGTTCTTTTCTCATAGAGATGATTTTGGGCAATGGGATCCTAAAAATCAGCGACCAGAATTATGGAATATTTTAAACGGAAAACATTTTGAAGGAGAACATTTTAGAGCCTTCCCAATTAGTAACTGGACCGAAATGGATGTTTGGAATTATATTAAAAGAGAAAAAATTGAGATTCCATCCCTTTATATAGCACATCAAAGAGATATGGTTTGGAGAAATAATTCTTGGATTCCCTTTTCAAAGTTTCTAAAATTAAATGATGGTGAAGAAGTTAAAAACTTAAAAATACGATTTAGAACTTTAGGGGACATTACAATTACTGGTGGAATAGAATCAGAAGCTGATACTCTTGAAAAAATTGTAGCAGAAGTTGCAGCAATGAAACAAACAGAAAGAGGAAATCGAAGTGATGATAAGAGAAGCGAATCTGCCATGGAAGACAGAAAAAGAGAAGGCTACTTTTAAAATAATATATTTTATGCAAATAGATAATAATCAATTATTACGTTTTACAACAGCTGGTAGTGTAGATGATGGAAAAAGCACACTTATTGGAAGATTGTTATATGATAGTAAAGCACTATTTGAAGATCAATTAGCAGCTATTGAACTCACTAGTAAGCGCAAAGGGCATAAAGGGATTGATTTAGCATTGTTTACAGATGGCTTAAGAGATGAAAGGGAGCAAGGAATAACTATTGATGTTGCTTATAGATATTTTACTACACCCAAGCGAAAATTTATAATCGCAGATACGCCAGGACACATTCAGTATACTAGAAATATGGTTACTGGAGCTTCCACTGCTAATGTTGCAATTATTTTAATTGATGTGCGTCATGGTGTGATGGAACAAACTAAAAGACATGCTTTTATAGCATCGTTATTGCAGATACCTCATGTAATTGTTTGTATTAATAAAATGGATTTAGTGGATTATTCAGAAGAAATTTACAATAAAATTAATATTCAATTTGAAGAATTTTCTTCAAAATTATACGCTAAGGACATTCGTTTTATTCCCATAAGTGCTTTGGATGGTGATAATGTTGTTAATAGATCTAAGAATATGGATTGGTACCAAGGGGCTCCATTATTAAATACCTTAGAGAATTTACATATAAGTAGTGATATTAATAAAACAGATGCGCGTTTTCCGGTTCAAACTGTTTTACGTCCTCAAAGAGAAGGTTTTATAGATTACAGGGGCTATGCTGGAAGAGTAGCAAGCGGAATTTTTAGACCTGGTGACAAGGTAACTATTATGCCATCTGGTTTTACAGCTACTATTAAATCAATAGATACTTATGAAGGTAGTTTAAAAGAAGCTTATGCTCCAATGTCCGTATCCATTACTTTGGAAAATGATATTGATGTTAGTAGGGGAGATATGATAGTAAAAACAACTAACCAGCCAAAAGCTGTTCAGGAGTTTGACACTATGTTGTGTTGGTTAAATAATAATTCAGCTAACCCAAAAGCAAAATATACAATTCTACATACTTCTAATGAGCAAAAGGCCATGATTAAAGATGTTATGTATAAAATAGATATCAATACATATCATCGTGAAGAAGCTAATAAGGAATTAAATATGAATGACATAGCTCGGGTTAAAATAAGAACTACAAGACCGCTTATGGTTGATAAATATAGAGATAATAGAGTAACGGGTAGTTTTGTTTTAATTGATGATACTACTCATAAAACTGTTGCTGCAGGAATGATTTTATAGGTTTTAAAATAACATATAAAAGTATATTACTGTAGGTCAATATATTAAGCTGTATATAAATATTTTTTAGTCCCGGATAAAGCCCTTAAAGAAAAAAAAGAGGCATAGTTACCAGCTACACTCCTAAACAAAATGAAAATAGAAAATAAACTTTAGTGGTTCTATTATCCTACAATTTAAAGATACGGATGTAGATAAATTTATATACATATAATAAGATACTTATGGAAATAAAAAAGGAGCATAATCAATTAAGACTATACTCCTCAAACATTAGATTTTAGTTAATAAATCTTACAAGCATCAATATACACTACATAATATGATAACACTCCCAATTAACTCATAAAACAATCCCAATAAAATCACAAATATTATTTTTTAAAAGGTTATTAAATTTACTGTAATAGTTACAGCAGAGGCACTATTTTATTGACTTGCTTACATCAACTTTATTAAATTATCAACTGAAAATATTTTAATTTCTAAATAGCGTGTGTAAAAAATTGGAGTAATGAATATATGAGAATAGCAACTATTAATTACGTCTTAAATATGGTATAAATCCTTTATATAGAGCAATATGTGTATATAAGTGTAGTTTGTTTCGTAGTAGACTATTTTCCAATACAATATTTGAAGTTTATATATTTCACAAGGCTTTACATAATGTGGGCAACAAATAGCCAACAAAAAACGACAAAAATTAATAAATACAAGACAAATATAAAGTAATATGGTTAATCAATTTGCTAGTTTTATTATTTTCAGTATTAGCCTATATTCAACGCTATTTTTTTAAAAGAATGTTTTGCATTGGTTTGTTGTTGTATAATGAATAAATATAGTTAGAAAATTTTAGAGGGGCACCCTTTTTTAGGTGCGAAATGGAGATATTTGAT
>Ga0233434_1000185_pt1 | contig 81154 bp, 71 predicted proteins | sample SI_122_August201_4_FD_182738 | JGI IMG/M metagenome (GOLD analysis project Ga0233434, IMG submission 182738) | Seawater microbial communities from Saanich Inlet, British Columbia, Canada - SI_122_August2016_120_MG | ecosystem: Environmental > Aquatic > Marine > Inlet | place: Canada: British...
CAACTCACGCGATAACCTTCCATTCAAGTATTCAAAAAGCAGAGGATTTCTGGAAGCGTCACAAGATTGAGAATAAAAGCTGCGAAGCATTCCATGTTAGTGGCAAGCATTCAACAGCGGACAGAAAGTCCGCGCTTAATGATTTCAAAAATGAAAAAAAAGCACTTGTTACAAATGCCAGATGCCTGACCGAAGGAGTCGATGTTCCTGCAATTGACCTCGTTTATTTCTGTGATCCAAAAAATTCAAAGATTGATATTGTCCAAGCTGCAGGACGCTCATTGCGTCGTAGCCCAGGAAAGAAATTTGGGCTTATTGTCGTTCCAATTTACCATTCGGATAAAGATAATATCGAAGAAGAAATCCAATCAGGTGTTTACAAAAATCTAGTTCAAACAATAAGGGCAATGTCCGATCAAGATGAGCGACTTGAAGAGGAAATAAGAAGAATCATTTGGGGAGACGGAAAAAGAAAAAGCGCACGAATTCAAGTCGATTTAGAAAAAGCAGAAAAAGGAACAGTTAAACTTGAAGGGATTGCAAACCAACTTAAAAAAGATATTTTTTCTCATGCTATTAGAAAAAGCTTAAAGTCACAGTGGATGCCTTTTGAGCAAGCAAGGGAATTTGTAAGAAAATTAGAACTAAAAAATCTGAAGGAATGGAATCTTTACAGCAAAGGAGAATTAAAAGGGTATCCTAAAAAACCTGATTATATACCAGCAGGACCACCTCAAACTTACAAAGAAAACTGGACTAGCTGGTCTGATTTTTTGGGTAATACCAACATTGCAACTCATCTAAGAAAATACAAAACATTTCTTGAGGCTAAAAAAATTGCTAGAGATCTCTCACTTAAATCGCAAAAGGAATGGTTTATGTATACGAAAGGAAAATTACCAGGGGTTCAAAAAAAACCTGACAGCATACCAGGATATCCAAATAGAGTCTACAAGGACGATTGGGACGGTTGGGGAGATTGGCTAGGCACCGGTAACATAGCTCCCTGTGATAAAAAATATCGCTCCTTTAAGGAGGCTCGTAAATTTGCAAGAAAACTAGGCTTAAAAAATCTCAGGCAATGGGCGTCGTATTGCAGAGGAGAATTAAAACATTTACCAAAAAAGCCTATTGATATACCAAGAAACATCAGAACTACCTATAAGGATGAATGGAAAGATATTGCAGACTGGCTTGGAACGTCCAAAACTTTAAAGAATAGCAAGCTCGAACCCAGATCTTTTAAGGCTGCAACAATTTTTGTTAAAAAGTTAAATTTAAAATCAAATAGAGAGTGGAGATCTTACTGTAAAGGAGAGATTAAAAACCTTCCTCCCAAACCAATTGACATCCCCTCTAACCCTCAAAGGACCTATAAACAATATTGGAAAGGATGGGGCTATTGGTTAGGCAACAAAAATAAAAGTAATTGGAAAAAAACATTTCTTCCGTTTAATGTCGCGAGAGATTTTGTGAGAAGCCTTGGGTTAAAGTCCTGTCTTGAGTGGCAGCTATACTGTAAGGATGAATTAGTAGGCAAATCAAGAAAGCCTGACAATATACCTTCTTCACCAAATACAAAGTATAAGGAGTATTGGAAAGGATGGGGAGATTTTCTTGGCACAAACATTGCTAGCGTCAAAAATAAAAAAACCGCATGATCACCTTTAAGGATTCAGGATCTACTAACTAATTAAAGATTATTATATCCCCGGGACTGCTGCCCCGAACTCACTAGAACAAAAAAATTGTTAAACGTGCCTCATTCGAAATAAAAAACTTCCACTGGAAGTTTTTTTCGGGGCAGTGAACCAGCAAAAATACTGGTGCTTCGAACCAATCACAACCACCAAATAAAAAAAGGAAGCTGTACAGCTTCCTTTTTTTATTTGGTGCCCGGGACTGGACTTGAACCAGCACGTCTCGCGACACACGCCCCTCAAGCGTGCGTGTCTACCAATTTCACCACCCGGGCAAGAGATAGGCATACTATATAGAGGAATAAAATTAGGCAAGGGTAATTTTATGAAATTAAAGGGATTGATTGAGTTCGTGGCAAAAATATTGAATGAAGCGTTTTGAGCGATTGATATGCTCTTGGATTAATTCGTAGTCGGAGTTAATGAACTTATTCTCCGAGAATCCATTGACCAGGCTATCGAGCTCTTGGATATCCTCATCGGATAATACATTGTCTTCTCTGGTTTCCGGGGAGGGAATGATGAGCTTTAACTTTTGGTTTTTCGTTATATCCACATGATCCATTTAACCGCCTCAACTTAACGAACTTTCCCTAGTTTTCATGCATTGATGATGCCAACTTTTTGGGGCTAAAACCCCCTTTTTTGTAAAAAACATGAGCTGTAGGCTTTCGGCCGTCAAAAACTTAAACATTTTTGGTATAATTCTTTTATGGAAAAAAGGATTAATTGCCTTTTGTGCAAACACTATTACGCAACTCACGACCCACTTCTTCCAAGAGGCTGCAAGCTCTATCGGATGAAATCCACTCAGTTTCCCTCCATGCTAGTAAAAAAAGAAACGGGAAAGAATTGTTTGAGTTTTGAAAAAAGAGTTAAGGCAAAACCGGCGGGATCCCTTTATCGAAACAGGTAGGACCGGTGGACTTTATAAACCCTCCGCCAAGGCATTTTTGCCCGTGATATAAAACGGCTGTCTGCCCAATTGTGACGGCCCGCTGAGAATGCTTAAACGTAAGTTCAATTTCACCATCAACCACTTTTGCCACACAAGGAACTTCTTTTTGACGGTAGCGAAGCTTGGCAAAGCATTCCACTTCACCTGAAGCGCAAAGTATATCAGAATTAATTTGGTTAAACTCCATCACAGTACATGAATTTACAAATAGTGATGGATGCTCTGTGCCTCTAGCAACATAGACAATATTACTTTCAGTGCACTTGCTTGTCACAAACCACGGCTCCCCTTCACCGCCAAGGCCCAAGCCTTTTCGTTGTCCAATGGTATAAAAGTGAGATCCAGTGTGTTCTCCAACAACCTCGCCAGATTCTAGATCAACAAAGTTTCCTTTTTTTGGGGTTAAAAACTGAGATAAAAATGGCCTAAATTTTCTCTCACCAATAAAACAGATCCCCGTGGAGTCTTTTTTTTGTGCCGTTGAAAGATCATATTTTTGGGCAATCTCTCTCACTTCTGGTTTTAATAATCCACCAATCGGAAATAACACTCGATCAAGAACTTCATCATTGATCGCCGCTAAAAAGTAGGATTGATCTTTATTATCATCCGCTCCCTTTAATAAAGAGTGCCTATCACCATCTTTTTGCACTTGGCAGTAATGCCCAGTGGCCAAGAAGTCGGCTCCAAGCGCCATGGCCTGATCAAAAAAGACTTTAAATTTAATTTCACGATTACAAAGAATATCCGGGTTTGGCGTAATGCCTTTTTTATACCCTTCTAAAAAATCATTAAAAACGTTTTTTCTATACTCTTCGACAAAATCGACTGAGTAGTAGGGAATATCTAGTTTTTCACAAACCTTAATTACGTCTTCATATTCTTTTGAGGCGATACAATCCCCTCGCTCATCAGTCTCTTCCCAGTTTTTCATAAAAAGCCCGATCACCTCAGCGCCCTGCTCTTTTAAAATTGCAGCACAAACGGAGCTATCCACTCCCCCAGAGAGTCCAACGACAACTTTTTTACCTTTAAGATTAGATGATTCCATAAACGCGTAAGTAACACGTTGTGCCAAGATTCACAAGGCAAGTCCCTTTCAAATATCAAAAATTTACATAGTTAAAACTCTTTTCATCCTGAGTTTCATTACCTTCTGCATCCACTTTTTTAAGACTCATTCCTGAATCAAAGCAGATTTCTCCAGCAGCAAGTAAAATGAGGTTTTTTTCGCCTACTTTTTCATAAATTGACACCTGTGCCCCAGGAGAAGGAAAGCAGTTTAAGGGGGTTATGAAATCAACTTTTAGATGCATCCCTGCTTTTAAGAAAACTTCAACATCCAAAAAATTATCCCCACTAGGAGAATCATAACCCTCAACTCCAACAAGGACTGCTTTTCCACTAAGCTTAAAAGAGAAGTTTCGATATTTTTTAAGGTAATTTAATTTTAATAGAATACTTGAGCACTCGTGATCATCATGCGGGGATACGACAACCTTTCCACTTGACCCACTAGCAGCAACTGCGATGTGGCCAGAGGCGACAGCTGAGTATTCACTAGGAATAACCTCTCCAAGGTTGAACTGATGAAGACCTTTATGCTGACAAAGAGTAAACCCATCCGATCTTCTAATTAATGCACCATCTTTTTTTAAAGAATTAGAAAAATAGTCCTCGGTGAAATTCTTAAAAGATTTGTCATTAAAACAACCTTCAACAAATTTTTGATCTGATTTAAATTCAAAAAAGTTATTTTTTTCTGCAATTTTTGTGATCTCTCTATTTTGAAGGTCCCCTAAAGGTAAAACAAGTCTTTGAAAAATATCATTAGGCACATTTGATAATAGGCCACTTTGATCATTCTTAAGATCATTTCCCGTTACGATGGCCGTCACACCTGTACTGTGATTTCTTTGTACCTTTGCGTAGTGCCCCGAGGATATAAAGTCTGCACCTATTTTTAACCTAACGCTTTCAAGTGCTAAAAACATAATTTTATGACATGAAAAACAAGGTATTTTTTTAAACATGGCAAATGATAAGCACGCCGTCTTCTCAACGACTAATTCATTAAAATCCTCTGCTCTATCAACAAAGCTATAAGAAACACCAAGTAAATTCCCAATCTTTTTAAGCCTATTTAAATCCGCACCAGAGCAATTTGAAGGCAAATTAAATTTTTTTACCTCTTCATTACCCAACGTGTCCTTTTTCAAAAGGTTAAAATTAACTTGGTTTAAATTGATTCCCGCGATATGAACGTCAAAACCTTGTTTTTTTAATAAATAAGCTGAGACAACACCGTCTAAACCCTTCCCTATACCAACAACAATTTTCTTTTTCATACTTTTAATTATAACACTTATATATTTAGATAAGTTCCCGATAAGAAATAATGCCGAAAGACCAAAGCCTGATAAAAAGAATTACTCGATTAAGTAGATTTAGTTTTTTAATATCTACGACCCAAATAAGTTCAAAAAATGAAGAAAATAGCTTAAAAAATCAAATAAAAAAACATATTGAGGGACAGCTAAAATCAAAAGCACCTTTATTTAGCCTCGCTTTACATCAAGACTCCCATGAAACTCTCCACTCTTTTGACCAGTGGCCAAATTCTATTTTATCAAATTTTGACTTAAGTGACTTTGATCTTGTTTTTCTATTTTTAACACCTCGCGCAGACAATATTCCAACTAATAAGTTGTTATCTACCTACAAAATTAAGAACAAGTCCATTATCGCTGTATTTATTAAACAAGAATCACTCACAACTTCACTCGCAGCTTAATAATCAATTGACAGTATTTTACCCCTAATAAGATAATGTCTTTTTTTATGGAGAGCTAAAAAGGTGTCTAAACGTAAAGTAAAATTCATTGATCTTTTCTCTGGAGCCGGCGGCTTTTCTTGTGGGCTGGAGATGGCCGGTTTTGAATGTATGCTCGGCGTCGATTTTAATAAAGATGCAATTGACACTTTTCAAGCAAACCATCTTTTAAGTAAATCATATTGTGGGGACATAAAAAAACTAACAAATAAAAAAATTGATAAATTCTTAAATGGGAACTCCATTGATCTAATTGTGGGAGGACCTCCATGCCAAGGCTTTTCAACAGTAGGAACCGGGAACCCAGATGACAAAAGAAACTCACTTTTTAAAGAGTTTCTAAGAATTGTAAAACACCTCACTCCAAACTATGTTGTGATGGAAAACGTCACAGGTCTTTTAGCTAGAAAAAATGAGCAAAGCTTAATTGGTATTTTTAAACTATTTAAAAATATGGGTTATAAGATGGATGTAAAGATCCTCTCTGCTGATGAGTTTGGAGTTCCTGAAATCCGACGAAGAACAATTTTTATCGCCAGTAAAGTTAACGCAGATATTATTTTCCCGAAAAAAACCCATGGACAAACAATTAAGTCTCCAAAGGTCACTGTTGATCAGGCCATTAATAACTTAAAAGGTATTAACGATAAAATACATAATCACGATCTTAAAAGTTGTGAAGTTAAGGACTCCCTCGATTTAAGGCGCCTAAAACGATTGCCCGAAGGAAAAGGTATTAGGTACAAAAAAGACGAGGATCAGTTTTTAACAAAATCGTTGAAATATGACGTTGATTGGGAAAAATTACCTGAAAAAAGATTTAGACAAGCAAGGCTTCAAAGACTAAATGGAAGTGCCCTTTCCCCGACAATAATGACTCACCGACACAGCTATTATCATCCACGAGAAAACAGGCTTATTTCAGCAAGAGAGGCTGCGGCAATTCAATCATTTCCAAATGATTTTGTTTTTCACGGATCCGTCACAAGCCAATGGAGACAAATTGGGAATGCTGTTCCACCAAGACTGGCATTTAGTATTGCAGGAGCAATAAAAAAAATGATTCAGCAAAGTAAAAAGCCTATGGCATTCGATAAAAATTTCTACACTAAAAATCAAATCCTGGAAAAGATTAAAAACGAGAGAAAGCTTGCGTTTAATTATCGTTGTTAACCTTATTTTATTTTCACTTATTTCTAAGAGTTCACCTGTAAACACGAGGCTCAAGAATCGTGACAAAAAATGTGAAATGGGTCTCCTGTTAAGTATACGAAAAAAAGTAGTCAAGGTGTCATTTTCGCCACTAACTGAAAAAATGATATGCCTTAGAAGTTATAAGTATAAAAACTTCTCCGTTAACTTTGGGAATTTAGAAGATGATATCCTTCTAAAAAATGCCACCGCACTAAATAAAATAAAAAAGTTGATAAAAAGTTATGCAAATATAAAACGAGTAACGATATTTGATGATAGCTTTCAAGAAGAGGACAACTATTTTGAATTTAAAAATAGTCTAAATAGAATATTTAAATCTACAACAATTAAGATTTCAAAAAATTACTTAAGACAAGCATTTGAATATGATTTTCGTCTATCAACAGAGAAACTTTTTAATAAGAAGCGTACCGGTATAATACTTAAGTCAGGTAATGATGTTGAGTTTAAAGGCTTAAAAAATTATGCCCACTTAATAAAATGGTCAGAGGTAGCAACTATTAATGTTAGCACAAATAGAAAAAAGTACACCGACTACTCAAACAAATATATCCCAAATCAAAATAAAGAATTTGGACTAAACAACAGCACTCAAAATATTTTTATAACGACTGAAAATCTATTCAGAGATAAGTTTTTTTTGGATAAAAAAACAAAGATTGTTAAGGCCAATTTATCAAATGTTGATGAGATTCAAGTTTTAAATTCAAAAAAGCTCAAATTTTTTCTAAAAGGCATTCCAAAGTCAAACATCTACTTTTATAGGTTAAACTGGGAAAAATACTACTACATTTTAAATCAATAAGGTTTTTATGAACATTGAGCATATAGTTATTTTAACTTATATTCTTATAATATTTTTAATCGCTTTTTTGTCCAGACCAAAAAATCAAAGTAGCGAGGAAATATTTTTAGCAGGGAAGTCATTAAGTATTCCTGAATCTATATTCTCTATTATTGCAACAGAAGTAAGTGCTCTAACATTTATAGGAATCCCCGCGTTTAGCTTTGGACTCGATTTCCGCTTCATATACGTTTATGTTGGTGCTATTTTTGGGCGCTATATAATAGCTCGCTACCTAATACCTAAATACTATGGAGAAGGCCTTACCGTATACAGTATTGCTTTTAAAAATAAATCAGCTCAAAAAAAATTAGCTACTTCAATTTACTTAATTTCCAAAACATTATCCATTGGAGTTCGGCTCTACTCTGGATCAATATTAATTTCCGCGTATTTTAATCTGCATATAATTACTGCAATCGTTTTACTCTCTTTTTTAACCTATCTTTATACACAGATTGGTGGATTAAAAACTGTGGTAAGAACAGATATCTTACAAACACTTATATTTATTGGGGGCGGTATATCTGCTCACATACTTATTCCAGACATTGCGAATCAAAAGTGGATGGATATGATTTTAGTCGGCTTAAAAGATAATAAAATTATTACTTTCGACATCTCCTATCTGCCAATAATTCTGACAGGAATTTTCGGGGGTGCTCTTTTTGATATAGCCTCTCATGGGGTAGATCAAGACTTTGCTCAAAGACTTCTTGCAAACAAATCTAAAAAAGGAGCTCAAGTATCAATTTTATTTTCATCTTTTTTTAGTATTGCTATCGGATTACTATTTTTATCTATTGGTACTCTATTGTATTCTTATCACCAAGAAGTTGAGTTTATCGGAAAAACAGATTTTGTCTTTTCAAATTTTATCATTAATAACTTCCCTCCTCTTTTAAAAGGATTTATGCTTGCAGGTGTACTGGCAGCAACAATGTCCACTTTAGATTCAACAATAAATGCAGTTAACTCCTGCCTTCACTCTGATTTTTCGATTAAAATATCAAAAAAAGTAAGCGGATTTTTTTCGATGATTGGCCTTTTAATTGTTGCAATATTTGCTACTCAAAGTTCCGGACTATTAACCGTTGGGTTAAAAGTAGCTAGTTGGTCTTCAGGATTTTTACTGGCCATCATTTACCTCGCTCTTTTTAAAGAAAAATTTTTCAACCCAAGGCTTATGGCCATCGCCTATTTTATAAATCTAATTTCAATTTATGGTGTATCTGAAATATTTGGACTTACTTGGCATTGGTTTACTTACGTCGGATCTGCAATAACTTTTGTACTTGCCTTAATATTTGAGCGACTAAAAAAATCAAAATCCAATTTAACTTTTTCGTAGGTTCCCGCTTTTCTTACGAAGCTACAAAAAGTAACCAGAGCAAAATAAGAAGCAATGAAATACATTGCTTGAGACTGACGTCCACACCACTCAGTAACGTTATGAACAATACATCCTGTTAACGTTCCAAATAAACCGGTTGATAGGCCGTAGTAATAAATATTTCTGGTTCTAAAATAAAGAGCATTCCTAAATGCTTGATAATAAAAATACAACCATAAAACAACAAGTGGGATAAACGCTACTAAACCATACTCTACCAAACATAAAAACCAATAGCTCTCCACAACCCCGGAGTTATAGTACGTCCTGTCATTAACCCTAAGGTTTCTCATCTCATCAAACGCCATGTTTTGCGTCTCAAGCAATGTATATGGTTGGGTAAGCTCATTTCGATCATACCACTGATTTTCTAAAACAGCCTCTCTAGACTCATCATCTTCATATACTCTGGCCGACCAAAGGTTTGCTCCCAGTCCAGTAAACTTATGAACTCTAAAGCTCTCATAAGATCTAACATAAAATGCTTTTCGAAGCATCGTACCTGCAGGATTATTTCCGTAACCAAAGTACCTGTCATAAAGGGTATCGTAAGACTTAATCATGCCAGCAATACCGAAAAAGATTAGAGCTAATACCGTCTTGATTTTACCGATATTTAGTTTTAAAAGAAGATCAATGCCCAATACTCCAAATGTTGTAAAAAAGAGGTTCATCTGGGCTCCCCTATTTTGGGATAAAATCCCAACTACTCCGCATAAACCAACAATCAAGTAAAGCAGTGATTTTGAATAGTTAATTTGACGATTGTTTAAAAGTAACCCTAGAAATATTCCGGAAAGGCTACAAATGATATAACCCATTTGGTTATAAGTCATAAAAAAAGCGCCATTTGGTTTTTGAACTCCATTTAAATACCTTAATTTGATCACGTCAAAACCAGTAAATATAATTAAAAATATAATTATTCTAAAAAAATCTTTTCTTAAATAATCTATTTTTAATAATTCACTTAGAAAGTAATAAAAGAAAAGCATCCTCAAGTGAGCAAATATAGAAAACGTTTTTCTTATCCACAACTGTGGTGGTGCGCCATCGCCGGTTAAAAACTGAGAAAAAAAGAATATAAAAAATAAAAGTAAACCAAATGATGGTAATCTTATCCTTCCTGATAATTGTTTATTAAAAATACATGCAAAAAAAACCGCGGGTAATAAAATATCAACATGGTGGATTGAAATTGAGTACTGAGACCCTTTAAATGTTTCATAGAAAAATGAAACCGTCTCAAAGCTTTCAAAGCGATGCATCATCCAAATACAATATACTAAAATAAAACTTTGAAATTTCTTAAATTTAAGTGACAAAAGAAAAACCATGGGAACAATAAATACAAGTGCAAAAATAAGTAATTCATATTTATAAGGTCGAAAAACTGAAAGTAAAAAACTAAGCATCTGTTTTAAATTATACTCTAATTTTCGATAACCATTGGAAAATTTTTTCTAAAACCAATTCAATACTCTCTCCATTAGAGTGGTACCTAGAAGAAACCAAAAAAAACTCCCCAATCGTAGGGTTCATATTATCTGAGTGTTTGTCTCCAATCATAAGACTTTTTCTGTTGTCTATATTATGCCTCAAGCAAGCTTCAGTAATCATCCCGTGCATTGGTTTTCTGTATATGGATTCATAGTTATAAGGAGAAACACCTTCAGGGTGAGTATACGAGATAAAAAAGTCATCTATATATGCCTCATCCATTTTTAAATCTGCTCTAATTTTTTCGTTAATCTTTTCTACATTTAAGGGACTAAAATAACCCCTTCCAACCCCTGCTTGATTAGTTAATACAATAACGGGAATACCTTTTTCATTACATTTTTTTATCGCAGGAAAAAGAGTATCTATCACCTCTAAATCGTCAACATCTCCGACATAACCAGAATCAATATTTAAAATACCATCTCTATCTAAAAACAAAGCACGCCTGCCACCAAATAAAGAAAATAATAAGTACTTATAGTCTGTCCTCAAGGGAGAAAAACTAAAAGAATATGAGAGACCCGAAAACTCAAAAGATTCTCTGAACTTTGATAATTTATCATGCTTAAAAAATAAATTAGAATCTTTTACATTTGGATTATAGAAAAATACCTCTCCCTTTTCTTTTAAAAAAAGCTCAGAGTCTAAGTAGTATTTTTCATCAATTTCTTTTGAGACAAATATAGATATTTCTTTGGCCCTAAAATCCGGATCCACTTTTATAGGAATCAAATCGCAGTTTAAAAGACCAAGTACATTTTTGACTAACTCTAAATCGATTTTGTCCAAAGAGTAATATACGTTAATACTTTTTTTTAACAGAGACATTTACCTTTACCCCCGGCGTCGAGAAACTATTCATTGGCTTTATTCTAAACTGAATATCAACTTTTCGAGAAGATAATGTAATAAAAGACCTACTGTCTTTTCTTTCTAAAATCTTAATATCTTTTACTGATCGAATTTCATAATCCTCCCACCTTTCCAAATAAGTTGAAGATTCTACCAGAAGGTTGTCTTTGTTTTTATATGTAAAAATCAATTTACTCAGGCTTTCTGAAAACCCGCATAGTTTTTTTAAACCGAGAATAAACTGCTCACTATTATAAGTGATTATATTTTTAAGCTCTTCTGTCATAGAGTTTAGGCAAGACTCGTAAAAATCAAATAATAAGTCTTTTTGATTACCTGATAATGAACCAGGTCTATCAGATATTGCAAGCGTCTGTAACGCATCAGAAAACGACCCCTCAGTGCCGACATCATATTGGTCAAGAAGAGACTTTTTAAAAACTTCGAAAGAAAAAGTGATCTCTTTAGAAAAAGTCTTCTGAGCTTTTTCATCTAAAAAGTACTTTGAAAAAAAAGAGTAGGAACCCGCACTTTTCGTATTTACGTAGGCGGCATTTTTAATCATTTTTAAACTTAGCAGTACAGAGTCTGCGGCATTAAAATTTAGCTTTAAATCTCCTTCTCCCCAACAAGATATATGCTTTTTCCCTGCAAGCTCAACCGTAGTCAGGTCATCTCTATACAACTTTTTAACCTCATCCTTCATCATTTTTGCTATCGCAGGGAGAGATTTATATGTGTTTAAATCAGAGCCCATCAAATGATTTTGGTAAAGCTTCACAGTATTTAGAAAGTCTTTCTCATGAAGAATAATCTTGCTTTGATCCTCAGCAATCAGGCAACCCAAAGTATATTCTAAAAGCACCCCTTTAAACTCATTATGGAATGCTTGTGTTTCTCTAATACTTTTATTCATGGACGTAATAATGGCACTAAGAGATAATCTAGTCCATGAATAACTCTATTGAACTCCCTATAATTGCAGCAATTGATGAAATCCCACCAGAAAACATCGTAACTTACATAAAGGAAAAAATTCCTGAAATTAACACTGTTAAAATTGGACTTGAGGTCTTCAATCTTTCTGGAAAGAATTTTTTAGAAAGATTCGAGAAAGATCACAATATTGAATACTTTTTGGACTTAAAACTCCATGACATACCAAATACTGTCTATAATGCAATAAAATCACTTAAAGGCTTATCACCAAAGTTTTTAACAATTCACCTAAGTGGAGGATATGAAATGATCCTAAAGTCTCTTGAGGCTCGAAATAAGTATTTGCCAAATACTAAGATTATTGGTGTGACCTATTTAACAAGCTTATCTGAAGACAATTTTTTTGACTTATGGGGAGAACAAAAAGAAAGCCTTTTAAGAAAAATAGTCTCTATCGGAGTAAAAGCATCAATCGATGGAATTGTTTGTTCGGCAAACGACATACCAATTATAAAACCTTTACTTCATAAACAGCTAATTATCACGCCTGGTATCAGGCCATTCGGCACACAAACAGGCGACCAAAAAAGAGTAAATACTCCAAAAAATGCTCTTGAAATGGGATCTGACTTTCTCGTTGTAGGGCGCCCGTTAAAAGATGAAATAAGCAAAAAGGAAATACTCTCTCAAGTTAGAGAATATTACTTATCCCAATAACCTTCCTCAAGTGAGTCTTCTTTTTGAGGTAATCCCTTTGATAGTCGAGGAGAGTTTTGAGACAAAACTTCAAAACTGACTCTATTGCAATATTTACTTACCTGATGAATTGAGCTGTATGTTAGGTACATCGCATTGTGCTTTGGTGAGCTTGGAACCATTTTACGATGATAATCATTTGCTGAAATATCATGTAAAAGAGCCGACATAGCTGCATCCCCCGCTCCATTTGTATTTTTAATTACCTGTGGCCCACCCATATAAGGGTTAATATGAGTGTAGATTTTAATAGGTTTATTGCAATCACTTTTTAACATCGCTCTTGAATATTCAAACTTGTTGTACTCAGAAATACTTTTTGAGTGAATCTGGTCTTTCGTTTGCCTTCCGAACTCTTCGTCAACATGCCCGCAAAGATACAGGCCCCGAGCGCCAACTGTAATAAGGCAAAGGTCTGTATATTCTAAAATATGTTCCCCGATTTTTAACGGGTCCTTCTCAAAGTCTTTACCAATTAGTAAATGAAACTCCTCTAAGTTACCTGCGAGAATATTAATTTTATTTTTAATTAACTTCTGAAAAAAAGTTCTTTTAGCCTCAATCAAAGAACTTGTGCCTAAAGACAAAATCACAGGCACATTATGTTTATTTGATAGCTCGATTGCTCTCATGGCCGAAGAGAAAATGGCAGAAGTATCATCTCTCAATAGAAATGTTGACATAACTAATGCTGATGAATTTTTAATAACCTCTTCTGATACATACTCTTCAGTGAGTTCATTCATTATACCTTTTGATAAAATAAAACTTCTTTCACCGTCTGGAGTCACAAAGCAAAATGCCCTTCCCATAGGTCCTTTACATGGCTTTAGAAAGCTAAAGTCTACTTTTGATGAAGTTGTACATATATATTTAAAGGCATAGTCTCCAACTCTTAGATTCTCACTAATTGTGCCTAATGCAATGGAAGGCCCATCGGACAAGACCGAATAGTTGTGTAAGGTATTACCGATAGAGCCACCGGCAAACTCACCAACAATTCGCCCCTCTTTTTTTAATTCGGCATAAAGCTCGTCTACAAAATTATCTTCAAATACTTGTGACTCTCCCTTTTTTATTGAGTGAATATCAAGAAAATCATCACTAACATGCACCTCAATATCTACTAATAATTGATCAAGTCCGACAACATAGCTTTTTTCGACATCAATCAAACTGGAGTCTAAGGGAATCCGCGAGGACTCTGATACAGGGAAATAATGCTTTGTTTTTCTACTACCTGGAAATTTCATAGGAACCTTTTTTTATGCACCTTGTCTAACAAGTTATACATGTTTTTAAAAGTAAAAAATTGAGAGATAATATAAATATAATCAAATAAATGAGGGACTCTGAAGGCCATATTTTTTATATTTTTCTCGCTTACTGCTTGTTTCATCGTAACTCCGACACGGGCTTCTCAACAAGGTAGGGTTATTTCATCAAAGGCCATAATTTATAGTGACCCTTACCTGAGGTCTCCAATAGGCTCTCTAAGTCTTGGTACGGAAATACTGCTTAGTGACAGAAAGGTTAACAATGGTAAATCTTATATGATCTCTCTTAAAAAAGCTGTCGCCTATATAAAAACAGAGGATGTCATCTCGGAAGGTGCAATAAAAAATGACAATCTATATAAAGTTAATTCAAAGAATGGTCTGTTTAATCATCCTGTTAGAGATACATTAGAAAAAGTTAAAGAAGATGATTTTACCAAAAATAACTTTTTTTCTATTGAGCTGGGAGCAACCAGCTTTACTGGAGGAGATTGGGATAAATTTAATTCAATTGTATTAGGAAGAACAACGCCATTGACCGAAAGTATCGCCGTTTTTATTGAACATGCGCCTAGAATTCATCCACACTCTGTTGCTGTTGGATTATCCTATTTAAAACAAGAAGACGCCCAAAGTAGTTTTAGTGCATTTTCTTTAATTGGTGATTTAAATTATAAATTACTAGAAAATAAAGTTTTTAACATGGCTATCGGATTTAGTGGATATATAGTTGCAGAGATGCAACTAAAGATGGGATCACCACTAGAAAGATTTACAGGCTCTGCTTTTGGTGCAGGCCCAAAAATTTCTTTAAACCTTTTTCCCTTATCCAAGTTTAACGTACACCTGACCGGTCGCTACCAATATTATAGGACAGTTGGCTTTGATAGCCTTGAATTAAATAACTTTCAACGAGAAATTGGAATTGATGAATTATCAAATTTTTCTGTGACAGTTGGACTTAGATATCAAGTTCTTTAATTAAATTACTCGAGAATAATATCATTCGATTCTAACTCAATATTTTTATCAAGATACTCTTCTCCTGATTGAATCTCTTCATTTTCATTTTTAAAGTTTAAAACATCTAAATCATCTTTATTCCCTCTTATAAGTTCTTGCTCAAGTTCTTTTTTAAATTTAGCTTTTGATGAATCATACTGACTTGTAATCTCATCTCTAATCGAAAAAGTTTGACCAAATTTTTTAATCGAAAAATCATACAATTCTTTCAATAAGGGTGAGCTAAATTTCTTTGATCTTTCTAAAGTATTTATCATTGCCTTCAAGTACCGAGAATCATCGAAATTCATCGACCATGCACTAAAAAGAAATATTATATTTTTTAATTCAGCTCTTTTTCCATACGGATTTGACAAGAAAGTATTATAGTTTTCAATTATAGTCGTATCTTTTTGTTTATTCCTAATAATAGATGAAAGAAAAATACTTTTAAATTTCTTAGAGGACTCTCTCCAAGATGAATAGGAAATTTTAAAAGTATAAACTATTCCATTTTCATATAATTCAATATAGTCGGTGGCAGTACTTTCATCCAGCTGAATATTTTTAATATAAATATTTTTATTATCAATAAAATAGGAATTTTTATCAAGATCATAAAAATTTCTTTGGGACAAAATAAAAAAGTTATAAATTGCTTCTTCAATAGGCAAAGCAGGGTTTTTTAATATATCAAAATATGTAGTTTGATTAAATAAGACTTTTTTTCTAAAAACGTCTTTATAAATTTGGATAGGCTTCTTTTTTAATAAAATATTCTTCGAAATTTCTAAAGAAAAGATCTTATCTAAATTATGTTGAAGTTTAAATAACTTTTTACCAGCGTACTCTACTCTTAAAATTTCTACTCCTGAATAGTCCTCTAAACTAAAACCATAGAATATTTGTTTACCAAGAAGCTTAATATGTGGCCGGATTAAAATTGTGGGATCATAAACAGGTAGATCAAATTGAAATTCTCCGATATGAAATTCCATTAACTTGGATGATAACGCTTGTTTTTTTAAAGTCAGCAATTGAGGAACCATTACTTGATTAATATTACTTGGTAATTTCAAGTATTCACTGGTAATTCCGTCTTTATATACCTTATTTTCATAACTTACAGGTAAGTATAAAAAGAAGCAGAATAAAATATACGCTGCAATTAGGAAAAATATATAAAAAATAGTTTTTAGCACTCTTTTCTTTCGGAATTCATAGATTTTTTTTTAATATTCTTAATTCTCACCGATAAGTTGTCATGAAGTTTATACTGATTTCTTTTTTATTTATATTTGTTTCGTGTGAGCAGCCAAGAACAAATAGGCCTAACTATGGAGCTCGAGACAGTAACCAGGGAGCAACTATTATCTATCAGGATATGCCACAAGGAACAAACTCAACAGGTATAAATACCTCGGGGCAATCACTGGACTCAACAACCACCGATAATTCGGACAATCAAAACAGTAGTGACTCTTCATCATCAAACCAAAACCTTATAGGCCTTTCAGCTGATAATCAAAATTGCACTTGGTCAAGTGACGGAAATACCTATGAATATAATAATCAAATAATTGGTGATTACAATTATTGTAAGTCTTCAACATTTAGTAATAACTTTTATGTTCAAGTTAAAGCGCCATCTACAAGTGATTTATGTTTTTTTCCATTATATGATACTGGTCAATCAACACACTACCTGGGAAATGCGAGTTGTATTAGAGCTTTAGCAAGTAACCAAATTTATCAAGTTGAACTATATAAAAATAGATCTGGGTTTACAAACTTTCCTATAAACAAGTTATTAGTTGTAAAAAATCAAAGCTATACCTTTAACTCACCTTATCCTCAAGGGTACCCAATACCTGCCCCTGACGCCTTTAAGCAATGTATGGACCACGCTTATTACTACTACACTATCTATCAGTATTCAGATGATTCATATTGTGAAGCATTTAATGCGGCAAGTATTCACAGTATTTTTAATTTTTAACGAAATTATCACTTTCAAAAAAAACATTAGTTAAATCAGAATAGAAGCTTGGAATAAAAAGTATCGTGTTTTTATTTTGATCTTTTTCTAGTGAAGCAACAAAGAAATATATTTTCTTACTTTCATCGAAAATAATTTTTGAATAAATATATATCTCTCCCATTTTACTTGAATCAATTCTTTTTTTAAAATCGGGAGAAGTAATAACGCTTGCAACATACCTTTCATAAAGAGCGTATGCTTCAAACTGAATATCACTCTCAGAGTGAACCTCAATCAACTTGGCCAAAAACTCACCTTTTCTCTGCTCAATAAAATCAATTTCATCAACTGACAATTGCTTTATAGAACTACTTACTTCATGAGTTATATCTTTTTCATGACCTTTTTTAAAGAACTCTAAAATCCGAGGGTCTTTATGATAAATTACTCCGAGAATGAAACTTGCACTTCCCTCATATAAAAAGCAACTGACAACAACATAAAGACTATCCACCTTACCAGAAAAATGGGTAATTTTTGTGCCAAGTTCATTTGACCATTGGAATACTTTTGAAGGTTGCCTTAGAACACTCTCAATTATGGCACCTTCATCTGCCTCTATCTCTTCAACGAGATTTAAGTTTTTAAATATTTTTTTATTTAAATCATCAAAGTAGGAAACTAAATTTTTATAAAAACTTTCAATACAACCCTCTGAGCAAAACCCATTAGGTAGACCCTCCTCGACAAAATACAAGCCTCTAATATCTTTAACTATGCGTTTACATTGATGACAGTAATATAAATCACCTAAAATCTCATTCATTAATAATTACCTAAAGTAGATTTAAATTGAAAAACCTAAACTAGCATAAATTGAATTACCTGTGAAAGATCCAATATCCCATTGTTTAAAATTTTCGAATGACCCTGCTTCTAAGTTTTTACTAGCATATTTGGCCCCGAGCTTAAGATTAGTTGATCGAGTTAGACCGATATGAAGATAAGGTGAGTATTCAGTAAATGCTTGCTTCTCACTATCGTTTACTAGTCCTACTGTGTTAACAAAGCTCACATCAAGGCCAATTTTAACTATTGGAGAAAATGAATAATTAAGCTTTAGCTCTGCTTTGTCATAAGCGCTAAGAGAAGTCGTCTCTGAGTCACCTAGGAAATAATGAACAAATGATGCAGACGCTGTCATCATTCCAAAATTTCTTTGAGTAACAAGACCCAAAACTTGATCATTTCGATCGTGACCGATACCTTCATTACTCCCCGGGAACACAAAACCTGCGATAACATATAGGTTCGCACTTCCTTGCCCTCTATGGCCAATCCAATCAATCATAGTGATAAGTTCAGAGTTACCAAAACTAAAACTTTCCTCATTGTTATTTTCTTTTCCAATCTCAGATTTTAAATAAAAGTTTACCCCATTAAACAAGTTACTCCCAAGGTGTAGCTTATATAGATCAAATTTGTCCCGACTTAGCTTATTGGTAAATGTTTCTGACTCAAGATCAAAAACGATAGAGGAGGCCTTTTCTCCGCGAAAGGATCTCTTATTTTTATCAGAGCGAACTTCTATGACAGATTGTTTACTGTTACTTTTTGAATAATTAACTAATGCATAAGAGTCTAACGATAATATTAGACCTATTACTATCTTCAACGTATTTTTCATTAATCACCTCACACGTAATTAAAAGGAGTATAGCAAAATAATTTTTATAATACTTCCGGGGTAAATATTTCTTTTTGGGCCAATTTTAGTTGATTCATTTCATTTATTTTTCCTTGGTACTATTTTCGCTATAGAACCTATTATCAAATTCGTTAAAAATGTAGATATGGAAATTATCACAATACAAAGTCTAGTTAAGTTGGCCAAAAAGGGACATTACCCATTATTTAAAAAGCAAGAGGTTGTTCAAAGCTTAAGTAGAACTTTCTCTCCAAATTTAAAAGAAGAGCATCAACTAAAAAAGATTATTAAAAAAATGAAGATTTTTAAAACCTTTGAAAGAAAAAAGTTATTTATACAAAGCTTATCTGATAAAGAAAAAGAAATATTCATTAATCACCTATACTCACAGGCGCATAAAATAAATGTTAAAAAGAGTATTAAGTATAACTAGCTTTTTCAGTATATTAATATCATTTAAATCTTATTCAGAGGTAAGAAGATATCAATACTTAATTGCAAATGAGCACCCAAATGGCGGTGCCCAAAAAAGAGCATCTATTTCTATTACGTCACTATCGCCAGTTGCCAACTCTGCGTTTAATGGATCAATTAAAATTTCTCCATATTACTTACTTAGAACATGGAAGTGTCCAGGCTTAACCAATCGAAAAAATATATGTATTCCAAAAAAGGTATTTAAAAATTAAGTGTCTTTTAATTCAAATTTAATTTTCTCGACCTGATCAATCTCTTCAGTCAAAGATGAAATTTGTTTAATAACTTTCATTCCACCAGTAACCCTTACTTTTGTTTTATATATACCACTGTCATCAAATATTTTTTCTTTTTGAGTGATGAGATCTGCTCCTGAATTTAAAACAATTCCATAGAATATTTTTTTTACAGAACTTGTACTAATTATAGTAAATTCATATTCGCGAACAAAAGAAAAGAATCCATAAACCGGACTTACAATAACCAGCACAATCATTACACCTATAAGTGTAACCAATGCTACATAGTAAGCACCGATACCAATCGATGCTCCTATCGCTGCAACAACCCAAATGCTCGCTGCTGTTGTCAGACCGATTACTCCCCCTCCACTTCTCAAAATGGCTCCCGCTCCTAAAAAACCAATACCAGATATAATTTGGGCCATTGCTCGATTAGGATCCGCGGGGAAATCTGGGGTGATGCTAAGGTGACTAATATATGTATAAACTGTAGAGCCAAGGCAGATTAAAACATTTGTCTTTATCCCTGCTGCTTTTTGTTTCCTTTCCCGATTTATACCAATGACAAGCCCACATAAAATTGAGATACTAACCTTAGTAAGTAGGTTATAAAATTCATTAACATTTAAGCCTTCATTTAACATACATTACTTGTCGGCTAATATTTTTAGATTTTTAGGAAAAATGGTGACTAAAAGACCAAAAATAATATCAATCAACTCTGTTGTCTCTGAAAGCTATTTAAGTATAAGGGCAATTATAGGGTTAGAGCCAACATCCTCTTTGGCTTCAAAAAATGTCACACCACTTTCAAGAATAAGACTTTTAAAAAAAAATAAATTTAACCTTACCTTAAAAATAAACGAACAAGAACATTTACTAGAAACTGATCACTTTGGGCACTTTAGTCATCGAATAAAGTTAGAGCAACCTGAGGAGGAAAATAACTTTACTTTACTTGGAAAAATAAGCGGGGACTCTACTTTATATTACTTAGGTGAGTATAGGCCGAGTATCCTTAACAAAGAGAAGAAAGTAATTATCTCCGACTTTGATAAAACATTAGTTGAAACAAAGTATAAAACCATAAAAGAAGTGTATCAAAGTTTAACCTCACCTGTATCCCACTTCCCCTCGATTAAATATTCAGTAGAGTTTTTAAAAACACAAATAAACAATAACTATATGCCTTTCATTCTATCCTCTTCTCCAAATTTTTATGGCCCATCAATAAAAGAATGGTTAGAAAACAATCAAATCCCAAGTAACAATATCTTTTTAAAAGATTACAGACAGTTTTTATCTCTTTTTCCAACCGACCTATTCTTAAAAGATATCAATTCCCATGGAGTTCATAAACTAAGCCAACTTATAAATATATACCTAATGACAAATATCCCAAAAGAGATAATCCTTATTGGAGACAACTCCGAATCAGACCCAATCATATATAGTATTTTCTCTAAAATTGTTGATGATAACTTTACTCCTGATGATTTATGGAGCGAAATTAAAACAAGAAAAGAATTTTTATTCACAAATTCTCAAAGCTTGAAATTTTTAAACAAACTTTACCAAGCCAAAAACTTAAATAAGAAGAGAAAAATTAAGTCAATCACCAAAGTTTATATTAGGTCTATCCCCGGGACAAAAAATAAAAAAATGCCTAAATTTTTAGACCAATATCACAGAAAAATTGAATATTTTGAGAATTAATAGTACGAGGATATAAAATGAACCAAAACCATTTCACCCTCCAAGGCGATTCACTTGAAGCTTTCTACCAACTAGGTCTTTCGGAAAAAAACAAACCTTCATCAAGCAAAGTTTTAAAAAAAATGGTTCTTAAAAATAAAACCATTAATTATTTATCCGAAAAAATTCTAGGTAACACATTGTCATTTCCATCTTTTATGAAAGAAGAACTACATCAGTACATCGAAGGAAAAGGAATAAAAACAGATGAATTTATTCAAAACTTTTACCTCGCTGACGTTATCTCTTCAATTAATAGTATCTCACCTGGAGCTCTTCCAAATATTGGATGCTCATCTGGTTTAGTTAATGATGGAGATTCAATAAGACATTTAAGAATATTAGATTATCCACTGGGGCCATTTTCTGATGACTATAATAGTGATTTATTCTTCAATATTGATAACCTAAACAAAGTTCTAACTCATTCATTCACAGATATACCTCTTCCTGCTCTAACCAGTTTAAATGAACATGGATTATCACTTGCACTACATCAAAGAACGTCAAATAAATTTAATTTTAAGGGTTCTTCGATCTTTGAGCTAACAAGTAAAATTTCACTACAAGCTAGTACAATAGAAGATTCTATTAACATGGTACGTGATTTTAACTCAATAAATAATTGGTCGATTATATTAGTATCCAAAAAAGAAAAGATTGCCGCCGAAATTGAAACTATTCCGAACAGTGCCCCTGAAGTAAAGAAATATGATTTATCCCAAAAGTCATTTTTTTACATTTGTAATAAATCTATTCAAAAAAATAATGAGAACTGTTCTTTTACAGATAATTGGAATTTTTATAATTCAAAAAGAAATGACTGGGTAGATAGCTTATCATTAGATGAAAAAATAAATAATTTTTTTAAGCTACCAAAAATAACAAAAAAAACAAATTTCAGTCACTTTCCCATAACACCGGCTTCAATTCAAAGTTTAGATATTAACCTGACAATTGATCAAATTAAAAAAATTTCTAATTCTAAAGTTAAATACGACGATGGCCAGGAAAAAAAATATAATATTAATTGGGGCAAATCAGTTATTAATATAGAAAAAGATTTCTCGAAAATAAAAAAACAAAGTCAAGCTGAGTCTTTTTATGAGTCAATAAGCTTATGCCAATATTATTGGGATCAAGACAATAAGAACAAAGCTTTTCATTATGCGCAACTATGCATTGATCGTTCACCATCTCAAGAACTTTTTTCAATCGCATCGGTATTTTATTCTTACTTTGTATTTTGTGATATCTCTAATAAAAAGATACTTACCGGACAATATAAAAGGTTATGTAAAGCACACTCTAATTTACCAAAATTCTTTTGCCCAGATGCGCTTCTTTTAATTAATTACTACGCACACTACCTAAGCCTCCCGTCATTTAAAATAGATCAATTAAGTGATCAACATATTTTTCATTTTAGAAAAAATAAAAAAATTCCCAAGTATTTTTTTAAGAAAATTTTTAAATACCTTTATATTCCCCGGTATGAAATGTTTTCATTTGGCAAGGTAAACTACTTAATAGATGCCGTAGGATCTCCTTGGAGATGAGTCCATTCAAGATGGTCAACAAAGTCTTCTATGTCATGGTGCATTTCCATAAGATGAAAAAAACCTCTAAACATTGCTTCCCCTACAGGGAGATTCTCATCATTACCTAGCGCTCTTGCCATTCCTTGGGCAAAAATAGCTGGAGGGTCCCAAGAAATATCTACACTCCCACCAATGTAAGCAGCGGCACCATTTCGAAAGTCATATTTTTGGTGCCCTGAAACCATCACCTCTCCAATATAACCACGTCCATTAAATTTTCCATTTTGACAGGCTACATCAATAATGATTGGATTTCTTTTATTTGGTGCCCAACTTTCTAGTTCAGAAATTAAGACCTCTTTCCCAAAACTTGGCCAAGAAAATCCAGTTCCATGTCCAATGTAATTAAATAAATCAACTCCTTGATTTAAAATGTTAAGAAAACTTGAAGAGTTCGAATTATCATCGTCTTGATTATAGTGAGTTCGATATTTTTGACTAGAAATTAAATTAAGAATCGAATCGACATATTCCTTATCGCTTGGGTTTGAACCTTCATTACTTGATACTCCTAAACTTATTACATTATCTGGAGAAACTCTATTATTGAGTTTTTTTATAAAACCTTTAATTTGCTCTGGGTTTGAGAAGCTCCACCTTGAACCAATCACATCAGGGATAAGATCCTTATTTCCTCCAAACTTAAAATACGGATAGTCTGATGGAGTAACTGAATCAAACTTTGTTTCAACATAATAGGTCGGAACAAAATTACTATTTCCCACAAAAAGAACGTGCTCAATCCCACGTTTATGAAAAAGAGCTTCAAGGTGTTGAGAAAGTTTCTTTCTATTGGAAGTAATTACTGGATCCGTCACGAAACTAACTGTACCAAACTTTTTTTCATAATATTTTTTAATTAATTCAATCGTGGAAGAAAATTCGGTAGGCAAAACGATAACTATTTCATTATTTTCAAAAAGATACCTTGATGTCTTGAAGTGTTTAAAATTATCTGAAGAAATATTAAATGATTCTAAAAAGTATTCTTGGCCATTTTCAATTTTTATCAAAGGAATAGTAATTTTATATAAGTGCTCCCCCCTAAAGTCTCCGAGGTAAAATATATCATGCTTAGCTGAAAAGTTATTTACCTCAACATTAATTGTTGATATTTCCTCTCTGCAACGACACTTTTGTCCATTAGATATAAACCACTTGCTTTTAATGTTAGATTTCCGCCAAGATCGTTTGATATCAACAAGTGGCTGTTCATTTAATGCTGTGGATAATATGTAAGACTTTGCAGGTACAGCTGGCATACCTTTAGTGCTAAGTAATTTTATATCGCTTTTTGAATTAAAATAAGATTTATTGTAAACAAAATGATCATTAACTTTAGAAAATGCGTTTAAAGAACTAAATAAAAAAAACATATAAACGAGAAACTTCATGTTACCTCCGATATATATTTTTCGGAGGTGACTAAAAGAAAATTATTCTAACTTTCTTTTACGAATTTTTTTTCTCGGACTTGACCTTAAAAGATTTTTGGTACCTTGTTTTTGTCTGAGACAAACTTCGCCATGAAAAAGGTAAACAAAGAGATAGGTAAAAATTTATTAACAAAGCTAAGAAGTGACATTACCTTCGGGAAATAATAATTCTTTTTTTTCTTTTTAATAGCAGTATAAATAAGTAAGGCTGCTCGATCTGGTTTTACCATAAATGGCATAGAGAACTCTTTATGATTGGTCATCTTTGTTTTAATGAAACCAGGCATTATATTGGAAAATTCGATACCAAAAGGTAATAAATCGATTCGGAAGGATTCAATAGTTTTATTCAAAGCACTTTTAGAACTTGAGTAACTTGCAGCTTGAGGCATCCCTCTAAATGAAGCGAGAGATGAGATGACTGCGATGTGTCCGTTCTGTCTTTTTTTCATTTGAGGAATAAACTTGTGTATCAAATCTACAACACTAAAATAATTTATTTCAAAAAAAGACTTATTTAAATCAGTAGAAAAACTATATCCAGGGTTAACCCCTCCGATGCCTGCATTTGCTATAATAATATCAACTTCATATTCATCACTTAATTTTTCGAAAACTTCTATTCGATTTATTTTAGATAAGTCACATTCAACAATCTTTAAGCATCGATTACTAATATCAAGATTTTCTACATTGACATCTAACGCAATGACAAAAAAATTATTTAACAAGTATATATCGGCCAGTTTCTTTCCAATGCCGCTACCAGCACCTGTAATAAGAACAACTTTCTTACCATTTTTCATTTTAAATCCCATCGCTTTTTTTCAAATCTTCTATCGTCTTCTTAATTTCTTTAGAGATTTTTTCAAGGTTTTTACTTAATCTATTAATATTAGATATTGCGCGATCTAAGTCCCCTCTAAGTCTTCTTATCTCTGCGCTATTGCTATTGATAAGATCAGGTAGCTCTTTAGGGAAACCAGAGCTGTGTTTCTTTAAAGATGAGGGTTTTTCCCTCTTTTTTAATTTTTTAAACTCACTTTTTAAAAACTCAATGTCTTTGGATATAGAGTTTTTTATATGATTATCTATTGCCTCGAGCATTTCCATTTTGCCTAAACTTTTATTATGAACGGATTCATAACTTCTTACAGACTGGCCAGACAAAATGATTAAAAATGTAGTACTAAAAAGGATATATTTTATTTTCAACATCTAGGATACCTTTATGGGACTTCTTTATATTATGCCTAAAAGTGAGAAAGAGGCCAACCAGATTTCCTCTAAAAACGGGAATTACACAATTAGTTCCTATGGCCTTCCATATATATTTTGGCTTTACTATCTAATTTCTTTAATCGTTATTTCCGCAATGAGCTTGCCTGCATTCCCAATCATAAAAAAGCTTATTATTGCAGTAAGTTTTGTTGATAGAATAATGGGAGTCGTAACGGCATTAACACTAGCCTTTCTCCCCATTTGTGGATTATTTTTTTTGGTTTATAAAAAATCCTTCCAAATAAAAAAAGGTAGCAACACACTAATTATTAAACATCACTTTTTTGGAATAAAATTCACCAATAAGATACAAAATATTCAACAAATTAATGTAGAGCATTTTTTATCCTCACCAAATATGGCGAAAATTAATACAAATGATAAAACTAAATCATTTGAAAATAGAGGTCATTTCATTTTATATGCTATTTTAGATGATAATTCCCAAGTAAAATTAGATAGGCACACAAATAAAGTAGATTTAATTGGGTTAATGAACCTTATCAACACTCAGCTAAAAGCCTAGTCTAAATTTGTTATTTCAATCGTTAAAACTTCCCCATCGCTTATAGAGTCTGGGATGACTTGGCAGGCTAGACGTTCTTTTGTGATGTGAAAGACATTTCCTAGAAGTTTTTTTTCCTCAAAATTTACTGAGTTAACTCCCTTTGATTCTCCGACCAATTTTATAATGCAGTCACTGCAAGTCGCATACCCACCGCAACTAGACCTAATATTTATATTGTTTCTTCTAAGAGCATCTAAAATAGATTCTCCTTCAGATATTTCAATAGACTGGTTCGTATTCTGAATTAAGATTTTCATGGGAATCAAAGATACTTTGAAAGCTCATTCTCAATCGAGGAAATGATTTTACCTTTCGCAGGTTTTAAAAGAAAAGAGAGATCTAAAAATAAATCCAGATCCTTCTCATTAAACTTCAATGAAATTTCAAAGCCTTTTCCTTTACCGAAAATTTTCATTCCTTGGTTGTCAAATCTAAAATTAACTTTGACTGGAAATACATTTTCTCTTTCTGCACGCTCTAGAGCATTAATCGCTGAAGAGAATGCATCTTGGCAACTTATTGAGCTCCTATAGTAATACGTAAGTTCTTTATTCATTTCATTGCCCCGTTATTTATCCCTGAGGAGCCAAAGCCGTTCTCCCCTCGGTTCGTGACGTCAAGCTCCATAATCTCAATAAAATTAGGACGAAAAACTTTTGAAAAAACCATCTGAGCGATCCTGTCCCCATGAGTAATAAAATACGCACAGTTAGACATATTAGCGATGATCACTTTAATTTCACCACGATAGTCGGAATCAATTGTTCCAGGAGAGTTAGGAATTATCAATGGTGTTTTAAAAGACAAGCCAGATCTAGGCCGAACTTGAACCTCATAACCTGCTTCAAAACTCATCGATAGGCCTGTTGGGATAAGTACCCTTTCCCAGGGCTCTACTGAAATTCCCTTTTTATTTTCAAAACAAGCTCTTAAATCAGCTCCCGCCGCTTGATCGGACTCAAACGACGGAAGTGAAAAGGAATCATCAAAGTGATTAAGTTTCTTAAAGAAAACTTTCATTATTTTTTTGCCAAAGACTCAACTTCTTTCGCGGAAAGTTTTATTCTCCCCATTTTATCTACTTCTGTAACTTTAACTTTTATCATATCACCAGAGGCAACATACTCATTAGGGTCATTAACACGCTCTTCTGCAAACTCAGAGACATGTACTAGACCTGAAACACCTTCAGCAATATCAACAAAAGCACCGTATTCTTTAATTGTAACAACCTTTGCAGAGTAAACCTCTCCAATCTTAGGCCCATTAATTTGAAGATCTACAACGTTTTGAGCTTCAGAAAGATTCTCTGAGTTTACTCCTATAAATTTAACCGTACCATCTTCATCACACTCAATAGAGATATCGAAGTTTTCTTGTAAGGCTTTGATATTTTTTCCACCAGGCCCGATAAGAGCACCAATTTTATCTGGATTGATTTTAAGTGTAACCATTTTTGGAACACCATCTTTTACCTCAGACCTGTGAGTAGAGATCGTTTTATCCATTTCTGAAAGAATATGATTTCTTCCTTCATTGGCTTGAGTCAATGCTTCCTTCATAACTTCAACAGGAAGGCCCGCAATTTTTATGTCCATTTGAATAGCAGTAATACCTTTAGCAGTTCCTGCTACTTTAAAGTCCATATCACCTAAGTGGTCCTCATCTCCAAGGATGTCACTTAATATCTTATATCTGTCACCTTCCATAACTAAGCCCATTGCAATCCCTGCTACAGGAGACTTCAATGGAACTCCTGCATCCATTAATGCCATCGACCCACTACATACACTCCCCATCGAACTTGATCCGTTACTTTCTAGAACCTCACAAGCTACTCTCATCGTGTATGGAAAATCTTCTTGAGAAGGCAGAACTGCTTTAATGGCTCTTTGTGCAAGGTTTCCATGACCAAGCTCTCTTCTAGATGTGTTGAATTTCCCTCTCGCTTCACCGACTGAAAATGGAGGGAAAGAGTAATGTAGATAAAATTTATCAAAAGATTGCCCTACTATACGATCCACCATTTGGTCACCTTTTGATCCACCAATTGTAACAGTAGAAAGAACTTGAGTTTCACCTCGAGTGAAAAGAGAAGAACCATGCGGAGTACTTAAAACATTTGCTTCAGTTTCAATTTGTCTAACTTCATTGAGTTTACGATCGCCAATTCTGTGTTCCCGATCAAGAATATCAGCACGCATTAACTCATATAAAAGTTCATCAACGGCGCTATAGGAAATTTTATCAAATGAGGAATCATTTTCTAGGCCAAACTCTTGAGGAGTTTCACTCATGGCAAGAGAAACTTCTTTTTCCAGAGCAGAAATATTATCTCTTCTTTCCAACTTAGGAACGACTGACAATACTCTATTTGCAGAATCAGTATATGCAGATCTCATTTTATCCATAAGCTGTGTATTTGGTGCAACAGATTCAAAAGATCTTTTACTTCTACCAACCTCGGACTGCATTTTAGAAACCATTTCACAGTATTTTTTAATTTGCTCATGGCCAAATAAAATGGCTTCTAAAACCTCTTCCTCTGAGTGCTCATTCGCTTCACCCTCAACCATTAAAATAGCATCATTTGACGCAGCTACAGCGATTTCAAACTCGGAGTTTTCCCATTGATCGTGATCAGGGTTGATCACTAAGTTACCATCAATCTTGCCCACTTTACAGGTACCAATAGGACCCGCAAATGGAATATCTGAAACTGAAAGAGCAGCAGAAGCACCTAACCCTGCCAGTATCTCTGAGTCACCACCCGGCGCGTATGAAAGAACCGTACAAGAAACGATAGTCTCAAACATATAGCCTTTAGGAAAAAGTGGTCTTAATGGCCTGTCGATAAGTCTTGCATTCAACGTTTCTGCCGTTGATGGCCTTGCTTCTCTCTTAAGAAAGCCTCCCAGGAACTTTCCTGCAGCATAAAACTTTTCAACATATTCAACCATCAATGGAAAAAAATCTTGACCAGGTTGAGCCTTTCTCGCACTACAAACTGTTACAAGAACCTGAGTTCCTTCACAACTTACTAATACTGATCCATCTGCTTGCTTTGCAAGTCTATTAGTTTCAACGGTTACTTCTTTTCCTCCAAAGTCTAGAGAATAAATCTTTTTGTTTTCATTCATAATATGAATCTCCTAAAATAAAAAAGCAGCCCATAATTTCGAGCACTACTCTTACGGTTAAAATTTAAAATGTGGGAGATGTGAAAGATAGTTATTAAAAACTCAAGATTAATAACTATCCTTCAAATCCCAACAATATTTAAGCAATACTATAAAAAAAAAGGGGGCTAGGCCCCCTTTATTTTTAAAAATTTTTACTTTCTTAAGCCTAAGCTTTTGATCAACTCTGCGTAACCCTGAGGGTCTTTTCTTTTATAATACTTTTGTAGAGATCTTCTTTGGTTGATAATTTTCTCTAAGCCTCTGTAAGAATGTGCGTCTTTAACTTTACCATTCTCAGTTCTGTGTTGTTGAAAGTGCTTATCTAAGTCAAGAATTCTTGCAGTAAGAAGAGCAATTTGAACCGCAGCAGAACCAGAGTCCTGTGGATTTCTCCCGTATTTAGTTACTATTTCTTGTCGTTGTTCTTTTGTAATCATGGATACTCCTAATCACCCAATACCCAGAGGAAAAGTTATTTTTTCAACCGAGGACTGGTAAAGTTTTTGATTACTTATCTTATATACTGCGACATGTAAACTTTTAAGTTTTTTAAAAGTCTCGACTCAATCTGCCTAACTCTTTCTCGCGAAATCCCATAAAAGTCACCAATCTCTTGAAGCGATTTTGGGGCTTCTGATAAGAGGCGATCCTGGAAAATTTCATAATCCCTATCTTTTAAGGTCTTTAGAAAGTCCCCCATGTGTAATTTAAGCAGGTTAAGTTCTTGATTAGCGCTTACAATATCTTCCGGACCTTCTGTATGCCCTAGATTAATAACGTCCCCTACTTTGACACCAGAATCAGACGCTTTAAATGGCGCGTCTAAGGCAAGCTCTTCAGACTCTGGGCCACCAAGTCGTTGCTCCATCAAGGCAACAGATGACTCACTAACACCAAGGCTTTTACTTATATTTTTATGATCAGGCTTAATTCCGAGAGAGATAAGTCTATTTTTCTCCCTCATTAAGTTAAAAAATAGCTTTTTTTGGTCATTTGTTGTGCCAATTTTAACCATTCTGAAGTTATCTAATATATACTTGAGAATATACGATTTAATCCACCAGGAGGCGTAATAAGATAGCTTAGCTCCTTTGGAACCATCATATTTTGAGACTGCTTTCATTAAGCCGATGTTACCTTCTTGAATTAAATCCATAATATTTTGCCAAGTGCTCCTATACTCAAGAGCTATTTTAACAACAAGTCTTAAGTTCGAAAGAACCAATTTCTTAGCAATTTCAACATCTCCAGTTTCTCGAAAAGACTTTAAAAGCTCCTTTTCCTGCTCGATACTTAACAAAGGATGTTTTGAGATTTCACGAAGGTATTGCTTAAAAGCAGACCTTTCTTCAGATGGAATAACTGCGGGGAGTAACTTATCACTGTCTGCAACGACTAAGTCCCCTCTTTTAGGACTTAGAACATCAGGAGTGAGCTCGTCCTCAGCTTCTTTTTCAGAGCTTATTGAGTCAATCTCTGCATCTGTTTTTTTTGTTCCCATAAGATATCAATATGGCTTCTTTTCCTTGTCAGTCAAGGCTTGGTACTTTTTTATCTTATATATTTTTCTTAAAGCAAAAGGTCCAAAATTTATATTCACACGATAGTTTATTATTTTTTTTACCTTCACATAACCTTTACTAATATTGGAAAAATAGGAATAAAAGTATTTAAAAAAAATGTCATGGTACTTTTCTTTATTTAATTTATATAAAGGAACCTTCTTAAACCTCTCTGAGATAATTTTATTCACTTCAATTTTCAGTATTTTTTTTAAATGCTGATTCTTCTTTGTATTGGTAGGTAGAGTGTCAAACTTTGTCCTTAGCCACCAAGTCAGAAACTTTTCAGTAAAACTAAAATCAACATATATACCTAGCTTACCCTTTTCATTAAAGGTTCGATCAATCTCCCCCCCGTCTATATTTAGTAATAAATTATTATCTGATTTATTTTTATTTTTGAAATTGAAACTAAAACCCTCTTCAAAGGTTAAGCGACTCTCTGAGGAACTAAGCTGAGAGTCACTCCATCTATTAAAATATTTATCCACAGGAGACTCTAATACATATTTAAGATCATCCTGAGAAAAAACATAATTTAAGTAATTATCTGTGATCCCCGTTATTTTTAAAAAATGAAATATATCTCTTTTAAGTTCAGCAGTACTATCATCCTTTTTCCATTCCAATATAGTCTTATTTCCTTTTTTACTTGAAACGTTATGCTCAAAAAAGTATTCGCAGTAAATATTCTTAAAGTCAGATTCTTCAGAATTACTGGCAATAGACAAGGGAAAGTTAAAGCCCAAATTATCTGATATTTTTCTGCAAATATTATTTTCACATGCGACTATTTCTCTTTTTTCTTTTTCACCCAAGGAAAAAAAATAGTCTAATCCCCTTTGAATAAACAAGGGTGAGAACAAGTAGTGCTCAAGTAGATCGAACCTTTTTGGGTCACCTGACCAACTGCAAAAATTTCTAAAGTTCCTTACCCCTCTTGATAAATCCTGTTCTCGTACTGTCGATTCTGAAAATAAAAAATTATTATCTTTTATTTTTTCTTTTCTTCTAAAAAAAGATTTCTCCATAAAATTTATCAATTGCCTTTTTGAAATTACGGAAATATTTTGCGAACAGAATTTATTTACTAAATTCTGAGCAAATAGTTTTTTTTCATCTTCGTTAAATTCAAGAAGATTTACTGAGTCACTTAAACTCCCTATGATTTTTTTTAGTCCGAAATACCTAAAGCTTGCAATAAAGCTTTTAAGTGCATTCATTTTTTTTGTCCCAGAAGTATACCTTAAATGATTACCAACTCTACAATAGTTATCTAATTGAATGGACCTTTCATAAAATCTGTATTTTTTGGAGAAGTCAGTCTTTAGACTCAAATATTGATTAAATTTATCAATAGTAGAAAATGGACCTCTTTCATCGTTTCTCGATGACAGCTCATTTCCAAGTAGGATATTTTTCAGCGGGACTAATGCATTAGCTGGTGTAGAAAATGATATAAAAATTATAAATAACCAATAAATGAACTTTCTTCCTATGTTAATTAAACTATTAACATATCGTAATCTTTTTCCGATTTTTTCAATACAGACTTGTTTACAGGAAAAATTATCAATAAAAACATAATTTATTTATTCATATTTTTGCTTTTCATCTCCAGTGTTGAAGGAAATATTCCTAAAGAGGATGATCAAATATATAAATTAGCTTTATACCAGACACTTAACGGTAATCCTAAACAATCCAATTTCCTTCTAAAAGAAATTTCCTTAAAGAAAAAACATCAAGATAAAAAAAACTTTCTTCATGCATACAATTATTTTTTGTTAGAAAAATCCACAGACTTCAGTAAACACTTGGACTTAATAAAAAATAAAGATTTTGATACGATGAAAAAGAAATGCATTTTGGAAATAAATGAAAACATCATATTCAACAAGGAATTTTCTTATCGATCATGTTTGAAAAAATTAAAAAGCTCGACCTTATTTCTTGATAGTTTAGCATCTCTACGGAAATCAAATAACGACTATATCCAAGAGCTACTTGATGTCGAATCAAAAAATGCTGTTTCCATTGATTCAGTAAAAAGAATATTAAAAACAGCACTATACACAGGAAATGAAGAGTTTATTTTAGATTATTTAACTTTGTTTCCCAAAAAAATTTTCAAGTACTCATCGATTAGAGAGCTACTTGGACTAATCTTTTTTAGATTACGAGATTTCAACAAAGCAGAAAAACTTATTAAACCTGTTGATACAACAAATGCCAAAAACATCCTTGGAAATATTGAGATAGAAAAGGGGAATATTGAAATAGCCTTTGGATACTTTCTAGAAGCTTATAAAAAAGACATAACTAGCACCAATGCAGTAAAAAGATTAATTCCATTAACATGGAAGCTAGCTAAATTTTCACTATTATCAAAAGTTCTTAAAACTTTTCCAAACGAAAATCATAATAACTTATTAATTCAAAGTGCAACGTTATTAAAACAAAAAAAATTCAAAGAGAGTTTACAAAAAATAAGTTTAAAAAACAAAAGGGATAACTATAACTCGCCAATAATTTTTTCATTATTAAAACTTGTGCTAAATATTCACCTTGATCGAGATATTGAAACATATAAGTTGTCAAAAGATTCATGTAAAAGAAATAACCCTATCGCCTGTGATATTCTTTTTTATATGCGTGAACTGAATTCAGTAAAGAAAATAAAAGAATACTTAACTGGAAATTTTAACAGAGTTCAAATTGAGATAAAATCACTTAAAACAGAAATTGCTATAAATAAAATTGATGAGACAGTACTTATAAACCAAAAAGATATCGAAGAATTGGATGATCAGGTACAGTTTAAAAAAAGTATTAAAAGATAATATTTAAATTTTTTGTGTTTTAACCTCTTTCCCATCAAATAAAATCCGACTTGGTGCCCCTTCGACAATGGAGTCAATGACACAAGGCCTTTTCCAAAGACTAGATATGTTTTTCAACGTTTCACACGCTTGGCCATAATCGAGGTCAACTCCGTAATGAATATGTTTAAGTAAAAGTTCCCCTCGGTTAGAAAAGTTAGAATCGATAGCTTCAATAACGGGGCTTCCCGAGTTTGTTAACTGGTTTAATAGCTTAGACTTTATTTCCTTGAACTCTCTTGAATCAACCTCATGCCGATTAGTTCTTGGGTTAAATTTATAAGTAAAAATATTTTGCCTTTGACAAAATTCTTCAGTCAAAAATTCATCCACAAATGTTATATCGTTATGAGTTTTTCTTATTTCAAATATTTTTTTACGCCCTAATTTGGTATTTGTATTCCAGTTAAGCTTTTTATTCATATCCTGACAGTCATTATATTCTTTACCGAACTTACCTGTATCCCATCGATATTCAATATCACGAAAAAGTTCGATGCCAATTTTATAAGGGTTAATTTGTTGTCTACTCATGGCCATTACACCCGCATGGTGATCCGCAAAGTCTATAATCTCACTCGGATTCAATGCATTATTGGTCATGATTGTTGAATGCCAATATGAAGCCCACCCTTCATTAATAATTTTAGTCATTCTTTGAGGTAAAAAATAGTACGCCTCTTCTCTAAGCATACCAATGATATCTGACTCCCAATCTTTCAACGGAGCTTTCTCCATTAAAAACCCCAAGATGTCTTTAGACGGTAGACTAGAGTCTCTAAGTGTTTCTACTTCAGAATTTTCTGATTTACTTGAACCTGAACCTTGCTCTCCTTTTTCATTTTCATATCTTTTTTTTGTTCGAAAAAATGATTTTAACGCTTCTGATTGGCCTTCAAATTCATCAAACTCTTCTTCTTCTTCTATTTTTATAGCCTTCTTTCTTTTTTCGAAAAGTAAATTATGATCAAGTAAATTTTCCAAAGAAAGAACTTTATCAATAAAGGACTCAACTTTATCTTGCCCAAATTTATTCATATATCGACGAATTTTTGTTCCGTTATTCGCCATTACATCCATCATTTTTCGATTGGTACCAGAAAACCAATAATTATTTTTAAAAAAATCTGCATGCCCGTAAACATGTGCCATGACCGTTTTTTGGTCAACAAGATTATTGGCTTTTAATAAATAGGCATAGCAAGGATCTGTGTTGATAACCATCTCATAAATTTTTTGAACACCGTATGCATACCCCTTGGAAAGTTGGTCATAATCTAGGCCAAACTTCCAATGTGGATACCTACTAGGAAACCCACCCTGAGCAGCTAAAATATTTACTGTATCGTAATCACATTCTTCAAAAACAACTGGGTAAAAATCGAGCCCATAGTTTATTGCATGGGATTCAATAACATTTTTTAAATCAAATAATTCACCCTGGATTGGTTTAGTTCTATTCATCACTTCCCCTTTCCTAAAAACTCTTTAATCGAGTCTAAAATAGCTTCTTTATTTTTTATCTTGGATAAAATAATTTCTTCACTTTCATTACCGAAGCCAGTATTTAAATCTTTTAAGAATTGACCGGATCCGTAACGGCTTTCAACTTGTCCATAACAAAAGACATTACTTGAAGGAATTATATCATTTTTCAAAATATCTAGACATAGCTTTGTGTCATCAGTGCTCCAATTATCTCCATCACTAAAATGAAAGGGGTATATGTTCCATTCCCTTGGGTTATAGTCCTCTTGAATAATTTCACGACAAAGCTTGTAGGCCGAGCTAATTAATGTACCACCCGATTCTCTTGTCTTAAAAAATATTTCCTCATCTACTTCTTTAGCCGTCGCATCATGAATAATATAGCGAATCTCGATATCTTTATATTGACTCTTTAGCCATAGATTTATCCAAAAACTCTCTGTACGAACGATTTCTTTTTGCTCGTCCCCCATCGACCCTGAGACGTCCATCATATATATAACAACAGCTGAGTTCTCAAACTCAATTGTTGTATTTGCGCTTCTATACCTAAAGTCACCCCTCACGGGCACAATAACAGGGTTATCTTTGTCATACGTACCTGTGGAGACTTGTCTTTTTAGTGCCTCTTTATAACTTCTTTTAAAATGCTTTAAACTATCTGGACCTACTTGACCTATTGAATTGTAGCGATCGGTAGTAGATTGTAACGACTTTTTTCCTTTAGGCTCAATATTTGGAAGCTCAAGTTCTTCACCCAAAATAGAGGCTAACTCATCTAAGCTAAGCTCTACATCAAGCTCTTTTCCCCCCTCTCCATTGCCAGCTTCCTCACTTCCCTCTTGAGGTTCTCCCTCTTGCTCAACAGGGTCACCTTTTTCACCCTCTCCTTGACCCATGCCCCCTTGTTGCTTGGATCCAAACTTGAATCTAGGAGTCTCTATTTTTGGCATAGGTACTTTGTAAGTTCCAGAACCTTTTTGAATCGGCATTTCTCCGTTAGAGACATATTTTTTTAAACTATCTCTAATTTTACCTTTAACAATTTTTCGAAACCTTGAATGATCCCTTTTAATTGGGTGATCCATGGTTCACCTCCTTGGATGGTTAAGGTTTATTAAGACTTTGCTGAATCACCTTTAGCAAAAATCGAGGCGACAAAATTTAATGCATCCGTTGCGCAAATTTCACAGTATCCAAAGTTTTTAATAAGCCTGGACTTAACTACATCAATTTTTTCCTGAGTCTCTTTATCAACAACTTTTGAAATAATGGTTGTTAATTTAATTGAATCTTTTTGGTCCTCAAATAACTTAAGCTCTAGGGCCCGATGCAAACGTTCATTCATTTTGTAATCAAATGATTTTCCTTCTATTGCCAAAGCGCCGATGTAGTTCATAATTTCACGACGAAAATCTTCTTTCCGACTTTCAGGTATATCGATTTTCTCTTCAATAGATCTCATGAAGCGCTCGTCTGCGTCCTCAAGTCTGTTAGAGTATTTGTTTCTTATTTTTTCTTTTTGTGTATAAGCTTTCACGTTATCAACGTAATTTGCACAAAGAGTCTGGATAGCGGATTCATCAACACTTATTGCTTTTTGTACGTCATTTTTTACGATATCTTCATACTCTTGCCTTGATACGGCCAACATCTCTTTAAATACCTCAAGTTGATCCATTGAGCTGATTAAACTGTGGTGCTTTAAGCCACTCTCTAGTTCATTAAAAACCATAAATGGATTAATACAACCAACATGACCATTTTTGACAAGAGCATTACTAATTTTATCTTGAATGTAACGAGGAGAAATACCTTCCAGTCCTTCTCTAACTGCTTCCTTTCGAAGCTCCTTGACATTGTCTTCATTGTAACCAGGCAATGTTTTTCCATTAAAAAGCTTTAACTTTTGAAGTTTTGTGAGATCACTTTTCTTCGGTTCCTCAAGCCTAGTAAGAATTGCCCAAATCGAAGCCATCTCGATTGTATGAGGGGCTATATGGACATGCGGAATCTTAACTGCATTAAAGTCTTTTTGATAAATTCTCACTTCCTGATCAAGCCTAGTAATGTAGGGCACATCTATCTTAACAGTTCTATCTCTAAGAGCTTCCATGAATTCGTTGCTTTGAAGCTTTTTGAATTCTGGTTCATTTGTATGTCCCAGAATAACCTCATCAATATCTGTTTGTGCAAATTTCTTAGGTTTAATAGATTGTTCCTGGGAAGCACCAAGCAGGTCATACAAAAAAGCCACGTCAAGTTTAAGAACCTCTATAAACTCCACTATCCCACGGTTAGCAATATTAAATTCTCCGTCAAAATTAAAAGCTCTAGGGTCCGAATCTGAACCATATTGAGCAATCTTTCTATAGTTAATATCGCCAGTTAATTCTGTTGAATCTTGGTTCTTTTCATCTTTAGGCTGAAAAGTTCCAATACCAACTCTGTCCTTTTCCGAAAGTAAAAGTCTTCTTACTTCTACATGCTTCATCACCTTTTCCCAATCACCGTCATATTTATCCATGTAAGCGGAAAAAATATAGCGGTCCGCAGGACAAACTTGTCCCTTGATCTTAACTTTTGTTCCGCTATCAAGGCCTTTATTAAGTCCTTCTAAAAACTTTTTTCGAACTTCTTGAGGAACTAGCTTAAGTGGCTCTTCATGCATCGGGGAAGGAAATACTTTTTGACCACCTAATATTTCGGTCTCTTCTTCGTCTACCCAGGTAAAAGTAAAAAGCGCCCCCTCGTCGGTACGAGAATATCTTTCTAAGCCTTTTTTAAGAAGACGGGCAATGGAAGATTTCGCTGATCCAACCGGCCCATGTAAAAGAAGTACTCTTTTTTCCGTGCCGTAACCAGCAGCAGCTGACTTAAAAAAGTTTACAAGTTTCATTAGGTGAACATCAATACCAAAAACTGCGTCTGCTCCGTTATCAAAAGGATCATCAAAAAAGTGGTAGCGTGTTATTTCTTTTTTGTATTCTGTATATGTACTTGTGCCATGACTTATTATCATGTCTTGAACTCTTTGAAATGAGTTCCTAGTTATCTTAGGGTCCTTAGAAACCAAGTTTAAGTACTGCTGGAAAGACCCTCTCCAATGAAGATGGGTAAAGTCTTCAACCTTATAATTCTCCTCCATAAAAGATGCCATATCTATTTGTGCCATGAATCCCTCCCCCCAAAAACAAGTGTCTATAATTCGCTTGCTTCCTACTTATAATTGTAACTTGTTGGGGAATTTTTTCAAAGCTTTAAATGAGTCATAAGGCACTTATTTCACAGGGACTTTTTGACACCAAATTAAACAAAAAATTAAAAAAAAATAATAATTTTTAACAATTCAGATGATAAAATAAAAGAAACTTTATTGAGGTAGACAAATGGGTTTAATTTTTAATGGAATTACGGATATTGGTTGCGTACGAAAGACTAATCAAGACTCTATATATTTAAACAAATCACAAAATCTTTTTGTTGTGGCGGATGGAATGGGTGGACATCAAGGCGGAGATATCGCTTCGGCTATGGCCGTAGAAGTAATTCCACAAACATTTACATCTCAACAAGAAAAAACGCCTATTAATCAAAGAATAATTAATTCTATTACTGCTGCAAACAATGCAATCATTGTTCGTGGAGGCGGTGACGAGAAACTAAAAGGCATGGGAACAACAGCTGTTTTAGCTCATTTTAATGAATCTCATCTCTATATTGGTAACGTTGGTGACTCTCGTTGTTATCTAATATCAGATGATAGTTTATATCAACTGACTAGTGATCACAGCCTCATTCAAGAAAAGTTGAACCTCTCTTTGTTGTCCGGGATTTATAATTATGACAGAGAGGCAGCAAAAAATGATCCTCAAGGAAACGTGATTACTAGAACAGTAGGATTTGAAGAAAATTTAGAGGTCGACGTTTATAAATATCAAGTAAAAAAAGGCGATCTATTTATCCTATGCTCTGACGGTCTGCATGGTAAGGTTGAAGACACAAAAATATTTGAGCTATGCCAAAGTATCGTCCCTACTGAGAATAGAAAACAAGAAACCATCGAAAAATGCACCGAGTCACTAATCCAAGAAGCCAAAAATAATGGTGGCAACGACAATATATCCGTGATTACGATTGCTGCAATATAGGTAATTTTTATTGATAAATAGCTGTACCGGATTGCCAATAAGTGACCGGTATTAGATACTGTGAATTATCTAAAAACGCAGATTTGAAGGCATCAGGGTTGAAAAAATCAGTGACATTTATGGTTGTGCCAAGTGGAAAGGAAAAGAGTTTCTCTTTTACTTTGCCAAAAAATATCCTCTTAAGTCTGAGCGCCTTACTAGGCGGTATTACCTTAATCGTCTTTATTTTTGCCTACGATTACTTCATGGTTATAAAAGAAGTTTACAAAAACCAATACCTAAAAGTCGAAAATACCCAATTAAAAGAACAGGTGCAGACACTAAAAATTAAAATGAATTCCGTTATCAATGATATCGACCGAATTCAAAAGTTTGAGAAAAAAATCAAGGTCATGTCCGGAATTAAACCAGACGGAAAAAAACCTTTTGAATCCCCCGACCAAAGCTCTATCGAAATTAAAAACTTACGCAACAATAACTTTTTAGAACTCAGAGACAAAAAAAATTGGGAAAAAGAAATTTACAGAAGGTTGACGGTTCCTCTTTTGGGTATAGAAGCTAATGCAGAGGCAACCAACTTCAAAAAGTCTAAAAAGTCCCTCATTGAACTGGGAAAAATAATTGCAGATATTGATATTAAAATCGATGAAGGAAAAAAAATAATAAACCAACTTGAACTATCTCTACATGAGATTGATTCTCTTTTATTAGACCAAAAATCATTTTTTCGTTCTACGCCTTCAATCATTCCAACAGATGGATGGGTAACCTCTCATTTTGGCCCTAGAAAAAGTCATTATGCAAAAAGAATAAAAATGCACGAAGGTATCGATATAGGTGCGAGATCAGGAACCCCTATTGTGAGTACCGCTGATGGAGTCGTCTTATTTTCGGGTAAAAAACCTGGGTTTGGAAATTTTATAAAAATAAGACATGGCTATGGTGTAGAAACGATATACGCCCATGCAAAAAAACTCTTTGTAAGAGCGGGAAAAAAAGTAAAACGTGGAGAGCTTATCGCGGCAGTGGGAAGCACCGGTTATTCAACGGGGCCACATGTGCACTACGAAGTGCGAGTAAATCAAGTACCTGTAGACCCACTTTATTATATACTTAATTAAGTAAGCAGATTAGGAGAAAAAATGCTTAATGGATTTAAAAAAATTTTTGGAACGAAGCACACAAGAGAGATTAAAAAACTTCAATCTGATGTACAGAAAATAAATTCTCTTGAATCAAAAATGCAGGAATTATCCGATCAAGAACTTAAAGCTCAAACAGGAAAATTTCGAAATTACTTTGAGAAAAACAGTGATCGCTCTTCTAAGGACGTAATGAAAGAAATAATTCATGAAGCCTATGCAACCGTAAGAGAAGCCTCTGTAAGAGTATTAGGAATGAGGCACTTTGATGTCCAAATCATAGGGGGCCTTGTTCTTTTTAATAATAAAATTGCCGAAATGAAAACAGGTGAAGGAAAGACCCTTACCGCCACATTACCTTTATACCTTCAAGGCATTTCAAAAAAAGGTGCTCACGTTGTCACGGTTAATGATTATCTTGCGAGAAGAGACTGTGAGGAAATGGGTGTCTTATTTAATTGGCTAGGACTTACGACAGGAGTGATCATTGCAGATATGAGCGATGAAGACCGAAAAGTTTCTTACCAAGCAGACATAACCTATGGAACAAATAATGAGTTCGCGTTTGATTACCTAAGAGACAACATGAAGTTTGATCTTGAGGAATATGTTCAAAGAGAGTTTAATTTTTGTATCGTTGATGAGGTTGATTCAATTTTAATTGATGAAGCGAGAACACCTCTTTTAATTTCAGGGCCAAGTGAGAGCAACACAGAGCTGTATGCCGTTGCCAACTCAGTCATACCAAAGCTACAAAAAGACACTCACTTTACTATAGATGAAAAGGCCCACACTGCTCTTTTGACGGACGAAGGGATAAATGAAGTCCAAAAAATTCTTAACATCGAAAATATATTTAGCATTGAACACAGTGAGCTTCTTCATCACCTTAATCAAAGTTTAAAAGCTCATCACCTTTTTAAACTCGATGTAAATTATGTTGTAAAAGAAGGAAAAGTAATCATTGTTGATGAATTCACTGGTAGATTAAAAGACGGCAGTCGGTGGTCTGATGGGCTTCACCAGTCTGTAGAAGCCAAAGAGGGAGTTGAAGTAAAGTCTGAGAATCAAACTCTTGCCTCGATAACATTTCAAAATTATTTTAAATTATACCCAAATCTTTCGGGAATGACGGGAACTGCAGACACTGAGGCCGAAGAATTTAGGAAAATTTACCAGCTAGATGTAGTCGTTATTCCGACAAACCTACCGATGGTAAGGGATGACCAAGCCGATGTTATCTACAAAGATATTCCTGCAAAATATAATGCGATTGTAAATCTTATAAAAGAGGTTCACGCAAAAGGGCAACCCATATTAGTTGGTACTATATCTATCGACAGCTCAGAGCAAATTTCAAAAGAGTTAAAAAAAGCAAGTGTCCCTCATAAGATTCTAAATGCGAAACATCATAGCAATGAAGCCGAGATTGTTTCTAGTGCCGGACAAAAAGGTATGGTTACGATTGCGACAAACATGGCCGGACGAGGAACAGATATCAAGCTAACTGAGGACACAAAAAATTTAGGCGGTCTTTTTATTCTTGGTACTGAAAGACATGAATCAAGAAGAATTGATAATCAGCTAAGAGGTAGGTCAGGCCGACAAGGTGACCCAGGAGCCTCGAAATTCTTTCTTTCTCTTGAAGATGACCTAATGAGAATTTTTGGTTCTAACAAAATTCAATCTATTATGGGTACCTTAGGTATGGAGGATGACGAACCAATTGAACATCGAATGATAACAAATGCCATTGCCCGTGCTCAAAAAAAGGTTGAGGGCCACAACTTTGAGATAAGAAAGCATCTCTTGGAATATGACAATGTCATGAATGAACAAAGAAAGGTAATCTACCGTTTACGTCGTGATATTTTAAGTGATGAAGGAAACATGGAACTTATTGAAGGCATGATTGAGGATGTTGTCTTTCAATTTGTCGAGAACTATCGCCCGGAAAGAAAAACACCTATTGATAGTTGGAATTGGGATGAAATTAACAATGGCTTCAAAACCTTATTTAACTCTGAAGCAAATGTTACATGTGATGAATGCGCAAAAGACTTTGATTTAGACATTGACAAATACCTGACTGAAAAAGCGGGGCTAATTTTAAAAGATAAGCTAAGTGCTTATGATGCTGAACAGATAAAGTTTGCCACAAGAGAGATTCTTCTTTCTATTTTTGATCAGTTCTGGAAAGACCACCTCCTTGCTATGGACCACGTAAAGGAAGGAATAAACTTGCGTGCCTATGCACAAAAAGACCCATTAAATGAATACAAAAGAGAGTCTTTTAACCTGTTTGAACAAATGAGAGTTGATGTAAAAAAGGCCATTGTTGAAAATATTTTTAAAGTTAGACTCTATACCCCTGAGGAAATTGAAGAAATAAAAAGACGTCAGCAAATTGAACTTGAAGAGCAGCTAGAAGCTCACAAAAGAATGCAAGAAGAGATCGAAAATAAGAATAAACCGATACAAAGAACAAGAACCAAGGTCGGAAGAAATGATCCTTGTCCTTGTGGCTCTGGAAAAAAATTCAAGCAATGTCATGGAGCATAGGACCTAAAAGTCTAGAAGTTTGATATAATAGCTCTTAAGTCAAGGAGCCTAAAATGTCAGAGGACAAGTCCGATTTAACCAGGATTGAAGATCTTGGTGAGTTCATCCATGAAAATAGTACAGAGGTAGACAGCGCCTTATCTGAATCTGAAAAAAAGCTTGAGCAGCCGCAGACTGGACTTGATGAATTAGAGTCTATTGAAGGTGAAAGCTTTCAAGAAAATAGTAATGAAGAGGGCCACCAACAAGAAGGTCATAGTGGCATTCATGATGATAGCTCATCAAGCAGTCTTGGAGAAGAGTCACTAGAAGACTTTAGTACTGAAATAGACTCTTATAATAAAGAAGATGTTAATACGCTAGAGGGTGAAGAGTTCGATTCAACTGAGGAGTTTCAAGAATCAAATTCCGATTTTGAAGAAGAGCCAGAAATAGTGCCAGAGACGACTCTAGAGTCAGACACAAATATTGAAACTACGACCGACACAAATTTTTTTGACACTAATGAGGACGAAAATTCTTTACTTGATGATGACGAGCAAAGCTCTTACTTAAGTGAGGACTCAGACAACCCTATAGATGGTCAAGCGGATCATCTATTTACAGAAGAGAATGATACAGATAACTTTTCATTTGATGAGGAATTACCAGAAGAGCCTATTAACGATTCTATCGAAGATCCAACTGACAATATGACTGATCAGGAGTTTTTAGAGCCTGATACGCTAGATGATATTCATGAATCAACCAATACAGAAAATGATCAAGGGCTTGAAGCAGATCATATGTTGGAAGAAACCTCTCAAGAGAACCCTACGATAGAAGAAATATCCGAAGGACTGGAAGATCAGCCAGACTCAAAAGTTGATGATATCTTATCAACTGAACCAGTTAGCAATGAGCAAGTAAAAATTGATGAAACTAATAATAATATAAATAACAATACTAGTAGCAATGACACTGAACAAATATTTAAAGAGCTAGATAAAAAAAACCTTATCAATGAAGTCAAAGTTGAAAATATCAAGGCGGCAAATAGTAAATTTAAAAGAACTTTAGGCCTTTCAATTAGACGGCCTTCACCGCTAAGAGAATTAAATAAATTTCACTCTTACCAACTTAATGAAAACCTTGAGCTTGGAGGTAACCCTCCTTATAGTCTTTTACTAAAAGATATCCGCTACAAAGACGAAATAAAAGAAATCATAGATGAACTAAAAAAACATAATTTAATTACAGACAAAAACGAAAATATTTATAAAAACTCTTTAATAACAAGATCACTATTAATCCCACAACTAAGTGAAAACCTAGCAATCATTCTTGCAAATAAGTTTAAACACTTACACCTAAAAATACTTTTTGGTCTTTCCGAGGAAATTTTTTCACCTCGCGAATCGATAGAAGACCCGTATTCAAGAGGAATCACAAATAAGATTCAAATTTTAAAAAACTCAAGAAAAAATTATAAAATATCGCCTGTTGATGAGGTGTTAATGTTTACCTCTGAACTACCGGAAAATTATGAGTTAATAAGACAAACAGGGTTAATCCACGTCTCAAGAAAGTTAATAATGAGAGGTGACGATAAGGGAAATCAAGAAGATTCTTTAGTTGATTTTTTAACTGATCAAATAAAAGACAAGGCCAGACTAGGAAAAAATAATGCTATAGTAGATACGAGAATAAAAAAAGAACTTTTACCAGACCGTGGTGTGATGTATTTGCAAATTTCGATATATGGCATTGGTTCCATAATTAAGGAACAAATCACTTGAAAGAATATGATGTAATTATCGTTGGTGGTGGAATAACCGGAGCAGGAGTTTTTAGAGACCTCGCCCTCCATGGTGTTTCTTGTCTTTTGCTAGATCAAGGGGATTTCACCTCTTCGACAAGTCAAAGCAGCTCAAAAATGCTCCACGGAGGTATTCGCTACCTGGAAAACTTCGACTTTGAACTTGTAAAAGAAGCCTTACATGAAAAAAACTTATGGATTAAACTTCTGCCACATCTAGCAAAAGAAGTGCCTTTTGTTCTACCCAATTTTAGGGAGTCCAAGTATCCACTATTCATGCTTAAGCTAGGTTTACTTACTTATGATTTTCTAAGCGGATTTAAAAACAGTCCTCATCGTATCCTTGGAAAAAAAGAAACAATTAAAGAAAGGCCGTTATTATCTCCCAAGAACCTAAGGGGTTCAGGACTCTATTATGATGCTCTCATGGACGATTCAAAGATTACACTAGAAGTTATTTACGATGGACTATTAGAAGAAAATGCAAGTGCTATAAATCATGAAAAGGTATTAAGTGTAAAAGAAAAAGATGGAAAACATTTAATAGAAACAGAAAACCTTATTAATCATTCCACAAAAACCTTCATAGCAAAAAAAGTAATTTACTGCCTCGGGCCATATACTGACAAATTTTTATCAAAAGTCTACCTAAACCGTTGGTCCCCTCAGCTGCTACCTTCAAAAGGTAGCCATATTTGGGTGTCAAAAAAAGACTTTAATCTAACGGACCCGTGTGTAATTAATCATAAAGACGGTCGTGTAATTTTCTTTGTTCCTCATGAAACTCAAATACTTGTTGGAACCACAGAGGAAGTTCTCAATGAGAAAATTGAAGATGTAAAAATATCGAATAAAGAAATTGAGTACCTACTTGGGATAATTAATCAGTACTACCCAAACGTAAAAATTACTAAAGAAAAAATTCAATCCGCATATTCCGGCGTAAGACCCCTTATAAAAAGTAATACAACTAATGACAAAGGAAAAACTGCTAGGACCCACAGAACATTTCAAATCACAAACTCAACTCAAGCTATTGCAGGAGGAAAATATACAACCTTCAGAGTGATGGCACAGGAAGCTGTTAGCAATGTCTGTAGTCAATTGGGAGTGCCATACTCAAAGACAAAAACAATTGCTAAATTAAGACAAAAATCATCAGTGATTCCCTTTAAAAGAGAAACGATGACAAATGGAATTTTAAAAAAAATTCTTAATTATGAAATGCCTAAATGTTTGGAAGATCTAGTTTACAGAAGGATTGGGATTAACTCTAAAGAGCAATGGGATCAGCTATATCCAAATACAGACTTTGAGAAGTTCTTTGTTGAGAACCTAAATATAATTAATCTATATTTCCCACTCGATAAAAATGATGTCTTTAATTACTTTGAATCCCAAAAAACAAATTAAAGTTTCTATTCAGTTTATCAACCAATCCCTCTTTTGAAATATTAAATATTTCAGATAGTTTATTAACGATAGTAATTTTTGATAAATCACTATCATCTGTTTCAAGCAACAAGTTATCCAAAGATAATTGATGTAGATATTTATTAATTTTCATATTCGAAAAAACTTGGGGCCCAATTCCGAGGCTATAACCTCGACTTATCAATTCTAATGCCTCTTGCCTTGAACCATTAAAACCATGAATCATTAAATTATTTTGATAGTCCATACTTTTTAGAATACTTAAAATTTCATTTTGAGCATTAACACAATGAACAATTAGAGGAAGATTTAATCTTATTGCCATATCAACATGGGCCATAAAAAGTAATTTTTGATTAGAAAAGTTCGGTGTATTTTTATCCAGTCCTGTTTCTCCAATGGCAACCAATTTTTTATTATTTTTTATTTTTTTTACTACATTTATAAAATTACTTAATAGGTTATCTTTTTTTAGACTCCAGGGATGAATGCCTTGAGAGAAAAAATCCACAAGATCTTCCTTGATTGGTATATTTAGATTTACACTTACAACACTAGATTTTTCCAATCTATGAGTGTGTGCATCTAAAATTTTCAATTAACTATCCTTTGAAATAATTTTTTTAATAATGTAACCGGCGGCCATCAACCCAAAAACGCCAGTTGTAGAGCAAAAAGAACCAATACTCCCATGGCAATCTAATTTTTTGATACCTAGGCCCTGTTTAGAATTTGTAATATTTCCGTCATTATCCGGATAACGAGTTTCTTCGGGAGAAAAAATACATGGTATGCCCATTTTATTTTTACCTTTTTTATAAGAGAAATTTTGGCGTAACTTTTTTCTAATGCTAAATAGCAATCTATCTCTATATGACTCTCCAATATCTGAAACTCTAATCAAAGATGAATCTATTTTTCCACCAGCCCCTCCCGAAATAAGAAAAGGTATATTTTTTTCTAAACAACTAAAAATAAATAAGATTTTATTTTTTAGACGGTCGATGCCGTCGAAAGCGAAGTCGTATTTTATTTTAAAAACTTCATCCCTTGTATCCTCACAAAAATAGTCCTCTATTCCCGTTACCTTGCAGTTTGGGTTAATATCAAGAATTCTACTTTTCATGACATTTATTTTTGATTTACCAATAGTTGAATTACAGGCAATTATTTGCCTGTTAATATTTGAAATACAAACACTATCAGGGTCAACAATTGTTAATTGCCCTACACCTGATCGTGCTAAAGACTCTGCAACCCAAGAGCCTACGCCACCAAGCCCAATAATAAGTATGTGAGAATTTTGAATCTTATCAAAATCCTTTACAGTCATTAATTTAGAAATTCCTTGAAATCGCTCTGAGCTACTCAAATTATCAACCCCGTGATTAAAAATTATTGAGAGCCTATTATCTTTTTACCAGCGATAAGACAATCCCACTTGAAGTCTTGGCCCCTGAACTGTTCTTGAAAAAGGCGCTTGGGAAGCTGTATCCACATCATACGTTTCACCACGTCGGTAAAATTCACCAATGGCACGAAATCCAATTCCTGAAAATGTATAGTATTTAAGGCCATAGCCAACACTAATAAAATTCATTGTTCCGCTATAGACCTGGGTAGTAGATGAGTTACCAATCGTTTGGATAGTAAAGGCATCTTCAGAACTCCCTAGGCCAAAAGAAAAGTTACCATAACCAATTAATCGGCCAAATGAATTTGCTGGAGATATATGGTGAAAATTAATCGCACCTCCAAAGGCAAAGTTTGTAATTGTTGATTGTGATCCTTCTAGAACAGAGACCTCTTTTGATGAATAGGTCCCAAATATATCTAACGACCAATTTTTTAACCAATTATCCATAGTGGAGAAATATTTCTCCAGGCCCAACCGTATATTCAATGCACTGTTGTTACCAGTTGCCGTACCATTTTCGGCAAGATCAGAAGATGAGGACATCCCATCAAATTGAAATAAACTATACCATTCATAATCTTTATTAGTCAGGACTCCTTCCATTGGTTGGACAATATTTGCATCCTCAAGAGAGGCCAAGTCCTTTTGCTCCTCTTCTGTCAATTGAGTATTTGGATCATCATAAGCTTCTGGAGACAAAGCTATAAGTGAGCTCTCTGGCTTATTATCAGGACTTAACATTTTAGTCCTATCTTTAGTGACTTTCACAGGAGTTGATATTTTAAGGTTGGCTATTATGGACTTCTCAATAGCTTCAGGTTTAATAAGTTGATAAATTGACCATACTGATCTAGTTGGGGATACTTTTACCACCACACCCCTAGCAAAAACTCCAGACTCATTAAATAGCTTTCCATGATCACCTTTGACAAGTCCGTCCTCAAGGCCTCTATTGATGAGAAGAGTCTTTTTGGTCGTAGATGCATTTAATAATCTGATCGTTAATTTTTCATCTACTTCAAGTGCGAGAGTACTTCTAATTGATAAAAAAGAAATACTCATTAGCCAAAAGTAAAAGATCATTTTTTTCATTATGTTTCCCCTAGAAATAGAAGTTGACCCCTGTTAAAAATTTAAAATCAACAGTTGAAAAACTCCCTCTTAAGTTATCAAAATTTTTATTGGATAATGACAAATCTAAATAATCCAATGTCAATAGTGCCCCGAGACCTACACCAATTTTTGGAAGTAATGAGCTTTCGTCACCTCCATTAATTCTATATTTAAAACCAAGCTGACCGCTAGGAAAAGTCGTTTTAAAATAAGAGGAATCTCCAGATAAGTTTTGTCCTGTCACTGATGCTGACCCAAGACGTCCCCCTCCCCCTAGGTACCAAATAAACTTACCTATTTCACTCGGAAGCCCATTTAAATAAAGATTAAGCATCACTCTGAAATCGAGATCACCTGTTTCAAAGTTCTCTTGGTCTCGTATTTCATAATGACCATTTGTAATATCAATACCTAGCTCTAGCCCAAAGTATCTTAGCGATTTATCAACTCTCATTAGATGCCACTCATACCCAAAGGAAATTGATTTGTTTGTTGATTGAAAACTCTGATCAATTTCTGAAGTATGTTTTATAAATGAGTATCCTAAACGAAAAAAAATTTCATTTCCTGGTAAATTTTTGGTTACTAGTTTCCCCCGGTCTTTTTGATATCTCTTCTCCATCGATAAGAAATATTCTCTTAAGTCCTTATCACTTAAGTCTCCTTGCCAAAGAGGATCTAAATATTTTTTCGATCCGCTGTACTTTGATTCAATATTATTTTCATTGTCAAAGTTATCAATAAAAGAGTCAAAAGAGCTCTCAACAGACGACCTTTCTGAGAATTTATCCAGATCATGATAAAATGGAAGCTTACTTGCTTTATTATTAATTTTTGAAACGCTTCCCTTAATTAAGGTATCCAATCTCGCTTGCTTTGACTCTCTTGATTTCTTTTTGAGTTCACTACTTTTTATAGGGTCAAAAATATTATTATCCACTTCAATTATTGATACACTGTCATTCACTTCTGGAATAAAACTCTCACCACTAACGTTTAATTTCTTTTCAAGAATAATCGCATTTCTTTTCGTTAAGTCTTTTATATTAAAAACTTCGACAACATAAGACGGTAAGTTTTTTATTCGTGATAAATAGCCTGGGGTTTCAAAGGACAACTTCTTTTCCTGAATTTTCTTCTTTCTTCCCAGAAAGTTTTTAGAAGTTCCTAATCGAAGTTTATTTTTGGCACTAAGGTCTTCTGGATATATTGGCCGATCTAAAAACCATAGTGATTGATGATGATTTAATTTTTTTATTGACCCACTAGCTAAATAGTTTAGTTGATCCTTTTCCTCTTGAATCAAAACACCGTAATCTTCCATACGAAGACCTTCAACTTCTCCTATATTTAGGATAATTGTTCTTCCACTATTAGAGACCTCTAATATTTTTACCAAGGGGAAGTTTTGTGCAAAGCAAGCACTTGTAAAAAAAAAGGTAATTAAACTTAGCTTAAACATCATATTTATTTTAACACAATGCTAAATATTCTTAATATTTTGAACCAATTTTTACCATTAAAAGATATTAATTAAATCATTATGAGCGAATCCACTTGACTCATTGCAAAACAAGGAATAAAAATCAAACTATTAAAGTGAAAAATTCTATCAAAACAAGGAGATCTCGATGGCAAGAAGGTCCTATAAAAAAACATATGATTATGAATGTAGTATTACTGGTGAACAATACACTGTTACCCAAAAGGCAAAAAAACCTGAGGAGCTAGTCAGCGTGCAGGCCTGGTACGATCTTAATGAGGATAAGGACGATAGACCCGAAGTAGAAAAAATAAAAAGAGGTCTTAACTAGACCTCCCATTAAATAAATTAAAATTTTTCATAAATTTAAGGAATAAAATGGAATTAAGAAAAGTTGTAATAATTGGCAGCGGACCTGCTGGTCATACTGCTGCGATTTATGCATCCAGAGCAAACCTACAACCTCTAGTACTTGAAGGGCATGAACCAGGTGGTCAACTTACCACAACCACTGACGTAGAGAACTTTCCAGGTTTCCCTGATGGAGTTCAAGGCCCTGAACTTATGCAAATGATGAAAAAACAAGCTGAAAGATTTGACGCAGAGTACCGAACCGAAACTGTTACCGAAATCGATACATCCAAAAGGCCTTTTAGCATTAAACTTGAAAGTGGTGAAGAAATTCACGCTGAAACGGCAATTATCTCTACAGGAGCCAGTGCCAAATACTTAGGCCTAGATAACGAAAAAGAGTTAATAGGAAGAGGTGTCAGTGCATGTGCAACCTGTGATGGTTTTTTCTATAAAGATAAAACTGTTCATATTGTTGGTGGTGGCGATACAGCAATGGAAGAAGCAACCTTTTTAACTAAATTCGCTAAAGAGGTACACGTTATCCACAGAAGGGATACACTAAGAGCATCGAAAACAATGCAACAAAGAGCTTTTGATAATCCAAAAATATCATTTATCTGGGATACGGGTATTGAGGAGATTTTATTTGATGAAACAGGAGTAAACGGCCTCAAGGTAAAAAATCTCAAAACGAATGAAGTCACAAGAAGAGACACTGATGGAATATTCATGGCAATTGGGCATACCCCAAATACAAAGTTTTTAAACGGACAAGTTAACTTAGATGATCACGGCTTTATAAAAACTGAAAATGGTGATCCTGATACAAACGTACCGGGTCTATTTGCTTGTGGAGATGTCCAGGATAGCTATTACAGGCAGGCAATTTCTGCCGCTGGCAGTGGCTGTATGGCCGCAATTAGGGCTGAAAAATTTTTATCAGATTCATAAAAGTAAATTAAAATACTCTGTAAAAAATGCCTCCAAAATTGGAGGCATTTTTGTTTTTTGACAAATACACCATCCATCTGAAAAACTAATAGAGTCATATGGCCAAGGATGGACTAATGCATATATTTCAAGAAGACCTAAAAAGACTTAACGCCGATTTAGAGATTGAATTTCGAGGAATGAAGATATCTCCAATCGTTACTAAGAGTAACGAAATTGACCTCACCTTCCTCAATGATTTTCTCTTCATTATTACATGGCTAAAAAAACACTCTGAAGTAAAGTATGTTCACTTTGATCTTGATGTTAACACTTTAAAAAACCCTATTTTTAGCAGTGTTGAGGAATTACAATTATTTAGAGTTAAGTTTTTAGAGCTTAAAAAAGAAATAAATAATTGCGCGGCTACATTTTTTCTAAGTGCTAGTGGAAGTTTTTCTCTTTTTTGGTCAGAATTTTTGGCACTATTTGAAGATGTTACTCTTATTCAAAATAGTGAAGTAATATTTGATCATACAACAAAAGGGCTGGTCACCATTTTAGATAGTCACTTTATAATGAATAACCTTGGACTAAAAAAATCGGACCTCACAATCCCAAGAAAACTAAACTTAGAAAAAACTAATATTGATACGCTTTCCACCGAGGGAAGATCTTGTAAAATAAAAAACTTAAAAAAAGTAATATTTAGCCAGTCTGAACTAGCAAAGATTCAAATGAGAGCATCTGTGAATATGGATTCTAATCACCATACACTTTTTAATGGAAACCTAAAAAGTGAGGATTGGTCAAAAAGTAAAAATGATTTTATAAAACTTAGAGACTTAAAAGAAAACTCCGCTCAAGAACGTACAAGTAGTGATCTACTAAATTAAACTTTAGTTAAATCTCAATGGCCTTATATCGAAGTCACTCAAGATAGTTCTGGCGCGTTCTAAATCTCGGGAAAACCCTAATATAAACCCTCCACCTCCAGCTCCACATAGCTTCAGTGAATATTCACGAGAGCTGATACCTTTTTTCCAAACAGGACGAAACAACTTTGGAATCATCTCAATAAAATGCTCGTACTGTAGTTCAGACAAAGCCTGAAAGTCATTTTTGAGAGCTTGGTAATTACCCTCTAAAAAAAGGTTTATACACCTATTCGAGGTTGGGATAACCATTTCATCTAAAGTATCAGTGAACACTTGATTTTTACATTTTTCTAAAAATAAGCTCACAAGTGGCTCTGTCCTTCTCGCCCTTCCCGTATTAAGAAGAAACATCTCTCCTTCGCCTTTATGTGGTGGAACGATATCAATAATGGATATATCTCTTAATTCATTTAACAAAATTGGTTTTGAATAAAAACTTATCAATGGATCAATACCAGAGCTTTCCCCATGAAAATGATTTTCTAAATTAGAAAAAATAACTTTCATTTTTTTTGGATCATTTAAAATATTCATTGGTGCATGGCCATAACGTTGAAATATGGCAGAACATAAAGCACCACTACTACCAACTCCGTAACCTTGTGGGATAGAGGATTCAAAAGAGAGTCCTTGGGAAACATCAAAACTAAATGAATCCGTATCAACAGAGCACCCATCAAATGGTAACGAAATACCTTTTAAATATTTTGAAAATGCAAAAAGTTCACCATTAACATTTTGTCTCCCATACTTAGAGTCTTTTTTTGGGAAAATAAGAGAGCCTTCAAATAATTCAAATGGAACGGCCAAAGCATTGGAATTTCTAATGATTGTGTATTCACCAAAAAGAAGTATTTTACTCGGAAAACTATTTCGACCTAACATTTAGAACCTTTTAGGATTCGCGTTCCTTGTCCAACCTGGTCATGAATCATCTTTAAATTAACAAGATATTTATTTAAAAGAGGTAAGACTTCATCTCGCTCATGTAATGGATAAAGAATATGAACATTCGGCCCAGCATCAAGAGTAAAATAAGTCGAAACACCGTACTTTCTTCTAATAAGCCTAACCTTCTCAATTACTTCTAAAGTTTTAGGCTTAACTAAAATAAAGCCAGGAGAGGATGTCATCATCATCGCATGAAGCTCTAGGGCTTCAGACTCAATAATTTCACCCCAAGACTTAATATCCCCCTCTCTAAGTGCATTTATTAATTTATAAAAGTTTGCCTTTGCATTTTCAATTCTTGTCTCTCTATATGGATGATTATTCATCAAGGCGTGTCCCTTTGAACTTGAGACTTCTTTTTCCCCTTCATGAACAAGGACAATAGTGTCCCCAATAGATTTCAGTTTATTAGAAATAGCGCCTGATATTTCCGTGGCAAACTCATCTGTAAAATCATTACCTAATTTATTTTTTCCCCAAGACGCCATTGGCGAAAAGATTGAACGACAAGCACTACCGCTACCTAATCTTGCATAATAGCTAACAAGGTTTAAATCGTTAGATTTATTTATAATATCCAAAAGACAAATAGAAAGTGCACTCATAGAAGAGGCACTTGAGGCGATCCCCGATGAATGTGGAAAAGAATTCTTCGAATTCAAAATTAATTCATAATTACTTAGCTCTGGAAAATCTTTTTGAATGATCTCTAAAAGATTTAATGATTTAGCGGCAAAACTTGGGGCAAGAAGGCCTTCAAAATAAAACTTTGTACTCGAAGGAGTATCAGACTTTTTAAAAAAAACTTCAAAAGTTGTTTTACATTTATCTAGAGTATAACTAATTGAGGGGTTCATAGGAATTTGACCGTCAACCTTTCCCCAGTATTTAATTAATGCAATATTAGATGGCGACTCTGATTGAGTTTTCCTAAACCCATTACTTAATAAGACTTCATAGTTAATTTTTTGATTCATAGTTAATGATATGTTCTTTCAGAGATTTCTTTATTCAACATTGTGTTATCAGCAATAATATCTTTATATGGGAGACAAAAGTTGTAACCCTTCTCCATAAAATACCTTTTAGTATCTTCGGTACTTTTTTCAGAGACAACCATGACAAAATCTCCGCCCCAAGCACCGAGGCTTTTGATTGCCCCATCAAAGTCAATAAACCTCAAATCTTTTACATTTGAACGACTAAGATAACTTGAAAGGATCTTTTCATGCTCGAACATTAGATTCATAAAAGAATTAATATTATCACATTGGAGAAATCTATTCGTAATTTCTGAAATTTCTGAAATTACATTCTTTGACTTGTTCTTTTCTAAAGATTGAAACCTAGATATTTCTTTTAATGTATCTTGTTTCTTTCCCAGATAAACAAAGTGAATATTATTTTTAAAAGAAGGATCAAAAACGACAGGTGAATAGATAGGCCCCTCGCTATCATTTTTATATAAAATGGGGCCATCACTTTGTGCACAAGCAACGTCATAGCCTGACCCTAGTGACGTTTTAAAAAGAAGCTCAAATGGTGAAACATAAGCCCATTGAGAAAGGTTATAAATCAAAGTAGAGCTGCTACCAAGGCCCCAGGTTTTAGGGAAGCCCAATCGAGTCTCTACGTAAACGGTAACTTCCTCTCTTAAAAAGTGTTTATTTTGTACTCTCAGTTGTCTTAAAAGTTTTTGTAAAAAAACAACCTTATCACTATGTTCACCTGATGTTTGCTCAAAGTTCCACAACTCAAATTCCGCCTCAAACCAACATTCTCCGAGATGATCTAAGCTTCTCCATAAAAGCTTAGGATCATTGTATGACTTCTCATACCTAACTGACATGTTTTGGCCTGGTTTCGTCGGTAGGGCTAAGGCTTGCGCTCCCTCAAGTAAAACATACTCTCCAGAAATTAAAAGTTTTCCGTGACCGAAAAAATACGACTCTCCTGGAGAGGATTGTTTATTTTTTAATGATAAATCAAAATAGTTTTGATTGACTTCCATGTTTATAACCTAATTTATTCACTTCTCAATCTATCGAGAAGCTTCCTTGTTTTTTGAAACGACACTGTTTCTTTTTTAAAGTATTCTACTACAACAGATCTTTCACTCTCATTGGCATTTAATTGATTAAGGATATTCATTAAGTGCATTTTCATGTGCCCTCTTTGAATACCTGTTGTTACTAAACTTCTTAAAGCTCCAAAGTTTTGGGCCAAACCGGCAGCTACTGTAATCTTCATTAAGTTTTCCGCGCTCGGGTTCCCCATCATACTTAAAGCGAGTTTACTCAAAGGGTGAAGAGAGGTTAAGCCTCCAACAGTTCCAACGGCCAAAGGAAGATCTAACCACATTTTAAAGACACCATCGTTGATTGTTGCTTTCGTGAGACCTTTGTAAGATCCATCACGACAAGCAAAGGTATGCCCACAGGCTTCAACGGCTCTAAAGTCATTTCCACTAGCTAGAATTACGGCATCAACACCATTAAATATTCCCTTGTTATGTGTTGTGGCCCTATAAGTGTCTACCCTGGCAATATCTACTGCTTGCTTCATTTTTTGAGCAAACTCTTCTCCTGATAAATTAATTGATGGATCCGACAACTCTTCTACTGGGCATTCAACACTTGCTCTGACAAGACAATCTGGCGTGTAGTTACTTAAAATAGACATCACTATTTCAACACTATCGCTCGTATTAGTTTCCGCTTCCAGTATATTTTTTAGTTTTTTAGAAATCCTCTCGAGGACGGAATTAATAAAGTTTGCCCCCATTGCATCACAAGTATCAAATTCAAGAAACAGCTGATAATAATTTTCTAAATCTTTTGTTTTATCCAAAAGGTCTAAAGACAGGATCCCTCCACCTCTTTTTTCCATTTTATTAATAAGAGGAGAAACGTCATTCAATATTAATTCTTTGGAATTCTCAAATACTTCTTTAACCACACTGGGCGAAATAGCGGTGGTGAAGTGAACCTGCCCAACTTTTTTTAAACCTAAAACTTCAGCTGAAAAACCACCTCGTGATCCCCAAAACTTCGCGCTGTTGGCACAAGCAGCAACAACACTACTCTCTTCAATAACCATCGGAACGAGGTGTATTTCATTATTTAACAAAAAATTAGGAACTACCCCAAAAGGTAACGGGAAGTTTGTAATGGTATTTTCAGAAAATTCATCTAATACCTTTTGAGTCAATGAATCTGAATGCCAAAAACTCGAAATGAGTTCTTTCGTTTTATTTTCTGCGTTCAACTGCTCTAAAATAAAATCTATTTTTTGTGATTTTGTAAATTTTGAAAAACCTTTAACTACTTTATTGGTCATCTTTAATTTCCTTATCCCTTCAGCCTTAAAAACGATCGAGAAAAGCTTAATCCCTCTAATTCATTTTTCAGGTAACTCTCCAGCGCAACTTGCCCATCAGATAAAACACTTAAAACCTTTCCGGCCATGCCGTAAAAACATGCTCGATCAAGTTTCTCCATTAAATAATGGGCATCTAAAAAGTTCGTAATTCCCCCACTTACTATAATTTCTAAGTCTTTCACTTTTGAAGAGTTAGAGCTTTTCAAAAAACCCACCATCTCTTCGGCTGAGTGTCCAACTTGGCAAAGGGGGTTTAGATTTTGTCTACCTTCATTTCTTAAAAGTTCTAATTTTGAAAAGTTAGTCCCTCCAAATGCGCCAAACTCAAACCCTGCAATTTTTAATTCTGCCAACGCTTTGACGCTGTGGGGTCCCATACCTTGACCAACTTCTTTTAGAAGAACTTTAAACGGTGATTTTTCGATAAAATTATTTATACTCTTTAATGGGTCAACCAAAAACCTATCACCTTCAGGCTGTAAAAATTCTTGAAGAGGGTTAATGTGAATAAAAACACCGTCGACTTTAAGTTTTTCTAAATTGTTAAAAAAGATCTTAGCATCATCAGAGTTTGAATTTAATTTTTCCACCTGAGCAAGGCCAATATTTGCAATTAAGGGCAATGCTTCACCGAGTATCGGTCTTAAATTAAAATCATCAAAGTATTTAGAAGATTCCATTAAAGGCCTACAACTACCAAGCCCCATTCCGAGACCGAGTTCGGAACATACCTCTGCGAGTTGTTTGTTTACTAAGTTGGCATTTACGGAACCACCTGTCATCGAACTTACCCAAAGCGGAGCAGATACACTTTTACCTAAAAAAGAAGTTTTCAAATTGCTCAAGTCAGGAGGATGAATAGAAAGAAGTGGCTCATAATAAAAACGGCTATCATTTTTAGCAATGGATAATACGGATTTTTGAGCAAGTAAAATATGCTCATCTTTTCTAGAGGAAGTGCTTAGATTTTGTTCATCGCTCATAACTAATTATTAGCATGTTATGACCCATCGGTCATGTTTTAAGGCCAAACTTTACATAGTTTAAAGCTGGTCACGAACTAGAATAAATTCACTTTTTTTATCAAAAGTAAGCATTGATTTAATTTGATCCATCTTTCCTCGTAAAAGCCTCTCCGTCGATTTATTTAGATCCATGGCAAGAAGGTAAGTATTTGAAATATTGTTCTTTGCTTCAATTACTCTTATCTCCGACAAAAGCTTTTCAAGTCTGTAGGGAGTATCCATTATAATCGAGGTATATCTACACCGAAGGAAGTCAAGAATTTCGATCTCTCTTTCCGGCGCCTTGCGCGGTGCAAAACCATAAAAGTTAAACTTATCATGTGAAAAACCGCTCAGGGCCAAAGCAAGAACGACACTATTATTAAATTTTCCGGCAGTAACAACAATACCTGATTCGTGACAATTATTTACAAGCCGAACACCAGGATCGCAAAATGCTGGAAGTCCACAGTCTGACATCAGATATACATTTTTACCTTGTTTAAGTAGTTTAATTAGACTTCCTAAGACTTTTGCTCTGGTTTGCTCATTATAATAAACAAAATCATCAATAAATCCTCTATCAAGTCCAAACCTAATCCAAGCTCTTCTTGCAGGCTTTGGGTCCTCCACAGCAAAAACGGAATTCTCTTTGTTTAAACATGCATTAAAGAGAAGCTTAAAGTTTTCCTCACATAACTTACTCTCTCCATCAATCGGAGTGGGTATTAAATATAGTTTACCTGACATTTTTATGGCCTTCCTTTTCGGTAATCTATATACCAAAAAGATAAGGTGGATCAAATGTCATATGAACTATCGGCAATCATTTCAATTGGGCTGGAAAAACAGGTTCTATCTGAGTTTAATTTAAAGAAAAAATATTACTTTAAAGATCTCTCTATTAAGACAAGTATATTTTCTGGTGGCATACTTTTTAGCTTTGAAGATATGAGATGCTTTCACCTGATTAAGGTCTTAAGGTCTCCAACGAAATTTTTTTTAAAAATAGCAGAGTTTAAAAGTCGAGACCTACCAAAAATTTTTAATCAAATATCTAAGTTCCCATGGGAAAATTACCTTTACTCAAGTGATTTTCAAGTAACTGCGACATCAAAAAAGTCTAGATTAATAAATACAAAAAAAATTGAAGAAACAGCTGAAAAAGCATTGAGAAAGTGGTTATCTGCGAACCCGAGAAAAAATCTTCCACTTTCCTTATACACAAAAACTCAAAAAATTCATTTAAGTTTTAATGATGACATTCTATCAATAAGATTGGACTGTTCAGGTGAACCAAATTTCAAAAGAAATCTACGTGAAACCCAAGGACTTGCACCATTAAGAGAAAACTATGCGTATATAATGATCTCACTTTTAACGAAGAATTTGGAAAAAGCAGATGAAAAAACTGTAATCGTTGACCCAATGTGTGGCTCTGCGACGATATTTAGTGAGGCAAATAACTTTTTTGAATCAATTACTGAACGAGACTTTAGTTACCAATATTTTTATATCCTTAAAAATTTAGCACCACTAAATAGTAGGCCAATAAAAGAAAATGCTTTCTCTCTTTTAGGCATTGAAAAAAATCAATATCTCCAAGCTTTTCATCAACAAAACTTCTCAACTCAAAAAAATGTTAAGTTTTTATACCAAGACTTTTTACAATTAAAAAAAGAAGACATCTTACATGAGAAACAAATTTTTATCTCGAATCTTCCTTATGGGAAAAGAATAAAAATAGCTGGAGACATTGTAGAATTTTATCGAGATGTTATAAAAAAAATTAAAAATGATTTTCCAAATTCAATAAGTGGTTTTCTGATGCCAACAAACTTTGCGAATAAACTTCATCTAAAAAAATTAGTCTCTTTTAAAAACGGCGGACTAAGCGTCAGTTTTTGCCAGGTTAACTCTAGTTTTAACACTGACTCCACTCGTGTGAGGGACTAAGATCAGTTTCTCATCTCTTACAAGGTCAATTTCCTCAAGAGAAATATTTTTAATTGAGCGAAGAGGCATTAATTTAATTTTACCATCTGGAGTAGTGTACTCTATAAGACTCTTGTTCGATAAGTTAGACTTAGTGTTTTCGACCTTAATTGCCAGGTATTGGTCTTTTTTAACGTCAACGACTGTGCCAATAAAATTTTCATCTCTTCTTTGCAGTCGATAATTTTTTAACTTAACAAAAATTTTATCTGTCTTGTTAACATTAAAATATCCCCTAATAAATTTTTCATTAGGCAAATTCTCCACTAAGTTTTCCTGATCAAAGGTTAATTGATTAAGATCAATACCTAAGAGTCTTTGATCAACTCTAAAAAACTTAACTCCACATTCCTTTACGTCATCTAGTACTTGAAGAAGAGATTGTTTTTTGGGATTTAGCATGAAACTTCCGTGAATGTTTTCTACAATTGTAAAACCACGATGAGGCGACTCCTCTGAATTCGCCTTTGCTTGAAGCCAGGAGTTTTTCTTTTCTGCTTTTGTAAATTCAAGCTGGTTTTTAAGAAGTGACCTTGGTGAATAAAATAAAACGAGTTCTCCAAGAACTTGAATTTCAACAGGCGTTTTAAGAGCAGTTGTATATTTTTTTAAGATTTCTTTAGGTAACTCAAGCCCAAGCACAATTCGTTCAAGCCTATCCCCTGCCAAACTTTCCCATGCCTGGATCCCTACTAGGTTGTGATGGCCACTTTCTAGGATTAGATGAATTGGTAGAGATGTATTATTTAACACCCAGTTAAAAGCACCAATCTCTCCGACTCTGATTCCATCAAATGAATTTAAATCGATAGTTTCAAGAAGCAACAAGTTTTTTTCTAACATTGATTGAGTTTGTAGGCAGTCCCATTCAAAAAAAACTTTAGCGTCTGGACGTTTTACCCTGGCGATTTCGAGAAGTTCGAGACTAAACTTTAAATTAAGAGAAGAAAGACGCCCAAATTCTTTGGAGCTTAAAATAAAGCTATTAACTTTTTTGTTTTCCAGATCACTCGGTTTTGTAAGGTAACTAATAAACTCCATTACTGAACCTCACTTTGGTTAACTACTTTTCTTCTTATGAGGCTATACCTACTGGCTGCCCTAGAATAGGGAACCTTTACTAAACTTCCAGGATTAGTTTTAATAACTTTTTCACTTAAATTTAACGAAAAAATCTGATCTGCTTTTACAACTTGTTCGTCAGCAATAAAAGGTATTAACTCAAGGGAGTCCCCTTGGTGAAATGCTTTTTTTACATCAATGACTAAAAACTCTCCCGGTATACTTTCTTCGACAAAACCAACAGTAACAAAGTCACCATCAACCTGCTCTCTTTCATCAAAAACAGAGTCTTCTTTGGAGGGTTCAACTAAATTCGTATCAGTATATAACCTGTGAGATATTTTATTTAATTCATTGATCGATTTATTTAATGTTTCTTTGGATATAGACCCCGTTTTTTTCCACTCTTTAATGGCACGAGAGTAACTTTTTGCGACCGTCGCTGCATATAAATGACCCTTCATTCGTCCTTCGATTTTCAAGGAATCAATCTTAGATTCCAAGAATAAGTCTAAATGCTCTAGGCCATTTAGGTCTTTTGAACTCATGAAATAGGCTTTCTTTTTTGAACTCTCGTTTTCTAACTCATATTCAAAACGACAACTATGGGCACACCCACCACGATTTGAATCTCTACCTTGCGTATAATTTGAAATAACACAGTTACCCGAGTATGCCATACACATAGAACCATGAATAAAAAGTTCCACTTCAAGGTTAGTATGTTTTTTAATTAATGCACCATCAGCAATAGAAGCCTCGCGACCTAAAATGACACGTCGAACTCCCATTTCCTCCCAAAGCTTCGCCGCTTCTATATTTAAGCAGCTGGCTTGAGTACTTAAGTGAATAGGCAGCTTTGTATTTTTCTTTACTGTTTCAACAACTCCGATGTCACTGACAATTACGGCATCTACTTTTATTTTCTCCAGAAAAAATAGAAATTCAGGTAAAGCAACAAGGTCCTTGTCATGTAAAAAACCGTTTAAAACAACAAAAACTTGAGATCCATGGCCATGAGCAAACTCAACTCCCTCAATTAATTCTTCGTTGGTGAAGTTTTCGGCAGCTGTTCTTAGGCCAAACTCTTGCCCTCCGCAATAAACAGCATTTGCTCCGTACAAAACAGCAACTTTTAGCTTTTCTAAGCTCCCTGCTGGAGCAAGTAACTCTGGTGAATAACTCATAGCAAAATCCTTATATTTACCTGCATTTATCAAAATTTTTAGATACAATAAAGAACAGAATCAAAAGTTGAAAAGAATATGCTTAATTTTCTAAAATTATTCGTTATTTTTATCGTTACCTCCGGAGCGATCTTATATTTTACTAAAAAGGACAGTCGTTTGGTTCATCCACACCTTCCTGTTGTCACAGAAGGAATACCGGAGAAAATCGAAAAAGCGGAATCTGCTAACATACTAATAATTGGTAGTGGGATTAGTGAATATATCACCCCAATGGTTGAAGAAATTGGTGAACAATACAAAGAACAATTTAGAAGAGGGCTAAGAGTTTTTAACTGGAGTGAAAAAGATGAAGGTATTCATCGAACTCTTCACAAATGGAGATCCCTAAAGAAAAAACCTCTTATTACGATATTTCTAGGCGGCGAGGCAGAGTTTTATGAAAGAAAGTTTTTAGTAAAAGATATCCATAAAATAAAACAAAATATCCAAAGAGTTAAAGATCCAAAATTAGCGACTCTACTTTCTATACTCCCTCAAGTTGCTCCATATATATTGAATTCTGTTAACAATTTTATCTATGACGTAAATATGCCATCTAAAAAAGATTACCCATTAGATGAGCTAAAGGGCGCTGAATCACTAAAATATATAGAGTTTAATTTAAAACTTTTTAAATACCTTTTAAATCAACTTGTCATGGAAGTCAGAGCAAGTAATAAAAATATAATTTTTATTACTTATCCAGTGAACCCAAAAACCCCAATTCACCGCGTTTGTAACGCCTCAAAAACAAGCACCATCTCAGATACGCTCTATGAAATAAATGAACTTCGGGAAAAAGGAAAGACAGAGAAAGCATTAGAGATATCGCGAATTTTAAGTAAAAAAGCACTGGGAAATGCCGAGGTGTTTTATACGAGGGCGAAGTTAGAGGAAAGTAATAAAAATCATAAATCAGCTTTAAGACTCTATGAGCTCGCTCATATTTTTGATTGCGGCACTAAAGAGGCGAATAAAGTAACAAATAAGATTGTTCAGACGGTAAGTGTTGAGTATGGAGTAGAGTTTATTGATTTTTACGAAATGATCATTCAAGACTATGGAAAGCAGCCTTTATTTATTGATGGAAAAATTCCACAGGAAAAATATTTTTCAAAATTGAAAAAATCACTCAAGGATAAAATTTCTGAAATGATAGAAAGAATGGAGTAATAAAATGGAAACGATAACTCTACCTAAGGACACACTTTTAACTAAGGCCGGTGAAAATAAAAAGCCATTATTCAAAATAATTAAAGGCGAAGTTCTTATTTTTATTTTGAAGAAAAATTCTGTCATTCCGCTGGGAAAAATTCAAGCAGGAGACTTCATTGGTGAACTTAGTTTTTTTGATGATGGCCCAAGAAGTGCGTATTCGGTAACTTTATCAGAGACAATTGTTGAAACTTATTCTCAACAGGAGTTGGACCAAGAGATTCCAGTTTGGTTAAAAGAATTTGGACGTTCCCTGGCAAAAAAAATTAGAAGTAATGACCAGGCCATATCAGAATCTAACTATAGGCCTCGGGCAATTGGGGAAATGATAAAGCTAGAGCCGGAAGAACAAAAAAGGCTTCATACGCTTGTTACCCAACCAAAATAGTCTATAGGCACATTGGCTCCTTCTTTTTTTAATTAGGGGCAAGTTGACCCCAAAAAATCGAAAATTTAGCTAGAAAAGCTGGCACGGTTTTAGCAGTAAGTTGATTGGGCGCTTCATTCGAAACAAGGAGGCTTTGGATGAAAATGGTTTATACCCAACAGATGATTATTTTAGGTTTATTATTTCTTCTAATGGCGTGCTCAAGTGCAAAAGAATTACAAGGAAGTAAAAAAGCACTTATGCCCGTCGAAGAGATTCACTTAAAGTTAGTTAACCGGATAGATCGTCGATAAAAAAACCCCTCACCTTTTCCCCAAAGGTGAGGGGTTTTATTTAAATTAAATATAGAAGATTAAATTAAGCCTAAGCTTTTTACAGTATCTCTTTCACTTCTAAGTTCACCTAAAGTTGCTTCGAACTTTTCTTTCCCGAAACCTTCGTGGCCAATACCACCTACGACAACACACTCACCATTTTTAGTTTGACAAGGATAAGAAAAGATTAAGCCTTCATCTACCCCGTACTCACCTTTAGAAGATAAACACATTGAGTAATAGCTACCTTCATTAGAGTCTGTAACTAGATTTCTAATTCCATCGACAACAGCATTGGCGGCACTTGCAGCACTAGAAGCACCTCTTGCCTTGATAATTGACGCTCCTCTTTGCTGAATTGTTGTTAAAAATTCACCTTGAAGCCATGTTTCATCGGTAATAACCTCTGTCGCCGGACGGCCTGAGATCGTTGTGTTGTAAAAATCAGGGTATTGAGTCGCCGAGTGATTCCCCCAAATACATAGGTTCTCAACTTCATCTACTCCAACACCAGCTTTTTTTGCCAATTGAGAAACAGCTCTATTTTCATCAAGAGTTGTCATTGCAAAAAACCTATCATTTGGTATATCAGGGGCTGAGTTCATCGCAATAAGACAGTTAGTATTGCAAGGGTTCCCGACGACAAAAACACGAACATCTTTAGCCGCGTGATCATTAATCGCTTTACCCTGAGCAGTAAAAATTCCACCGTTAATCTTTAATAAATCAGATCTCTCCATACCAGCTTTACGAGGAACCGACCCAACTAAAATGGCCCAATTAACATCGTCAAAAGCTTCTTCAAGCTTATGAGAACAGGTAATCTTTTTCAAAAGAGGAAAGGCACAATCATCAAGCTCCATTGCTACTCCACCAAGTGCTCCCAGAGCCTGTTCAAGCTCTAAAAGTTGAAGCTCAACCTCGGTTTCAGGGCCAAACATTTGTCCTGAGGCAATTCTAAAAAGAAGAGCATAACCGATTTGACCGGCTGCTCCAGTAACAGCGACTTTTACACGTTTTTTTGTCATGATGTGACTCCATGATAACTAGTTGATATAATTAACAGACGTTAACATGTGAATTACCTTCCATCAACAAAGTCTAGTTTGACTAACCAAAATTGTTTCAACAAAATAGGCACAAGTTTATAAGAGGTAATTTTGAATAGAAAAAATGATCATAAAAACCGTCCGCGACGTCGACGCAGAAGTAATAACCGTCAAGCTAATGACGGCGGAACAATGAGTATTGAGAAGCTTCAAAAAAAATACTTGTTATTAGTTGATTCTCTTAAATCTAAAAGAGCGAAATATTTTGATGAATTTCATCACCGAGACCAAAACAGGGTACTAAAGTTAAGAAAAATGTTTGAGAAGGCATCTAAAGAACTTTTTGACTTTGAGCAAACTTTATCCAGTGAGCAACGTATAGAAATTCTTCGTGAGAAATCGCCTGACCACACATACTCAACGATCAATAACCATAGCACTCTTGGTGAGAACGTTCCTACTGATATCGAGGCACTAAACCCACATCTACTTAAAACTCAAAAAGAAACGGATTTCGGCACTGACGAAGAAGAAAGTGTAGGAACGATGGAAGATTATCGCTCCTACAAAGGTGACTAAAAAATAATTTACATTGCTTTAGCAACGTAAGGATTGTGAGGAGTTTGAACATTTTCTTCTTGTTCTGACTCATCAGTGCGAGATGGTGTTTGCGCAGCTGGTTGTTCCGAGGATTGACCCCCATCAATAATCTGAAAAGTAGGTCTTGACCCCATCTGTAAAAAGTTATCCAGAGTTTGTTGATGATCTAGAAGCATTGATTCTTTTAGCTCAACAGGAGAGATATTTAATATCTCACTAACTTTCGTCAACATTTTAAGGGGAATATTACACAAAGCTCTTTCAACGTTTGAAATAAACTGGCCATTCTTGTAACCAAGAAGTTGAGAGAGTTCAGATTGAGAGTAGTTTTTTGGATGACTAACTCTTTTTTCTCTGATGAGTTGAGCAATGTGGGTAAAGCAACGGTTTTTTTGATCTGTCATACACCTTCCTAGAGTAAAAAATGTCCAAAGGACATTTGACTTATAATAAACAATCCTTGTTCTTTTATTATTTTGCCCAAAACAAAATATTTTTCAACCTAAACAAAAAGTAGGAATATTATTCATAGACTTTTTATTCTTTTGGCCCAATACCCGAGTAAAAAAAACGGACAATCAGTATAATTTTTGTCCTTTCCAAACAGTTGATTGGTTTAAGACCCCACAATCATCTCTTCTAGAGCTTGGAACAAAAAATACTTTTCTTAAGACCTCTTCAGGTGTTTTGTTTTTTAAAATGGCAAGACTATTAACCTTCCAACAAAGAAAGCTCCCATCTTTTCCAACTTTAAACGATCCTCGCCTATCGGACTCTTGTAAGATTTTTTCCCCTGCCAACGTAGCTCTATAGAAGGCGCTAGTGAAGTTCGCAAGACCCAGGTCTTTATGTTGGGAAACAAAAGAGTTTAATACATCTACCATAGATAGGTAAGGCCCTGCACCGATATCTGAGCCTAGCGCCCATCTAATTTTATTTTTAGAAATTGTTTTTAAATCAAATAGACCCGAGCCAAGTCCTTTTTTTGAAATAGGCGCATTAGAAGTTGGGCAGTGAGCGATGGCCGTCCGAGAATTTTTTAATATCCGTAGCTCTTTTTGATTTAAATATATGCCGTGACCCATAATAGTTTTAGGGCCAAGAATACCGGACTTTTCGTATACCTCTGTATAACTTTTAACTTTTTCGAATCCAGGAATTGCTGAATATATATCCATCACTGCTTGAACTTCTTCTTTTGTTTCACTTAAATGAGTTTGGATAAAAGATTGATTTTTTTTGGCAAACCCTGCACTTTTATTCATCACATCAGGATGAGTCGTGATGGCAAAGCGAGGTGTGACAGCGTACCTAGCTTTATACTTTTTACTCAGACATCTTGTCGTTTTTAAGCAGTCTTCTTTAGTTTGCAAAAGATAATCAGGCGAGTTCATTGTCATTTGAACATTACCGATGATTATTTCTCCAGGAAAACCTTCAATCGCAAGCTCTGTAGCGTGGGAGTGAATACTACTGTAGCAACCACCGGATAAAGTTCCACTTTGAACTAGTTGTTTAGAAAACGATTTAATTTTCTTTTTTGTATAAGAAGCTGATTTAAATTTATTCTCTGTTGGCCATGTATAGTTTTTGAGCCAAAATAAAAGATCATCCTTTGGCATATCACGCACATCATCTTGTACCCAATGAAAATGAAGATCACAAAACGTTGGAGTCATAATAATGTCTGTTTTATCGATGACTTCAACTGACCTTAATTTTTTTGCTTGGGCCAAAAGAATCGAATTTTTTTGAATTTTTTTTATTCTATATTCACTTTTTCCCCGAATCTTTTCCAGCCATAATCCTGTATCGGGAAGCCACTGAGCACTTTTGTCTGAAACAGGGTTTAGTAGATTACTTAGAAAAATTTTATTTTTTACCAATGACAAAACATCTCTCCGATGAAAAAATTTAATATATGTACTCAGGATCACTCCAACTATTACCTACTCCATGTAATAAGAAAATAAAAGGTTCTCCTTTTCATTTAAATTACACTATTGATGAGTTCGAAATACAGCTGCAGTACACAATGGATACTACTTTGTTTGATCAATTTTCTCCAAAGCAAAAAATACAAAATGCCAGTACTCGAAAAGACAAATTATGGGAAAGTAATTGTCTCGAGTTTTTTATTAAGCCCTTGGAAATAAATAGTTACATTGAGCTAAACTTCTCTTTAAGTGGGGATTGGAATGCTTTTAATTTTGATAATTATCGACAAAATAAAACTGAATCCTCAATATTTTCTCTAAATAGCTTTAGAGTTGAAAAACAGGAGGAAGACAACCTTGTCTCAGCTCACTATTGTCTTGGAACCGAACGTTTTATTCAATGCCACAGCCTCCACGGTTGTGCGATCATTTTCCTAGACAATACGCCTTGTTATTTCCATAACTTACCTGAGTCTCAAAGCCCTCCCGACTTTCACAAATTTCACAAATAATTATATTTTTTACAATAACCCAGCGCAGCATTTGAAATTGTGTCATATTTACCAAGCTGAAATTATAAAAATTGAGTTATTTATGAACATTAAAAATTTACTGGCAAGTTGTCTATTAACGGTAACACTTATCCCTCAGGCAAATTCAAAAGTTGAGTTCAACCATCCTCATATGATTGGTGTTTATATTGCCCCGGAAGGTATTAAAAAAATTCAAATGAACCTTGAGCCAATTGTTGAATACAACGGGTTTTCACTGTCCAATTTTTATCACCCAGAAATAATTGACGGCACAGGTGTCAAAAAAATAGAAGAACTCATCAGTGATGAAAAGATTCTTCGATCAATGAAAAGAGTTCGCTACCAGTTTAGAAAATTCTTTAATGGTTTCTACATTAAGAATCGGCACAACCTTCAATATGAAATTAAAGGTATTGATTTCTCTGCTCATTGGAAAAAGTTTGAATTTGACGTTGAAGAGGTTCCTTACGAAGGAAACAAAATTAAATTTAATATCAAGGCCATCGCAGATAGATTTAAGCTCTCTATTGACTCTGCAAGTATAAAAGATTTAGAACACGAATTTCTTGAGACAATAAGTGCAGCTAAGATTGAGATGGGCCTGGACTCAAGCTCAACACCCCTTGAGCTTAGTCTGAATTCATCAATACAGTTAAAAGATAATGGAGGCTTGGCCTTTGATGATGTCGAAATTAAAACAAACCTTGATGAGATAATGCTCAAAGCGGGATGGCAACCTCCACTGAAGCTTCCTAAAATTAAAATTGTTATTAATGGCAGGACTGCATATTTAAATAACGCCCAACTTGAACGGTCCTTAAAAAAGGAAATTCCTAAACTCTTAAAGTCAATGCAGGCATCGGCAAATGAATATATTCAGACAAATGCAGCGCTAGATACTCAAAAAATTCTCAACGAAAAACTAGGAAAAGGTTTCGCTGAGATCATAAATGTTAGTGCAATAAATGCACCTGATCCAAGGCCTAACGAAATAAACTATGAATCTAAGCACCCAAATTACTTAATGGGATTAAAACTTAGTGAGTTAAACTTTCAATCAAATTTATTACACTTTGGAGTTGATGGTTTCATTGTGGACCCAAAAGTTGAAGGACTTTCAAGTATTAATTTAGGAAGACTTAAAAAATCAAATGTTGATCATGATAGGTTTAGACCTGACGATGAGGACATTCTTAACCAAAGTCAAGAAATGGCCATAAGTATTCATCGAGGCTTTATTAATGACATGCTAAAAAAGAGTTTCAAGCGAGGTTATTTTCAGTCAATTCCTGTTGGAGACGATGGAACGACGCTAGGCCTTGTAAGCAGCCCTTTCATTTTTGAAAAAAAGAACAGTCAAACAGGAAGGTATGAATTACGACTCAAAGTACATACTAGGTATGAGGTATCCGGTGCATCTAGTCTCTTTGTTTACAACCCCATTCAAATCTCATTCGATGTCATTCTAGACATCGAATCTGATGATCAAAATAATATGGCCCTTGTCATCAGAGGCATTGACGCAAACTCCATGAACCTTCCAGAGAAATTTATTCGAATGTTTTCAGGAAAGGTACGCTCGAGTGCAAGAGAGCTTTTAAGAGACCAAGACAAGAAAGTTCGAGGATATGTCCTAAGTGACAACTTGCCTATACCTAATGAAGTTTTTGGTATCCCTCTCGAATATAACTTTTACACAATAGACAAAAAAGGAAATCTAATACTTTACATCAACATGGATCTTTAATAGGAATTTTATTATGAGAAAACTTAGCTTAATTATTTTAATGTTTACCCTTTCAACTCTTTCTTACGCTTCCGGTAGAGTCAGCGTTAGGTCTTTCAATATTGAAGGACTAACCAGATACTCAGGAAAAGCAGTGAGTGTATTTTATGTCAGTGGAAGGTCTCCAGGATTTTCACTCCCAGGAGCAAGGCCAAGAGTTCGAAAAGTTTTAAAGAAGGCTGGGCCATTTAATGTCTCTTCATCTGGGAAGGTTACCGTTTCAGGAGTAAATTTAGTTGAAACAGGTTGGGAAAAATTTAACTTTCTAGGCGTAGTTGTTCATGAGAAGTCTCAACGTCACGTGGCAATTAAAAACCTTGATGGATCAACTCCAGAAGGCCAAACAGATAGTACAAAGCCAGGTGCCTTTAACAATTTAAAAGCATACTTTGTCCCGAAGGCAAAAATTAATAACGGTTCAATAAGACTTAGATAATTAGTTACAATAAAGTTTAATTATACTCTCGGCGATGTTGATCCCATCAATTCCCGCCGAGGTTATCCCTCCAGCGTAACCAGCACCCTCCCCACAAGGAAATAACCCCGCATGAGACAAAGACATTCTTGTTTTTTTATCTCTTGAGATGGTTACAGGAGCAGAGGTTCTTGTTTCTGGCGCCATTAGAACTCCACCAACATCACTAAAACCACCAATTTGACGATTAAAAACTTCTAGAGCTTTTTTAAGCTGAGAAGTTACCTCGCTTGGAAGTACCTGGTTTAAATCATAATCAAATATACCACTTGGGCATGAGTGCTTTACACCCTTGATATTAGCATCCTTGCCCATGAGAAACTGTTCAATTGTTTGAGCAGGGACCTCTTTACCAGAAGCTACTTTTTTCGATATATCAAAAGCTCGTTTTTCAATCTGTCTTTGGTAATCAAGGCCAGCTAAAACCTCTTTCGTTGAAAAGTTATTTTTCACTGTTACAACCAATGCTGAGTTAGACCAACGAGAGTTTCTTGCATAGTTACTCATTCCATTAACCACAATTCCATCAGCGTCAGTCCCTGAAGATAAAACATAACCGCCCGGGCACATACAAAAAGAGTATGTTCCCAAGTCATTGGACTTATCATGCCATGAGAGACGATATCTGGCCGTGCCTAAAGCAGGGTGACCTGAAAAGTCTCCAAACTGAAGTTTATCCATTTGTGCCCTGGAGTGCTCCACTCGAACTCCAACAGCAAAGTCCTTTGATGCCATGGCCACTCCAGTTTGTTCTAGGTGGCGATAAATATCGTGAGCGCTATGGCCAACTGCTAAAACGACGCAATTTGTTTTAAACTCTGTCCCATCACTACACTTTACGCCTGTGACCTCATTAGAAGAGTTAAGCAATAACTCACTCATTTTTTTATGATAATGAATTTCACAACCATTTTCTCGCAAATGGTCTGTAATTTTAGAGATAAGACCTCTAATTTTATTAGAGCCAAGATGTGGGTTTGACTCGTAGGCAATCTCTTTTGGTGCACCAAAATCAACGAAGCGATTCATTACGTATTGAATGAAAGGAGACTTAACTCTGGTAATAAGCTTTCCATCGCTAAAAAGCCCTGCCCCACCTTCTCCAAAACAAACATTATTATCGCTATCAAACTCTCCATAACGCCAGTGCCTAGCGATATGCTTCATTCGATTATTTGCCGATGCACCTCGCTCAATAATATTGCTCTTAATTCCGTGATCAAGAAGCCTTAAAGCACAAAAGAGTCCTGCTGGCCCAGCACCAATGATCAAGGGCATTTGTTTAGGCTGATTTTTCTTGGAAAGGCTCTCTGTTGTTTTTTCAAATACTTCGCCAGACTCAATGAGATCTATTTGGTAGTTGTAAACTGGTTTTTTGCCACGAGAGGCACCCCTTGCATCCAAAGATCTAGAAATTAGTCTAAAATCCCGAAGGAGTGGAAACTCTTTTTTGAGATGTCCCTCGAGGTCGACATCAAAGGGAAGGCGAATTTGAACTTTTTGACTCATTTCACGTTCCTATCAAAAAAAGTACAGGCTCGCTATGGCGCGAGTATAAATTGCTAAAGTTAAATGTTACTTTAGATCGTTATTTTATAGGAGATAAATTTGAAAATTTCTCTTTTGGCCATAGGTGATGAGTTATTAAAAGGGGAAACCCAGGATTTAAACCTTTATTGGCTTGGTAAGTTTTTAAGAACAGTCGGTCATCAACTAAAAACATCTGTTTTTTGTGGTGATAGTATTGAGCAAATAAACAACTCTATTGATAATCTAATCACTAATCAATCACCTGATTTGATTATTATTTCGGGAGGACTTGGCCCAACCATAGATGACGTCACTAAAAAGTCTTTATCAAAACTACTAGGAGAGACTTTAGAAGAAAGCGAAAAAGCGAAATCTATGGTTGAAGAGCATTATCAGCGATTTGGAAAAAAATGGTCACCAGAATTAAACTTTTATCATTTAATACCCAAAAGTGTTACTCCCATAAATAACCCTACAGGGCTTGCCCCTGGTCTTTTTAGCACATACAAAAATACTTCAATCATTTGTGCCCCAGGCGTACCAAAAGAATTTAAAACAATGGTAAAAGAATTTTTTCATGGGCATTACCGAGAAAAAATTAACCCTCAAACAGATCGCTTATATATAAAAACTAGAGGGGTACCAGAAGAAAAAATTTTTAATGAAATTGCTCCAAAGCTTTGGGGTGAACTTTCAAACTTTGGAAGAGTAAGTAGTTACCCAAGATTAACGGGCATAGATATATTAATTGATCAAATTGACTCTGATAACATCGAAAAAATAAAGGACCTCCCTTCGGTAAAACTCCTTACTCCCTATACATGGCAAGTTGGAAACCAAAGTCTTGAGGAATTTATAATTAATAAACTTAAAGAAAAAGGTCTGACAGTAGCGACTGCTGAGTCTTGTACAGGAGGGTTGGTTGCTTCAGGTTTGACTGATGTCTCGGGAAGCTCCGAGGTTTTTATTGGTGGAATTGTAAGCTACTCTAACGATATAAAGATGGATGAACTAGAAGTCTCACCTATTGATATTGAAAAATATGGCGCGGTCAGTGAGGAAGTCGTTAAGCAAATGGCAAAAGGAGTACGAGAAAAATATGATGTTGATATAAGTGTTTCAACCTCTGGAATTGCTGGGCCTGGGGGTGGGTCTACGGAAAAGCCTGTTGGAACAATTGCCGTGGGTGTCAGTTTTAAATCAGGCAGCTTTAGTAAAATATATCAACTAAGAAACGAGGGAAGAAAAAAAACAAAAAACAGGTTTGTGGCCTGCGCCCTTCTTAGTTTATTAAACTTTATTGAAAAGATTGATCAATAAAAACTATTTAAATTAATTGTCCACTTTTTTACTCAATCTACATAAAAACCTATATTTCAAAAATGCTCTAAGTACATAAGTTTATTTGTTTTTCCAACTTAATATGTGAGTCTATTTACGACCTAAACTATTCTTAAGAAAAAATGACGGCAAATTTAGTCTCCCTTTGGGTAATTACCTTTGGAAAACCTTAATATCCGTCGATTAGAGCTATGAGAAAGGAATAGTCACTTGGTAAGAAAAGTATTTAGTTTTTTAATATTAATTATTTTAGTTTCTTGTGTTGAAACAAACACAAACCAAGCGTCTAATTCATTTCAAACAACAGAAAACTCTGTTACAGAAGCTCCCCAAGAGACGTTTAATGCCGACACACCAAACACTGGAAGCCTCGTAAACTTTTTTCAAATCAACTCAGAAAAATTTAAAACAAATTTTCCTCTCAGCGAAAAAGAACAGAGAGTATTTTATCTTCGAGGTCAAAAAGTTAGTAACTATTTAAAAACGATCGATCGAAAAAACCCAGCATGCATTAGTGCTGTATTCACAGAAGAATCACTAAGCAAAATTTTAATTCTCGCGGGTAGCCCACAGAGTTTTTTTAATTTTGCTGATGGAACACTTGAGTACTACTACTCTTTCGAGCCATCAAATACGTCCAAAAACAAAACTAATTGCCAAACAAGTAATATTATAAATAAGCGCCTAATGGATTATCCCGGACACCAAATCGTTTTTGATTTAACAAGTATCTGTGATGACTGTGGCGTTGATGAAACTCGAAGTAAAGCACTGCTTCTTGAATCAACTAATGGAGCCAATATTTCAAGTATTGGCATCACAAATTTGAGTCTAACTATTCAGGCTGACCCGGGAGGAGAAATATTTGCGGGAAGCTCTTGTGAAAAAAATTCTGAATGCACTGTTCGTGGATTTGATTGTTGCAGTGGAGGAATTTGCGTCAAAGATAAAGCACCAAAACCAGGCGTTGCCGAAATTGATTCAAACACAGGAGAAATTCTTCGGTATCTGATTCCAGAGGGTGAGCAAATTAAATCAGATATTAACCAAAACCCTCAAAATATATTTAACTACCCTGACTTTTTTTATTTTTGCCAAGAAGAAACAGGTATTGAGACCGAAATAATTGAGCCGGAACTAACAAATGAAGAAAAGGCTTTTATGCGGCTTAATGAGATGATTGATCTCTATCGGTGCATCACTCCCGTTGAAGGAGAAATGAGTATTTGTACAAATAGAATTGCCTCTCCTACTACAAGAGAAATTGTTCTAAAAAGTATTGAGGATGATCAAACATTTTTAGATACCTACTCGGGAACAAATGCAGACCAAATGGAAAAAAACGCCATTAGAGAGATAACTCACATTTCAGAAATACTTTTTATGAACGATGAAATTATTAAAGATGGGACCATTCAATTTTATAATGAAGGCACTGGAGAAAATAAAAATATTGATAATTCTTCTAACGATAACCTTGAGACGTCTACATTTTTTAGATTAGAAAACCCTATTGATGAACAAGAGATTCCCGCTGATACGATTGCTATTAGGTACCAAGTAAATGGAACTTGTAATCGATTAAATGACTTTCTTGCGGAATGTAAAAAATATTTTATCCAAGGACAAAACCTTGGCCAAACTGATGATCATTTTCCGGCCTCAAATAAGTTTAAACTCCCCTACTATGCTGACGGGTCCAGACTAATAACAGTCTCCGTTAATGATAATTTAAAGATGCAGGGAAATGAATTTGAAATTAAACAAGATGATGGGGTTTACGTTGAGTTTTTAGGAACGACAAATCAAGTTTTTGACACTCAAAGAGTGGAAATTAGCTATTTTGTAAATATCACTAACTTTCCTCAGGTTGGTCAATCAAAGCTTAATGCCTTAAACCGAATTGATGACCTCTGTAACTGTGGAGGGCCCTTTTGTGGACTAGAGCCTGTCGCCTCTCCCAACAACCCAACAGAGGTCGTTGACTTTAGATGTATTTACCCAGAGCCAGAAAATAACTTTCCTTTTGACCAACGAGTTATTGTTTCTGCCAAAAATGCCCCTGAGAGATTCTTTGATGAAAATGGGCTTAACCAAGAAACGATTAGTATTGATACTCCGGAGCAAGAAAAATCCAATGATGACGGTGTGGCATTTAGATATGTCGACAAAGATAAACTAAAGCCAAATAACGTTGATCAATATATTGGTTTTCAAGAAATTTATGGAAGACAAGACATTGGATCCCTTGATGCCAGACCTCCAACAACACTCACCATTGAAAAAGGAAAAACTTACGATATATTTGTGGATCAGGGTACTTTTAGTACTTGTTCTAATTGTGGAAACGACTATTACTCTACAATACTAAAATTATTTCCAGATAATTTTTCCGCTCGTGGTGCAGGCTATAGATCAACCGCTCAAGAGACTGACCCTTTTACGGGAAATAAATTTCCCATGCATGATCTTATTTTTGGGCGTGCTTGTTTTGTTCCCGCGACAATGATTCCTTGGGCGCATAAAAGTTATAGTAACTCCAGAAACCAAAGAAAAAATAGAAAAATGGCCCAGCACTTTTTATTTTCGAATGGCTATAAAAGAGATTGGTTTGGTTTTAACTATGGATCTCTAATTGGAAGTTTTGATGGGGTCAGTTGGTTTGCCGTGGGTAATCAAAGAAGAATTTTAGCTAAGTCTAATAAGTTATATCTCGCTATTAACTCTTATTACTCTGACTTAAACCAAAGTAATGCCTTTGTTGTTCACGTGGTTGAAGGAAGCTTAATTGTTGGAAGTGGCTCACAAGTAACAACCGATGATGAATCTGATGGAGCAACTTGTCGAGAGTTTCATCAATGTGATTACGACACAGATTGTGCCGCCCAACTTGGCTGGGATTATGTTTGTGAAACTGTCGACAATTATCAATCTAATTGGCCAATGTTTGCTCGAGATGGAAGCGAACTTCCTGGTACTGGTGATAATCGTATCAGCTTTAATAAAATTCTCTCCAATCCCCAAACAGGAAAAAGATGTATTTACCGTGGGGCGGGGGCTCCCTGTCATACTGCTACTTCAGGAAGCTTCACAACAAGTACCTATCTATCAAGTGGATCAAATGGATCTATTATGTGCGCGCCCAATTATTATTGCCAAACACTAGATACGGAAGACGCTGTTTTTAATAATAGAATTTCAAGGTATGCAAAATCTCCGGCCTATCAAAATGAAAGTGAAGACGTCGCTGATGATGAGCTCGACTTGATTGGACTTGGAGCAAGACTTTTGGGGCGTCCTTTTTCTTATAATGGAAAAGAAGCACTTATTGACGATAACAACAATATGCTTTCAAACTTCTCATCCAACAACCTTGAAGGTATTTGTCTTCCTGGTAAGGCAACTAATATGTATATACCTGGTAACGAAAAATTCCCAAAAAGAAACTCTCTCCCCCCTTCTCCTACCGATACAGGAGACAAACTCACGGGACAAGGAATGACTCAAGATGGAAATCAATCAACGACTAATTACCTGTCCATGTGCCCTGTTTTTGAAAATGATGCTGATGGGGGTTTTGGCAATTATTTTTACAAAAAAAATTCGGTGTTTGATATCACCGATACAAGCACCGAATTTTTTAAAAAAACTATTGAGCAGGTAACCAGCTCAAATATGCTCGAAATTTTTGAAGGCCCTGATTTTATCGATGAAAATGAGAGTCTTTTAAAAGATTATGATAACCGACATGTGGAAGAATTTATTCATGATAAAAATAAATGCTTAAGACTCCCAGGGGCTGTTTGCCATTCAAATTTAGATTGTGCATCTAATGAAAAAATCACAAACCTCACGAAAATTATAGATATTGAAAATGACGAATCACTCAACGGAGATGATAATCTAAATCGCTATGAAGCAGAATTTTGGCAAAACACATTAATATGTTCTCAGCTTTACCCTAAAGGCCATGAAAAATATGAATTAAAAAAGAATCGCTGTTGTCGAGATAACTCGCTTGATTTTTCTATTCCTACTTTAATGCTAAATGGAAATGCCCCATACTTAACAGATAAAAGTATTTACTCGTCAAAGAACCCTCTTTTTTGGCCTCTTTTAAATACCTACCCACAAAACCTTGGTGGTACTACAAGCCTCAATGATTTCAGCAGGCTGTCAGCTTTATCCTTAATGGTGAATAAAACCTCTGATCCTCTTTACCAAACATTAATCTCTCCTGAACCAAATGATTGTAGCAGCGCCCCAAACTCTTTATCAGGTAGTGCCGTCTGCGCTGACCATTCCACAAATTATTTAAATGAAACTAAAAAGATTCAAGAATATGGAAAAAAAATGTGCTGCTCAAAACATTTTGTTCGAAACTGGCACGAAGGAAATGGTGGCGGACATGGTTACGATCCCAAAAAATTAAATGACTTTAATCTAGAGAATTTTAGGTGCCTTAATTGGAACGATACAACTGGTGTAAGTAAAGACGGTGCTACACATTTTGCCATAAACAACCCCCCATATGAGCCATTTTCATGTAAAGGATTTGGCGGAGGAAGAAATGACTGCGCCCCCCTTTGGAGGGTAACTATTCCTGAAAATGCCATCACAGTACAAGAAGAGATCGCAAAATATGACATGCTTGGTATTCCTCAAATTCCAATAATTACTGATTTAACTGATCCCGCGATAGCATGCATCAGCCACCCTGTTACTCAGCAAGGTCCTTCTAGCGCAATTATTCCAAACCTATTAGAGGCTCAAGATGGCAACCATGACTTTACTGGAAACATGTACTCTGCTGATCACCCGGGAGAAGATGATACACCTCAAGGGTTTACTTTTGGTGGAACAGCATCAACCGAACAAATGAAAAAAGTATGGGACCGAGATAAATTTTCTTGCTGTCTTCCCACAAACTCTGTTATCAGCTCAAGCGATCCAGCAAGTCTTTGTTGCTCTGGGTACGCTGAAGATATTCAAACAACAAGTACTGATATCGAGCGAACATGTAAACTCCCTGATTCAACAGATATTACTCTACTTGCAAACCGATATATCTCATCTTTAGGAGATGAGCTTGGAATTGAAGAAAGTGATTATGACCCGGAAACAGGCTTTCCTACAATTAATATGGACGAATTTGCAGAGCTCGTTTGTAATGCTGATTTATGTGGGTCACGAGTTCTTACAACAGGAGTCGCCCATGGCGAGCACTTTATTGTTGGAGTCGAAAACGATCAAAATCCTGTAAAGTTCCATCGCTTTCTTCAATCAAGTGATGATACAGGCATTGCAAGTTTATTTACAGAAAATGGATTAAAATGGAGCCATCATCTTTATTGCCTTCCTATGGCCAGAGGAGATAGCGATGGAGGAAGCGACTCGACAGCAATTATCCAATCCCTTCTTCAAGCAGGGGTAAATGTTATCCCTTGTGGAAACTAAAAGTTTGATAAAATCATTGCAGCAAGAATAATACGATAAAAACAAAAAATACCAAGGCCTACTTTTTTAATAATCTTTAAAAAAAAGTGAATAGAAATAATTCCAATAAAAAAAGAAACAATAAGACCAATGCTCATAAGAGACATATCAATGTTTTTTTGTTGAAGTAATTCAGGAACTTTTACGAGCATTCCCCCGAGAACAATAGGAAGAGAGAGAATAAAAGAAAAGTTCGCCGCCTCTTGTCTTGGAACACCAAGGTACCTGGCAATTGTTAAAGTTACACCTGATCTGGAAACACCAGGAAATATGGCCACCGCCTGAAATAGTCCTATCAATAAACTATTTTTAATTTGAATATTGGAGAACTTTATTTCTTTATCACTTTTTCCTATCAAATCACTTAGCCACATTAGTAAACCAAAAACGATTAAATTAATGGATATAAAAACGGGAGTTCTTGTCGTTGCTGCCGGTAAATTTTTAAACAAAAGGACAAAAATAAAACTGATTAATGTTGCCGTCAGTAAATTAATTAATAAATTTTTTGAAGAGGATTTATATGTTGAGTCCAAAAGCTTTGGTGCTTCTTTGATAATTGGGACTAAATCACTTTTAAAATACACCATTATCGCAAGCGCAGTCCCCACATGAAGCCATAAATCAAAAGCAACACCAGGATCTGTAAAGTTCATCAGCTTTGGAAGTAGCGCTAAATGGCCAGAGCTTGAAACAGGTAAAAATTCTGTAAGCCCTTGAACAGCTCCGTAAACAACACCAAGAATAAGATCCATAATTTTTTCATCCTTAAAAAGGAAATTATACTTTTTTGATCTCTTTTTTGGCAAAAATAATTGGCACTAAATTTAATTGTCCTAAAGGCTAGAGAAGAAAGAAATCATCGTAACACCTCGAAATTAAACAATGAAATATTCAAATACCTTAAGCTCGGGCATTAAATAAACTTTATCTTGTACCCTAAAAAAATGAGAGGGGAAAAATTGAACGACGGTAGACAGCACTTATCAATATATCAAGGCCATATACCGATAATCATTAGAAACCTATGGAAATAAACGCCAATGAAGAAATTATTAAAAAAATGCCTAGTCTATTCAATAATCTATAGTTTAGGTGTAACTCATCACCCTCTAGCCTATTCCGAAGATTTACCTCCAGCAGAGTCTTCGGGGTTTAATGCTTCATCAGGCCCCTCGACTCTCACAACTCTTGGTACAGCATTAAATGTTGGAACCAACATGTTTTCAAACCTAATGGCACAACAATCACAGCAAGCAATGCAACTAGCTATGCAAGCACAGCAAGCGAGGATGATGGGCTCACTCACTCCTCCCGTTTTAAGTAGTGAGTTATTTCCTCAATGCCCCTTTCCAACTTTTCCAACCCCCATGCCGCAGGATTGTCCGGAGGTAAAAGTTGGCGCACAGTCTCCAATACAGGCCATCGCACCAGTGGTTGGACAACATGCAGGCATTGCCAACGCGCTAAAGTTTCATAAAAAAAATATTGAAGCAGTTTTACTTCCTGATAATACCGCTTCTCCTTTTAAATGCTTTGATGATGCGGCCCAGAGTATTGACCTTCAGTTCAAAGTAAACATTGAACAATTAGAAGGTGTAAAAACTCAAATAAAAGTACAAACAGAAAAAATTATCGCTCAAATGGATTTACAAAAAAAACGCGTTAAAAACATCCACCAACAATTAAATGGCGGTGGCGAGGGGGAACTCGCGAATCAAGCAAACCCAGTAAGCGAATTTTTTAAAGATGATGCTTGCGGTATCGCTTTAAATCAAGATGCACTAACGAGTAACCGTGGAGGTCTATTAGGAGTAGATAATCTTTTAAATGGTGGAGGAAACGGAGGCTCTGTAAATAATAAAGCAGGAAACTTCATTAGAAACTCAAAAAAAATTGAAAGAGATCTTAAAAAAGTGACAGCAACAATTCGAGAGAGACTACTTGAATTTACCTCTGAAAACCAAGAGTTTCAACGAGGAGAGACTGACCTTGCCTCAGACATTCAAGATGCATTGGCCCTTAGTAAAGTAGGCCTAAGCGGTTTGACACAATTTGGTGGGTTAGAGCAAGCAATGAAAGAGCAAAGTGCTGTCTTACAAACAAAAATG
>Ga0233434_1000188_pt1 | contig 80308 bp, 79 predicted proteins | sample SI_122_August201_4_FD_182738 | JGI IMG/M metagenome (GOLD analysis project Ga0233434, IMG submission 182738) | Seawater microbial communities from Saanich Inlet, British Columbia, Canada - SI_122_August2016_120_MG | ecosystem: Environmental > Aquatic > Marine > Inlet | place: Canada: British...
TAACAAATCATGTCCATGTTCGCTCAAAATAGATTCTGGGTGAAACTGAACGCCCTCGATTGGTAAATCTTTATGCTTGATTCCCATAATTTCATTATCATCTGTCCAAGCTGTAATATCAAAACAACCTGGTAAAGATTTCCTATCAATAACTAATGAGTGATATCTCGTGGCTATAAAAGGGTTTTTAATTCCATTGAAAACGCCTTTATTTTTATGAGATATTTTTGATGTTTTCCCATGCATTATGGTTTGCGCATGAGTTATCTTTCCGCCAAACGCTTGGCCAATTGCTTGATGTCCTAGACACACTCCCAAGATAGGAACCCTCCCCTTAAAAGACTCAATTAAATCAAGCGAAATACCAGCTTCGTTTGGAGTGCATGGCCCAGGCGAAATAACAATATATTTAGGACTTAGCTCATCAATTTCACTAATAGTAATTTTATCATTTCGAAAAACTTTTACCTCCTGTCCAATTTCAGCTAGATATTGCACTAGGTTATAAGTAAAAGAATCATAATTATCTATCATTAATAACATAAAACTACTCCGCCACCCTGGCCTGAACCAACTCGGCCGCTTTTAAAATTGCTTTTGCTTTATTTTGAGTCTCTATCCACTCATTCATTGGGACTGAATCTGAAACTATTCCAGCTCCTGCCTGAACAAAAAGTGTTTGATTCTTTATGACTGCCGTTCTAATGGCAATAGCTACGTTCATATCTCCGTCAAACCCAATGTATCCAACAGCACCAGAATAAACCCCCCGTTTCGTTGATTCTAACTCGTTTATAATCTCCATCGCCCTTACTTTTGGTGCACCACTGACCGTGCCAGCAGGAAAGGTTGCTTTTAAAACGTCCATGGCAGAAAGATTTTCTTTCAGCTTGCCTTCAACATTTGAAACAATATGCATAACATGAGAATATCTCTCAATAATCATATGATCGGTTACCCTTACCGAAGATGTCTCAGACACCCGTCCAATGTCATTCCTACCTAAATCCATAAGTTGCACATGCTCAGCAATTTCTTTAGGGTCTTGCAGCAAATCTTTTTCTAGCGCTACATCCTCATTCTCGTCTTTCCCTCTTGGCCTAGTCCCTGCAATAGGTCTAGCTGTAACCTTCTCTCCCTCTAGAGTGACCAATATTTCAGGAGATGCTCCAACAACATAGTGATCATCCATATTATAAAAATACATATAGGGCGAGGGGTTAAGATTTCTTAATGTTCTATATAAAGATAGCGGGTTAGATTTAAATGTCTGGCTCAATCTTTGAGATAAAACCACCTGCATGATATCGCCATTAAATATATATTTTTTAACCTTTTCAACTGCTTTTAAAAAATTTTCTTTACCAAATTCTGATTTAGCCTCTGTCAAACTATCATCAAATTTATTCTCTTCAAAAGGATAGGGTGAGGGGCCTTGTTTTAATTTTTTCTCTAAAGCTTTAAGTCTAACCATACCAACATCATAGGCATTTGGCATTTTCGCATCAACATAATTAACAAAATATAACTTACCACTCACATTATCAAAAACAACGACCTCATCTGATAGCATCAAAAGTATGTCAGGAAGATCAAGCTTATCTTTTAAAAACTCTTTGCTTAATTTTGGCTCAATATATTGAATAGTTTCATACCCAAAATATCCTGCAAGACCCCCAGAAAACCTTGGTAAATCAAGATTTTTGGGCGTTTTGAACTGACCCATAAATTCATCGATAAAATCTAAAGGGTTTTGATCAAAGATTTCATCAGTAACTTTATCTTCACAAAAAACTGTAATTGTATTTTTTTTAATTTGAATCCTAACTTTTGCTGGCAGGCCAATAATTGAATACCGACCATATTTCTTTCCCCCATCTGCCGATTCAAGCAAATAACTATAACGTTCATTTGCTAGCTTTGAATAAACAGATAATGGTGTATCTAAATCAGCAAAGCACTCAAGCACCAAAGGAATTCTATTGAATCCATTTTCTAGAAAATCATCAAATTCTTGTTTAGAAATAGTAGAAAGCATTTTAATTAATAATTTGGGTTAATTCTTTAAAGTGGGACATCGCATAATCTACTTTATCAGAAATAATTGACTCTCCATATTGGTACCCGTATGGAACAGTAACTATGTAAGTGCCTGCAGCAAACCCTGCCTCGATATCTACACACGAATCTCCAACCATAATCGCCTCTTTTGGCCCTATAGTTAATTGATTAAGCGCATACTGAATAGGGAGCGGGTCAGGTTTTTTTTTCTCGGTTGTATCCCCTGAAACAATGATATCCATAGACTCAATTAATCTTGATTCTTTCATTAAAGCGGTCGTGTAATGAGTAGGTTTGTTTGTTACACAGCCCAAGAGAAAACCTTTAGATTTTAGATCTGCAATTGTTTTTTCAACACCATCGAACATATGGCTTTTCCTCGAATGTAACGAATAGTGTTGATCAAATAATTTCTCAGCCTTGGTAAAAAAAAGACTTGGATCTTTTTTTGATGAAAATTTTATAGATTGATTAATAAGATTTTCCGCCCCTTTGCCAATGAAATTTTTGATTTCATCTTTTTCTAATTCGGCCATTTTTAAATCTTTCAGCATTAGGTTGATTGAATCAGACAACTCAGGTGCTGTTTCAAATAATGTGCCATCCAAATCAAAAAGGATGGCTTTTATGTTAGAAAATTTTTCCAATACCTAAGCTTTTGCTAATGACGCTCTTAAAGAACCTATAATTGAATCATATTTGTTGGGATCATTATCATTTGCTGCTCCAAATACTGCTGAGCCTGCAACAAATGTATCTGCACCTGCTTGAGCAATTTCAGTGATATTGTCAGCATTAACTCCGCCATCCACTTCAAGCCAAATTTCTCTTCCGGTCTTTTCCATGTATTGGTCTATTTTTTTTCTTGCTAATCTCAATTTATTCAAAGTTTCTGGAATAAATTTTTGCCCTCCAAACCCAGGGTTAACAGACATTAAAAGAACCATGTCAATCTTATCCATTACATGATCAAGATAATCAAGCGATGTTGCAGGATTAAATACTAAACCAGATTTGCACCCAAGGTCTCTTACCATAGATAAGCTTCTATCAATATGGTTTGAAGCTTCCGGATGGAATGTAATGATATTCGCACCAGCCTTAGCAAAATCAGGGATTATTCTGTCGACAGGCTCTATCATTAAATGAACATCAATTATTGCATCAGTTACAGGTCTAATAGCTTCGCACACTAAAGGACCAATTGTTAAATTTGGAACATAATGATTATCCATCACATCAAAGTGAACAATATCTGCTCCAGAGGTTATAACGTCTGTAATTTCTTGTCCTAATTCTGCAAAATTAGCTGACAAAATACTAGGGGCGATTCTGAATGTTTTTTCCATATATACTAAGTTCCCAAATTAAATTGAATTGAATTATTGTAAAATACGTATTTTACCCTTTTTTTAAATGAAATAATTATAAAGCAAGCGGACTATCAAAATAATGGATTTAAATCTTGTTGGCCTAAATCATAAGACAGCGCCTATTGAAATTAGGGAAAAATTTGTCTTTTCGCACGATATGTTAAGTCATGTTCTTAAAGACTTAAGATTAAAAACAGGCGCCAAGGCTTTAATACTTTCAACCTGCAATCGAACAGAAATATATTTTCAATCCAAAGATCCAAAAGAAATTTACCAGTGGCTTTCTAGCTTTAATGACATCAAATTCTCTGAACTTAAAAAATACCTTTATACCCTCTCAAATCAAGATTGTTATGTGCATGCATGCAAAGTAGCGTCAGGCTTAGACAGTATGTTAATAGGAGAGACGCAAATCTTTGGGCAAATGAAACAGGCCTCCCAGGTTGCAAATCTTTCAGGTGTTCAAGGAAAATTTATTAATACGTTCTTTCAAGACATTTTTAAAACTGCAAAGAAAGTAAGGACAGAAACCCAAATAGGTTCAAGCCCAACAACAATTGCATCATGTGCGCTTTCAATAGCAAAAAAAATCTTTGGGGAAATCAACCAAACGCAAGTAATGTTCGTTGGGGCTGGTGAAATCAGTGAAATGTGTGCAAAGTATTTTCAAAAACATCACCCAAAAAAGATATCAATAGCCAATAGATCATTTGAAAAGGGTGAGGCTTTAGCAAAGAAAGTTAATGGAGAAGCTTGCCTAATTGGTGAAATATATGATCAACTGCATAATTACGATATTTTAATAAGCTCTACTGCAAGCCAATTACCTATAATAGGATTGGGCATGATTGAGCAAGCCTTAAGTAAAAGAAAGCATCGGCCCATAATGCTTGTTGATTTAGCAATTCCAAGAGATATTGAATCAGAAGTAAGTAAATTAGATGACGTTTTTCTTTATACACTCGATGATCTTGTTAAGATAGCCCAACAAGGAGTGATAAATAGACAAGACGCTACAAAAAAAGCAAACCAAATAATTGAATATCAGGCAAAAGATTTCTACCATAAATCTAAACAAATAAAAAATATTCCAACTATTAAGCTTTTAAGAGATCAATTCGAAAATATTGCGTTAATTGAGGCAAAAAAAGCAAGGAATAGTATAAAAATTGGCTCTCCCTCTGAGGAAGTAATTGACAAATTGATCAGCAATTTAACAAAAAAATTTCTGCATGGGCCTACAACTGCAATTCGTGATAATGGTCAAGATACCGAAATAGATTTACTTATTAAAAAAATATATAACATTAAAGAAGAGAAAAAATGAAGACATCAATGAAGGATAAACTTGAAGCCTTAGTGAAAAGAATTGATACTCTTAACACAGAATTAAGTCATGAAGATGTGACAAAGGATATGGAAAGATACAAAAAAATTTCCAAAGAGCATTCTGAAATAACTCCTATCGTTGAAATTTATAAAAAATACCAAAAAATTACTCAAGACATAGATGAAGCTAGGGAGCTTTTGAGTGATCCTGAAATGAAAGAATTTGCCCAAGAAGAAATTGATAAGGGTGACACCCATTTAGAAGAGGTTGAAATAGAACTTCTTAAATTATTAATCCCAAAAGATGATGATGATGAGAAAAATATATTCATTGAAATAAGGGCTGGTGCTGGGGGTGATGAATCAGCTTTATTTGTAGGTGATATTTATCGAATGTATACCAGATATGCCGAACGAATGGGTTGGAAAATAGAAATCATCTCAAGTAACTCATCTGAAGTCGGAGGATACAAAGAAGTCATTATGAAGGTAATGGGATCGGGCGCATATGAAAAATTAAAATTTGAATCAGGAGGGCATCGTGTCCAAAGAGTTCCTGATACGGAAACACAAGGTAGGGTTCATACGTCAGCTTGTACCGTTGCAGTTCTTCCAGAGGCTGATGAAATTAGTGAGGTTGATATAAACCCTGCTGATATTAGAATTGATACATATCGTGCATCTGGTGCTGGTGGCCAACATATTAATAAAACAGATTCAGCAGTAAGAATTACTCATTTACCAACTGGAATTGTAGTTGAGTGCCAAGATGATAGGTCTCAACATCGAAATAAAGCGCAAGCTATGAGTGTTCTTGCAGCGCGTATAAAAGATAATCAAATTAAAGAACAGCAAAATCAAATTGCATCGGAAAGAAAATCATTGATTGGCAGTGGGGATAGAAGCGAAAGAATTAGGACTTATAATTTTCCTCAAGGAAGAATTACTGATCATAGAATTAATCTAACGCTTTATAAAGTAGATTACATAATGGATGGTGATTTGACCGAATTAATTGAGGCGCTAACTGCGGAACATCAAGCAGACCTTCTCGCGCAAATAGAAAACGAATAAGCCAGTGGCTTCAGTCAGCTATCATCAAAAAAAAATTCAGGAATGTCTCAAAAAAAATATACAAATAAATGAGCGTGAGGCAAAAATTGAAGCAGAATATATTTTAAAGTTTGTCCTTAAGAAGCCTTCCTCTTTCCTATTATCCAATCAAAAAACAAATATAAAGAAAACCCAAGAGATATTTATTTCATTAATTCTAAAAAAACGTATAGAAAGGCAACCTCTTGCATATATATTTAAAGAATGGGATTTTTACGGAGAAACTTTCTATCTGAATCACGACACACTGATTCCACGACAAGACACCGAATTATTGATTGATTTGGTGTTAGACCAATTCGAAGAAAAATCTAGACTTAATATTTTAGATTTAGGGACAGGCTCTGGTGTGATTGGTATTACATTATCAAAACTCTATCCAAATTCAAAAATAACTATTACAGATATATCCTCAAAAGCCCTACATGTTGCTAACAAAAATATTGAAAAGCACAAATTAGAAAATATAAATTCTATTGAAAGCAACTGGTTTAATAACATTAATGAAAAAGAAAATTTTGATTTGATTCTCAGTAACCCACCTTATATTGCAAAAGATGATATCCACTTGTTAACCCCAGAAATAAATTATGAGCCATTTAATGCTTTATTTTCTAACGATAATGGGTATGCAGATATATTTACAATCATTAAAAACGCCCCTAAATTTTTAAAACCAAAGGGGGAATTATTTATTGAACATGGATACAATCAAGCAGCTAAAGTAAAACAATTTTTTGAAAAAAGCTCTTTTGATACCATTAGACAGTTCAAAGATATCAATCAAAAAATTAGAGTGACATCAGCATCAAAAATATAAAGTCTAATGCTTATTCAAATAGTATAATTCTAAAATGAAAGAAATTAATTCAGTTGGTATTGTAAAGCCTAAAATTTTTAAATGCTTAGACCCAATAAAATTATCTTGTGGAAAAACGCTCGATAACTATGAACTAATATATGAAACATATGGCAAATTAAATAAAAATAAAGATAATGCTGTTTTAGTATGTCATGCGTTATCAGGGAATCAGCATATTGCCGGTAGGCATAAAAAAACAGATAAACACCCCGGCTGGTGGGACAGTCTTGTTGGCCCCGGAAAACCATTAAATACCAATAAATTTTTTGTTATTGGAATAAACAATTTAGGAGGTAATGAGGGCAGTACAGGGCCTAAATCAATTAATCCAAAAACAAAAAAAATATGGGGTGCAAACTTCCCAATCATCACAGTTGAGGATTGGGTCAAATCACAAAAAACTCTAATCGATTATTTAGGTATCAAAAAATTATCTACCGTAATAGGTGGAAGCCTCGGTGGTATGCAGGCATTAGAGTGGAGCATACAATTCCCAAATGACGTTAGTAACACGATTGTTATCGCAGCAGCGCCAAATTTAACTGCTCAAAATATTGCCTTTAACGAGGTTGCAAGACAATCAATAATAACTGATCCAGATTTTAAAAAGGGTAATTTTTATGCAAACAAAAATAAACCCAAGCGTGGTTTAAGAATCGCACGTATGCTAGGTCATATTACTTATTTATCAAATGATGTGATGGGAAGTAAATTTGGAAGAAAAATAAAAAATAAGAATTATCAATATAATTTTAATACTGAATTCGAAATTGAATCTTATTTAAATTATCAGGGTGATAAATTTGCAAAAGAATTTGATGCTAATACCTATATTCGTATGACAAAGGCTTTAGACTACTATGACCCTACAAAGAATAATAAGAAAAAACTAAGCGAAGTTTTTAAAAAAGTAAAATCCAAATTTTTAGTAATTTCCTTTACGAGTGATTGGCGATTTTCTTCTAGTCGATCAAAGGAAATGGTTAAGGGCTTATTAGATAACAATGTCAACGTAAGTTATGCAGAAATTTCCGCAGCAAGTGGTCACGATGCATTTTTAATGTCTGACAATCATTATCATGAAATAATAAAATCATTTTTTAATAATGCATATAAATCCAAATGAAAAAATTTGACCAAAACTCAAGATATGATTTTTCAATTATCGAAAATTGGACACATCAAAACTCAAAAGTATTAGATCTTGGGTGTGGTGATGGAGCTTTATTAAATTACTTGAAAGAAAAAAAGAATATCAAAGGTTTTGGCATTGAAAAAAATAAAGAGAATTGGCTGTTGTCATTAAAGAACAATATTGATGTTATCCAAATGGATTTAGAGTCAGGCTTGGCTGGGTTTGAAACCAACTCATTTGATTTAGTAATTTTATCAAGAACCATTCAGTCAATGAGAAATGTTGAGGATATTATCCATGAGATGATGAGAGTGGGGAAGGAAATAATTATTACATTTCCAAATTTTGGTTATTGGAAAAACCGCTTACAAATTTTGCAAGGCTATATGCCAGTATCAGAAGAACTTCCATACACATGGTTTGACACACCAAATATACATTTATGCACAATCCAAGATTTTGATAATTTTTGTAAAAAAAATAAAATAAAAATAGATCAACGATTGATACTCACAGATAAAAAATCAGTTAATTTTTATCCTAACTTTTTTGGAGCTTTGGCGTTATATAAATTAGTTTCAAAATAGCTTGTATATGACAAAAACAAATATTCAGTGGAGAGAGCTGCTTACCAAAAAAATTATTATTTGTTTTTTTACTGGCTTTACTTCTGGGCTACCTTTATATATTTTTATAAGCCTGTTTCCTGCATGGTTTTACGACAGCGGCCTCAACTTTAAAGAAATCGGCCTTTTAAGTGCTTGTATGATTCCTTATTCTGCTAAGATTCTCTGGGCTCCTTACTTTGATTACTTTTCATTTTCGATGGGAAGAAGAAGGGGGTGGTTAATTATATTTCAAACCTTATTGCTTTTTTTAATCGCAATATGTGGATTTTTCAATCCAGCCTCTCAAATTAATACTATCGTAGTTATTTCTTTAGGTATTGCATTTTTTAGTGCCAGCCAAGATACTGTAATTGATGCCTATAGAAGGGAATTGCTTCTTGATCGAGAGCTAGGACTTGGAAATGCAGTTCATGTAAATACCTACAAATTTTCTAGCTTAGTACCAGGTGCGCTATCTTTAATTTTAGCTGACTTTTTTCCTTGGGAATTCGTATTTTCTATTACGGCTTTATTTATGCTTCCTGGAATTATTCTTACTATTCTAATTTCAGAGCCAAAGCTTAATTCACTCCCTCCAAAAACATTAAAACAAGCAATAAAAGATCCTGCTAAAGAATTTATAACGAGAAAGGGCGTAAAGGCTGCTTTACTTATTCTTCTATTTATTTTTCTTTATAAAATTGGTGACAGCATGGCAACTAAACTAGCTACTCCGTTTTATCTTGAACTCGGTTTTACAAAAACAGAAATTGCAATCATTGTTAAAAATGTAAGTTTATGGACAGGAGTTGCTGGAGGTATCCTTGGTGGAATATGGATGATTAAATTAGGTATCAATAAAGCTCTATGGATTTTCGGATTTTTACAAATGATTACCATATTAGGTTTTGCTTGGTTAGCAAATGTTGGGTATGACATAACTGTCTTAGCAATTGTGGTCGCACTAGAATATTTTGCGGCCGGCTTAGGAACTATTGCATTTGTTTCATTTATTGCTAAAACTACGAACCCTAAATATACTGCAACGCAATTTGCACTATTCACCAGCATTGGTGTCGGTTTAGTTCAACTAGTTTCCTCAGTCGCTGGATATTTAATCGTTTTTTTTGGCTGGTATTATTTCTTTATCTTTTGTTTTTTATTGGCAATTCCAGGCATGTCTTTATTGTCAAAAGTTGCTCCTTGGAATAAGTAACTATTTATATTCTATAATTAATGGTGCGTGATCACTAAACCGCTCACCCTTATAAACACTGGCTTTTTTTGCCTTAATTGCGTATTCATAATTTGATATTTGGTAATCTATTCGCCAACCAACATTTTTTAACCAAGCCTGCCCTCTATTACTCCACCATGTATATGAGTTTTCTCCCTCATCTGGATATAAGTGACGATAAACATCTGCCCACTTGCCCTTTGTAAATAATTTGGATAACCATTCTCTCTCATCAGGTAAAAAGCCAGAATTTTTCTTATTGCCTTTGTAATTTTTTAAATCAATTTCATGATGTGCAATATTAAAATCACCACAAACAACAACATTCTTTTTAAGATTTAATTTTTCTTCAAAAACCTTATAAATTTTATCAAGCACTTTATATTTAAAAGTTTGCCGCTCTTCGCCTGATGAGCCCGAAGGCAAATAGACCGAGATGATAATGAAATCTTCAAATTCAAGCTCAACATATCTTCCTTCATCATCCATTTCAGGAATACCCAGATACTTGGTAACCTTTAGGGGTTTATTTTTTGTATAAATACCAACTCCACTATAGCCCTTCTTTATCGCATAGCTAAAATACCCCTCATAAGAATATGGAGATACCATCAGTGACGATAAATCAGCTTCTTGTGCTTTAAGTTCTTGCAAACAAATATAATCTGCATTTTGTTTTTGAAGCCAAGGGAAAAAATCTTTTCGTTCGGCAGCCCTTATACCATTTAAATTTAAGGTTATAATCTTCATAAGTTAATTAAAAAAAAATTCATGCGACAATCTTTTATAAAATTTGCACTTGAAAAAAAAGTACTTCGATTCGGAGATTTTACTACTAAAGCAGGTAGAAAGAGTCCTTATTTTTTTAATCTTGCTTCTTTTAATGATGGAGATAGCCTTAAAAGATTAGGGGATTATTATGCCGAAAAAATTATAGAAGAAAATATTGAGTTTGATATATTGTTTGGGCCCGCTTACAAAGGAATTTCTCTTGTAGGGGCTATTGCAATTTCACTTTCAAATAAAGGTATTAATAAAAAATTTTCATCTAATAGAAAAGAAGTTAAAGATCATGGAGAAGGAGGCTTAATCATTGGAGCCCCCATTTCAGGAAAAATTCTTATTATTGATGATGTGATTTCAGCAGGAACTTCCATCAAAGAAAGTTTTAGCCTAATCAACTCATTTAATGCAGAGGTGGTTGGAATCCTTGTCTCAATTGATCGAAAAGAAAAAGGTAGCAACAAACTATCTGCCATTGAGGAAATTTATGAGAAATATCAAGTTCCTGTAAGCTCAATAATAGACCTAGATAACATTATTGATTTTTTAAAAAAGGATGCTGTTAATAAAAAAATCTTAGATGAAATGCTTGGATACAGAGAAAAGTATGGCGTTTAATTTGATAATTTTTCTTTAAGCAATTGGCTGACTTGGCCAGGATTGGCTTTACCTTTTGAGGCTTTCATTACCTGTCCAATTAATGCATTGAATGCTTTATCTTTTCCAGACTTATATTCTTCAACCATTGCTCCATTCTCTTTTAACACTTGATTTAGGATATCCTCAATCTCACTCACATTAGAAATTTGTTTCAACCCTAGTTTCTCTATGACATCATCAACACTTTTATCCTGATCCCAAATTTCATCAAATACTTTTTTTGCAGCATTATTCGAAATAGTCTTATCCTCAATTCTTAAAATTAATTTTGCGAGCTTACTGGCCTTCAATGGACAGTTTTCAATATCTAAATTAGATTCATTTAATCTTGAAAAGAGATTAGTTAAGATCCAATTAGATGCTAGTTTTGCGCTGACTTTATAGGTGAGCAACTCAGTAAAATAGTTAGCAACAGCAATATTTGATGTAATCCCATCTGCGTCATAACCTGAAAGACTGAACTCTTTAACTAATCGTGATTTCATCTGGCTAGGCAATTCGTACATCTTAGATTTGATGGTATTTATTTTCTCTTGGCTTATAACAAGAGGTAACAAATCTGGATCTGGGAAATATCGGTAATCATTTGCTTCCTCTTTTGATCTCATTTCTCTTGTCTCACCAGAATCTGGATCAAAAAGAATTGTTGATTGATTTATTTTACCGCCATCCTCTAGTCTTTCAATTTGCCAATTCACTTCATAATCTACTGCCTGCTTGATAAATTTAAAAGAATTTAAGTTTTTAATTTCTCGTCTTGTGCCGAGTTTTTTATCCCCTTTTTTCTTAACGGAAACATTCACATCACAGCGAAAATTACCCTCTTGCATATTTCCATCACAAATTCCTATCCACTGAACTAATTCATGAAGTTTTTTAGCATAAGCTACCGCCTCTTCTGCCGAGCTCATATCTGGTTCAGTTACAATTTCTAATAAAGGCGTACCTGCTCTATTGAGGTCGATACCTGATTTACCTTCTTCAATCCCATGAACAGATTTACCAGCATCTTCCTCTAAATGTGCTCGTAAAATTCTTATACTTTTATCTTCATCGCCCACTGGAATTGTTAGGCTTCCTTCTCCCACAACAGGCAACTCAAATTGACTGATTTGATAGCCTTTAGGCAGATCTGGATAAAAATAATTCTTTCTAGCAAAAATAGATTGTTCTGCAATTTTTGCATCAACCGCTAAACCAAAACGTATTGCACAGTTGACTGCTTCTTCATTTAGAACAGGCAGAACTCCTGGGTATGCAAGGCTGACTAGACATGCCTGTGCATTTGGCTCACCCCCATAGTTTGTCGATGCGCCAGAAAATATTTTTGACTCCGTTTTTAACTGGGCATGAGTTTCAATTCCAATAACAATTTCCCATTCCATTACTCAAACCCCTTAGGAGATAAATTGTGCCAATCTGTATTTGTCTGAAAAATATTAGCAATATTCAATAACTTTGCTTCACTAAAATAATTACCTATAAGTTGCATGCCAACGGGAAGATTATTCATTAGCCCAGCTGGCATTGATAGGCCTGGTAAGCCTGCCAGATTTGTTGAAATTGTATAAACATCTTGCATATACATTTTAAGTGGGTCTTCTTTTTTATCCCCAATTGGAAAAGCTACTGAAGGAGCTGAAGGGCCTAAAATTACATCACATTTTTCAAACGCTTTTTTAAAATCCTCAGAAATTAATCTTCTAATTTTTTGAGCTTTTAGATAATATGCGTCGTAGTAACCCGCACTTAGGACGTAAGTGCCTATCATTATTCTTCTTTTAACTTCATTTCCAAACCCTTCCTCTCTTGTCTTACAGTACATATCCATCAAATCATCATATTCTTTTGTGCGATAACCATATCGAACACCGTCATATCTAGATAAATTACTGGATGCCTCAGCAGGTGCAATTACATAATAGACCGGTATTGATAAATGATTATTTGGTAAAGATATCTCTACAATCTCAGCTCCCAATTTTTTATATTCATCGATACCCTGTTCTATAATTTTCTCAATTTCAGGTTCCAACCCCTCACTAAAAAATTCTTTTGGAATGCCAATTTTTAAGCCTTTTATAGGATCATGAATCCCTTTTAAGTAATTTTCTTTCTCTCTTTGAACGCTTGTCGAATCTTTTGGGTCATGACCAGTCATCACATTTAGCATTGCCGCACAATCTTCTGCCGTATGACACATGGGCCCTGCCTGATCAAGGCTTGATGCAAATGCAATCATTCCATACCGAGAAACTAAACCATAAGTTGGCTTTAATCCAGTTAAACCACATAAAGAAGCAGGCTGTCTTATAGAGCCGCCTGTATCTGTTGCCGTTGCAGCCGGGGCTAACATTCCAGCAACTGCAGCCGCACTCCCGCCCGAGCTTCCTCCCGGGACAGCTTTTATATCCCATGGATTTTTTACATTGCCATAAAAAGAAGTTTCATTAGATGAGCCCATAGCAAATTCGTCCATATTGGTTTTACCTAGGTTCACAGCACCTACTTCATTAAATTTACTTATAACAGTGGCGTCATATGGTGCAATAAAATTGTCTAACATTCTTGAGCCACAACTTGTTTTCCACCCTTCTGCACAAAAAATATCTTTTTGAGCAATTGGAATGCCCGTTAAATAATTCTGCCTTCCCTCCTGAATCATTGCATCAGCGTTTCTGGCCATAGCTAAACTTTTATCTTTATCAAAACTAATAAAAGCATTTATAGATGAATTATAAAGATCTAATCGATCTAAAAAGAACTGGGTAAGCTCCACACTTGAAAATTTTTTTTCTTTTAAACTGTCTGAAAGCTCTTTGAGAGATAAATTTATCATTTTATTCAATCACTCTCGGTACAATAAATAAGGATTGATTAGTTTCTTTAGATAATTCTAAGGATTTTTCTCTAATATCCCCCTCGGTCACTTTATCCTCCCTTAAAGGCTGGGTGATATCAAGTGCATGTGCCATAGGTTCAATATTATCGGTATTTACCTTTGTCATTTGATCGATTAACCCCAAAATGCCTTCTAGTTTTTCACTGACTTGGCCAATCTCAAGTTCATTTATGTTTATTCTTGCTAAATGCGCAATTTTTTTTATCTCATCATTATTGAATTTCATTTTTAATAAAACACCATTTTTTGTTTAATTTATGTTGATTAATCAGTTATTATACAAGGATACGAAGACACTTTAAAATTCATCTCACAAACTATGATTAAAAATATGTTTAAAAATTTTGTTGATAACAAATTGGCTATTGATCTGGGAACAGCAAATACTCTGATTTATACTAATAAAAGAGGGATTGTTCTTGATGAGCCATCGGTAGTAGCAATACAACATGTTCAGGGGCCTAGTGGTCCTCAATCCAGGAAAGCGGTTCTAGCTGTTGGAGCTGAAGCAAAGGCAATGCTTGGTAGATCCCCTAAAAACATCGAAGCTATTCGTCCCATGAGGGATGGTGTCATTGCTGATTTCAATGTCACAGAAGAAATGATAAAGCATTTTATTAAAAAAACTGTGTCTACAAATTTGTTTTCCCCAAGCCCAAGGATAGTTATTTGTGTTCCATTTGGAGCAACACAAGTTGAAAAAAGGGCTATTCGTGAATCTGCAGAAAGAGCCGGAGCAAAACAAGTATTTTTAATAGAAGAACCCATGGCAGCCGCTATTGGTGCTGAGCTACCTATTCAGGATGCAACAGGCTCAATGGTGATTGATGTAGGCGGAGGCACCACTGAAGTAGGCGTTATTTCTTTAGGTGGAATCGTTTATGCAAGCTCTGCTCGAGTAGGGGGAGATAAAATTGATCAAGCTATTGTTGATTATATGAGAAGAAACTATGGGACATTGATTTCAGAACCGACTGCAGAAAAAATAAAGCATCAAATTGGAAGTGCATTTCCAATAGATGAAGTCCTTTCAATGGATGTCACAGGAAGAAATTTATCAGAAGGCTTACCAAGAAAGTTAAGTCTTTCTAGTAACGAAATATTAGAAGCTATTTCAGATCCACTTCATACAATTGTTGGTGCTGTAAAAACTGCACTTGAACAAACCCCGCCCGAACTTGGGGCTGATATTGCCGATAACGGAATGGTGCTTACAGGCGGCGGCGCACTTTTAAAAAATCTTGATCGACTCCTACAAGAAGAAACAGGCATCCCAGTCATTGTTGCTGAAGAGCCTCTTACGTGTGTTGTCAGAGGTTGCGGCAAAACACTAGATCAATTAGATTATTTTAAAAATACATTTGTTTATGAATAAACATAATGGCACTCAAGGCTTCTAAAAAAAGATTAAATTTATTTACATCTAACTTTTCTTTAACTTATTTTATTTCTTTTATGTTGTTAACTATCCTAATCATGTTTATGGATAGTCGTTATGATTACCTGAAACAAATTAGAAAAGATTTCTCAGTAATTACTTCCCCCATTATTATTTTTACTAATGACACGATTAATTTTTTTGAAAACTTTCAAAGCTTATCGAAATCAAAGATCTCATTAGAAGAAGAAATAGATCAGCTTAATATTAAAATTAATCATCTAGCTATTGAAAACCAAATTAGAAATTTCCTTGTAGTTGAAAATAAAAATTTGAGAGAAGCAAATCTTTTCTCAAAAAATCAAGAACTAAAAAAAATATTCCCAGCTGAAATTATTAAACCAATGATAAGAGGTAAAAACAAAATAATTACAATCAACAAAGGTAGTAAGGATGGGATTCGACAAGGTATGCCCGCGCTTAATAGGGAAGGCTTAGTTGGTCAAATATATTCAGTTCACAATCTAACAAGCGAGATTATTCCCTTGCTATCAAAAAAATTCGCTGTAAATGCACTTCAAGATAAAGGCGAAAATCATGTCATCATTTATGGGGATAATAATTCTTTGGTCATCCCCTATTTTCCAGCTTCCATTAATATTTCTCACGGCGATAAATTTGTTACCTCGGGGCTCGACCGTGTATACCCCAGCGGAATAAAGATAGGAGAAGTCGTTGATATATTGGTAGTAGATAAGCAATTTAATAAAATTATTTTAAAGCCTGCAACTCATTCAAATCAATTTTCTTTAATTACCATAATTGATTATTAACTATGGTAAATAAATCTTATAATGTGATGGCAAGACAAGGGAAGTTATTTGTTGGATTATTTTTATTTTCTACTCTTTTTAGTTTTATTGATTTATCAAACCTAATAGGAATTTACTTTAATCCAGATTACTTTTTAGCGTTAATGATTTTAACTATTTCATCAAATTTGATCCCCCTTAATATCCCTAAAATCTTTTTGATTGGTATCTTGGTAGATATTTTAATTGGATCAATTTTAGGACAATATACTTTGACATTCTTAACGTTATTCGGCTTACAGGCTTTTTTAAAAAACTACTTTTCAATACCATCACAAATACAAGCTATTTTTTTTAAATTTATACTTATTAGTTTGGGCGTAATAATTTTGTCCATACTATCTCAAAAATTTAATTCTTATTCTTACCTTTTTGATATAGGGATAACTTTTTTCGTATTCATTATCTTTCAGTTACTTTATGAAAAAACTTACGGTCAGTAATTTAAATTTTGGATAATTATCGCTTTAAATATATTTTTAAAAAAAGACTTCTGATACTTTTTGGATTATTAACATTTCTGTTGTTTATTCTTTTATCAAAAATATTTTATTTACAGATTATTCAATACGATAGATTTAACGCACTAAGTAAGAGCAACAGTATTAAGGTTATTCCAATTCCTCCCAAACGTGGTCTAATTCTTGATAGAAATAATGTAATTTTAGCTGATAACAAGCTGGTTCATTCGCTAGAAATAGACCGCGCTTCTTTTTCTGGCCTTGCTGAGATAAAAGATCGCTTAAAAAATAAATTAAATATCGAGATTGATACCTTTGATATTACAAATAAAAGAATTAGTTACTTATATGAAAATACAGTTCCCATCGCCTTTTCTCTTACAAATAAACAAATTGCTAGTTTTGTAGCGCACCAATATCTATTTCCAGAACTCACCCTAAAAGAAAGATTTATCAGAGACTACCCCAACGGAAAATCTTCAGCACATATTATTGGATACATAAATAGAATTAATGAAAAAGATATGGATTTTATAAAAAAACAAAATTTAACCGGTCAGTATTTAGGAAGCTCTCATATAGGCAAATCAGGCACCGAAAAATTCTATGAAAATTTAATACAAGGCACTCCTGGCTTTAAAGAGATTGAAGTCGATGCTAGACAAAATGTTATAAGGACTTTAGGAGAGAGAAAACCTGTTCCTGGAAAGGATATAAATTTAACAATTGATTACAGATTGCAAAAAATTGCTGAAAATGCATTTGGAGAAAAAAAGGGGGCGCTAATTGCCATCGACCCAGAAAATGCCGAAGTACTTGCTTATGTGAGCCAGCCGACATTTAATCCATCTTTATTCACAAATGGAATTAGTCATGAAGCTTGGGCTGATCTAAATGAAAAGAGCTCCAAAGCTATGCTTGATAGAGTCACTGCTGGGCTTTATCCTCCGGGCTCAACACTAAAACCATTTGTTGCGCTTGCTGCACTTAATAACAATATTAGAAAACCGCCCTTTTCTATTTTTGATAGCGGTCGATTTAAGATGCCAAATTCTTCCAAAGTCTTTAGAGATTGGAAAAGAGGGGGGCATGGAACTGTAGATATCATTAAAGCCATTACCGTCTCATGCGATACTTTTTTTTATGGATTAGGTCTCGAGTTAGGAATTCCTAAATTAAATAAAGTGCTTAATGATTTTGGCTTTGGAAGAAAAACAATGATTGATATTAATGGTGAAAAAAGTGGTTTAATTGCTAGTAAAGAATGGAAAAAAAAGAGGTTTAATCAGCGCTGGTACGCGGGAGAAACAGCTATTACTGCAATTGGACAAGGGTTCACACTTGTCACCCCCCTTCAGCTTGCAAATGCAACTGCAAAACTTGCAAACCCAACTTTATCAATCAAGCCTCACCTGATTCTCAATATTGATGGAATCAAACAAGACCAAGAAAAAGATGAATGGGGAAAACAAAGCTATAAAGATGAAGATCTGAAATGGGTCAAAGAAGGCATGGTCAATGTAACAAAAAAAGGCGGGACTGCTGCTTTTTTAGGCAAAAAATCTAATTACCAAATGGCATCAAAAACTGGAACAGCACAATTATTTGGTTTAAAAAAAGATGAAGAATATAATGAAGATATACTCCCGGATAGTCTTAAAGACCATGCGCTCTTTATTACCTACGCCCCTGCTATTAACCCTAAAATCGTCATCGCTGTTATCGTTGAAAATGGAGGTCATGGAGGATCAGTGGCTGGACCTATCGCAAAAGAAATTTTAGATGCCTACTTAGAAAAATAAAAATTTATGTTAAAAATCTTACAGCAATATAAGAAAAGAATTGATGTGCCACTTTTAGCTGTCATATTTTTTATTCTTAGTTTTGGTCTGATCACGCTATCAGGGAGTAATTTAGATTCACCAAATATTATAATTAATCAAATTACAAATATTTTTGTCGGGCTATTAATTTTTTCGATATTAATTTTTACTAACCCTAGAATTTTATTTGTATATGCTCCCATTTTGTTTTTGTTATGCTTATTGCTATTAGTTTTAGTTCATTTTTTTGGTGTAGAAAGCAATGGGGCAAAAAGGTGGTTAGCATTTGGGGCGATCAATCTCCAACCCTCTGAACTACTAAAGGTTACCTTGCCACTAATGATTGCTTGGCTTTACCAAAACAATCAAAATAATATTTCACTAGGAATCCACTTTTTGGCAGTTTTTATTATTTTTATTCCGGTATATCTTGTTTTCCTTCAACCTGACTTAGGAACATCTATCATGATTGCCTTATCGGGTTTGCTTATAATTTTTTTAGCAGGTATACCTTGGCGCCTCATACTTACCTCCACGGTCATAACAATAATTAGCTCTCCTATCATATGGATGAACCTTCATGCTTATCAAAAAAATAGAGTTTTAAATATGCTTGATCCTTTTACTGATCCTTTAGGCACTGGCTACCATACAATTCAATCAATGATTGCAATAGGCTCAGGGGGTGGATTCGGGAAAGGTTGGGCTGAGGGCTCTCAAACAAATTTACAATTTTTACCTGAGGCCAATACGGATTTCATTTTTGCTGTCTATTCTGAAGAATTTGGTTTTTTTGGTATAGCTATCATCTTTATCTTATATCTTCTTTTCATCTATAGAATATTTATCTTAGCTAATCATATGCAAGATACGTTTTCAAAACTTTTAACAGCTTCCTTAGGTGTTTCAATTTTTAGTGCTATTTTTGTCAACATTGCTATGATTAGTGGGTTAGTTCCTATTGTCGGCTTACCTCTCCCTTTTATGAGCTATGGAGGGACATCTATGGTAGTTTCATTAGCTAGTATTGGTATAATAATGAGCTTAAACAATCATAAAACGCTCATAGCAAACTAAATATCGATATGCATCAATTTATTTTAAATGTAATTTTTTTATTCCTTCTTACTGGCTGTGCGTCAAAAGGATATTCCATTGATGAAATTTTTGAAGATGGCGCTGAGATAGATTCAACACCAGAAGATTCTATAAAATATACATGCAATCAAAATAAATATTTTTATATCCAATATATTGGTGATGAGAAGAAAAGCCTTTGGATAATCTTTCCAAAAAATGAGATTAAACTTTATCAAACAGAAATTTCTAATGTATTTTCAAATGGCATTACTAAATTAATTTTTAATGAACAAACAACGACCGTTAAAAAGGATGGTTCTATTTTTTATAGTGAATGTTCAAAACAAACATAATTTAGGGTTGCTCAACATAAAAAGTAAGAGTAAATTAATCATATAGGTTGCCAAAATCTGCGAGGTAGGTAATGGATAACAAATATGGGTTAGGAAGCTCGAAAGTTGCAAATGAGCTTCATAAAGACAAGCGGCATTTGAAGTGTGAAGTATGTAAAAGCGAAAATTTACATTTTTGCCCCACCATGCAAGATCATCAATGTGAAGATTGTGGTGAATGGCAGAATGATATCCCTATGAATTACTCAACAGGACGAAGCGCAGATTATTAATTAGTTACACTTCTATTTAATATTTCTATTCTTTTTAAAGTAAAATAAACTTTTTTTATAACAAAGGTAATCATGAGAATACAATCTGAATTTGTAGATTTAAAGACACCAACAGGAACAATGAGAACTTATGTTCACAGACCAAAATCAGAGTCTAAGTTTCCTGCTATTTTATTTTACTCAGAAATTTTTCAACAAACAGGCCCTATTGAAAGAGCTGCAAAAATTATGGCGAGCCATGGCTTTGTAGTTTTGGTACCTGAAGTCTTTCATGAGCTGAATGAAATTGGTACCGTGCTTAATTATGATGATGCAGGCAGAGACAAAGGCAATGCTGATAAATCTGAAAAGGACGTTCAAGCATATGACACTGATAATCAAGCTATGGTCGATTGGGTAAAGACCCAAAAGTGGTCAAATGGAAATATCGGAGCAATGGGTTTTTGCATAGGTGGACATCTTGCGTTTAGAGCCGCTCTTAATCCAAGTGTCAAAGCAACAGCTTGTTTTTATGCGACAGATCTTCATACAAATACTATTCCGAATAAACCTGGCCAACATAGTATGGAGCGTCTAGAGGATATTAAAGGTGAATTATTAATGATTTGGGGGAAACAAGATAATCATGTGCCTACTGAGGATAGAAAAAAAATACATAATCAACTATTAGATACTTCAATCAAGTTTAGTTGGCATGAATTTAATGCTCAACATGCATTCATGCGTGATGGGGAAGACAGGTATGATGCAGAAATAGCATCGCTCTGTTACCAACTTAGCTTTAGTTTGTTTAATAGAACAATAAGAGGTTAAACGCAATCAGAAAATGCTTCTAACGCTCTATAAAAATTATTATGGCTTGTTTTCTTTTTTTCTTTTACTTCAGGATTAACTTGATTTTTTAATTTTGGTCCAGAAGCTTTATTGAAAGATTGGCTTACTTTAGAAATTGTTTTTTTATTTTTCACTTAATTTTTCCTTTTGGGAATTTAAATTTAATTAGGATTTTGTCCTAATTACTGTTATATGATAAAGGTTATTAAAATGAAATTCAATTTTTTTAAATATTTTAAATAAAAATTAATCTGATGAAAATTCATGTAAATGGGCTACAAAAATATTTTGAGGTTGAACAAATATCTCTATCTAAATTAATCGAAGAATTGGCATTAACTGAAAAAAAATTTGCCATAGAATATAATGGAGAAATAATTTCAAAAGGAAATTTCACGCAAACACTTATAAAGGATGGCGACAAACTAGAGATTGTTGTGGCTGTGGGTGGTGGTTAAAAAAATGGAATCAAATAAATTATTAATTGCAGGAAAACATTATGTATCGAGGCTTCTAGTCGGTACAGGTAAGTATAAAGATTTTGAAGAAACTCAAAAGGCCATTGGGGAAAGTGGGGCTGAAATTGTAACTGTTGCTATTAGAAGAACAAATATCGGCCAAGATGCAAAACAAAAGTCTTTATTAGATTTTATACCTAAAGAAAAATATACATATTTACCAAATACAGCAGGATGCTACTCAAAAGATGAGGCCGTAAGAACATTACGTCTCGCGAGAGAATTGTTAGATGGGCATAACCTTGTCAAGTTAGAAGTATTGGGTGACCCCAATACACTGTACCCTAATGTAGTTGAGACTATAGAAGCCGCTAAAACTTTAATCAAAGAAGGCTTCGATGTTATGGTTTATACCTCTGATGACCCCATCATTGCGAAACAACTTGAAGATATAGGTTGTTGTGCAATCATGCCTCTGGCATCACTAATAGGTTCAGGAATGGGAATCTTAAATCCTCATAATTTAGAAATTATTATTGATAATGCAAAAGTTCCTATAATTGTAGATGCTGGGGTTGGAACTGCTTCAGATGCCGTTATTGCTATGGAGCTGGGCTGCGATGGGGTTTTAATGAATACCGCAATTGCAGCTGCAAATGACCCTGTTTTGATGGCCCAGGCTATGAAAAAGGCAATTGAATCTGGAAGGGATGCATTTCTAGCAGGGAGAATGGAAAAAAAGTTTTATCAAGCGACACCAAGCTCACCAACTTCGGGGTTAATTAAGTGAAAGAAAGCACTAATCCTCAGGTCTTAGTTAAAGTCACCCCACATTTCATAGAAAAAAATTCAATGATTGAATTTAACAAGTATGTTTTTTCTTATGAGGTTGAAATAAGAAATGATAGCTTACAAACTGTCCAACTAGTCAGTAGGCACTGGATTATTGAGAATTCAAAATCTGAAATATTTGAAGTAAAAGGCGAAGGTGTGATTGGCGAACAACCGACAATCCCTCCTGGTGAAGTTTATATTTATTCTAGTTTTACAGAAATTAGTACGCCATCAGGGTTTATGTGGGGATCATACACCATGCTAACTGATGCTGAAGCAAGCTTTGATGTCGATATCCCTAAATTTAAATTAAATATGCCGAGAACACTACATTGAAGAATAAGTATAAGTTACTTATTATTTTCTTTTTAATCATCACAGGCTGTAAAGACGCTCACCCCCCCGTGGACTGTAATTGCCCTGAAGTAAAAACCCCGATTATCGAAGAAGAAGAGGTCAAATTTAAACCCTATAGCTTTTTAAATAAAGCGTACTGGAGTGATATTGAACATGCGCTCTCCGAAGACTACCTTATCCTCGCTTGGCCTGCTTGGATTAGAAGCTGTTCAACACTTATTAATAAAAAGGCTTGGCGTAAAGTTTGTGAGCAAGCTTATTCAATGGGTTCATCGCCTAGCAACAATGAAATAATAAATTATTACAAAAATTATTTTAATTTATATCAGGCAACAAATAATGATGGAACTAAAGAAGGTTTAATTACAGGATACTACCAACCGGTTCTTAAAGGCAATTGGAAGAAAACAAAAAAATATAATATCCCGCTTTACTCTATTCCAGAAGATTTGATTACGGTCAATTTAAGTGAAATTTATCCTGACCTTAAATACAAAAGACTCAAAGGAAGAGTCGAGGGAAATAAATTAGTTCCTTATTTTACTAGAGATGAAATTACAACAAAAACAGCGCCTCTACAAGGCAATGAATTGGTCTGGGTCAACAATGCCGTTGATGCTTTTTTTCTTGAGATCCAAGGCTCGGGTGTAATTGAATTTGAAAACGGAAGAAGAATTCAAATTGGCTATGCAGATCAGAATGGGCACCCTTACCGCTCGATGGGTCGCGCGCTTATTCATGCAGGAGAATTACAAAGAGGGAAAGTCTCCATGCAAAGCATTAAAAAATGGGCAAAAAGAAATAAAAAGAAGTTAAGAAAATTTCTAAGTGCTAACCCAAGTTATGTTTTCTTTCGAATTCTTCCTGAAGGGTTGCCCGGGCCAATTGGTGCACTGGGAATCCCTATTACCTCAGAAAGGTCGGTTGCAATAGACCGTAAGTATATTCCACTTGGAGCACCCATTTTCTTAAAAACAACTAAGCCAAACTCCGATACACCAATAAAACAACTAATGATTGCCCAAGATACTGGTGGTGCAATTGGTGGTGGCGTCAGGGCAGATTTTTATTGGGGTCAAGGAAATGTCGCCGGAAAAATGGCTGGGAAAATGAAACAGGATGGCAGGATATGGGTTCTGCTTCCGAAAAACTTTAAACTACCATAAAAAAAAGGAACTACAAGAGTTCCTTTTTTTTAAGTAAGAATAAACAATTACTTGTTCATTACGTACATTGTTACTTCAAAACCGAAACGCATTTCAGTTGCAACTGGTGTTGTCCACATAATATGATCTCCTTTCTTATTTATAAATTCTACTAACAAATAGTAGTTTTAATAATATACCTACAATGCTTCAAATTAAGGTATGAAAATACCCTAAGTAAAATCATGAATGTGAAATTATATTTATTTAAAAAAAGGCCCACATATGCGGGCCTTTAGTCACTCTAAATTACAGGAGGGTAATTAAGAGTTGTACGCAGTCTCTCCGTGAGAAGTCGTATCAAGTCCAGTTCTTTCACTTTCAACTGAAACCCTCATACCAACAACGGAATTAACAATTTTATATAAAACAAAGGTTGCGATAGCGCACCAAACTATAGTTATGCCCACACTCTTCGCTTGTATGATAAATTGTGATGCCACTGACATTCCTTCGTCAAAACCAACTCCACCAAACGTTGGTGACATTAGTATAGCTAATCCCAGTGCACCAACTATTCCTGCCACACCATGAATGCCAAACACATCCAATGAGTCATCGTAACCAATTACTTTTTTAAGGCTTGTACACGCCCAGTATGCAAAAAGTGAGGCTACAAAACCGAGGATAATTGCTCCCATCGGCCCAACTACTGCACAGGCGGGGGTAATCGCAACTAAACCTGCAATTGCACCTGACGCGCCACCTAACATAGATGCTTTTCCCTTTTGTAATGATTCAATTAGTAACCAACCTAATACTGCTGCTGCTGTTGCAACTTGCGTATTAATCATTACTGCACCTGCTGTTCCATCTGCAGCTAACTCACTTCCAACATTGAACCCGAACCAGCCTGCCCAAAGTAAAGAAGCCCCAATCATAGTCATAGGCATATTATGTGGCGGCATGGCCTCTTTACCAAAGCCAATTCTTGGCCCTATTAAAAGCGCTAAAACTAATGCTGCTATACCTGCATTAATATGAACAACTGTTCCACCAGCAAAATCAATTGCACCCATTTCAGCAATTAATCCTCCACCCCAAACCATGTGACATATAGGTAGATATACAATAGTGAACCAACCAGCCATAAATAAAAGCATGCCAGAAAATTTAATCCTTTCAGCAAATCCACCTACAATAAGCGCAGGGGTTAGGGCTGCAAAAGTTAATTGGAAGGTTACAAATACATATTCAGGGATAGTTCCTGATACTGAATCCGGCGTAATGCCATTTAAGAATGCCGCGCCAAAACCACCCGCGATCATTTGTCCCCATGGCGTTCCCGATCCGTCTGAAAATGCGACGCTGTAACCATAGATAACCCATAAAACTGACATTAATGAAAAAGTTACAAAAACCTGCATCAGGACCGATAACATATTTTTAGATCTGACTAATCCCCCATAAAACAATGCCAAACCAGGGATTGCCATTACAATCACTAAAATTGTAGCCACGATCATCCAGGCAGTGTCACCTGAATTTAATGTAGGAGCCTCTTCCACAGCTTCCTCCAAAACCAAAACATCTTGCTCTGCTACCAGTACAGTTTCTTTAGTTATATCAAACACTTCATTTGCTATGCCCGTTTGTGTAAAGCTTAAAAGTAAAAAGCTTAATAAGCCAATTACTCCTAGTTTTGAAAATAATTTTTTCATGACTGTCTCCTTAAAGTGCATCCTCACCAGTTTCACCGGTGCGGATTCGTTGAACTTGATCAAGTGGCATCACAAAGATCTTGCCGTCACCAATTTTTCCAGTGAGTGCAGATTTTGAAATGGCCTCAATTACTTTTTTCGTGAGTTTGTCGGAGACTGCAATTTCTATTTTTACCTTCGGTAAGAAATCGATAACGTACTCAGCTCCTCGGTAAAGTTCCGTATGGCCTTTTTGACGACCAAACCCTTTAACTTCTGTGACAGTAATTCCCTGCACACCTATCTCAGAAAGGGCCTCCCTAACCTCATCAAGCTTAAATGGCTTGATAATTGCACTAATTAATTTCATATTTATTCCCCTTAAATATTAAAAAATGAGGCAGAATTAACTCTGCCTCTCATAGTTAATGAATTTTAGAATCCTGCACTTAGATACCCACCAAAAACATCTTCACCAAGGAATTCACCATTCACAGTCCAAGTTGATTTATCCATATCGGTGTCAGTGTAGAAAGCCCCTATGCTATAACCTTCAGCAAATGGAAGGGCATAATCTAGATTCGCTTTCCAATCGGTATAATCAGATGCAGAGTTTCCTGCGCCATCAAATTGCTGATCACCCACATGGCCTGAAAGTGTTAAACCTGTCTCGCCAATAGGAACATCAACATCCAATGACCAATATTCACTGCCCTTTGCATCAGAAAATCCCCATGCATCTGTTGAAACAACGTGGTAGTAGTAAACACTTGCACTTGCAAAATCAAAATCATGTGAGATACCTGCATAAAGCTCAGTTGCATCTGCTTCAGCAGCACCTAATGTATTTTCACCAGGATATAAGAACTGAAGCACCCCAACATCTAAATCAACAGGACCCGCAGAGAATGCAAATCCACCATAGACATCAATTTCTAAATCATTGTCGTCCATGTAGCCTCCTTCAGTTGTCCACTTCACATTAGAAGCCCATGTCCCCATGTAGAGACCGCTTGAATGCTCAACATCGAAACCACCCTGAATCGCAGGTTCATGTTTAGTTTGAGTGTATCCACGAAATATATAATCTGAATACAAGCCTACGTTTGCGCTAAAGCTTAATTCATCAAGTATTGAAGTAGGCGCTTTAATATCCTCTACCTCATCCGCCGCAAAACTAATTGGTGCAACTGAAACTAATGCACCAACTATCGCGGCTTTAATTAATTTTTTGTTCATACTGCTTTCTCCTTTTTTAAAAACAATGCTGACACTTATGCCTGCGTACACTTATATGTAAAGCAAAAACCGTGCCAACTTTCTTTTTTTTAAATTTTTTTTTGTTTATTTAATCTAATTTGGGGAATAAACTAAATTAATTTATTGACAGTAAAAATAAAAAAAGCTGTTAAAATCAATGTTTTACGGAATAAATATATGGTAAACCAAAAGACAATACAAGAAATTTCACAAAAAATTAAACATTTAGTTTCTGATTCCCCAATAAGTGACATAGACGAGAACATTAATGCACTATTAAAGGGCATGTTCACCAAAATGGACCTTATTACTAGGGAAGAATTCGATGTGCAAACGGGTGTTCTTAAGAAAACACGGGAGAAACTAGAAAACATCGAAAAAAAATTATCTAAAATTGAAAAAGGTATTAAATAAAGTGTCCTTAAGCCTCCCCTCAGAAACAGAAGCTAAGCTAATTAAAATTCTCAGTAATCGAATTATGATAATGGACGGTGCTACAGGGACAATGATCCAAAAGCACAAGCTAACAGAAGAAGATTACCGTGGCGGCAAAGCCGGAAAATATATTAGTTTTTCTGCGCCAAAAGGAGAGCGAGAGCTTTTCTTAAAAGGCAATAATGAACTTCTTAGTCTGACTCAACCCAAAATAATTAAAAAAATCCATGAAGATTATCTAATGGCTGGTGCAGATATTATAGAAACCAATACATTTGGGGCCAACAGTATTGCCCAAGACGATTACTATATGCCCCAACTAGTTCATGAGATGAACTTCGAGTCAGCTAGGCTTGCGAAAGAAGCCGCTAAAAAATTTAGCAGCCCTGAAAAGCCTCGGTTTGTTGCGGGAGCAATTGGACCCACACCAAAAACTGCATCTATTTCACCTGACGTTAATGACCCCGGAGCAAGAAATGTCAATTTTGATCAGCTAGTAAAATCTTACAAAGAACAAACAAAATCCCTAATTGATGGCGGCGTTGATATCATTCTAGTTGAAACAGTATTTGATACACTAAACTGTAAAGCTGCCTTGTTCGCTGTAGGCCAAGTTTTTGATGAAATTTCTCAAAGACTTCCTTTAATGATATCTGGAACTGTAACCGATGCATCAGGCAGAATTTTATCAGGGCAAACAGTGAATGCATTTTGGAACTCTATCAGACATGCAAAACCATTAACCATAGGGCTTAATTGTGCATTGGGTGCAGCACTTATGCGCCCTTACGCTGAAGAACTATCGAAAATTGCCGATACACATATATGCATTTACCCTAACGCAGGACTTCCAAATCCAATGTCAGATACAGGGTTTGATGAAGAACCTAATGACACCTCAACGCTTTTAAAAGAATTTGCTGATAGTGGGTTCATTAATATTGCTGGTGGATGTTGTGGAACAACGCCTGACCATATCAAAGCAATTGCTCATGAAATGAAAAATGTATCTCCGAGAGCCCTTCCTAAGCAAGATATTTTTACTAAGCTTTCTGGGCTTGAGCCACTGAATATTAGAGAAGACACCCTATTTATCAATGTTGGAGAGCGCACAAATGTAACAGGCTCTAAAGCTTTTGCTAGATTAATAATTGAAGAAAAATTTGAAGAAGCGGTATCAGTTGCTAGGCAACAGGTTGAAAATGGGGCTCAAGTCATAGATATCAATATGGATGAAGGTATGCTTGATTCCCTTAATGCCATGAAACATTTCTTAAATTTAATCGCATCTGAGCCAGATATTGCACGTATCCCCATAATGATTGACTCATCCAAGTGGGAGGTTATAGAAGCAGGATTAAAATGTGTACAAGGCAAAGCCATCGTGAACTCAATCTCGCTTAAGGAAGGAGAACAAGCTTTTTTAAAGCATGCTCATTTATGTAGAAATTTTGGAGCTGCTGTGATAGTGATGGCTTTCGATGAGAAAGGCCAAGCTGATACATATGAACGTAAAATTGAGATATGTAAGCGTGCTTACGACACCCTCCTTAATAAATTAAATTTTCCACCTGAAGACATTATTTTTGATCCTAATATTTTTGCTGTTGCTACTGGCATTGAGGAACATAACAATTATGCTGTAGATTTTATTAACGCCACCAAATGGATTAAGAATAATCTTCCATACGCTAAAATTTCCGGTGGGGTGTCAAATGTGAGTTTTAGTTTTCGTGGAAATGATGAGGCAAGAGAGGCCATACATACCGTTTTCTTACATCATGCAATTAAAGCAGGTTTAACAATGGGAATTGTAAATGCTGGAATGATTGGTCTTTATGATGACCTTAGCGAAGACCTGAAAGAGGCTGTAGAAGATGTCATTTTAAACCGTAGACCAGATGCTACGGAAAGAATGATTGATATTGCAGGAACACTCAAAGGAAGTAAAAAGGAAAACCTAAAACTAAATTGGCGAGGAGATGAAAATACTCCCATGACTGTTGAAAAGAAAATTGAGTATGCATTGGTACATGGGATTACAGATTTCATAGTTGAGGACACTGAGGAAGCTCGACTCAAAATAATGCGTAGTAAAAATGGTAGGCCCATAAATGTCATAGAAGGACCTCTTATGGATGGAATGAACGTTGTTGGAGATTTATTTGGTCAAGGAAAAATGTTCTTACCTCAGGTTGTTAAATCAGCACGAGTTATGAAGCAGGCAGTTGCTCACCTTGTTCCTTATATTGAAAAAGAAAAAGAAGAGGATGAAAAAAGAACAGGGATTAAAGCGAAACCCAAAGGAAAAATGTTAATTGCAACAGTTAAAGGCGACGTTCATGATATTGGAAAAAATATTGTCTCCGTTGTGCTGCAATGTAATAACTTTGAGGTAGTTAACATGGGCGTAATGGTTCCCTGCGCGGAGATACTTGCAAAAGCTAAAGAGGAAAATGTTGACATTATTGGACTTTCTGGATTGATTACCCCCTCACTAGAAGAAATGACTAATGTAGCAAGCGAGATGCAACGGGATCCATATTTTAAAGAAAATAATATTCCTTTGCTTATTGGAGGAGCGACTACATCCAGAGCACATACAGCTGTAAAAATTTCAGGACATTATGATGGTCCCGTGATTCATGTTTCAGATGCATCTCGATCAGTTTCTGTCATGCAATCCCTAATGGATCCAAAACAAAAAATGGAATACATTGTAAATTTATCCAAAGATTATGAAAATGTTCGTCAGATGCATTTAAAGAAAAAGGGGGCATCATTTATATCAATTGATGATGCTAGAAAAAATAAGTTGAAACTTACATTTAAACCAAAAAAACCTAAATATATTGGTAGGAGAGTATTTAAAAATATTGATCTAAATTTAATCAAAGAATATATTGATTGGTCACCCTTTTTTCAAACATGGGACCTTCATGGAAAATATCCTAATATTCTTAAAGACAGTGTAGTAGGTAAAAGTGCTACAGATCTTTTTACAGAAGCACAAAAAATGCTGAATAAACTTATTAACGAAAAAAAACTAAAGGCTAATGGCGTCGTAGGTTTTTACCCTGCAAATTCTATTAATGATGATATTCAAATATTCAAAGATGAATCGATGGAGTTAGCATTTACGTACTTTTGCTTAAGACAACAAACAAAAAAACCTGTAATTAAGGGGAACCAAAACCCCAATTTATGTTTAGCAGACTTTATCTCCCCAAAAAAAAATAACGTTACTGATTACATTGGTCTCTTTGCAGTCACGTCAGGAATAAATGCTAATGTTTACGAAGACATGTTTATAAAAGCAGATGACGATTACAGCGGCATCATGGTCAAGGCCATCACAGATCGATTGGCTGAAGCTTTTGCAGAGTATATGCATGATAGAGTTAGGCAAGACTTATGGGGGTATCAAACCGAACAACTTAGTAATGAAGACATGATAAAAGAAAAGTACCAAGGGATAAGGCCTGCACCTGGCTACCCAGCCTGCCCTGAACATACAGTAAAAAAAGATATATTCGCTCTGCTGCAAGCAAAAGAAATTGGTATGGAGCTAACAGAAAGTATGTCAATGATACCTGCGTCCTCAGTGAGTGGTTTTTATTTTGCACATCCCGAGGCAAAATATTTCAGTGTTGATAAAATTGATGAAGATCAAATTAATGATATGGCCACAAGAAGATCTATTTCTAAAGAGCACTTAAAAAAATGGCTTGCATCCAGCCTTAGATAAAAATGCATATTCATATATTAGGTATATGTGGAACATTTATGGCAGGGATAGCATCCCTTGCAAAATCAAAAGGTTTTAAAGTTACCGGATGTGACCAAAACGTATATCCTCCCATGTCAACGCAACTTAAAGTGCAAGGAATAGATATAATTGAGGGGTTCAATTCATCCCAAACAGAACTAAACCCAGATATTTATATCATCGGTAATATTGTCAAAAGAGGAAACCCTCTTATGGAGAATATATTAAATAATTATTTGCCTTACCAATCAGGCCCCCAATGGCTATATGAAAATATTCTACATGAGAAGTGGGTTGTGGCTGTTGCAGGAACACATGGTAAAACAACAACCACTGCTATGCTCACGTGGATCTTAGAATACAGCGGACACAATCCTAGCTACTTGATAGGCGGCATTCCAACAAACCTAAAATCTTCATCAAGATTAATGGAAAATAAAGAATCTAACTTTTTTGTAATTGAGGCAGATGAATATGACACCGCTTTTTTTGATAAACGCTCAAAATTTGTTCATTATCGTCCACGTACACTTATTATGAACAATTTAGAGTTTGATCATGCAGATATTTTTGAAGATCTTAATCATATAAAAAGGCATTTCCATCATCTTGTAAGAATAATGCCAGAAAAGGGTCATATTATTTCAAATGCAAAAAGTAAAGCGCTCAATGAAGTTATAAAATTAGGCATTTGGTCTGAATTAGAATTATTTAATCAACATGAAGGTTGGTCATATCAATGGGAAGATGAAGGTAAATCTATTAATATTGCCTATAAAAATATAAAGCAAGGCATCCTCTCTTGGGAGATGATAGGGGATCATAATGCATCAAATGCACTAGGTGCAATTGCAGCCTCCTATCACATTGGAGTACCAATTTCAAAATCAATAGAAGCATTAACATCCTTTAAGGGCGTAAAAAGAAGATTAGAGAAAATAGGAGAATACAAAGGTAACATCAAAATCTATGACGATTTTGCTCATCATCCTTCTGCTATCAAAACTACATTGGATGGAATGAAAAAACTACAAAAAGTAGGGCGGATAGTTGCAGTATTTGAGCCAAGGTCCAATACAATGAAGCTTGGAAAAGTAAAAAAAGACCTACTAAATAGCCTATCATCAGCTGATGTGGTTTATTGCTTCGAAAATAATTTAGACTGGAGTCCAGCTGAATTATTTAAAAATACACCGAAAGTAAGGGTCTCAAATAATACTGATTGGATTTTAAATAGTATTATTGAAGAAAAGCAACCAAATGACCAAATTGTTTTTATGAGTAATGGCGGATTTTCAGGAATTCAAAAAAAATGTTTAAATTTATTTCAAAATGAATAATGATAGTAAATTAAAATATACAACCCATAAAATATCTATTGCCGTCGTTCTTTCTCTATTACTTCACCTAATGTTCTTTGCAAAATTAGATTTTAACAAGCTTTTAGAAAGTAATGATAATTACCATACAAATGAGTTAGAAGTCTTTGTTGAGCCCGAGGAAGAAAAAATAGGAAGTGAGCGTAGAGTTGAACGATTGCCAAAACAAAATGATAATTTAGAAAAATTAACAAATAATAAAATAACTAAAGAAGGTAAAGAAATTATTCCCGAAATAAAAGACAATACAGATGGCCCTATCAAAAAGAATCAGAATCAATCAAATGATGAAATAGTTACTCGAAAAAAATCTATAGATAAAACTAAGATTTTATCAAACCTCAGCAAACTAAATCTAAACATTAATATTCCATCACAAAATAAAAATATAAGAATAAAAAATATATCAGCCAAATCCCCTGAATATATTTATCGTTTATATTTTGAGGCCTGGAAAAAGAAAGTAGAGAGAATGGGGGCAATGAATTATCCCGATTCAGCAAAAATAAATAACAGCTTTAGTAATCTTATAATGAAAGTGACTATTAATTTTAATGGTGAGGTTGATAATATCTCCATTATAAAAAGTTCTGGTAAGGATGACTTAGACTTAGCAGCCATAGGTATAGTTAGAAATGGGTCGCCGTATGCGCCTTTTAGTGAGCAAATGAAAAGAGAGGTTGATAAAGTTAATATCACAAGAATATGGAGATTTACTGAGGATAAAAATTTATCTACTAATAAATAATGGTTTATTACAAATATCATATTTTTTTCTGCTTAAATCAAAGAAATGGCCAAGAACAATGCTGTTGCGATTCTGGTGCAGAGGATAATTTTAACTATATGAAACGCAAACTTAAATCACTTAATCTGTATGGTACAAAGCAGTCAAGAGTCAATCGAGCGGGATGCTTTAACCGCTGTCAAGAAGGCCCCTTAATGGTGATTTACCCAGAAGGAACATGGTATAGATATATTGATAATGAAGATATTGATGAAATCATTAATCAACATATTATTAATGGCAAAAGAGTGAAACGTTTATTAGTTTAAGCTTTCAGAAATAAATGTATTCAATTTATTTCTTGTGTGATCAGATATTTTAGTTTTCTCAAATTTTTTTTGCTGTGACCAAATTGTACCTGGAAAATGATTATCATTATAAAATCTTGGAATAATATGCCAGTGAATATGAGGAGTTAAGTTACCCAAAGAAGCTAAATTAATCTTATCAGGCTTATAGAAAATTTTAATTGCTGACTCAACAACAAAAACAACATTCATTAATTCAATCCTGACATCCTTATCAAGATCAGTCATTTCCTTTATATGCTGTATATATTCAACACGATAATATGCCGAGTATGAAGGATCATCTATCTCAACAACTCTGAATTTACTATTTTTCCATATTATTGGATTAACAGGGTCTAAACATAAATCACATTTATCCATTCATGAAACCTCAAGCATCTTATTAAGGGCAAGCTTTGCGAGGGTGGCTTCCTTTTGCGGAACCTTAATTACATTTACTGGGTTACCTTCTATTATATTCTCTAAAGACCAGGCAAGATGTTGTGGATCTAGATTATAGTCATTGCGATTAACTATAAAGGTACCTTGATCAGTTGAAGTCAATACAAAGTTTGCTGAACGTTTTAAATTATAAGGGCTGGTCATACGGTTACAATTTTACAGATATGCTCTAAGCGTTCTATATGCTCATAAGCATCATATAGAGTATCACCTCTACTAACAACACCATGTGCAGTAATACCTACAATGTTATGTTGCGTCATAAGGTTACCTATACAACGATCTGCTAGTTCTTTACTGATTGGTGGTACTACAGGAACCGTTGGAGCAATACTTGTGTATCTTGACAGTTCAGGAAAGGTATTTGTCAAACTAGGCAAGTCGTAGCCTTTGTGCATGGCCGCAACAATGTAAGTTGGATGTAGATGTACAACAAAATGTTCGTTGTTTGTTTGCTTTAACAAACCATGATGTAAATGAACTTCACCACTAGGCTTATATTCATTTGTATCTAACACTGCCATATCAGCTAGACTTAACTTTTTAAACTGTTCAGGAGTCATGTCCTGCTTACGTACACCACTTGGTGTTATATAAAAATAGTCAGCACCTTTAGGTTTCCAACTGATATTTCCATCACGACTAGTTATCCAGTTTTTATTGTAGGCATCTTGTAATAACTTGCATATTTCTTCAAATGACATTTAATTTTTTCTCCTTTCATGAAACCTCAAGCATCTTATTAAGGGCAAGCTTTGCGAGGGTGGCTTCCTTTTGCGGAACCTTAATTACATTTACTGGGTTACCTTCTATTATATTCTCTAAAGACCAGGCAAGATGTTGTGGATCTATTCTTGCCATAGTTGAACATTCACAAATAACATGTGACATAAATTTAACAAACTTACCTTCAGATTTCATTTCTTTTGCAAGTCGATTAACTAAATTAAGCTCCGTGCCAACTAACCATTCAGTTCCTGAATCTGCTTTCTCTATGGTGCGGAGAATAAATTCTGTAGAGCCTACGAGATCCGAATTTTTACATACATCAAAAGGAGCTTCTGGATGAGATATAACATTTCCATTAGGGTAATTTTTTTTGAAATCTTGAATGCTTTCCACTCTAAACATTTGATGAACGGCACAGTGTCCTTTCCATAACAAAATTTTAGATTCAATTATTTGTTTTTCTGTTAGGCCTCCTAGTGGTAAATCTGGGTCCCACACAGGCATCTTGTCAAGAGGAATACCCATCTTATGACCTGTCCATCTTCCTAGATTTTGATCTGGGAAAAAAAGTGCTTTTTCTTTTTGTTCAAATGCCCAATTCAATATTTTTGGTGCATTTGTTGAAGTACATACAATTCCTTGATGTTCCCCACAAAATGCTTTTAAATCAGCTGCTGAATTAATATAAGTTACAGGAGTAATTTTTTCATCAAAATCTACAACCTTAGAAATCTCCCTATACGTCCTCTCAACTTTTGCTAGATTGGCCATATCAGCCATTGAACAGCCAGCTGACAAATCTGGAAGTATGGTAATTTGATCGTCTCTTGATAAGATGTCTGCAACTTCTGCCATAAAGTGGACACCTAAAAAAACGATATACTTAGCCTCCAGTTTTTGGACATATTGTGCTAACTTTAGAGAATCTCCCGTAAAATCAGCATGTCTATAAACTGCCTCATTTTGGTAATGATGCCCCAGGATGACAAGATCTTTTCCTAGTATTTTCTTTGCCTCAATAATTCTTTCCTGGCAAATATCATTTTTTAATTTTTCAAATTGATCAAAGGTTATTGTGGAAGTGTTCATTGGGTAAATTCTAACTTACTATCGATTTAATTTCGCATAATTTTTCTAACGCCTTGCGATTTGTCCAAGAAAATACTTTATCCTTGGCATCCTTAATATTGAACCATTTATATTCTAAATGTTCCCTAGGAGAGATTTTTATAGCTATTTTTTTTGGAACTTCCAAACCAAAAATATGCTCAGTATTTTTATAAATATTTGGTGAGTATCGATGTCGCCAATGGGAATAAATTTCATACTCATAATTAAGGTTCCAATCTTGTAATTTGTATTGATTGGGATTTATTCCTGTCTCTTCAAAAACTTCCCTTCGAGCTGCCTCATAAGGAGATTCTTCTTTCTCAAGACTTCCTGTAACAGACTGCCAAAATCCTTTTTTATCAGCCCGATGAAGTAACAAAATATCATTTTTTTTTGTATAAATAACAATCAATGATGATACTGGTATTTTATATTTCTGAGTTTTCAAATATTGGGTAGTTTAAATATAATATTTTCTTCAATACCACTCATTTCATCAACTAAAACATCGTAATCATGCTTAATTTTTTTTATGAGATTTTTCACTAAAATTTCTGGGGCTGAAGCACCTGCAGTAATTCCAATCCTTTTTTTATTTAGCAGGATAGATAAATCAAAATTTTCTATATTTCCTACTAGCACAGATTCAACTCCTTCTTGCTTTGCTAGCTCAACTAATCTCGTCGAATTTGAGCTATTAGATGAACCGACAACAATGATAAGCTCTTTATCTTTTACTAATGACTTAACAGCATCTTGACGGTTTTGTGTTGCGTAACAAATATCATCTTTATTTGGACCCGTTATGTTAGGATATTTTTCCTTTAATTTTTTTATAATAACTTTAGTTTCATCAATTGATAAAGTTGTTTGTGTTACATAACTTATTTTTTCTGTATTTTTAAGCTCTAAACTATCAACTTCAGCTTGATTCTGTACTAAGAAAATTTTATCGTCTTTATCTACTTGCCCCATCGTTCCTTCAACTTCAGGATGACCCTCATGGCCTATCATGATAATAATATTTCCTTTAGAGCTTTGTGAGATAACCTGCCTATGAACTTTCGTCACCAATGGACAAGTCGCATCAATTGGAATTAAATTAAAATCTTGTGCTTTTTTTTTAACTAATTTTGACACGCCGTGAGCGCTATAAATAACATGACTGCCCTTTGGAATAGCTTCCATATCATCAACAAAAATGGCTCCTTTTTTTCTTAAATCCTTAATTACAAATTCATTATGAACAACCTCGTGTCTTACATAGATTGGTGGGCCATATTTTTCAAGAGTTTTTTCCACAATCATGATAGCCCTTTCAACCCCAGCACAAAAACCTCTTGGCTCTGCTAACATAATATTTATTTCTTTCTGCATCTTATAAATTTAGGATTCTAAAAGAAGCCTTTCACCCTTAATTAGATCGTCAAAAGACTCTTTTTCTCTAATTACGTGAATTTTATCTTTATCAATCATAAGCTCATATAACCTTGGCCTCGAATTATAATTTGAACTCATCGACATTGCATAAGCCCCTGCATCCAGAATAACCAAAATATTATTAGGCTCGATACTCATCATTCTATCTTTTCCAATAAAATCGCCCGTTTCACAAATTGGCCCAACGATATCAAAATTAAGTTTTTTTTCAGTTGTATCTGATACATTTAAAATTTTATGGAAAGCTCCATATAATGAGGGACGCATCAGATCATTCATTGCAGCATCTATAATTGCAAAATTTTTGACTTGATCTTTCTTTACATATTCAACCTTTGTCATTATCACTCCAGCATCTGCCATAATGGCTCTTCCAGGCTCTAAAAGAATTTTTATATCTCTGTCTTTAGTTAGTGTTGCGACTACCTTGGCATATTCATTAAAGGCGATCGTTTTCTCATCCTCATAACTTACCCCAATACCTCCCCCAATATCCATATGCTTAATTTTTATTCCTTCTAATTCTAATTTATCAACTAGCGCGATTAACTTTCTAATTGAATCTTCGAAAGGTTTAAGGTCAGTGATCTGTGAGCCTATATGACAATCAATTCCTTCTATTGAAATTGAATCAAACTTTTTAGCTCTTTTATATAAATCAAAAGCACACGCTTCACTTACTCCAAATTTATTCTCTTTAAGCCCAGTTGATATATATGGGTGTGTATTGGCATCAACATTTGGATTTACCCGAATCGAGATAGATGCTTTTTTATTCAATGACTTTGCTATTTCTTGAATTCTACTCAGCTCATCTTCTGACTCAATATTGAAGGCAAGTATATTAGTTTCGATAGCCAGTTTAATTTCTTCTGAAGTTTTACCAACACCAGAAAAAACAATTTTTCTCGGATCGCCTTTTGCAGCAAGAACTCTTCTTAACTCTCCGCCTGAAACAATATCAAAACCTGCGCCATTTTTTGCTAATAAATTTAATATTGCTAAATTAGAATTAGCTTTAACCGCAAAACAAATCAAATGTTTTATATCTTTAAACGCTGCCTCAAAATTTTTAAAGTTGTCTGTAATTCTTTGTTTGGAATAAATGTAACTTGGCGTAGCAAACTTTTCTATAATTGAACCAACATGAACATCCTCAATAAAAAAATTCTTATTTTTCTTAACTAAAATTGAAGCTTTCATTTCAGGCGAATTGTTTATCTTCTATAAAGGATTCATCTTCATATTTTTCTAACTGCGACTGGGGATATTTTTCTTCTGGAATATAAAGATCTCCTTTGGTACCGCACCCACATAGGAAGAGAATATAAAAATAGATTAAAAAATTATTTTTTTTCATCCATCTATTTTATCATTAAAAAAGCTTTACCCATTAAGCTTTCTTGCTAGCAAGTTTTCAACTATAAGGCCATTCACAACACCAAAAATTAGTGAAGATAATAAAAATAAAGGTAATAAATATAGAATGCCATCGTGGGGAATGATCCATAACCTAACAACTAAGAACTGGCCTAAGACATGCGCTGAAGAAGAAACAACACTTAATCCAATTACACTCATAAAAGCTTTATTGATATCTTTAAGAAAATACATCGAAAGTAAACTCATTACTGCACCCATTAGGCTTAAAAAAAAAGTCGGGCCTAGGAAAGTGCCTAAAATCATACTTGCAACTAATACCCTTAATAAAGATACCCATACCCCTGTTATAAAATCATATTTATAAATCGTAAATAGAATAATAATATTTGCAATACCAGGCTTTACACCTGGTATGGGGCTTGGTATAAAAAAATCGATAATCGCTAGTGCAACTGCAATTGCTGATAGTTTTGCAATCATATGGTCACTTTTAGAGATTTTAATAATTGATTGAGTCATAATTTTTTTTATCGCCGATTATAAAAAGTGATACATAATTTGGTAGACATACAACCATTTGATTTTTTTTATTTACCCATCCTTGATGAACGCAATATTGTTTTCTGCAAGGTGATTTTTTTATTCTTGCTTTACCATTTTTAATCTCAATTTGAGATTGACCAATCTGCCCATCAACTAAAATTATTCTGTCTTGATTTATACTGTAGGTTCCGAGAGTAGATTGTCCTTTTTCTATTTCAATATATTTACCATCTGGTAAATCCCACCACATGAACATAGATAAAACTATTAGGAAAGAGGAGAGGGTAATAATTAACCAATCTCCTGTTTTAAACTTCCTAATAAATAGTAATTTTCTTATCATCAATTTTTTCTTGCCACATAATTATCTTATTCAGTTCATCACTTATCAATATTTCATTATTCTCTAAAACAATCAAATAATGGCTGATACTTAATTTTTTAGCCATTTCTATTTTTTTCTGAACCCCTACAATAAATAGTGGTTGGGTGTATGCATCTGATTTTTCTCCCGAATTCTCATCTGGTGGAATTAATATCGTCACTGATTGTGTATTTGTAGGTGGATAACCCGTGTACGGGTCGATAATATGTGAGTATCTTTGTTGGTTTAAAGTAAAATATTTTTGGTAATCTCCTGATGTTCCTATTGACCAGCCTGACTTCAACGGTAGAGTAGCCATCGCATTTGGGTTTCTAGGATCTTGGACTCCTACAATCCATTCTCTATCACCGTGCATACCCATGGCCAAAATATTTCCCCCGATATTGATCAGTGCATTATTTATTTTATATTGTTCTAGTATCCTTTTAGCTTGATCTAATGCATAGCCTTTGGCATATGCCCCCATATCAATTTGTACATACTTGTTTAAGCTGTTGAGTTCATCATTTTTTATTTTAATGTTATTCATGGAGGGCTTAGCTTCAACAAATTTAGTAATGACCTTTGGGTCCGGGATTGACTTAAGAGGAATGTCTGAATGAAATCCCCATAAACTTACAAGCTTCCCAATAGCTGGATTAAAAAATCCTTCGGTTTGATTTTCATAATCTTGCCCCCTTCGAATCAAAGAAATAACCTCTTGATCCTCTAATAAAAATGGAGAATCATTTTTAATTGCTTTATTTATTTTAAAAATTAAGCTTTTTTCCCAGGGATGGAGTAATTGATGGAGCCTATTAAAATTAGATAATATTTTATCTGATGCTTCTGAAGCTATTTTTTTTGATTCTCCGTATATCTTAATATCCACTATCGTGCCAAAAATGTAATCTTTTTTTTGAAAAAGTTTATTTCCACACTCACTAAGAGAAAAAATAATGATAACCACGATAAATAATACGGAAAGCTTTAGATGCTTTTTCATTGGGCAAGGTTAAAGTGCATCAATAACATACTCAGCGCAATTAAAACCTGTTTGGTTTTCTATTTCAACTAAGCATGTTGGGCTTGTAACATTTATTTCAGTTAAGTATTTTCCAATAACATCAATGCCCACAAAGTCTAGTTTATTTTTGACTAAATATTGTTTAATTGAGTTAACAATTTTGATATCTTGTTCCGTTAACTTTTTCGCAACCCCCACTCCCCCTTTAGCTAAATTTGCCCTAAAATCTAGATCACCTGGAATTCGTGCTAAACAAAATGGAAGCGGTTCACCTTTGATAATAATAATACGTTTGTCCCCTTTAGTAATATCTGAAACATATTTTTGGGCCATCATAACTTTACTATCTTTTACCGTTACAGTTTCAAGAATGCTATTCAAATTTTGATCTGAATTATCCGTCACAAAAATTCCATTACCTCCCATCCCGTTGATGGGCTTAAGAACAATCTTTTTATGTATTCTAAGAAAATTTATTACATCTTTAGAGGTTGAAGTGACAATTGTTGGTGGGATAATTTCTTCGAAATTAAGAATGGAAAGCTTTTCATTATGGTTTCTAACTGATGAAGGGTTATTAATAACCTCTATATCTTTTTTAACCGCATGGTCTAATAGATAGGTTAGGTTTAAATAATCATCGTCAAATGGAGGGTCTTTTCTAATAAAAATTTTATTAAAAAAAGCACTCTCATGTAATTCAGAATTTTTATAATTAATTTTTTCCTTAAAACCTAGGACTTTATGACTATAGATATTTAAATTGCCCTCATTCATTGAAAATTGATTAATTTCACAAAAGTATGTATCAATCTTTCTTCTAACACATTCTTTCATTAACAATAAAGTAGAATCTTTAGTTGTATTAAGTGAATCGACCGGATCAATTATAAAAAGATAAGCCATCAATCCTTTCCCGCAAGTTCTTTGGCTGATGCTAACATTGATAATCTAGCGATAACGCCATAAGCATAAAATCTATTGGCTTTATCATGACAAGGCCTGCCTTGGTCTGGCATTAGACATGAGGTTTCAAAAGCTACTGGCACAAAATGCATTCCTGGGGAATTCAAATTTTCATCTTTACTCTTGCTAGTATGAACTCGATAAAACCCTCCAATTACAAAATGATCTATCATATATACCACTGGCTCAGCTACTGCAGAATTAATTGTTTCTTCTGTATGAATGCCTTCTTGCACAAGCACCTCGGATACTGACAAACCTTCCTTCACAACTGACATTTTTTTTCTCATCTTTCTATTAAGATTTACAGCTTCTGAGCTATTCTTAACTGTCATCACCCCCATTCCATATGTACCAGCATCTGCCTTTATAACCACGTAGGGATCTTGAGAAATATTATATTCCTTATATTTTCTTTGTATTTGACTCAAAAGTCTGTCAATAGAATCTACAAGCCTATCCTCGCCTTCACGTCCTGAAAAATCCAAATTGTCTAATTTCTCCGACAATGGATCAATCAACCAAGGATCACTTCGTGTTAACGATGAGAACTCTTTAGCCACTTGACTAAAGTAATGGAAATGAGATGACTTTCTTCTGGTAGGCCAGCCGGCATTAATCGGTGGAATGATTTGCTGTCCAATATTTTTAATAATTTCAGGCACGCCGCCCGATAGATCGTTGTTCAAAATAATTGAACAAGGAATAAATTCAGATCCATCTTTATTTTTTAAAAATAAAAAATCTTCCCTTTTTTCAATAGGCTCTATGGTAATAAAATCATCTTCGTCTATCTTAATATTAGTGGATTCAGAAATACCTATATCTACGGTGCCAATCCTAACCTCTAATCCAGAATTTTTTAAAATTTCTTTAAGCTGATATAAATTCTTTAAATAAAACATATTTCTTGTATGTTTTTCAGGAATAATTAAAACTCTTTTTGCCTCCGGACAAACTTTTTCTATGGCAACCGAAGCGGCTTGGATAGCTAAGGAAGCAAAGTCTGGATTTAAATTATTAAACCCTCCTGGAAATAAATTCATATCAACAGGAGCTAACTTAAATCCAGAATTTCTTAGATCAACTGATCCATAAAACGGAGCTTGGTTTTCTAACCACTTCGCTCTAAACCATTGTTCAATATCACAGCTACGATGAATAATAAAATTTTCTAATTCTAATAATTCTTTTGTTAGGTTCACTTTTAAGGGCTGATTCATATAATGTCTTTCCCTTGTGCCTGAAGATCTGCATGGTAACTGCTCCTAACCATTGGTCCACTTGCAATTGATTCAAAACCTAATCTCTCTGCCTCAATCTTTAGGCTCTCAAATTCATCAGGCGAAACATATCTTGCAACTGGCAAGTGAAACTCAGTAGGCTGGAGATATTGCCCTAACGTAATCATATCTACCTTGTGGCTTCTTAAATCTTTCAAAACTTCAATAATTTCTTCGTTCGTTTCTCCCAAACCTAACATCAAACCAGATTTTGTTGAAACATTTGGATACTTGCTCTTATATTTTGATAATAAATTTAAAGAATGCAGATAATCAGAGCCAGGCCTTGCTTGCTTATAGAGTCTCGGGATAGTCTCAAGATTATGATTAAATACGTTTGGTGGTGACTCATATAAAATGTCTATTGCCTTATCCAAACGGCCTCTAAAATCTGGCACAAGAATTTCAATGCTTATACTTGGATTTAATTTTCTTATTGAATTAATACACTTAACAAAATGTGAGGCACCCCCGTCTCTTAAATCATCTCTATCGACACTCGTAATAACAACATATTTTAACTTTAATGATGAAATGGTTTCTGCTAAATGATATGGTTCTTGCTCATCTGGTGGCTTAGGTTTTCCATGCGTTACATCACAAAATGGACATCTTCGTGTACACAAATCTCCTAAAATCATAAAAGTTGCTGTGCCATGACTGTAACATTCTGAGATATTGGGGCAACTTGCTTCTTCACAAACACTGTGTAATTTTTGTTTGCTAAGTAAGTTTTTAACTCTCATGTATTCTGCTGTTTTTGGCAGCTGCATTTTAATCCATGCAGGTTTTTTTAGAGGCTCTATTGGAATTATTTTAATAGGTATTCTTGATGTCTTATCCCTACCCAATTCTTTTTTATTTCTCATTTAAGGACCTAAATTTATTTTTAAATTGCTCCAAAACTTCTTTGACAATTTCACGTTGATCAATTTCTGGTAGATACTCATTCAATTGTGCCATTTTTAGATCTTCATAACCACAAGGATCGATATCAAGAAAGGGTTTTAGATTCATATTTACATTTAAACTTACACCATGATAAGTGAAACCTTTTTTTACTCTCAGACCAATTGAAGCAATTTTTTTCTGATCAATATAAACACCTGGCGCATTTTTTTTTAGCTCTCCAACTACCTTTCTTTTTTTAAGAAATAATAAAATAGAGTCCTCAATACCAGAAACTAGCTGTCTAATTGAGAGCCTATTCCTCTCAAGACTAATAAGAAAATAAAAAATTATTTGGCCTGGCCCATGAAATGTAATTTTCCCACCGCGGTCTACAAACAAATGCGGTATTGAACTTTTAGGCAACTTAGATTCTCTTTTATTAAGACCAGTTGTATATATAGGATTATGCTCTGTGACCCAGATCTCATCTGATTTTGGGTTTTTTTCAATATGGATTTTCATTGACGCCCAGCAAGACTTATAATCAGTTAACCCTAAATATTTTATATTTAAATCCATTTATAAAACAAACTTGGTAACTTTTAGTCCGGATAATTCTATATAAATATTATCTAACTGTTTCTGTGACAAAACGAATACTTTGCACGTTAGGCTTATATATTTTCCTGTGCTACTCCCTTTCATGTCAATACAAGAGCTATCAAATCTTGCGTCATACTTAGTTATTGATCTAAGGACGATATCAGAAAAATTTTCAACAGCATCACCAATCACTTTAATAGAAAAATGACAAGGAAATATTATTAAAGGCTCTTTTGTTGGATCATCCATTAATCTGTTTATAGTTATCTTTTAACAATAAAACCATTTATAAAAAAATTTTCAGATAACTCATCTTTCTTATTTTTGGCTATTTGTTGATCTTCGAATGGCCCAATCAATACTTGAAATTTATTATCATTCTGAATTTTTTTAATCCTTTCATTTTCAACAGTCCCTAATTTTTTTATTTTTTCTATTAGGTTGTTTGCATTTTTTTCATCAGAAAATAAGCCAGCTTGTATATATATATTGATGTTACTTACTTCAATTGTGTTATCGGGGTTTATTAATTCTACCTTTACAAGCTCGCTTCCTTTTTCGATAATTTCTAATCTATCAGCTGCTGCATAAGATAAATCAATAATACGGTCTTTAACAAAGGGGCCTCGATCGTTCACACGGACTATCACAGTTTTTTTATTTTTTAAATTTGTTACTTTCACATAACAAGGAAGCGGTAAAGTTTTATGCGCTGCTGTCATCTCATACATGTTATAAACTTCCCCAATTGATGTTTTGTTACCATGATATTTTTTCCCGTACCACGTGGCATAACCAGTTGCCATATATGGTTTTAACGTTGTCATTGGATAGTATGTTTTACCAAAAACCTTATAAGGGCGATTTGAGAATTTATTTAATGGTTCTTTTTTTGGTGTTGCATCAGGGATGCTTGAAAGGTTTTCTGGAATTTTTTCTTCAGGCCCATCATCAAGGTAGTAAGCACCTTTAGAATCTGCATTTACAACAGGTTCCTCACTATTCTTTTCAATATTGTTTGTTTGACAGCCAGCAAAATTTAAAGTTATTGCTAAAAAGATAATAATTTTTATATTATTCATTCATTTCCATGTTTAAGTTTGAATCAAGTTGTTCAATTTTTTTTTTGTACTCTATCATCTCATTGTTATTGTTCTTCGCTTTTGCAATTTTATACAAATAAAAATATGATTGCGTATGTTTTTTATTTTGGCTGACAACTTTTTTAAATAACTTATATGCCTTGCCCTCTTTATTCAAATGATAATTCGCCAAGCCTAAATGGAAATTCGACTCATCTGCATTTGGTTCATCTTTAACCCAATCTTCTGATATTATCATTAGCTTGCTCCAGTCTTTTTTATTGAGAGCACTTACTACCCTCATAAAGTATGGCTGATTGTCTTCTGATCTGTCCCAAAAGGCTCTTTCAGGGGCGGTCGTATCTGAGATTTCTTTCCCATTAGCTAACATTTCTTTAATAATTTCTACAGGCATACTGTAATAAAAAGCAGGTCTTCCTGGTGTTTTAAAAGTTGTAATGCCTAGCAATTCACCATCGTAATTGAAAAGGCCGCCTCCGCTAGCACCTAATGAAAAAGGGGCGGAAGACTGAATAATTTGATTCCCGTCATAATCGAATTTAGCTTTAACCGTACCAAAGGACGAACCTGGTCTCGCAGCATTTCCTCGATAACCTTTTGCAAAGACATCCAACTCATACTCCACATCGGCAGCATTTATCATTGTTACAGGCTTTAATTCCAGAAACTTAAATTTTAAAATACATAAATCACTTTTCCAATCTGCTATTAACACATATGGGGGGTAACTTACTCCATATTTTGTTACATGGATCCCCTGTGAATTTGCAATTACATGGCAATTAGTTACGACGTAGTTTTTTGCGACCACAACCCCTGAACCCACGCCATAATTACCCTTATCGTTTATGACGTGAACTTTGACAACTGATCGGTTTGCATTAAATAGAACCTCTGTGCCTGGCATTGAAAAACAGGTTATTGGAAATATTATACTAAATAGAATTAATTTCTTTATCATGGCTAAGAAATAACTAATTTTTGAATAAGCAGTAAACAAAATTAACTGCCTAAGTTCATGTTATTTTAGCCGCACTTACTCTCGCCACAGTTTAAACAAGTAAGGCAACCATCCATCATAATAGCTGCTTTTGTTTGACATTTATTGCATAGCTGTGCGTCTTTTGGGAAGCCTGATTCATCTAATTTATCTGGATTCTTTTTAAGGTATTCTGCTTTTTTTTCGTCGATTAATTGCTGCTGATGCTCCTCCGGCAATGTTACTTTTAGCATGCCAATATTTTTAAGATGCTCCTCGAGAACCTGCCCTAGTTCAGCAACTAAACTAGGTACATATTTGCCCCCTTTTTTATAATAACCTCCATTGGGATCAAAAACACTCTCTAGCTCTTCAATTAAAAATGTCAAATCACCACCTTTTCTAAATACAGCTGACATTACCCTTGTAAGGCCTACTATCCATTGAAAGTGCTCCATATTTTTGGAGTTTACAAATATCTCAAAAGGTCTCCTATGTTCCTGCTCAGTACCTTCATTCATAATGACATCGTTGATAGTTATATATAAAGCATGTTCAGTTACTGGAGTTTTAACCTTATAAGTGGATCCTGTAATTTTATCTGGTCTTGCTAAAGGCTCCCCTATCTGAACTACTTCAGCGGGCACCTCTTCCTTTTCGCTTTTCTTTTCAACAACAGAATAGCCTACAATTTTCTTTTCAATCTTGATTGACATCTACTAACTCCTAAAATTTTCCGTAATAGCCTTCTTTCAAGGCATCGTACAAATTAGCTGCTGAATGAATTTCTCCATCATACTCAATTTCTTCATTACCTTTTACCTCAATTTCTTGGCCATCATCGAGAGTAAATTTATAGCTGGTATTTTCTAAATCTTTATCCGTCACTAATACCCCCTGAAATGCTTCAGGATTAAATCTAAAAGTCGTACAACCTTTTAATCCCTTCTCATATGCGTACAAATATATTTCCTTAAAATCTTTGTAATCATAATCCGTAGGTACGTTTATTGTTTTAGATATTGAACTATCAATCCATTTCTGTGCTGCAGCTTGAATATCCACATGCGCTTTTGCTTTAATGGTTGATGAATCAATAAAATATTCTGGTAGTTTCTCATCTGCTTTTTCTGAAAAAGGCATAGCGTTAGGGTTTACTAATGCTCTATATGCAAGAAGCTCATAAGAAAAAACATCGACTTTTTCCTTTGATTTTTTACCCTCTCTAATAATATTGCGACTGTAGTGATGTGCAAATGATGGCTCAATCCCATTACTCGCGTTATTTGCTAGAGACAACGAAATCGTGCCTGTTGGAGCAATAGAGCTATGATGAGTAAATCTAGACCCCGATTTAGCTATCTGAGTTTGAATAGATTCAGAAAACTGTTGCATATATCTGCTGTATTTTCCTAGCAAAACCTTCCCTTTTACCTTATCACCGACTTTAATTCCGTCTTTTTTCATTTCAGGCCTCATCAAAAGCATCGATGCAGTGACCTCAAAATCTTCATCCATAATTGGTGCTGGCCCCTTTTCTTTGGCAAGATCTATCCCTACCTGCCATCCTATCTCAGCTAAAATTCGGCTAACTTCATCTGTGAACTTCAAAGATTCTTCATCTCCATAAACAATGCCCATCATTGATAGTGCAGACCCAAGCCCAAGATAACCCATTCCATGCCGTCTTTTTCTAGCAATTTCATCTCTTTGCTTGCCTAGCGGCAAACCATTTATTTCAACAACATTATCGAGCATTCTGGTAAATATACTTACGACCTCTTTATACTTATCCCAATCAAAATAAGCCTCTTTTGTAAAAGGTTTTTTCACAAATTTTGTTAGGTTTACAGACCCTAAAAGACATGCGCCATAAGGAGGGAGTGGCTGTTCACCACATGGGTTTGTCGCTCTGATGTTCTCACAAAACCAATTATTATTCATCTCATTTACACGATCAATCAATATAAACCCTGGCTCTGCATAATCGTATGTAGATGACATGATTATGTCCCATAACCTTTTAGCCTGAATGACTTTATACACTCGGCATGCCACTTTTCCGTAATCTTTCCCCTCAGTTTTAGAAAGATACTTTCCTTCTACTGGCCAGTTTCTCCAAACTATTTGCTCCTCATCTTCTAAATCTAGATTCTCATCTTTTGCTTCTTTCGCCGTTACAGGGAATGCTACCTTCCATTTTTGGTCATTTTTAACAGCTTCCATAAAATCTTTAGTAATCAAACAGGATAAATTAAACTGCCTTAATCTGCCATCTTCTCTTTTTGCTTTAATAAAATCAGTGATGTCAGGGTGAGCAATATCAAAAGTTGCCATTTGCGCTCCCCGTCTTCCGCCCGCACTTGAGACTGTAAAACACATGCGATCATAAATATCCATAAATGAAAGCGGCCCACTCGTATAAGCTCCTGCCCCTGCAACAAATGCACCTTTTGGTCTTAACGTAGAATATTCATAACCAATACCACAGCCAGCCTTAAGCGTCAGGCCTGCTTCATGCACTTTATCTAAAATATCAGTCATGCTATCTTCAATGATTCCTGATACCGTACAATTAATTGTGCTTGTGGCTGGTTTATGCTCTAAAGCTCCAGCATTCGAAGTAATTCTTCCTGCAGGAATAGCTCCGTTTTGTAATGCCCAAAGAAATTTGGCACTCCATTCATCTTGAACCTCTTTTTCTTCTACTTCGGAAAGTGCTTTAGCAACTCTTAGGTAAGTTTCGTCAACATCCTTATCAACAAAATCCCCTTTCTTTGATTTAAGTCGATATTTTTTATCCCATATATCAAGTGAGACTGGTTGAACTGGAATCGATCCCTCTTCTGGCTGATCATCATTACTTGGTACCGCTTTAAGCATTACAAACTCCCTAATATAAAGTGCTAAATTACTTACTCTTATGAAAATTATTGATTTTTTTAAAACCACTACATCTTGTGTCTACATAAAAAATAATATCATCTGGTTGTGTATGGTCAAGTAATTTTTATTAAAAAATAACAACAAAAATAAATACCATATAAAACAATGGCTTTGTCATTCAAAATAAATTTATTTGTACATTATTTATATGAGAAAATAAAAAAAATGCGACTATTCATATACAACATCATAGTTTATCTTATTCTCCCCCTCACTATAATCAAATTGATTTATCGAGGGATAAAAAATAAAGATTATTTAAGATGTTGGGCTGAACGTTTTGCAATTTACCCTCGCAATGGAAAAAGCATTTGGGATAAAAGAAAAACCTTATGGATTCATTGTGTTTCAGTTGGAGAAACAAAAGCAATTTTTAAGCTTTTAGAGGAATTACAAAAAAAATATCCTCAAGCACACTTCTTAATCACAAACGGGACTCCAACAGGAAAGAAGGTTGTGCTCCCACAAAATAAAAATATTCACAGAAGCTATCTACCTTATGACGCAAACACCTTAGTTAAAAAATTTCTTAATTTTTATAAACCTACTGTCGGAATTTTGCTTGAAAAAGAAATTTGGCCAAACTTTATTACCCAATGCAATCATAGAAAAATTCCCCTGCTTCTGATTAATGGAAGACTCTCAAATAAATCTGTTACTAAGTATCTAAGATTTAAAAAATTTTATGCTCCTTTACTAAATAAACTTGCAAAGATTTGCGTCCAAAATATATCTGACAAACAAAACTTTGAGAAATTAACTTCTCATAAGGTACATGTAATGGGCAACTTAAAATTTGACCAAACACCCCCAAAAGATACAAAGAAAAAAGCAAAAATAATAAAAAATAATTTAATGATCAACGACCAAGTTGTCATAGTTGCTGGCAGTACACGAGAGGGAGAAGAAGAAATTATTATTGATCAAATTTTAGCTATGAATATGAAAGACATAACTTTAATTCTGATACCAAGGCACCCTGAAAGATTTCTTAAAGTTGAACATATATTAAAGTCAAAAAATTTGAAATATGTTAAACGGAGTAAAGGGTCATTACTTAAATCAACACCAAATTTTATATTAGGTGACTCCATGGGTGAGATGTATATGTACTATGAATTAGCTAACATCGTAATACTCGGCGGTAGCTTCTTTGATTATGGAAGTCAAAACCCTATTGAAGCAATAAAAATGAAAAAACCAACAATTCTTGGGCCTTCAATTTTTAACTTTAAAGACATCATTATTAATGCTATCAAATCAGGATCAGCCGTCCAGATAAATCATATTAATGAATTGCCTGCAATTATTAAAAAATTGTGTCATTTGAAAACACAAAGTTTAATGATTAAAAATTCTGAGAAGTTTATTTCAAGATCAGAAGGTAGCTCCAACAAAGCATTAAAATTTATCAGTCAATATTTTTAATGAGTGGTGCAATCTCTTTGAAAATAGGGTTTTCTGATGTTCCTAACCATTCAAATACTACTGACTCAACATTTGTAATAATACAGCCTGCTCCTCTTAACCTTCCTAAGGCATTTTGCTTATTCAATATATTTCTTGATACAACCGCATCTTCGATCACAAAAACCTCTTTACCCGCTTTAAGAAGGCCAAGAGCAGTTTGAAGTATACAAATGTGTGTTTCCATCCCAATTAAAAATACTTGAGGTTTGGTGCGTATTAAATATCTATTAAAAATAGCGTCATCTGTACAAGCAAAAGCTTTTTTCTCTATATAGCTTGCCTCATTTACAAAAGCTTTGATAGACGGCAAAGTAGGGCCTAGCCCCTGGGGGTATTGTTCAGTAATAATAGAGGGGATTTCTAATTTTTGGGCTACGGTAAATAATAGCTCACACCTCTTGGTAATCTTATTAATAACCTCTTTGGGCATAACAGAAGCTAGTTTTTCCTGCATGTCCACTAAAACTAATTGGCTTTTATTTTTTAAGGCAATCATTAACTATTCCATTATTAAATATTTATTTATTTCAATTATGTCTTGCTTTGTAAGCATCCCAACAGAAAATTTTAAATTAACTAAATTCATTAAATAATCATACTTGTTATCTAGTATATCTTTTTCAGCATCAAAATAAACTTGTTGAGCCCTTAAGACATCTATACTATCTCTTAAGCCAACCTTAAACCCTAAATTAGTTGAATCAAGTGTTAATTTAGCGCTTTTTAATGCAACATCATAAGCAGCGATTTCTGCAAAATTCGTTTGAAGATTCAAATAATTTTCTCTTACCTGTAGCTTAATTTGTCTTTCTAAATATTCTTCGTCCTCTTCTATTTTAAGTTTAAGTAATTTTCCCTCCCGCACCCTAGAGCTTGCATAGCCTCCCGTGTAAATAGGAATATTTATTTCAACGCCAATCGCATCAGAAAATTGCCTATTGCCTTGATTTTTTGTGGTTCCATATGGGTAGCCGCTACTATCCCAATTCCTTGATCGACTTGCAAAAGCATCGATTGTTGGATATCGGTCACCCGCGCGAATATCTATCTCTCTGTCAGCAATCTTGACCTCGTCTCTTCTTATCTGAAGATCCAAATTATTCTCAAGTGCAATACCAATCCATTCATCTGCTTTGTTTTCAATTTCTGTGAATGTTATCACTGGATTTAACTTATTTAACTTTCCTGGTAATGAACCCGTTATCGTTTCAAATTCTCTCTTTTTTATTTTAAAAAGTTGAATGGCATTTAACTGTTCAACTTCTATCAAAGCAACTTTAGTTTTTGTTTCATTAACATCTGTAATTGAAACTAGTCCCGCCTTAAACATCGCTTCCGCCTCAGCCAGCTGTGCGAGAATTTCTTTTCGTTGAGCCTGAAGTAAATCAATCTCATCTAAGGCTTTAAGTGATTCAAAATATAGCTTCACGACACGGTAAATAAGATCTTGTTGCGACCAAAGCAGTTGTTTATCACTTAAGCTTGTTTGCACTAAATTTTGTTTATAGCGATTATAAGAAGCATAATTAAAAATTGGTTGTGATACCACAACGCCATATTCGTATTTTTGATACTTTGTTTTAGTGCCGCTAAGTAAAACATTGCTTATTGGCGTATTAAATTTCCTTGAATTATCAAGATCCGAGTAACTCCCTGTAGCAGAGATATTTGGTAAAAATAAGGATAACCCCTGATCTATTAATTCCTGCGTTGCTTGATTTTGGATAGTCGCAGCAGATAAAAGAGCATCGTGTCTTAATGCTTCATTATATAGTGACAACAAGTCGCTTGTTTTCCCAGCATAAATTAATGAAGAAAACCCCATGCTAAACAGAAAAACTAACGACCTAATTTTTAAAAAAGGTATGGGCACAACGTTAAAAGATAATTTTATCAAACTCAAGAAATAAATTTAGATGATTTACCTTTTATAGCCAAGAAGGGAATCACATCCTCAAAAATTGATCTATGTTTATTTGACCGTACTTTCTCAATTAAGTTCGCAATCGTATTAAAACATTTTATGTCTGTAAGTATTTTCATATACTTTGTAAATTGTGGGTAAATAATTAGATTTAATCTTAATTACAATTATAGCTGAGTCGGCATCAATTTACCTTAGACATTTTCATTAAAAACATCATGCTTACCTTGCTATAAATAAGATAATCAAGTAATTTATACCTATTGCTAGGGGTCCGCTTTATAGTGGTGAGAAAAACTCTTTGAACCTGATGTGAATTAAATATCGCCGTAGGGAATGCATCTATAAACTGCTCTCTACTATATATAAAATAAATAAAGGAGTCAGTGTTGAACGCTTCAGATAAACAAATCAAAATGAATGTTGATAAATTTGTTAATAAAGATGCAGGGCTAAATGAAGATGCCTTGGAATCTTTTGAAAACTCCAAAAAAGTATATATAGAAGGGACAACGCCTGACATAAAAGTTCCGTTTAGGGAAATTACAATCTCGGACACCCCTTCAGAATTTGGTGCTGAAAAAAACGCCCCTGTTTTAACTTACGATACTTCAGGCCCATATACTGACCCCAAAAGTAAAATTGATATAAAAAACGGCTTGGTGCCCTTACGCAACAAATGGATTGAAGATAGGGAGGATACCGAACAACTTAACGGTCCCTCATCAGAGTTTGGTAAAAAAAGAAAAACGGACCCAGAATTAGAAGGCATGAGATTTAACCTCAAACGTAATCCAAAGAAAGCTGTATCGGGTAAAAATGTATCTCAAATGCATTATGCTAAGAAAGGCATTATAACGCCTGAAATGGAGTTTATTGCTATAAGGGAAAATCAAAGAAGAGAAGGAATTTCAGATGTACTTCAAACTCAACACCCCGGAGAAAATCATGGAGCAAAAATTCCAAAAAAAATATCCGCAGAGTTTGTGAGAGATGAAGTAGCCAAAGGTCGAGCTATCATTCCAGCGAATATTAATCACCCAGAAACAGAACCAATGATTATTGGTCGAAATTTTTTAGTGAAGATCAACGCAAACATAGGAAATTCAGCGTTGGGATCAAGCATAAGTGAAGAAGTTGAAAAAATGGTTTGGGGAACTCGCTGGGGAGCTGATACTGTGATGGATTTATCAACAGGGAAAAATATCCACGAAACGAGAGAATGGATTATTAGAAATAGCCCTGTTCCAATAGGAACAGTTCCCATTTATCAGGCACTTGAAAAGGTAAATGGTAAGGCTGAAGATTTAACATGGGAAATTTTTAAAGACACCCTCATAGAACAAGCAGAGCAGGGCGTTGATTATTTTACAATTCATGCAGGCGTAAGATTAGCTTACATTCCAATGACCGCTAAAAGAATGACTGGTATTGTAAGTCGTGGAGGCTCTATTATGGCTAGCTGGTGTCTTGCACACCACAAAGAATCATTTCTTTATACTCACTTCGAAGATATCTGCGAAATAATGAAAGCCTACGATGTTAGCTTTAGTTTAGGAGATGGATTAAGACCAGGATCAATATATGATGCAAATGATGAGGCACAATTTGCTGAATTAAAAACATTAGGCGAGCTCACTAAAATAGCTTGGAAGCATGATGTCCAAGTTATGATTGAAGGACCCGGTCATGTCCCCATGCATATGATAAAAGAAAACATGGACTTACAATTAGAACATTGTGATGAAGCTCCTTTTTATACACTCGGGCCTTTGACTACCGATATTGCACCTGGATATGATCATATTACTTCAGGCATTGGCGCTGCTATGATAGGTTGGTATGGCTGTGCCATGCTTTGTTATGTCACCCCAAAAGAACATTTAGGCTTACCAGAAAAAGAGGATGTAAGAACAGGTATTATTACCTACAAAATTGCAGCACATGCGGCTGACCTTGCAAAGGGCCATCCCGGTGCGCAAATTCGTGATAATGCCTTGTCAAAAGCAAGGTTTGAATTTAGATGGAATGATCAATTCAATTTAGGTCTTGATCCTGAAAAGGCAAAAGAATTCCATGATGAAACACTTCCCCAAGAAGGCGCAAAACAAGCTCACTTTTGCTCAATGTGCGGACCTCACTTTTGCTCAATGAAAATATCTCAAGATGTTAGAGACTATGCAGCTAAAAAAGGAATCTCGGATAAAGAGGCATTAGAAAAGGGCATGGAAGAGAAATCTATTGAATTTGTTAAAAAAGGTGCTGAAGTTTACCAAAAAATTTAACCGTGCATTTTAAGGAACATTAATGGATTTATATCTTTTATGGGTGGCTTTTATTCTCGGTATTGTTGAGGGCATCACAGAATTTATACCTGTCAGCTCAACCGGTCATTTAATTTTAGCTGCTGAACTTTTAAAATTTAATGATGATTCAAGCAAAGTCTTCGAAATTGTCATTCAACTAGGGGCTATATTAGCTGTTATGGTTGAATACAAAAATAAATTAATTCAAACATTCAAAGGCGCTTTACATGAAAAAGTCGCTCAGAACTTTATCATTCATCTATTTATTGCTTTTCTTCCAGCTGCCATCATGGGACTTTTATTTCATCAAATGATTAAGCTTTATCTGTTTAACCCAATGATCGTAGGCATAAGTTTGGTAATTGGTGGTTTTATAATGATTTTGATAGAAAAAAAATTAACGATTAAAACAAAAACTAATGTTGATCAAATAACAAAAAAGCAGGCTTTAGTTGTCGGATTAGCACAATGTTTTGCTTTGATTCCAGGGGTTTCTAGATCAGCATCGACAATTATGGGTGGATTAATATCTGGACTAGATCGAAAAACTGCGACAGAATTTTCATTTTTTTTAGCCATCCCTATTATATTTGCCGCTTCGTTATTTGATTTAGTTTCAAACTTTTCAATATTAAATATGCAGCATGTACCAATTTTTTTAATAGGTTTCATCACAGCATTTTTTAGCGCCTACTTAATAATAAAAGTTTTTATAAAATATGTAGCGAACCATGACTTTATTATGTTTGGTTGGTATAGGATTATTGTTGGAATAATTGCCATTTTTTATTTTTTCTAATAAAAATTAATTATGGGTTTTATTTCAGACCAATTAATTAAATGGCATAAAGTATCAGGCCGTCATGACCTCCCATGGCAAAATACAAATGATCCTTATCTCATCTGGCTATCTGAAATTATGCTGCAACAAACGCAGGTCAATACAGTTCTAGCTTACTTTAAAAAATTTATTAAACGTTTTCCTGATATAGATACGCTCGCTAATGCTAAAACAGAAAGGATCTTTGAATTATGGAGTGGCCTTGGTTATTATGCACGAGCAAGGAATTTACATAAAACAGCCATCATAGTTTCACAAAATTATAATGGTAAATTCCCTTCTTCCTTTGACACGCTTTTATCTTTTCCAGGAATTGGTCGATCAACGGCAGGTGCAATTTCTGCATTTGCTTTTAAAAAAAAGAAGCCTATTTTAGATGGCAATGTTAAAAGAGTATTCTCAAGGTACTTCGGAATAAGAGAATGGACAGGAGAGCTTTCGGTAGAAAAAAAATTATGGGAAGTGGCAACGGTTAATCTACCAAAAAAATCTGCACATATTCATATCTATACCCAAGCACTGATGGATTTAGGGGCAACTATCTGCAAACGAAGTACTCCGTTATGCAATAACTGCCCCTTACAAAGTAAATGTATAAGTTTTAAGAAAAACTGGGTCAAGGAAATTCCCATCTCTAAGCCAAAGAAAGCCTTGCCTACAAAGGAGATTTTTTTATTAGCAATAGATTCTAATGCTCACTATTTAGTTAAAAAAAAACCATCAAAAGGCGTTTGGGCAGGCCTTTGGTCCCTGCCTGAAGTAAAGAATTATAAAAATTCTTCAAATTGGCTAGAAGAAAACTTAAATGAAAATAATTTCAAAGTAATTTGGATTGGAAAACATAAAACTTCATTTACACACTACAAACTTAATATCCATTTCCAACATATATTACTTCATTCATCAAAGCTCCATAAAATTGACAATTATAAATGGATTAAAAAAAGTAATCTTAAAAAGACAGCGCTACCAACTCCCATAAATAAAATTTTAGCTTCGCTTAATAGCGGTTAAAACTTGCAGAGTTTTGTATAAAAAGGCATTATTCATAAAAATTATTTAAATTCTATTAAGGAAAAGTTAATTGTGTGTAAATTTCTAGGCGTTATATCACGTGTGCTGATGGCACTCATATTCTTTGTATCCGTTATTTTTATCATAAACAATATCTACAATACCCCGAATGGCTACACCTTATATCAAGATTTGTTGGGCGCACGAGGAATTCCAGGAATTTTTGCCCCTATTAGTATTTTGGTTCAACTGATTGCAGGGTTTACTTTGATTATTGGTTATAAAATTAAAATTACGGCTTACGTACTCTCAATTTATTCATTGGTATGGGCGCTTATTTATTTTTTGAATGCTTTAGGGGGGCAGCCACTTTTATTAATGTCGCTTCAATATCTTGCAATTTCAGGGGGGCTGCTTTACATGGCACTTAATCCTGACACCGGTTATAGTATTGATAGTTGCAAGAAAAACAAATAATTAAAATTCCAGGTATGGGCAGATCATGCTTATACCTGGAATTATTCCCACTCCATTATAGGAAAAATCTTATTTATATTTCTCCCATTTTGGACATTGAATAATTCCCATTTTTTAGATTCTGACCGGCCCGCAGTATCGATAGTCAATTGTAAATCTTGGTCATTATCAATCGCTAATCTTAACTCGTCTCTTAATACCTTAAAATAATTTTGCTCTTTTAAAAAAGCCTGTTTCCATTTTTTAGTAGGTGTGCCATGACCAGGAATGACTTGATCGATATCCAGCTTTAAAATTTCATCAATAACAGCTATAAAACCATGAATATCGCCATCAATAACAGGCGTTCTTTCAATAAATAACAAATCACCTGCCCAAAGCGTTTTTGTTTTTATATCTTCCACAGTAACATCTGTATTCGTGTGTGAAACAGGGTAGCCTGTCACTTTAATCACTCTATTACCTAAATCAAAGCTTTCACTTTCGTTCGGCTTGATCAATATATTGGGCGCTATTTGAATTGATTTTTTAAGTGGTATCTTAAGATATTTTAAATTTGTCCTTTCGTAGAACCCTTTTCTAGAAGCCATAGCTCTAGGCAATTCAACGTGTCCTATAAAATCTATATCATCTTCTTTAAAGATAGCATTTCCATAAATATGATCTAAATGAACATGAGTGTTAATGACATAACGAATTGGTAGCTTAGAAATTTTTCTAATGGCATTTTTAAGCTCCTTACCAATCGCAAGAGAGCCACCTGTATCAATTACTGCTATCGCCTTCTCGCCAACTATAAAACCAATATTAGCAATATCTCCTTGGTATGCTTCATCAACATCCAAATGTTCGCCTTGGTGAACAAAAATGCCAGGTGAAATTTCCTCAAAGTTTAAGCTAGGCCCTGAGGCATGAATAAACAGACTGCAGGTAAGCAAAAAAACTAATAGCAAAATTTGTTTCATAACAAAGTTTTTCTATATCTAATTATATAAATTTATTATAATCTTAATATTAACTTTTTAATTTAAATTAGAAAAATTCACAAGATGGCTAATAATACAAAATATACAAATGTAGCAATTGCCTTGCATTGGCTTATTGGTATTGCTATTTTATTTATGTTTATACTTGGATGGTTCATGACAGAGCTTCCAAAAGAAGCGCCAAAAGAAACTAGTTTTGATATATTTAATCTCGGACTTATCATATGGGAAGTGACTAAAGAGGAATCCCCTAGGGCCTTTTACTTCAATTTACATAAATCAATTGGCCTAACTATTCTTATGCTCATTATTTTGAGAATGTACTGGAGACTTACGCATCGTCCACCTGCTTTTCTCAACACAATGAAATTATGGGAAAAACGTTTAGCAAAGGCAACGCATCATTCGCTTTATCTTCTTATGTTTCTTATTCCTCTATCGGGGATCATAATGTCAGCTACCAGCAAATATGGCATTAAGTGGTTTGGCATTAAAATTATTCCTAGTTTTGACGAGAAAGCCTTCAGAGAATTATTTCACGAATTTCATGAAATTTTTGGCTTACTGCTGTTGCTACTGCTCATATTTCACATTCTAGGAGCAATCAAGCACTCTATCATTGATAAAGATGGCACATTGAGAAGGATGTGGTTCAACAAATAAAAATTTATAGGCTGATAATTGACTTAGTAATTTATAAATCAATAAATTCCCCGACTCAAGCATGGGTATGAAAAAAGAGATGCTCACTATTTTTAATCATGATCGGAACATTTTTAAAAGTAAATATATCTATCCAGTTATCTCAAGACGCTCAATGGGTTTATCCTTAGGAATTAATTTAAACACAAATAATGCCTGCAATTGGCAATGTATATACTGCCAGGTTTCTGGCTTAACTCTTGGTAAGCCAGAAACTATTGATTTAAATCTTCTGGAAAATGAACTTGATACCTGGCTAGAAAAAATTGTTAATGGTAGCTTTCTCAACGATTGTGCTTCACATAAGGTGGGCTTTAAAGATATTGCCTTCTCTGGTAACGGCGAGCCAACCGCCACACCTGAGTTCGAATCTATAGTACAGATTGTTTTAAAAAAGATTGTAAAATTTAAACTATCAAAAATTATTAAGTTAAGATTGATTACTAATGGAAGCTATTTAAATAAAAAAAATGTTCGACATGGATTAGGGCTCATGAAAGACTTGGATCGCGAAGTATGGTTTAAGATTGATCAAGTTAAACCCGAAGGAGCCTTAATAATAAATCGTATTAATTTATCAACTAAAAGCTTGGAGACAAATTTAAAAGCTGCAATCTCTACTTCTCCCACTATAGTGCAGACATGTTTACTTAGAATAAATAAAGAGCGCCCATCAAATGTTTTTATAAGTGATTATATTAAATTTCTAAAGCCATATGCGTCCCAACTTAAAGCTATACATCTATACAGTCTAGCGCGACCATCTCAACAAAAAACAGATTTACAAATAGACGCCTTAAATAGCGACGAGTTAAAAATGATTGCTGATAAAATGAGTACCTTAAAAACTAAAATAGAGTGTTATTAAAATTTATAAAATGTTTATAAAGAAAATTCTTTGTACTTTAGTAGCAATTTTCCTTTCGGGTTGTGGTCAACCAGATCAGGACTGGAATTCTTATGGACAAGATTTAAGTAATCAGCGCTTTTCAAGAATTACTCAAATTAACAAGAATAATGTTAAAGATTTAGAAGTTGCATGGCAAATTCAAACTGGAGTTAGGGCTACTTTTCAAGCTACGCCAATTGTTCATAAAGGCATCATGTATGTCTCATTACCTTTTAATGATGTGATCGCCTTAGATGCAAAAACTGGAAATGAAGTATGGCGTTATCAACACGAGCTAAACCCGAACTGGAAATTATGTTGTGGGCCTTCAAATAGAGGTGTTGCTATTCAAGGCAAACAATTATTTTTTGGAACAGTAGATGCTAGATTAATTTCTCTCAATATTAAAACTGGAGAAAAAATATGGGATATCAATGTTGTTAAAAATAGCGTCAAAACTGAGTCTATTAGTGTCCTTAGCCAATCTGATTTAAATAGTGAAAAGCAAATTAGCGGAGGAACTGGGGTGGGAATTTCAATGGCACCTGTTGTTTATAATGGCAAGGTTATTGTAGGAATAACTGGCGTTGGTTATGGCCTCCACATAGAAGAAGAGGGGACAGATGCTCCATTAGGTGCAGTGGTTGGTGTTTCAGGTAAATATGGCCGTTCAGGTTTTTTAGCGGCATATGATATGCATTCAGGCCAAAAAGTTTGGCAATTTAATACTATTCCAGACACCGGATGGGAGGGAGATTTTAATAACTTTATCGAAGATGGGCTAACCTTAAATAGAGATATTTATCATGAAAAAGCTAGTTTAGAAAAATATCCTTATGCAGCAAAATATGGAGGGGGCTCGGCATGGACAACTCCTGCCATTGATAAGGAAACAAATACTTTATTTTTTGGGACGGGGAACCCATCACCACAAATGAGTTCAGAAACTCGGCCTGGTGACAATTTATATACCGTATCAATTGTCGCCCTTAATGCTGAGACAGGTGAGTTAAAATGGCACTACCAACAAGTGCCCCATGACATATGGGGATATGATGTTGCAAGCCCTCCGGTTCTTTTTTATGCCTATCATAACGGGAAGGTAATTCCCGCTGTCGCACAGGCTAGTAAAACTGGATGGCTATACATTATAAATAGAGAAACAGGCGCTCTTATATTAAAATCAGAGGCTTTTGTCCCACAGAGTAATCTTTTTGCAGGCGCGTCAAAAGAAGGGACAATAATTTATCCAGGTATCTTAGGTGGTTCTAATTGGTCTCCAATTAGCATTAATTCAGATTTAAATCTTGCATTTGTTTCAGGGATTCATGCTCCAATAAAATATACACTTCATGAAAAAAATACTGAAAATGGACCAATGGAGTATACAAGTTCAGAGCCTACGAATGATCCTCAGTGGGGTCTGCTTTCAGGCATTGACTTGTCAACTGGGGAAATTCAATGGGAATATAAAACACCGCAACCACTGGTTGGTGGAACTTTATCAACAAAGGGAGGATTAGTATTTCTTGGTGAAGGAAATGGAAATTTTAATGCAATTGATGCATCAACTGGAGATTTGCTTTGGCAGACTACCGTCAATGCAGGTGTCAACGCACCGCCGATCACCTATATGATTGACGATGAACAATATATTGCAGTTGTTGCTGGCGGCAACAAAATTATGGGCTTTTCTCAGGGGGATTATATAAATGTTTATAAGCTTCCAAAACCTGAATAATTTAATATTAAGAAACTTAAAATCTTAGAATGGTTAGGTTTTCTTTAGTTATTTTCCATCTTTTTTATGGCTTTATTCTGGCTCTATATATTTTATATATAAGTGATAAATCTAAAAAAAAATTGATTAAAAGTTGGTCAAAAAAACTTATAAAATTATTTAAAGTAAAATTAGAAATAAATCAAAATATACACAGAATTTTATCTGAAAAAAATTACTTGATTGTAAGCAATCACATTTCATGGTTAGACATTTTTCTAATCAACTCTGTCTATCCTGTTCCATTTTTATCAAAGGCTGATGTAGCCAAATGGCCGCTCATAGGAAAATTGACCAAAAGTGCTGATACAATTTATATTAATAGAGATAAAAATAAGTCACTTTCGATCGCATCAAATCTGATCGAAAAGCATTTAAAAAAAATGAATAGCGTATATTTTTTTCCTGAAAGCGTTGCAACGGATGGCTCTAAATTGTTACCCTTTAAAAGTAATTTTTTTCAAACAGCTATTAACGCCAATGTTGATGTTCTACCAATAGTTATAAAGTATACCGAACAAAATAATTTAAGCACTGCGCCCTCTTATGCAGGCGATATCAGTCTAATGCAATCTATGATGAGCTTAATTAGATTAAAAAACATAAAAGCCAAGCTCTCTATACTGCCAAAAATACCAAGCAATGTTAATAGAAAAATGCTGGCTGAAAAAACCCATAAAAAAATATATGAAGCTTTGAAGTAATTTAATTAAAATTATTTAATTTGGTTATATGAATTCAATCATGTACTCTTATTTTTGATAATTAAAATTTCCAATATGAAAAAAAATTATAATAGCGACCAATTAAAAAATTTTACTACATTGCGTTTGAAAATAATTTGTCCTCTATTATTTCTAACCATAGCGCCATACTTTTGTTTTATTGGTGTTATTGCATTTAAACCAAAAATTTTTAGTGCCTTAATTGTAAATACACATATTTCCTTAGGAATTTTTCTAGGATTGTTTCTTATTTTTCTTATTTTTTTAATTACGCTTCTGTATGTTCACTTCGCAAATAAATATATCGAACCAGAAATTCGTGCCATAAACAATAATGCATAAATTTATTTTCTTCCTTCTGCTTGTTAGTAATTTATCTTATGCAAATAATGTAAACAGTGAAAGTAATTACATTTCTATCACTATGTTTATTTTATTTGTATCTGTAACTCTATTGATTACTTACTGGGCCTCAAAAAAATCTTTGACTGCAGACGGCTTTTATACAGCAGGTGGGAATATTACTGGACTTCAAAATGGATTAGCCATATCAGGCGACTTTATGTCTGCAGCGTCCTTTTTAGGTATATCTGGGCTTGTTTATTTAACGGGTTTTGATGGTCTTATTTATTCAATTGGCTTTCTCATTGGTTGGCCAATTATACTTTTGTTAATTGCTGAGCCATTAAGAAATCTTGGGAAATATAGCTTTGCTGATGTTGTTTCCTTTCGGCTTAACCAAAGACCTATAAGAATTTTAGCGGCATGTGGTTCACTTTCTACTGTTATCTTATATTTAATTGCTCAAATGGTGGGGGCTGGAAAACTTATTGAAATACTTTTTGGGCTACCTTATTATTCAGCTGTCATGATTGTGGGTGGCCTAATGATTCTTTATGTAACCTTTGGTGGCATGCTTGCAACGACATGGGTGCAAATTATTAAAGCAATATTATTATTATTTGGTGCCACCGTAATTGCATTTCTTGTCTTATTTCAATTTAATTTTGATTTAAATGTATTTTTTAATGAAGCAACAAAAATTCACGAAAAAGGGATTGCTATTTTATCTCCAGGCGGGTTAATTTTAGATCCGGTATCAGCAATTTCATTAGGGCTTGCTTTAATGTTTGGTACAGCTGGATTGCCTCACATTTTAATGAGATTTTTTACCGTTCCAAATGCTATACAAGCTAGGAAATCAGTTGCATATGCAACTGGTTTTATAGGTTATTTTTATCTACTAACATTCATTATTGGCTTTGGTGCAATTATTTTAATTTCAAATAATCCTTCATACCTAGATAGTTCAAATATGTTAATTGGCGGTAACAATATGGCAGCTATTCATTTATCACATGCAGTAGGAGGTGATTTCTTGCTTGGCTTTATTTCTGCTGTTGCTTTTGCCACAATTTTGGCTGTCGTGTCTGGGTTAACCCTTGCAGGTGCATCTGCAATTTCACATGATTTATATGCCAATGCGTTTTTAAAAGGCAAACAAAATGAAACGAGGGAAATGTTTGTATCTAAATTTGCAACATTATTACTCGGTATCTTAACTATTTATTTAGGCATCATCTTTCAAGATCAAAATGTTGCCTTTATGGTCGGACTTGCTTTTGCAATTGCAGCCAGTGCAAACTTTCCCTTATTGTTTCTATCAATCTATTGGAAAAAACTAACAACTAAAGGCGCTGTCATTGGTGGCTCACTTGGCCTGCTATCGGCCATTATATTTGTTATTTTGGGTCCTGTTGTTTGGGTGGATATCTTAGGAAACCCAACAGAAATCTTCCCATATAAATATCCAGCCTTATTTTCGATGTCAATTACATTTGTAACTATTTGGTTATTTTCATCACTTGATAAATCAAAAAAAAGTAATGACGAAATAAAAAAATACGATAATCAATTCTTTAGATCCCAAACGGGTATAGGAATTGACGCTAAAATTTCACATTAATTATATTTATATGCTTACTTGGGAAAAAATAGAAAAATTTATTAAATGTGGATCTCCAAAGCCTGATAAAAAAGTTATAAAAACAGAAAATGAATGGAAAAATTTATTAAGCGAGGAAGTTTTTTATATTACCCGACAAGGTGGAACTGAACATGCTTTTAGTTCAGAAATGTGTTCTCACTTTGAGCCAGGAATTTATTCTTGCGCATGTTGTAGCAATGTACTTTTTAATACCTCCAAAAAATATGATTCTCAATCTGGATGGCCATCATTTACTGAGCCCATAAAAGAAAATTCTATTGCTTATAAAGCCGATACAAAACGCCTTATGATTAGGGTTGAGATTATCTGTAATATTTGCGAGGCGCACTTGGGCCATGTTTTTCCAGATGGCCCTGAACCGTCAAAATTAAGATATTGTGTTAACGCACTCTCATTAAAAAGAAAAAAATATTAATGAAATTTTGGACTGTAATTCCTGACTGTTTCAAGCATTGCAGATACATTTTCAGGAGGAGTAAATTGTGTTATTCCATGACCTAAATTAAAAATATGGCCCTCACCAACACCATAGTCATCCAACACCTTCTTAACAGCAGCTTCTATTATTTTTGGCTCAGATAATAAAATTGTTGGGTCAAGATTTCCTTGCAATGCAACTCTATCGCTTACTACTTTTCTAGCTTCTTTTAAATTTGTTTGCCAATCTAATCCAATTCCATCTGCTCCAATTTTCGCTTGCTTTGATATCCATTGGCCGCCGCCTTTTGTAAAAATTATTTTTGGAATTTTTTCGTGGCCTAAAATATTAAGATTTGAAATAATTACCTTCATGTAATTAAGTGAATAAGATTCGTATTCATGATGTGAAAGGATACCTCCCCATGTATCAAATATCATGACAGCGTCTGCGCCTGCTTTAATTTGACAATCCAAATATCTTGATACCGTCTCAGCGTTAATTTTTAAAATATGGTTCATTAAGTCTGGACGTGCGTACATCATTTTCTTAATTTTCATAAAATCTGTACCTCCTTGACCCTCAATCATATAAGTTGCCAACGTCCAGGGGCTTCCTGAAAAACCTATTAATGGTACTCGGTTATTGAGTGCATTCTTTATAGAAGTAACAGCATTAAAGACATAATCTAACTTACCCTCGACTTCTGGGATATCCAATTTTAAAATAGCCTCTTCATTTTGTAATGGATGATGAAATTTTGGCCCTTCTCCCTCTACAAAATAAAGTCCTAGCCCCATTGCATCAGGTACCGTTAAAATATCTGAAAATAAAATCGCCGCATCTAAATAAGGATACCTATCTAGGGGTTGCAAAGTCACTTCCGTTGCAAAGTCCTTATTTTTACATAACTCTAAAAAACTTCCCGCTGTTTTTCTTGAGGCTCTATATTCAGGAAGATAACGGCCTGCCTGTCGCATCATCCAAACAGGAGTATATGAAGTGGGCTCTCTTCTTAAAGACATTAGAAAGGAATCATTTATTATTTTTGTCATTTGGGTTGAGGTAATTACTAATTATCGAGGTAAAGTCGTTGCACCCATTAAATACTCATCAACAGATCTCGCACATTGCCGTCCCTCTCGAATGGCCCACACCACAAGAGACTGGCCTCTTCTCATGTCACCTGCGGCAAAGACTTTTTCTTTGGAGGTGGCATATGAATTTTCACCGTCAGTATTTGCCTTTACATTACCCCGTTGATCTTTTTCTACATCAAATAATTCTAGAATTTTTTGCTGAGGGCTAACAAAACCCATGGCCAATAATACCAAATCTGCTTTTATCTTAAATTCTGATCCAGGAATTTCCTGCATCTTTCCATCTTTCCACTTAACCTTACTTGCAATAAGCTCTTTAACTTTACCACTACCATTATCTACAAATGATTTTGTAGCAATAGACCAATCTCTTTCGCACCCCTCTTCATGTGAACTAGAGGTTCTCATTTTCAATGGCCAGTAAGGCCATGCTAATAATTTGTTCTCATTTTCTGGGGGCTGAGGCATTAATTCAAATTGTGAGATTGAAGCAGCGCCATGCCGATTAGAGGTTCCGACACAATCAGATCCAGTATCTCCTCCGCCAATAACAACGACATGTTTGTTGGTTGCCATAATTTGGTCTTCACATTTATCTCCAGCAACAACTTTATTTTGAGTTGGTAAAAAATCCATTGCAAAGTGAACGCCATCTAACTCTCTACCAGGAATTGGCAAATCTCTTGGCCATTCAGCTCCGCCTGCGAGAACCACTGCATCATATTTTTTTACTAAATCATCTGGATTTACATTTTCACCTACATTTTGATTAATCTTAAATACAACTCCCTCTTCTTCCATTTGCCTTACTCTACGATCGATATGAATTTTCTCCATTTTAAAGTCTGGAATTCCATATCTCAATAAACCACCAATTCTGTCATTTTTTTCTAAGACATCAACATGATGGCCTACACGGGCTAGTTGCTGAGCTGCAGCTAGGCCTGCTGGCCCTGAACCAACTATAACTATTTTCTTTCCTGTTTTATGCTTTGGAATCTGTGGTAAAACCCAATTATTTTCCCATCCCTTATCTATAATGGCATGCTCTATCGACTTAATGCCCACAGGGTCAGAATTAATATTTAACGTACAAGCAGCTTCGCAAGGTGCTGGGCATACCCTGCCTGTAAATTCAGGAAAGTTATTTGTTGAATGAAGAACCTCAAGCGCACCCAACCAATCTTGTTTGTATACCAAATCATTCCAATCTGGAATAATATTATTCACTGGACACCCATTGTTACAAAACGGAATGCCGCAATCCATACATCGTGCGCCCTGGGTTTTCGCTTCTTCGTCAGACAGATGCATAACAAATTCTTTATAATTTTTTACTCTCTCAGCAGGTGGAATATTCCCCTCAGCAAGCCTAGGAAAGTCCAAAAACCCCGTTACCTTCCCCATCTAAGCAGCCTCCTTTTTCGAAGCAGCATACATTTCATCTAAAGCTCTTTTGTATTCATTTGGCATAACCTTTACAAAATGGACCAGCTCTTTTTCCCAGTGTTCAATTATTTTTTTTGCAATACTACTATTCGTATATTTTAAATGCTTCTCAATTAACGATTTAAGAATTATTTCATCAGGCTGATCTAAATGCCTTGGGCCTGTGGCCTGTTCATTTTCTCTTTTAATCCTCCCCAAAGTTACCATCGTCGGATTACAATGCTGATTGAAGTTATGCATTGGGTCATAAATATAAGCTACTCCACCTGACATTCCTGCAGCAAAGTTTTGACCAGTCTGACCTAAAACAACAACTGTTCCTCCTGTCATATACTCACAGCCGTGATTGCCTACGCCCTCTACAACTGCTGATGCCCCTGAATTTCTAACACAGAACCGCTCTCCAGCAATTCCCCTAAAATAGGTTTCTCCCGATGTTGCGCCATACATTACCGTATTTCCGACAATGATGTTCTTATCATCAATTCCTTTAAAAGCTTGCGGGGGTCTTATTACAACCTTACCGCCACATAACCCCTTACCAACATAATCATTACCTTCTCCGTTAAGATTAAAGGTAATGCCTTTTGCTAAAAATGCTCCAAAACTCTGGCCTGCCGTACCTTCCAAATTTATCTTAATAGAGTCATCAGGAAGCCCCTCATTACCATATTCTTTAGCAATTTCATGAGACAACAGTGTTCCTACAGTCCTGTTCGTATTACTAATTGGCATAGTAAATTCACAAGGCTCTTTTGTTTTTATTGTATTCATTGACCGCCTAATTAATTCATTATCAAGCGCCTTATCTAAGGCATGATATTGACTATCCGTATGATATTTTGATACATCTTCACCCATATCGGGCTGATAAAATATCTTAGAAAAATCTAACCCCAGAATCTTCCAATGCTCAATACCTTGTTTTGTATCAAGCAAATCACTTCTTCCGATTAAATCATTAAATTTCTTAATTCCTAGTGATGCCATTATTTCCCTAATCTCTTCTGCAACGAAAAAGAAGAAATTTACAACATGCTCAGCCTGACCTGCAAACCTTTTTCTTAATATTGGATCCTGAGTAGCTATGCCTACTGGGCAAGTATTTAGATGACATTTTCGCATCATGATGCAACCCTCAACTACAAGTGGTGCCGTTGCAAATCCAAATTCATCTGCGCCAAGCATTGCGCCAATCACCACATCTCGACCAGTTTTCATTTGGCCATCCACTTGTAAAATAACTCGCCCTCTTAATTGATTGAGCAACAATGTTTGTTGGGTTTCAGCTAATCCTAATTCCCATGGGGTTCCAGCATGTTTAATTGAAGATATGGGTGAAGCCCCTGTACCACCGTCATGTCCAGCTATAACAATATGGTCAGATTTTGCTTTCGCTACACCGGCAGCAACTGTCCCAACACCTGTTTCAGAAACTAGTTTTACAGATATGCTCGCATTTGGATTGGCATTTTTCAAATCATGAATTAATTGAGCTAAGTCTTCGATAGAATAAATATCATGATGAGGGGGGGGAGATATCAAGCCTACCCCAGGCACCGAGAATCTTAATTTAGCAATATATGTACTTACTTTATGACCTGGCAGTTGGCCTCCCTCTCCAGGTTTTGCACCTTGTGCCATTTTAATCTGAATTTGATCGGCTGTTGATAAGTATTCTGCTGTTACTCCAAACCTTCCTGATGCAACCTGTTTTATTCTTGATCGCATAGAATCGCCAGCTTTTAATTTGAAATCAGATTCAATAATCTCACTTCCTAGGTGTTCGGCAATTGATGAATCTTTTGTTATAGGGGAAAAACGTTTTTTGTCTTCCCCGCCTTCACCTGTGTTTGATTTACCGCCAATTCGATTCATTGCTATTGCTAGGGTTGAATGTGCCTCAGTTGAAATTGAGCCTAAAGACATCGCTCCAGTGGCGAATCTTTTAACGATTTCCTTAGCAGATTCAACCTCGTTAATATTAATAGCTGTATTCTTTTTAAAGGTAAAAAGGCCCCTTAATGTTTTATGCTTTTTCGTCTGATCATTTATTAACTTTGCATATTCTTTATAAGTTTCAAATTGGTTCGTTCGTGTTGCATGTTGAAGCTTTGCAACAGACTCTGGATTCCACATATGCTCTTCACCTCTAATTCTAAAAGCATATTCTCCACCCGCATCGAGGGCATTTATTAATACCGGGTCATCACCAAAAGCTTTTTGATGAATTCGATTCATTTCCTCTGCGATTTCTCTTATTCCAATACCCTCAATATTTGTTGATGTTCCAGTAAAATACTGATCAATAAAATCTTGACTTAAACCAACAGCCTCAAAAATTTGAGCACCACAATATGACTGATATGTGGAAATGCCCATTTTCGACATAACCTTAAACAAACCTTTTCCTACCGCCTTAATGTAATTATCTTGAGCCGTCGCAAAGTCATCTGCGATATCTTCAATTGTCTTAAAGGTTAACCAAGGACAAATAGCCTCAGCGCCATAACCTGCTAATAAAGCAAAATGATGAATTTCTTTTGCTGACCCTGTATCAACAACTAATCCTGTGTGCGTTCTTAACCCTCCAGCTATCAGATGTTGATGGGTTGCTGAACATGCTAGCAATGCAGGAACTGCCATTCGAGTTTTTGAAACATTTCTATCAGAGAGAATAATAATATTATTATATTCCGTTGATTTTGCAGCCATTTCACAAATTCTATTTAATTCTTGAACTAATACGACCTCAAGCTTTTGATCTTTTCTTATTTCAAAAGTAATATCAATTATGCAGGTTTTAAATTTATTCTCTGTAAGCTTGTCAATAGAGCTTAATTTTTCTAATTCATTTATTGTTAGAATGGGTTGGCTTGACTCAAGTCTTGGTGCAGAATTATCTTCTTCTTGACTAAATAAATTTGGTCTCGGCCCAATAAAAGTCATTAAAGACATGACAATATTTTCACGTATAGGGTCAATTGGTGGATTCGTTACTTGAGCAAAAAGCTGTTTAAAATAGTTAAAAAGTAATTTCGGTCTATTTGATAAAACAGGTAACGCAGCATCATTGCCCATTGAGCCAGATGGCTCCATTCCAGCATCAATCATGGGTTTAATAATGAAGCTAATGTCCTCTTGTGAATATCCAAATGCCTGTTGTGTATCTAAAATTGATTCCTTTAAGGTTAAGTTACTTTCATTTGAATTTAAATCTGATAAACAAAATCTCGTTTGCTTAATTTTTTCCCTGTAAGGTTTTGCTGTCGATAGCAGTGCTTTAACCTCATCATCATCGATTAATCGACCTTCTTGTAAATCAATCAGCAACATTTTGCCAGGCTCTAAGCGCCATTTTTTTACGATTTTCTCTTCGGGAAATTTTAGCACCCCCATTTCAGATGCCATCATAACAACACCGTCGTCAGTCATAAGATATCTCGCTGGCCGAAGTCCATTTCTATCCAATGTTGCTCCAATCATTTGCCCATCTGTAAATGCAACTGCTGCTGGGCCATCCCACGGCTCCATTTTAGTTGCATGGTATTCATAGAAAGCCTTTCTGTCTTCACTCATCAATGGATTATCAGACCAAGCTTCAGGAACAAGCATCATCATGGCATGAGGTAGGCTGTATCCCCCTGCTACCAATAATTCTAAACAATTATCAAAGCTAGCTGAATCTGATTGAGTTTCGTCTATTAACGGCCATAGTTTACTTAAGTCTTCTCTCAGAAGCTGTGATTCCATCTTTCCTGCTCTTGCTTTAAGCCAATTTATGTTTCCCCTTACAGTATTAATTTCTCCATTATGAGCAATCATTCTATAAGGGTGTGCTAATTCCCAAGCAGGGAATGTATTCGTTGAAAACCTTTGATGCACTAATGCAATCGCAGAAATTGTAGCTTCATTTAAAAGGTCTGGGAAAAACTCACCAACTTCGTGGGCCATCAACATGCCTTTATAAACGATAGTTCTTGAAGACATCGAGGCAATATAAAAATTTGCAGGATCTTCCAAAGAAAATTTATCAATTTCTATTTCTATTCTTTTTCTTATTACAAATAATTTTCTTTCAAATGCTGCCTGACTACTTATATTATGATCTCTGGCAATAAATACCTGTTTGATTATCGGCTGGACTTCTTTCGCGGCTTCTGCAATATCACCATTATTAAAAGGAACATCTCGCCAACTTAAAAAAATTTGATTCTCACCTTCGATAATTTCTTTTATTTTGGACTCGCAAAGCTCACGATTTTTTTTGTGTTGAGGTAAAAAACACATTCCTACTGCATATTCACCCAAAGGTGGAAGATCTAAGCCAGAAGCACCTAATTCTTTTTTAAAAAAAATATCAGGAATTTGAATAAGAATACCCGCACCATCGCCTAGCTTAGGGTCATATCCTGTCGCCCCTCTGTGAGTTAAGTTTGTTAATAACTCAAGCCCTTGAGAAACAATTTGATGGCTTTGATCGCCATGTATGTTTGCAACAAATCCAACTCCGCAAGAATCGTGCTCATTAATTGGATTATATAAGCCTTGTTTTTTTTGTTTTTGATGACGCTTCATGCTTACTAAATTTCTTTAATTAAATCGGATGATAATATTATCGTTTTTTCCCCGTTAATTCAATGTTATAGACGAAAATTTAAAATTTATTTTAGCTTTTTAAAACTAATCAAAGCAGCTTGAATAGTTTGGTTAATATCATCATCGCTGTGAGCTGAAGAAACAAACCCGGCCTCAAAAGCTGACGGGCCAAAATATATACCCTGATCAAGCATTAAATGAAAAAACTTATTAAATTTATTTCTATCTGAAGCCATCACATCATCAAAAGATTCAGGTGGCACAGCACTAAAATAAAAGCCAAACATACCTCCAACACTTTGAGCAGAAAATTCAATTTTGTTTTCTTTGGCAACTTGAGCCAGGCCATCAACTAAAGATTTTGTAGTCTTAGCTAGTTTTTCGAAAAATTTAGGCTTTTGGATTAACTCCAAAGTTTTAATGCCAGCAGAAACTGCTACCGGATTCCCAGATAACGTTCCAGCTTGATAGACGGGTCCTAACGGGGCAAGTTGCTGCATTATTTCTTTTTTTCCTCCAAATGCGCCTACAGGTAACCCGCCGCCAATAACCTTTCCTAGTGTGGTCATATCTGGGGTTATGTCGAATAAAGATTGAGCTCCACCTAATGCCACTCTAAACCCTGTCATTACCTCATCAAAAATTAATACCGTGTCATACTTTGTACATAATTCTCTTAATTTAGTTAAAAATTCTATCTTGGGAACAATCAAATTCATGTTTCCGACCACGGGCTCAATAATTACACAAGCTAATTCGTGGCCCATCTTGTTAAAACATTCCTCAAGCGCGGTAACATTATTATATTCAAGCGTATGAGTATGTTTAGCTGTATCAGAAGGAACACCTGCTGAGCTGGGTTGGCCAAAAGTTAAAGCCCCTGACCCAGCCTTTACTAATAAAGAATCCGCATGTCCATGATAACAACCTTCAAATTTTAAAATTTTATCTCTCTTTGTAAACCCTCTTGCAACACGAATAGCACTCATTGTTGCTTCTGTTCCGCTACTTACCAATCTTACTTGCTCTATGCTTGGAACCAATTTAACAAGTAATTCAGCCATCGTAAGCTCTTTTGATGTCGGCGCTCCAAATGATAATGAATGATCTGCGGTATCTTTTACAGATTGGACAATATCTGGATGAGCATGCCCAACAATCATAGGACCCCATGAATTAATATAATCAATGTACTCCTTATCATTTTCATCAATAAGACGACTGCCCATTCCTGCTTTAAAAAATATGGGAGCACCACCGACGGACCCAAAAGCTCTGACAGGCGAATTTACACCACCTGGAATATAAGTCTCTGATTTTTCGAACAACTCTTTGTTTTTATTCATTTTATATTTTTAATTTAAGTTTTTTGATAGTTAATGCAATGTCCTTAGAAGAAAATATACTATTTATTAACGCAAAACATTGAATACCATTTTTCTTCAAAATGGAGATGTTATCTAAGGTAACGCCTCCGATTGCCACTATAGGAACACTATATTTTTGCGTCACCATTTTAATCATTTTTATAGACACTATAGGAGCTTTGGGTTTTGTTTTAGTTTTAAAACAAGCCCCCAAAGCAACGTAATCTGCTTTGTTTTTTATCGCCATTTCCACCCTATCAATCTCATTATAACAGGACAAACCAATATACTTATTAGCCCCCAAAGCAACGCGGGCATCTTTTATACTTTCATCATCTTTACCTAAATGTATTCCAAAAGCATCTAATTGTATGCAAATATCAATATCATCGTTTATTATTAATGGTATTTTATACTCGTCCGTTATGCTTTTTATTTCCCTAGCTTGTTCAAATCTTTTTTTCCTAGAGAGTGTTTTAGATCGATACTGTAAAACATCGATTCCTCCCACACAACAGGCTTCAACTTGTTTAAACAGAATTTTAGAATTACTCTGATCAGGGGTAATTGCATATATGCCTTTAATGGCGGGTTGGGTTATTACTCTCTTCATCTTCTAAGTTAGAACTATTATTGAATATCCAGTGAAATCTATCTGGTATTAATTGACCTTCCCCTATATTAAATGCATTTTTTAATGCAAGAGACGTAAAGTGCATAGCTTCGTTCACAGCCTCTTCTAGAGAATAATCTTGTGCACAAAATCCAGCAATAGCAGATGCTAGAGTACATCCGGATCCATGATATTCGTCAAAAAAACGTTCAGTTTCATAAGGAATAATCTCGCCATTTTCTAAATAAAGTGTATTAAGGATAGCTTTTGTTTTCTCATGGCCACCCGTGACAAGTATATTTCTACATCCTAAATTAAATAATCTATTAATACCTGCCTTGATTGATACATTTTCAAAACTTTCATTGCCATTACAAACTAACTTTCTCACTTCAATGCTATTAGGTGTAATCAACGTTGCTTTCGGAAATAACAAACGAATCATTGCTTCCTTCATTTCCTCATTCATTAAAATATCGCCCCTTCCCGAGGTAAGAATTGGGTCAATCACGACTGGAATGTCTGGGTAACTAGTTAGAATATTTGAAACAGTCTTTATATTTTCAAGGCTGCCTAATAATCCTAATTTAAATACAGACACACTCACATCATTTAAAACCGTCATTGCTTGTTGTTTTAATAATTGAGCATCTAAAGGCACGACAGATTCAACGCCTTTTGTATCCTGAACAGTAATGGCGGTCGTTATTGAAATAGGGTGACAATACATGCTAGCTAATGTAAGAATATCTGCCTGCAAACCCGCCCCCCCTGTAGGGTCGGTTGCAGAAAAAGTCATTACTTTGGGAGGTGAAAGTATATTTCTCATTATTTAAAATTCCGTTGGGTCAACATCAATATTCCATTTTACGCGATTCACAAATGGATGTTGATTGATTTGAGAAATCCATGGCTTTAACATTATGTGAAGTTCCTTACGAGAAGGTGCTTGAATATGTAAATGAAAACGCTCAAAACCTTTAAGCCTTTCCATTGGAGGTCTTGATGGCCCAAGAACGTCTATGGCATCTGTTGACGATCCTTTTACCCATCCGGACACATCAAAGATAAATTTTTTTGCTATATCAAGATTTTTAGATTGCACCATCAATACTGCATTGTAGCTAAAAGGAGATAATCCCATACTTTTTCTCTCGCTGAGAAGTTGATTGGCAAACAAATCAAAATCATGTGCTTTTAACGAATCAAATAAATTATGATTTGGAAAAACTGATTGGATTAATACTTCGCCTTTAATCTTTCCCCTTCCTGCCCGTCCTGACACTTGCATTAATTGAGAAAACAACCTTTCACTTGCTCTAAAATCTGGACTATATAGCGCATTATCTGCATCCAAAACGACCACTAAGGTAACATATGGAAAATCATGGCCCTTCGAAAGCATTTGCGTTCCAATAACAATGTCTATATCTCTGTTATTCATTTTCAAATAAAGATTTTCAATAGATTTTTTTGAATTTGTTGTATCACGATCCACTCTTGATATTTTTGCTATAGGAAAATGGTATTTCAATACGTCTTCTATTTTTTGCGTCCCTGTCCCTAAAGGATATAAATCCGTGTTGCCGCAATCCATACATGAATTAATTATCTTTTGATCAAATCCACAATGATGACATTTGAGTCGCTTTTTTTTAAGATGAACTACTAAACGGGAAGAACATCGTTCGCATTCCGCAACCCAACCACAAGCAGAACAAATCAAAACTGGCGAGTATCCTCTACGATTTATGAACACAATGGTTTGTTCCTTCTTATCTATTCTATTTTGAATTGCATCTATAACTTGCTTTGAAATTTCAAGCTTTGTTTTATCATTTACTTGAATAGTTTGTATGTTTGGAAGGGTTGCGTTATCAACGGCCCTTGAGGTTAATTTTAAATATTGAAAGTTTTGTTTGCCAGTTGTTGCTTTATACCAAGTCTCTAAGGAAGGAGTCGCTGAACCCATTACAACAGGAATATCTAGATTTTTTGCTCTCATCATAGCGACATCTCTTGCATGGTATCTCAAACCATCGCTTTGCTTAAAAGAGGCGTCATGCTCTTCATCAATAATAATGATTTTTAAATGGGGCATTGGCGTAAATACCCCTAACCTTGTACCTATTACAATATCTGCATTGCCTGACTTCGCCTCTCTCCAGTTATCAAGTCTCTCAATATCTGATAAATAACTGTGAAGGACGACAATTTTTTTATCAAAAAAACGATTTTGAAATCTTTCTTCTAGCTGAGGTGTTAAATTAATTTCTGGCACCAAAACTAAGGCTTGGCTTTGAGAGTTTTTTAAAAACTCTGTAATTAAATTCATATAAATTTCAGTCTTACCACTGGCTGTCACGCCATGAATCAACCAAGGCTTAAATAATTTATTACTATTTATTTTATCAATAGCCTTTTTTTGATCTTTATTCACATCTGGTTGATTAATCTGAGTCCTATTTAATTTTCGAACGAATATTTCAGAGGAAATTAATCCCATACTTTCAAGCTTTCTAATACATTCGACTCCATTCGATACAAGTTTATTTAGATCCTTTTGTCTTAAGTGATTGTTTAAAATTGCATAGGCAACCTTTCTCAAACGAAGCTGTCTTGGGGGTAAATTTTCAATGGCCTCATTAGTAAGGCTCACATTTGCTTTAAATAATAATTCTTTCTTTCGCGAAGCTAAGGAATTCTTTTTGATTCTGCTTGGCACAACAGACATAATTGTTTGGCCAATAGGGTAATGATAGTAATCCGAAACAAAATATAAAAGCTTGAACATGGGCTCATCAAAAATAACTTCAGACTCTATGCTGGCAATTGTTTTTAACTTTTCGACTGGTATGAGTGATTTTTTTTCTATTTCACAACAAACCCCTATCAACCTTCTGCTGCCAAAGGGAACTTTTACATATTGTCCTATTTTAATATTTGAGTCATTGGAAACATAATCAAATAATTTATTGACGGGGACGTCTAAGGCAATTTTTAATATTTTTCGATCTTTACTCAATTTAAGAAATTTCCTTAATCAGACAACAATAGATAGGGTAAAATATTCGTTTATATATATCTATTGTAACCTTGTGAAAGATTATCTAACCAATTTACTTGTTAATGCGATTAAAGATTTAGTTGATAATTTTGATCAAGAAATCATTCAAGTTAATAGACCAAAACAAATTCAACATGGTGACTTTTCTACAAATGCCAGTCTGCCGCTAGCAAAGATTCTAAAAAAACCGCCTCTCGAAATAGCTAAAGAGATAGTTAATCATATTCCATCTTCATCATTAATAGAAAAAGTTGAAATAGCAGGCGCCGGTTACATTAATTTTTTCTTGAGTTCAGAGGCGCGCGTTAAATTAATCAATACAATTCTGATGGAAAAAGAAAATTTTGGTAAGTGTGCCTATGGAAGAGATCAAAAATTACAAGTTGAATTTGTATCTGCCAACCCCACAGGACCACTTCATGTTGGTCACGGTCGAGGTGCTGCCATAGGAGATTCTATCGCAAGACTTTTAGGTGCTACAGGTTGGGATGTTACAAAAGAATTTTATTACAATGATGCAGGATCACAAATTAATTCATTAGCTTTATCTGTTCAAGCAAGGGCGAAGAAAATTATACCAACTGATAAAAGCTTCCCTAGAGATGGATATCAAGGTGAATACATAAATGAAATTGCAGACGCGTTTTTAAGTAATGTGGCGTTTAATTTTAAAGACAACAAGATTCATCCTTCAGGAGATGTAAATAATCTTGAAGATATTAGAGAATTTAGTGTCTCCTATCTGCGCCACGAACAAGATCTTGACCTTGATGCTTTTAATGTAGATTTTGATGTTTTTAGTCTTGAATCTTCGCTATATGAAAATGGTAAGGTCGAAGAAATTATTAAAATGTTAGTTGAAAATGGGTACACATATGAAAAAGATGGTGCCTTGTGGCTCAAAACAACTTCCTTTGGTGATGATAAAGATAGGGTAATGAAAAAAACAGATGGTGAATATACATACTTTGTTCCTGACATTGCTTACCATCTAGATAAATGGGAAAGAGGGTTTAAGCGGGTCATTAACGAACAAGGGGCAGACCATCACAGCACCATTAATCGGGTAAGAGGGGGGCTTCAAGCTTTAAAAAAAGATATTCCCCTTAATTGGCCTGAGTATATTCTCCATCAAATGATAACGGTGATGAAAAATAAAAAAGAAGTTAAGATATCAAAAAGAGCTGGAAGCTATGTGACTTTAAGAGATCTTATCGATGAAGTTGGATGTGATGCGACCAGATACTTTTTATGTGCAAGGAGAGCAGATTCTCAGCTTATCTTTGATATAGATCTTGCCAAAACGAAGAATAATGAAAATCCTGTCTATTATATACAATATGCACATGCAAGAATCTCAAGGGTGCTTGAGCAATGGGATGGAGATGAAGAAAGTCTTTCCGTTAAAAATGGGGATGACATAAAGAATTTGAATGAGCTGAGGCTCATTAAAAATATTAGTGAATTTCCAGAGGTAGTTTTACAAGCTGCCGAGGAATTAGCTCCCCACCAAATTGCTAACTATTTAAAAGATTGTGCTGCAGAATTTCATAGTTATTATAATGATACAAAATTTCTTATTGAAGATAAGAAAATTATGGAAAACAGACTTGCTCTTATTCGTGCAACTAAATTTGTATTGAGCAATGGATTGAAGTTGCTTGGAATTAGCGCGCCACATAAAATGTAAAAAGGAAAAATTATGGCTTACAACACAGAACCTGATACGCAAAAAAAAATCAAAGGAACGCCCTTTGCAAATGGCTTATTTTTTGGTATTTTTCTTGGTATAGTTGTCGCTATTATTATTACCCTTTTGGTAACAAATGGCAAAAGCCCTTTTGTATCAAAGGAAACTGAGGGGTCATGTATCGAAGTTAATTCTGCTTTGGGTGACGAGGATGTAATCAATATTGATGAGGATGCGAATATAGAAACTTATGCTGAGTCATCTAATGAAGAACAAAACATTACACCCGATAATGATAGAAATGTGCTTTACTTCATTCAAGTGGGTGCGTTTTCTGAAAAAAAATCAGCCATCAATCTTAAAGCTAGATTAGCGCTTATGGGTTATGAGTCAGTTATCATGACAGCTGAAATTGGATTAAATACTTTTTATAGGGTGAGTGTTGGTCCATACAAGAATTACGATGATGCAAAGACCAATAGAGAAAAACTGTTTCTTGATGGATTTAAAGCGAACTTAATTAAACTAACCTCACCTAAAGAAAATTAGACTAAAGGATATAAAAAACCATGAAAAAATTGATTATTTTATTGTCACTATTTCTATCAACAGTTGTTTTTTCAGTTGAGCCTAAATTTAATGACAACTTTAAACAAACTAAAAAAGAATTCAACACATCGTCTCCAGGAAAAATAGAGGTACTGGAGCTTTTTTGGTATGGCTGTATTCATTGCTATTCCATGGATCCTTATTTAAACAAATGGGCTAACACGCTTCCTGATGACGTTGTTTTTAAAAGAGTCCCTGCTATCCCTCGAAAAAGTTGGGTTCCGGGTGCCAAGGCATACTATGCTTTAGAAACGCTTGGTTTGGAAGGCAAATTACATGAAAAATTATTTGATGCTATACATAAAAATAAAGAGCTTGACCCAAATAACGAAAATGCAATTATTAATTGGATTACCTTGAACGGGAAGCTTGATGCAAAAGAGGTTAAATCAGCCTTCAATAGTTTTTCGATAGATTCAAAACTAAAAAAATCTTACAAAATTTTTAAAGATGCTGGGGCTACTGGCGTCCCAACAATTATTATTGATGGAAACTACATGACTTCAAGCACAATGGCTGGTGGTGAACAAAATGCTATTGATATAACAAACTATATTATTAAAAATATAAGAAATGATCGAAAAAAATCTAAATAGCCTTCAAATTTCCCTATTAAATGCTCGCGCATAACAAGCATTTAAATTAAAATATCACCTTTAACTAAGTTAAGACAAATGAATCAACACCGATCCCCTGAAAATTTGAGCGATCACGTCGCTCTTATTATCACCAAAATTCTTCGTTTTTTTGCCGATACATTTTTTGCACGGCGTTATGGACATAGAGCCGTCGTTTTAGAAACCGTAGCAGCTGTTCCAGGAATGGTTGGAGGTATGTGGCTTCATCTAACCTGCTTAAGAAAAATGCAAAGTGATCGGGGTTGGATAAAAATTCT
>Ga0233434_1000190_pt1 | contig 79784 bp, 65 predicted proteins | sample SI_122_August201_4_FD_182738 | JGI IMG/M metagenome (GOLD analysis project Ga0233434, IMG submission 182738) | Seawater microbial communities from Saanich Inlet, British Columbia, Canada - SI_122_August2016_120_MG | ecosystem: Environmental > Aquatic > Marine > Inlet | place: Canada: British...
TAAAAATAAAAATAAAAATAAAAATAAAAATAAAAATAAAAATAAAAATAAAAATAAAAATGAAAATGAAAATGAAAATATTTACAAGTACAATGTTTACCTTTATTACACTAGCAATATTTGGTCAAACTATTCCCGTAAGCACAGAACCAGAGTTAAAAAATGTTGTTTTAGAGGAGTATACAGGAATTTATTGTACTTATTGTCCAGATGGACATGCTATCGCTGCAGCAATACAGGAAAATAACCCTGGCAGGGTTAATCTTATTAATATACACGTTGGTGGATATTCAAACCCTAGTGGTGGTGATCCAGACTTTAGAACTCCTTTTGGAACAGCAATTGCTGCTGAAGCAGGTGTGCCATTTTACCCTTCTGGTAGTATTAATCGACGTAGCTGGAATGGCGGCGCATCTGCCATAGGAAGAGGTGAGTGGAATTCAAAAGCTAATATTATAATGGATGAAGTCTCTAATGTAAACGTTGGAGTTGAAGCAGACATTAATGTTCAAAACAATCTATTAACTGTCCATGTAGAGGCATATTACACCTCAGATAGCACTGATAACACGAATTTTTTAAACATTGCATTGTTACAAAATAATACATTAGGACCACAAACTGGTGGAGGCCAAGGTGATGAATACAACCATATGCATAGACTAGTTTGGTTAATAACTGGACAATGGGGAGAAACTATATCGACAACAACGGCAGGAACATTTATAGATGAAACATATACTTACAGCATTCCAGATAATTATAATGGAGTTGCAACAAATATTGCAAATTTAGAAGTAGTTGCTTTTATAACAGAAACGCACCAAGATGCACCTTCTGGAGCTAGAGCTTACCCTGCCTATTCTAATTTTGAATATGGAAATAATGCTAGGATTAAATATGTAAATAATATTTTACCTCAATGTGGATTTGATATAACTCCAACTGTTAATATTGAGAATTTTGGAGAAAATGAGCTTACGGATATTGAAATAACTTACTCTGTTAATGGAGGAAGTACTCAGGTTTATAATTGGAATGGTTTACTATTTTCATTACAAAACGAATCCATAGAACTTCCAGCTATTTCTTACACAACTGAGGAAATTAATACGATTAATATTTCTATCTCAGATGATGATGATAATACAGATAACCAAATAGCTTATGAGTTCAATATTGCTGAAGAATTTTCAAATACTGTTAATTTGATTTTAAATACTGATAATGCAGGAAGTCAATGTACTTGGGACTTAACAAACTCAAATGGCGAGGTATTATACAGTGGAGGCCCATATGAAAACAACGAAAATATCCAAGAAACATTTGAGTTAGTTCACGATTGTTACAAATTTAGGATTTTTGACAGTGCAGGAAATGGAGGTGGATCTATCGTTTTATATGATTCTGAAAACGAAATTGTATATAGTTCAGCAGGTAATTATGATGAAGGAGACGAGGTTTCTTTTAGAACAATGGAAAATTTAAGTATAAATGACAACAATTTACAAAATGTTATTATATACCCTAACCCAACAAAATCTATTTTAAATATTGAAAACGCAGAAAACTCAATGATTGAAATTTATGATTTATTAGGAAGAGTTGTTTTATCTGAAAATAATATCTCTCTTAACAAACAGTTAAACGTTTCAAGTTTATCTATTGGAACTTACTTAATTAAAATTTCAAATAACGGTCAAATTAAAACAGATAAATTTATTATTAACAGATAATAATAAATTTTAATAAAAAAAGCTCCAAAGAATACTTCGGAGCTTTTTTTATTAATTCTTTTCTTTTTTGAATTTCAAAGGCAAATAAACAACAGTTTTGGTTTCAAAAAATTCTTCCTCAAAAAAATCTCCTAAAGGGTAAATTTTAGATTTTGGAAACAATAATAATTCTTCAGTAAGATCTCCTCCTTTTAAATAAAGGATACCATTTTTTAATTTATGATTATTTTTTTTTGCAACAGAATATTTAACCCATCGTGCAAAAGTTTCCATTTGAGCAACTGCTCTACTGATTATAAAATCATATTGATCATTAATTGTTTCTACTCTTCCATTTGTAGATTTTACATTCTGGAGATTTAATCCTTCCACCACTTCATTTACTACTTTAATTTTCTTTGCAATACTATCAACTAAATGAAACTGTACTTCAGGAAAAAGAATTGCTAAAGGAATCCCAGGAAAACCTCCACCAGTTCCAACATCTAATATTTTTGATCCAGATTGGAATGGCATTACCTTTGAAATCCCTAAAGAATGCAATACATGACGTAAATATAGTTCATCGATATCCTTCCTAGAAACTACATTAATTTTTAAGTTCCAATCTTTATACAAACCTTTTAATTGTTCAAATTGTTTTATCTGTAGATCTGTTAAATCTGGAAAGTATTTTTGTATTAATTTCATAATAAATAATATTCTGTAAAAGTAACTTATCTTTGTTAAAAAATAACATTAAGAATTATACGTTATTCATTTAAGAAACGTAATTTTGCATATTAATAGACCCCTAATTAAAAAATAATTATTTTGAGCCATAAACAAGTAACTTTCTCTAGGTCAGATTCTACAAAGTTTTTTAAAACTTTAAATAAAAGAGTAAACCAATATTTTAAAGAAAACAACATCGTTAAAACTGGAAATTGGAAATTATATACTAAAGCCATTGTAATGTTTTCATTGTTTTTTATTCCTTTAATATTAATTTTAACGATAGCTATGCCACAATGGGCATTATTACTATTAACTGTTGTTATAGGAATTGGGATGGCTGGCGTAGGGATGAATGTCATGCATGACAGTAATCACGATGCGTTTTCAAGTAAAAAATGGGTAAATAAATTAATGGGGAGTAGTATTTATATTTTAGCAGGCAATGTTTACAACTGGAAAGTACAGCACAATGTTCTGCATCATACCTTTACAAACATTCAAGGGCAAGACGAAGATATAGACGCTGGCAGAGTTATTCGCTTTTCAAAACATTCAAAATGGATTAATATTCATAAGTTTCAAAAATTTTATTCTTTTTTCCTTTATGGACTATTAACTATCAATTGGGCAATTACTACCGATTTCAAACAAATGAACAGTTATTTAAAGCGTAAATTATCTTATGGAAAGTTTCCCAATCCTGCTACAGAATGGACTAAGCTTATAATATCTAAAGTTATTTATTATGCGGTTTGGATTGTTTTACCAATTTTAGTTTTAGACATTGCTTGGTGGAAAGTATTAATAGGTTTCTTTGTAATGCATTACACCGCAGGAATAATATTAAGTGTTGTTTTCCAACTGGCACATGTGGTTCCTAAAACGGAAATGCCATTACCAGACGAAAACGGAAATATGAAACACTCTTGGGCAATGCACCAGTTTTATACTACTTCGAATTTCGCTCCTACTAATAAAGTTGTTTCTTGGTATACCGGTGGCTTAAACCATCAAGTAGAGCATCACGTATTTCCTCATATATCACACATTCATTATGGAAAAATAGCTAAAATTGTTAAAGAAACTGCCCTAGAGTTTAATTTACCCTACAATGAATACAAAACTACAAGGGAAGCAATTTTAGAGCATTTTAGACAATTAAAATCATTAGGCAATGAGCCAACATTAGCAGTATAGTTTTATCATGAATCCGAACCTTTCTAAACGAATCAATGCAATGGCAACTTCTGCCACTTTAGCGATGGCTGCGAAAGCCAGAGAATTAAGAGAAGAAGGAAAAGATATAATAGGATTAAGTCTTGGTGAACCCGATTTTAATGTACCAGATTTCGTTAAAGATGCAGCCATTAATGCAGTACATCAAAATTACCATTCTTACACACCAGTGGATGGCTATGTTGATTTAAAAAAAGCTATTATCACCAAGTTTAAACGCGATAACCATTTAAATTATAAACCCAATCAAATTGTTGTTTCTACTGGAGCTAAGCAGTCACTTGCTAACCTAGCAATGGTATTATTAAACGAAGGAGACGAAGTGTTGCTTCCTGCACCTTATTGGGTAAGCTATAGTGATATTAGCAAATTAGCAGGAGGAGTACCAGTTGAAATTCCAACCTCAATTGAATCTGATTTTAAAATAACTCCAGAAAGTTTAAAAGCAGCTATCACACCAAAAACAAAAATGATGATTTACAGTTCTCCTTGTAATCCAAGTGGATCTGTTTACTCTAAACAAGAATTACGTGCATTGGCTGATGTTTTAGTTGATTTTCCACATATAATTGTGATTAGCGATGAGATATACGAGCATATAAATTTTACAGAAAACCATGCCTCTATGGCTGTTTTCGAAGATATGTATGATAGAACTGTTGTTGTTAATGGAGTTTCAAAAGCATATTCAATGACCGGATGGCGTATAGGATACATTGGAGGTCCAGAATGGATCGCCCGTGCTTGTAATAAAATGCAGGGGCAGATTACTAGTGGAGCTAATTGTATTGCGCAACGAGCAACTATTACTGCCCTTGAGAGTTCTCCGAGTAAAATACAGTATATGGTTGATGCTTTTAAAGAACGTCGGACATTAATACTTGGATTGCTTTCTGAAATTCCAGGATTTAAAACCAACCAACCACAAGGGGCTTTTTATGTATTCCCCGATATTTCATATTTCTTCGGAAAAGAACTTCAAGGAGTTAAGATTAATAATGCTTCAGATTTATCAATGTATTTATTAGAAAAGGCTAATGTAGCTACCGTAACTGGAGATGCATTTGGCAGCCCTAATTGTATTCGTATTTCGTATGCTGCTTCTGAGGAAAATATTATTGAAGCACTAAAAAGAATAAAAAAAGCACTTACATAATTTTTTAAAAAACAGATTATATATAAACTTATTTATCTATTTCTCCAGAAATAAGGAGTTAATAATATTAAAACAGTAAATAGTTCCAAACGCCCTATTAACATTAAAAAAGCTGACCACCATTTAGCTGGGTTAGATAACGACGCGTAATTATTAACAGGTCCTAAATCGCCTAGGGCAGGTCCAATATTCCCTAAACTAGAAGCAGCTCCACCTAATGCAGTTTGAAAATCTAATCCCAGTAGTGAAAAGACTAATACTCCTATTATAAAAGACAAAAAGTAGAGTATAAAAAATCCAAGTATATTAAATACAATAGATTGCGGAACCGATTTTGTATTATACCTTACTGGCAATACAGCTCTGGGATGTAAAGAACGTTTAAACTCAATTAATCCATTTTTTATTAATATAATATGGCGTACTATTTTTATACCACCAGCAGTCGACCCAGCAGATCCACCCAAGAACATAAGTCCAAAAAAGAATACTGTTAAAAAAGGAGTCCACAAGGTATAATCTGCACTTACAAAACCAGTTGTCGATATAATTGCTATTACTTGAAAAGCACTATGTCTTAATGCACTCTCATACCTTCCCCAAACCATAGAATGATTTAAAGTTGATTGGGTAATATCTGTTTGAAAATAAATAATTAAAGAAACCATTATTGTGAAAATAATAATAGAAATAGCATAAAACTTAAATTCTTCATCATGTAAAATCTTGCTAAACTTCGTTTTAAAAGCAAAATAACTTAAGACGAAATTAGTTCCCGCTAAAAACATAAAAACAATAACGATATACTGTATTAAAGGCTGATCATTCCAATAAGCCATACTTGTATTTTTTGTTGAAAAACCACCAGTACTTATAGTACTTAACGAATGATTAATAGCATCAAACATACTCATTCCTGCTAACTTTAGTAATATGGTTTCTGCAACGGTATACCCTACATAAATTAACCATAGTCTTTTTGCAGTATCTGTTATTCTAGGATGTAATTTATCACTTCTAGGACCAGGAGCTTCAGCAGCAAATAATTCCATACCTCCAATTCCTAATAATGGTAATATAGCAATGGTTAATACTATAATCCCCATCCCTCCTATCCAATGTGTAATACTTCTCCAAAATAACACACCATAAGGAATGCTTTCTATGTCATTTAAAATGGAGGCACCAGTTGTGGTATATCCACTTATTGTTTCAAAAAAAGCATCTGTAAAGCTAGGAATAGCACCTGTAATAATATAGGGTAAGGTTCCAACTAATGACATAAAGATCCAACCAAAAGTAACAATTACATAGCCATCTCTTTTTTGAAGTTCTTTTCGTTTATTTTTTGTAGCAAACATTATAACTCCCCCTAAAAAAATAGTTATAACACTTGCTTCTAGCATTTCAGCAGCTACTCCATCAGAGTAATAATAACTTACAAAAGTAGCTAAAAGCATAAACCCACCGTTTACCCCGATAAGCAAGCCCATTAAATGGAAAATAATTTTATAATTGAGTTTTACATATGAACTCATTAAACAAAGAGTTTTTCTACTTTTTTTATAGACTGAGGAAGACAACAAACTACTACCCTATCACCTTCTATAATTGTAAAATCTCCAAGAGCAATCATCCCTTTTCCATTTCTTACAATCCCTCCTATTATTGCTGAACGAGGAAAATCTATTTTCTTAATTAATTGATTGCAAACTCTTGAAGTAGAAGTTACTAAAAACTCTAATATTTCTGCATTCATATTATTAAGCTTAGTCATCGCTAAAATTTCACCTTTTCGAATATATCTAAAAATGTTATTAGCAGCAAGTAGTTTCTTATTAATAAGCGTATCTATTCCAATGGAATGAGAGAGTTGAAAATAATCCATATTTTCAACTAAAGCTATTGTTTTTTTAACACCTTTAGACTTTGCTACTAAACAAGACATGATATTAGTCTCACTATTTCCTGTTACCGCAATAAATGCATCCATATCACTTATTTGTTCTTCATCTAACAAATCTACATCTCTACCATCACCATGTATCACCAAACAATTTGATAATGCATCTGCTATTTCAAAAGCTTTTTCTTTTTCTTTTTCTACTAATTTTACATTAAAACTATGCTTACATAAATCTCTTGCTGTTTTAGTACCTATTTTACTTCCTCCAAGAATCATTACATTTTTTATTTCAACTTTTACTTTTCCGGTTAATCTATAAATCTCATCTATTCCTAATTGAGTAGTTGTAAAGTAAACTTGATCACCTTCCTTAAACTGAGTATCACCTCGTGGGATTAATGTATATTGAGTTGCATAGCGTTGAATTGCTATTGGCATATATTCTAAATTTGGATATAATTTGGCAACTTCCTTAACCGTTTTTCCAACAAAAGCAGTAGTACGAGAAAGAATAAGTCCAATCATTAATAGCGCTCCATCTTCAAACTCAAATGTATCGTTAAATGCACTCTGGTTTAATAAAAGTTCAATTTCTTTTGCTGCAAGAGATTCTGGAGAAATTAATTCATCAATTCCAATCTTTTCAAAACCAACTTCATCTTTGTTATGAATAAACTCAGTATTTGTAATTCTAGCAATCGTATGTTTAGCACCTAATTGCTTTGCTAATACACAAGCAGTAATGTTTGTAGTTTCACTTGAAGTGACTCCAATTAACAAATCTGTGTTTTGAACATTGGCTTCTTTTAATACTAATATTGAAGTGGCGTTTCCACGCACAACCCTAATATCCAAATGAGAACTAGCATACGCTAAAGATTCTCTATTAGTATCTATTAAAATAATATCTTGTGACTCGAAAGAAAGAAGTTTGGCTAAATGAAATCCAACCTCACCAGCTCCTGCAATTATAATTTTCATAACATATTGATGAACTATAAGTAGTACAAATGTATATAAATAAAATAAAAGTAACTGTTTCAAAATCACAAATCTATTTTCAAACAATTCTACTAAACAAATAGTAAAAAATATGTAATTTCGCAGCCGTTATGACATTAGATAAAAAAATAACACCCTATAAAGATTCTACTCTTAATAAAAAAGAGCAAGTAGAAAAAATGTTCGATACTATTTCGGAGAATTATGACGGTCTTAATCGTATAATTTCTTTTGGAACAGACATTAAATGGCGTAAAAAAGTTTTAGCAACCATTATCGAACATCATCCAGAAAGCATCCTAGATATTGCTACTGGAACTGGTGATTTGGCCATTAAGTTTGCAGAAAAAACTTCAGCAACAAAAATAATTGGATTAGATTTATCTGAAGGAATGCTTTCAATAGCCAGAAAAAAAGTTGCTGATACAGAACTAAAATATATTATTGAATTCATTAAAGGAGATTCGGAAGCATTACCTTTTAATAATAATATGTTTGATGCCATAACTGTTTCATTCGGTATTAGAAATTTTGAAAACTTAGAAAAAGGTTTATCAGAAATACTAAGAGTTATAAAACCTAATGGATTGTTTATAATTTTAGAAACTTCCGTTCCTACTAAGTTTCCATTTAAACAAGGGTACCAATTTCATTCAAAAATAGTACTTCCTTTAATCGGTAAATTGTTTTCAAAAGATAAAGTTGCCTACAATTATTTAAGCGAAAGTGCCTCTGTTTTTCCTTATGGTGAAAAACTTAACAATATTTTACGAAAAATTGGGTTTATAAATGTGATTAATAAGCCTCAAACTTTTGGCGTTGCAACAATTTATACCGCCACCAAATAATTATGAAAAAATTATTTTTTGTATTTATCTTATTACTGTTTGCTCAAAGTGCAAATGCACAGTTATTTAGCAAAGAAAAATTATTGAATGGCGAAAACAATGACATGAAAACCTTTTCTTGGGGATATTTTTTAGGTTTCAATAAGTACGCTTACAATTTTGATTACAAAGAACAAACTCAAGGTGACAATACAGACATTCTAGTAACTGGAGAAGCAGGTTTTAATGTTGGACTTTTAGGTAATTTACGTATTAATAGTTATCTTGATTTAAGATTAGAACCAGGCCTTAGTTTTACTACACGAAATTTTTTATTTCCAGGATTTGATGAAGTAAGTGATAATTTAAGAGAAGTAAAAGCAACCTACGTACATATTCCTTTATTGCTAAAAGTATCTACAAAAAGACTTAATAATATAAAGCCATTTATTATAGGTGGTTTTTCAAGATCATTTAATTTAGCAAGTAACGAAGACCACCCTGAAGATAATGAAACTGGTCAATTTAGATCTACAGCATCAAACTACAATTATGAGTTAGGTTTTGGTATCGATTTTTATTTATATTACTTCAAATTCACACCTTCTATCCGTGGTGTTTTTGGAATGAATGATGAATTAGTTAGAGACAAAAACCCAAACAGTGGTTGGACTAGCAATATTGAAAAGATGTATTCAAGAGGAGTATTTATAAATTTTACGATACAGTAATTCTTTTAAATTCACTTAAAAGTATTGCGGTAGCTGTTGCTACATTTAAGCTTTCAGTTCTTTGATTAACACCAAATTGTGGGATTGCAATTTTATTGTTAGCAAGATTCATAATTTTAGTTGAAACACCATTTGCTTCATTTCCAACTACAATTATAGCTTTATCCGGCAAATTCTCTTTATAAATATTTGACCCGTCCATAGCCCCTACATAAACTGGAAATTTACTTTTTGCAAGAAATTCTTCAATAACTGTATACATAATATTCACTCTAACAATAGAACCCATAGTGGCCTGAATAACTTTAGGGTTAAAGCAATCAACTGTGTTTAATGAACATATTATATTTTTTACATCAAACCAATCACATAACCTAATGATGGTTCCTAAATTACCAGGGTCTTGAATAGAATCTAACACTACCGTTATTCCATTTTCAACATAGGTTTTTTTATTTGGGATTTTAAAAACTGCTAAAGAATTATTAGCATTTTTTAAAGAACTAATTTTTGAAAGTTCTTTTTCTGAAATTATCTGAACGCTTTCGTTTTTAAACAATCCATCTAAAGTCGAATATAAAGAGTGCAATTGCAGTTTAGCAGTTATTAACTCGTTAATAACTTTTGGGCCTTCTGCAACAAATAATTCCAATTTATTTCGGTACTTTTTATGCTGTAAACTTGTTATTAATTTTATTTGACTATTGCTGACCAAAATCATGTATTTTTGATGTTATTAAATTTAGAAACTTGAACCAAACCCTTACAAAAATATCATTATTTTTAGGATTAATTATATTAATTGTTTCTTGTGATGCAACAAAGCATGTTCCAAAGGATAAATACCTTCTTACTAAGAACACAATTATTATTGACAGCACTGTTAATAAGGAATTTAAAGTTAAAAGTTTATTATTCCAACAACCCAACAAAAAGATTCTTGGTTTTCCATTAGGCCTTCAAGTTTATAATCTCGCAAATTTACACCCTGATTCTACTTTTAAAAAATGGGAACATAATAAGCCTAACAGGGAAAAAAGAATGAATAACATCTACTCAAAAAAACAAGTAGATAAGATAGCTTCTAATTATATAGGATTCAACAAATGGATTCAAAAAATAGGAAAAAAACCTACTATTATTGATGAAAAAATATTAAAAAAAAATATCAAATACATCGACGACTATTATTCAAGTTTTGGTTGGTTCAATACAGAGTCTAGTTACAAAATTGATACTATTAAAACCAAAAGAGCATCAATTACTTATTATATAAAAAAAAACAGGCCTTATTTAATTGGAACCTTAGGTGAAGAATTGAGCTCTCCCATTGTAGATTCATTATTTCAAATAATTAAGGATCAATCATTAATTGTAACAGAAAATCAATATTCAGCAAATGATTTTAATAATGAAAGAGATCGAATTTCTCAAAACTTCAGAAACTCTGGATTATTTTATTTTGACCAAAGTTATATAGAATTTGAAGCAGATTCTGTTAAAACAGATCATAAAGTAAATATTATTTACAAAATTTCAGATAGAACAACAAGAAAAAATGATACTGTCCGTGAAGCACATTTTAAAGTCCATAAAATTAGTGATGTTCGTATCGTAACTGACTATAACTATGCAAACAGAAATAAAACCATAATAGATTCTGTTTTTTTTAATGGGTATTATCTTTATAGTTATGAAAAACTTAAATTTTTCCCTAAAGCGATTACCGATGCAATGGCTATTTTACCAGGTAAAATATTTAAAGATTCTGAGCGAAGTTTAACCTACAGGCAAATTAGTGATTTAAAAATATTTAAATATCCAAAGATATCCTATATCGAAGATCCTAAAGATTCTACAGGAACAGATCTTATAGCTACTATATTATTGACCTCTCTTAAAAAATATTCATTAGGATTAGATCTTGATGTTTTTACTTCAACAATACAACAGTTTGGTATAGGGTTTAAAGCTTCTTATTCTATTAGAAATGTTTTTAGAAGAGCAGAGATATTAGAAATTTCAGCGAAAGGCAGAGTAGGATCCTCTAAAGATGCAGGAAATAGCAGTAGTAAGTTTTTCAACAATTCAGACATTGGTGCTGATATGACATTAATATTTCCAAGGATAATTTTCCCAATAAAAACAGATCGATTTATTCCAAAATACATGTCTCCATCTACCTCTGTTACTGTTGGATTTACAAATCAAAATAATATTGGTTTAGACCGTCAAAACATCAACTTTATTTATAATTATCGATGGAATCCAAAAATCAAAAGAAGCAATTATTTAGATTTATTAAACGTCCAGTTTGTAAAGAATCTTAATCCTGAAAATTATTATAATGTTTATACAAGCTCCTACAATATCTTAAATGACATTGCAGTAGATTCTGAATATGAATTTGAAAACTCAGAAAGTCAACAACTTATAATACCAGAAGAAACAAATTCTTTTATTAGACTTGCATTAGGCGAAAATAATGAGTTAGATTTAAGTACTGAAGATCAAAATGAAGTATTAAGTATTACAGAAAGACAAAAAAGGCTTACTGAAAATAATTTAATAATTGCCATAAATTATATGTGGACAAGAGATACAAGAGAAAATAACAAAGACAATTCATTTTACAGGGCACGTTGGAAAGTTGAATCCGCAGGGGTAATAATTAATGAATTGGCAAATATATTTGGAGCAGAAAAAGACACACTAGGAACTTATGCTATTAATAATGTAGCATTTTCTCATTATATAAAAGCAGAAGCAGAATATATAAAACATTGGGACTTAAATTATGAAAATACGCTAGCTTTTAGAAGTTTTATAGGTATTGCCATTCCCTATGGCAATAGCACTAGTATTCCTTTTACCAGAAGTTATTTTGCAGGTGGAGGAAATGACAATAGAGGTTGGCAAGCCTATAGTCTTGGACCAGGAAGTAGTGGAGGTGTTTTAGATTTTAATGAAGCTAATTTTAAAATAACTTTAAATGGAGAATATCGTTTTAAACTATTTGGAAATTTTTATAGTGCTTTATTTATTGATGCTGGTAATATTTGGAATGTTTTAGACAATATTACTGATCCCAAAAGAACCTTTACTAGCCTAAAAGACCTTGAAAATATTGCTGTTTCATCAGGGTTTGGTTTGCGTTATGATTTTGGTTTTTTTGTTTTTAGATTAGATATTGGTTTTAAAACATATAATCCCTTTTATCAAAAAGGAAATAGGTGGTTTACTGATTATAATTTTGGGAATGCCGTATATAACATTGGAATCAACTATCCATTTTAAACCATTAAATTTTATTATTTTAGCAGTCTAAAATTACAAATATGAATCATACTATCAAGTCAGGTATTGCTACTGGAAAAGAGGTCCAAAAAATACATCAATTTGCTAAGAAAAAGGGATTTGCTATACCCGCAATAAACGTAATAGGATCAAATACTATCAATACTGTTTTAGAAACTGCAGCTGAATTAAACTCACCTGTTATTATTCAATTTTCTAATGGTGGAGCTCATTTTAATGCTGGGAAAGGACTTAGTAATGAAAATCAAAAAGCTGCTATTGCTGGAGGCGTTGCAGGCGCAAAGCATGTACGTGAGTTAGCTAAAGTTTATGGAGCCACCGTTATTATGCATACCGATCATTGTGCTAAAAAACTATTGCCTTGGATTGATGGGTTATTAGATGCCGGTGAAGAACACTTCAAGCAAACAGGGTTTCCTCTTTATAGTTCACATATGATTGACCTTTCAGAAGAACCTATTGAAGAAAACATTGAAATTTGCAAAAGATACTTAGAGAGAATGTCTAAAATAGGTATGACTCTTGAAATAGAATTAGGCATAACAGGAGGAGAAGAAGATGGCGTAGACAATAGTGGTGTAGATTCATCAAAACTTTATACCCAACCAGAGGAAGTAGCTTACGCTTATGAAGAATTAATAAAAGTAAGCGATCAATTTACAATCGCTGCAGCTTTCGGCAATGTTCATGGAGTTTATAAACCGGGAAATGTTGAATTGACTCCAATCATATTAAAAAACTCACAAGAATTTGTTCAGAAGAAATATAACACTGGACACAATCCAATTGATTTTGTGTTTCATGGAGGAAGTGGTTCAACTTTAGAAGAAATTCGTGAAGCAATTGGTTATGGTGTTATAAAAATGAATATTGATACCGATTTACAATTTGCTTTTAATGAAGGTATTCGTGATTATATGAATACCAATTTAGCATACTTAAGAACCCAAATTGGTAATCCAGATGGAGCTGATTTACCAAATAAAAAATACTATGATCCAAGAAAATGGCTCCGTGAAGGCGAAGTCACTTTCAAAAAAAGATTAATACAAGCTTTTGAAGACCTTAACAACGTAAATACCTTATAAAATCATTTTTTAGCATTTGTTAGTTGGCTTTTTATTTAAATACATTGCCCAACATTTTATAAATAAATAACTAGTTAAAAAATGTAAAACCTTACAAACTATGAGTTGGTTTAAAAGAACAAAAAAAGGGATTCAAACCCCTACCGAACTAAAAAAAGATGTTCCAAAAGGACTTTGGTATAAGTCACCTACTGGAAAAATAGTAGACACAGAACAATTAGAGAGAAATTTTTTTGTAAGTCCTGAAGATGGATATCATGTAAGAATAGGAAGTAATGAGTATTTCGATATCTTATTCGACGGAAACTATAAAGAGTTAAATTCAAAATTAACATCAAAAGATCCTTTAAAATTTACGGATACTAAAAAATATACAGATCGTTTAAAAGATGCTAAAGAAAAAACCAAGCTAAATGATGCAGTTAGAACGGCAGTTGGAGAATCTATGGGAAAAGACATAGTTATAGCATGCATGGACTTTAGTTTTATTGGTGGATCTATGGGTAGTGTTGTTGGTGAAAAAATTGCTCGAGCTGCTGGCTATGCAATCAACCAGAAAATACCTTTTATGATTATTTCAAAAAGTGGTGGAGCAAGGATGATGGAAGCTGCTTTATCATTAATGCAATTAGCCAAAACTTCCGTTAAACTAGCACAACTTGCTGAGGCAAAAATACCTTATATTTCTCTTTGTACAGATCCTACAACGGGGGGAACAACTGCATCTTTCGCTATGTTAGGTGATATTAACATTAGTGAACCAGGAGCATTAATCGCTTTTGCTGGACCTCGTGTAGTTAGAGATACAACTGGAAAAGAGTTACCTGAAGGATTCCAAAGAGCAGAGTTTTTAAAAGAACACGGCTTTTTAGATTTTATTACTCATAGAAAAGATTTAAAATCCAAAGTAAATCTATATATCGATTTAATATTAAATCATCCACTTAGAGAAAATACAGTTTAAAGTTAGTTAGTTACTTTTCATGTTCAGATTACAGTAATAATTATTGATTTATTATTCTTAAATAGTACTATCTACTGGTTATAACTTTTATTAAAGAAAAAGGTTTAATTTTTTCCAATTAAAATAAAGCGGAAATTCTATTAGGTATATTATAGAAAAGCAATATATTTGCCGCCTGATTACCATAGTGGTAATCTGTACATAAAAATCATTAAACTAATATTGGCATGTATTTATCACCAGAAGAAAAAGGAAAAATTTTCAAAAAACACGGTAAGTCTGAAAAAGACTCTGGATCTGCTGAAGGGCAAATCGCTTTATTCACGTACCGTATCGAGCATTTAACTCAACACCTAAGAAAAAACCACAAGGACTACAACACAGAACGTTCTTTGGTAATGTTAGTAGGTAAAAGAAGGTCTCTTTTAAATTATCTTATGAAAAAAGATATTATGAGATATCGTGCAATTGTTAAAGAATTGAGTTTACGTAAGTAATAGTATTGGGAGCCTTGTGCTCCCTTTTTTAATACCTGATTAATCAGGTATCTAAACATTAACAGAGAAAGTTTAAATATAATATATTTATACTAAATTTTAAGATACTTGCATTAGTAAGTATTTACATAGAAAAGCTACCAGTAGGTTTTTCATTGGTCAACTACACACAACACAACAACTGTATTCGTAGATGCGAATATTGACCATTGTTAACTGCGCTAGATTTTATAGCGCACAATTAAAAAAAATATGATTCCAAAAGTATTTAGAGAGGTCATTGACCTTGGTGATGGTAGAGAAATTTCTATCGAAACCGGAAAATTAGCAAAACAAGCTCATGGTAGTGTTGTTGTGCAATCAGGAAAATGTATGTTATTATGTACAGTAGTTTCCAATTACGAACAGAAAGATCTTAATTTTCTTCCATTAACGGTAGATTACAGAGAAAAATTTGCTGCTGCTGGTCGTTACCCAGGAGGTTTCTTTAAAAGAGAAGCAAGACCAAGTGATGGCGAAGTATTAACCATGCGTTTAGTGGATCGTGTATTACGCCCATTATTCCCAAAAGATTATACTGCAGAAACACAAGTAATGATTCAATTAATGTCTCATGACGATGATGTTATGCCAGATGCAATGGCAGGATTAGCTGCTTCTGCTGCTATTCAACTATCAGATTTCCCTTTTGAATGTGCTATCTCTGAAGCTAGAGTAGGTCGTGTAAATGGAGAATTTGTCATCAACCCAACACGGGCTCAATTATTAGAATCTGATTTAGATATGATGATTGGTGCTTCTGCTGATTCAGTAATGATGGTAGAAGGTGAAATGGATGAAATTTCTGAAGATGAAATGGCGGATGCCATTAAGTTTGCACACGAAGCTATTAAAGTTCAATGTGCTGCTCAAATTAGGCTTGCTGAAGCATTCGGTAAGAAAGAAGTTCGTGAATATGAAGGTGAAAGAGTAGAAGAAGATTTGGTCAAGAAAGTTCATGATATGGCTTATGATAAAGTTTATGATATTGCAAAAGCTGGATCTGGTAAACATGAAAGAACTGCTGCATTTAAACAAATAAAAGAAGATATTAAAGCAACATTTTCTGAAGAAGAATTAGCAGATTATGGTGGTTTAGTTTCTGATTATTATCGCAAAGCTGAAAAAGCGGCGATTAGAGATTTAACCTTAAATGAAGGTTTGCGTTTAGATGGTCGTAAGACTGACGAGATTAGACCAATCTGGTGTGAAGTTGATTATTTACCATCGACGCATGGTTCTTCAATCTTTACTCGTGGAGAAACTCAAGCTTTAGCTACTGTTACTTTAGGAACGTCTAGAGATGCAAACAAAATAGATATGCCTTCTCATGAAGGTGAAGAAAATTTCTATTTACATTACAACTTCCCTCCTTTTTGTACAGGAGAAGCAAGACCAATTCGTGGGACATCTCGTAGAGAAGTTGGGCATGGTAACTTAGCACAACGTGCTTTAAAAGGAATGATTCCTGCAGATTGTCCCTATACGGTAAGAATTGTATCTGAAGTATTAGAATCTAACGGTTCATCCTCTATGGCAACAGTTTGCTCTGGTACCATGGCGCTTATGGATGCTGGTGTGCAAATGATAAAACCAGTTTCTGGTATTGCAATGGGTTTAATTTCTGATGCTGATTCTGGAAACTATGCTGTATTATCTGATATTTTAGGTGATGAAGATCACTTAGGAGATATGGATTTTAAAGTAACGGGGACTGCAGACGGTATCACAGCTTGCCAAATGGATATCAAAGTAAAAGGATTATCATATGAGATTTTAGTGAATGCACTAAAACAAGCTCGCAATGGTCGTTTACATATCTTAGAGAAATTGACTGATACCATAGCTGTACCAAATACAGATGTTAAAGATCATGCTCCTACTATGGTAACAAGACGTGTTCCTAACGAATTTATTGGAGCCTTAATTGGACCTGGCGGAAAAGTAATTCAGGAAATGCAAAAGGAAACTGAGACTACGATCGTTATTAACGAAGATCCAGTAACTGAAGAAGGTATTGTTGAAATATTAGGTGTTGGAAGAGAAGGTATTGATGCTGTAATGGCAAAAATAGATTCTATATTATTTAAGCCCGTAGTTGATAGTGTTTACGAAGTAAAAGTTATTAAGATGTTAGACTTTGGTGCAGTTGTTGAATATTTGGATGCACCAGGAAATGAAGTATTATTACACGTTTCTGAATTAGCTTGGGAACGCACTGAAAATGTTTCTGATGTAGTTAATATGGGAGATGTTTTTGATGTAAAATACTTCGGCATAGACAAACGTACTCGTAAAGAAAAAGTATCTCGTAAAGCTATTTTACCAAAACCAGAAGGATTTGTTGAACGTCCACCACGTGAACGTAATGAGAGAAATGACCGAGGAAGAGATAACCGAGGAAGAGACAATAGAAGATAATTTATTTATTTTTCAAACACATTAAAACCTTCAATTTGAGAAATCATTTTGGAGGTTTTTTTATTCATTTTAAAATAGTTTAATAAAAATTACAACCTTTTGTAACTTTTTGCATCTCTATTACGTATAACACAATAAGCAAGAAAAATACTTAATTTAAATAGACTAAATGAGACAACTTAAAATTACCAAGCAGGTTACCAACCGTGAAACTGCATCCTTAGATAAATATCTACAAGAAATTGGAAAAGTTGACTTAATTACCGCAGACGAAGAAGTTGAATTAGCACAACGTATTAAAGCAGGAGATCAAATTGCTTTAGAGAAATTGACAAAAGCTAATTTACGTTTTGTTGTATCGGTAGCTAAGCAATACCAAAACCAAGGATTAACCCTTCCAGATCTTATTAATGAAGGTAATTTAGGGCTTATAAAAGCTGCTCAGCGTTTTGATGAAACTCGTGGATTTAAGTTTATCTCTTATGCGGTATGGTGGATTCGTCAATCTATCTTACAAGCATTGGCAGAACAATCCCGTATTGTACGTTTACCTTTAAATAAAATTGGTAGTATTAATAAAATCAACAAGATGTTTGCTTATTTAGAGCAAGCTCATGAACGCCCACCTTCTGCAGAAGAAATTGCAAAAGAATTGGATATGACAATTAATGATGTAAAAGAGTCTATGAAAAACACTGGACGTCACGTATCAATGGATGCTCCATTAGTTGAAGGAGAAGATTCTAACTTATATGATGTATTGTGCAGTGGAGAATCTCCAAATCCAGATCGTAAACTTTTACACGAATCCTTGCGTACAGAAATTGAAAGAGCACTAGAAACATTAACTCCTCGTGAGGCTGATGTAGTTCGTTTGTATTTTGGTTTAGGTGATCAACACCCTATGACTCTTGAAGAAATTGGCGAAACTTTTGACCTTACTCGTGAACGTGTAAGACAAATTAAAGAAAAAGCAATTAGACGATTAAAGCATACTACAAGATCTAAAATATTAAAAACATATTTGGGATAAACACCTAACTACAACTACAGTATATCTCATGAAAATAGAATTTCATACTGTTATTGTTTATGATTATAATTAACCTTCGGCTGATTACCGGAGGTTTTTTTTATCTATCATTTAATTAATAACACTTATTATATTTTTTTAGTTTTCAGAAACTCATTTTTTTTATTTGTACTTTTGACTTGAAATATTTGAATCATTAAAGAAATAATATTCTAAACTAAATTATGAGTAAAATATTAATTGCCCCATCTATTTTAGCTGCTAATTTTGGAAACTTACAACGTGATATTGAAATGATCAACCAAAGTGATGCTCATTGGTTTCATTTAGATATAATGGATGGTGTTTTTGTGCCTAACATCTCATTTGGGATGCCAATTATTAATGCTATTGCAGAACATGCAACAAAGACCTTAGATGCACATTTAATGATTATTGATCCCGATCGTTATATAAAAACATTTGCCGATTTAGGAGTTGATTATTTAACGGTACATTATGAAGCTTGCCCCCATTTACATAGAACATTACAAGCAATAAAAGCAGAAGGGATGAAAGCTGGTGTTGCATTAAATCCTCACAGCAATATTAACTTACTAGAAGACACTATCAATGATATTGATCTAGTCTGTATTATGAGTGTAAATCCAGGTTTTGGTGGTCAGAGTTTTATTGAAAACACGTATTCTAAAGTTGAAAAACTTAAGAAAATGATTATTAAAAAGAATGCTTCCACCCTTATCCAAATAGATGGAGGCGTTACAAATAAAAACGCTAAACAATTAGCTGAAGCAGGAGCAGATATACTTGTTGCGGGTAGTTATATTTTTCGTTCAGAAAATCCAACTGAAACCATCGTAGCATTAAACAATCTTCTAAAATAAAAACGCACAAATTGAACTCTTTTCCTAGAGCTAAAAAATTGATTGATCATAAATTATTACGTGTGTTATAATACATACAATATTTTTTAAGTAAATAAAAAAATACTATTAGTTTTGCATGTAATTTTTTTTAACTTTGAGCATATTGTTTTTTTTAATTATGAATAAAAAATTAATATCTAAAAAGAAACCTGTATTCCCAATATCTAAGGACTTAACTAATTATTTAAAAAAAAACGGGAGAACTATAAAAACACCTATTTGTTATAATGATTTGTTGCGCTTTCAAGGTGCTGTTTCAATTTATGATAAAAACGGAGATGACACCTTATGGTTATCTACTTATTTTTCGGAAAATGATAGAGAAGAAATTGAATTAGGTCTTAAAAAAATATATACCATTTTATTTGCAGATGGAAACGACTCAACATTACCATTTCTTAGTGTTGATAGCATCGATTATTGCACTTTCGGAAACACAAAACCCTTCAGAATAAAAATTAGAAACATATTAAATGACAACTACACTTTTTACTATTTAAAACGTGCAGATGCTTCTAGAATTTATGGATTAGAATTAGAACATTTATTATCACCCAACCACATAGATTTTTTAGTTTTTAAAGACACGATAATAGAAGATCATATTTCAGGAATACCTTGTGATGTTTTTATAGAAAATAATTTAGAAAGCTGCTCCCTTCAAGATAAAAAAGCCTTGGCAAAAGAATTTGTAAAATTTAATGAACGTTGCTTTGTTAGATTATTAGGTGACATGAGAGCATATAATTATGTAGTCGTTCTAACCCACGATTTTGACAGAATTCAATATAGATTAAGAGCCATAGATTTTGACCAACAAAGTTTTGAAGGAAATATTAAGGTGTATAAACCTCAGTTTTTAAAAGAAAACAATACTTTAGTAGAAATGTCATTAGAATTACTTCAAAAAGAATCTATAGATCAATACGAAAAAGAAGAGCGTTCCTTATTAGCAAAAAGAGCTATTAGTAGCACTTACAGATTAAAACATCTTCTAAATTGTATGCAGAAAGATAAAATTTCTACTTTAGAAAAAACAAATCAATTAAAAGGTGATTTATTTAAACTTACAGGTGATTTAAATTTTAAAAAATCTACCAATATGGGAGAAGTATTAAAAAGTACATTAGATTTTATTATCAGAAATTACAAGACCGAAAATCCATATATTATCAATTAAAAAGTCATCTTATTTCGAATTAAAAGTCATGAAAATAAAAAAAATATTAGTTGCTAATCGTGGTGAAATTGCCATTAGAGTCCTGCGAGCTTGTACTGAAATAAATCTAAAAACGGTCGCAATTTTCACTTATGAAGATCGCTACTCACAACACCGTTATAAAGCAGACGAATCTTATCAAATTGGAGAAAATAACCAACCTTTAAAACCATATTTAGACATTGATGAAATTATTGGCTTAGCAAAATCTAAAAACGTAGATGCCATACATCCAGGTTATGGTTTTCTCTCAGAAAATTCTGATTTCGCAAGAAAATGTGCTAAAAGCGGAATTATTTTTATCGGTCCTAATCCGGAAGTAATGGATGCTTTAGGAGATAAAATTACCGCAAAGAAAAATGCCGAAAAATGCAATGTTCCTGTAATCGAAGGAAATAAAAAAAAGCTTTCCTCATTAAAAATTGCCCTTTCTGAAGCTTCAGAAATAGGATACCCATTAATGCTAAAAGCAGCCTCTGGTGGTGGCGGAAGAGGAATGCGTATTGTAAGAAATGTCAATGATTTAAAACAAAATTTTGATGCTGCTAAAAACGAATCACTAAATGCTTTTGGTGACGATACTATGTTTTTAGAAAAATATGTAGAAGACCCTAAACATATTGAGGTTCAAATTGTAGCAGACAACCACGGAAACATCCGACACTTATACGAACGGGATTGCTCAGTACAACGACGTCATCAAAAAGTAGTAGAAATCGCACCTTCCTTTAATATCTCTGAAGAGGTAAAGCAAAACCTTTATAAATACGCATTGGCAATCGCCAAACAAGTAAGTTATAATAATATCGGTACGGTAGAATTTTTAGTGGATAAAACAGACCAAGTTTATTTTATTGAAGTCAACCCACGTATACAAGTAGAACATACCGTTACTGAAATGGTAACCGGAATTGATTTGGTAAAAACTCAAATATTCGTGGCTGGTGGTTATAAATTATCGGACACTCAAATTAAAATTAATGAACAGGGATCAATAGTTACCAATGGATTTGCATTACAATGTAGGTTAACAACCGAAGATCCTGAAAACAATTTTACTCCAGATTACGGTACAATTACAACGTATCGTTCAGCTTCAGGTATGGGCATACGATTAGACGCTGGGAGTATATACCAATCGTATAAGGTGAGTCCTTTTTTCGATTCCATGTTGGTAAAAGTTTCTGCTCAGGGAAGAACGTTAGATGGTGCTGTTCGTAAAATGACAAGAGCTTTAAAAGAATTTAGGATTAGGGGTGTAAAAACCAATATTTATTTTTTGCAAAATGTTATTCAACATTCTGATTTCAAAGAAGGAAAAGCAACTGTTAATTTTATTCAAAAAACTCCTGAACTATTTAAAATTAGAATTTCGCAAGATCGTTCTTCAAAAATATTAAATTATTTAGGAGAAGTAATTGTAAATGGAAATCCAGACGTTAAGTTTATAGAAGATTCTAAAGTTTTTAGAAATGCTAAAATCCCTGCTTTCAATCAATTTTCAAAATATCCAAAAGGCACTAAGGATTTACTTACAGAATTGGGTCCCGATAGCTTTAGTAAATGGTTGCGAGATGAAAAGAAAATACACTATACAGATACTACAATTAGAGATGCTCATCAATCTTTATTAGCGACCCGCATGCGTACGTATGATATGCTAAAAGTTGCCGAAAGTTTTGCGAAAAATCATGCCAATACATTTAGTATAGAAATGTGGGGCGGTGCTACTTTTGATGTTTGTTTGCGTTTCCTTCATGAAAGCCCTTGGTCGCGATTGCGAGATTTGAGAAAAGCAATGCCAAATATCTTATTCCAGATGTTATTGCGTGGTTCTAACGCAGTAGGCTATAAAGCTTATCCCGACAATTTAATTGAAAAATTTGTGGATAAATCTTGGGAAAATGGAATTGATATTTTTAGGATTTTTGATTCTTTAAACTGGGTAAAAGCAATGGAGCCTAGTATCAAATATGTCAGAAATACCAACGGAGCTTTAGCTGAAGCAGCCATAAGCTATACCGGAAATATTCTAGATACAAGTCAAACAAAATACAACCTCAACTATTACACTCAATTAGCAAAAGATTTAGAAAATGCTGGTGCTCATATTATAGCTTTAAAGGATATGGCAGGTTTATTAACCCCATATGCTGCAACCGAATTAATTGGAGCGCTAAGAGATACGGTAAAGCTTCCTATTCATTTACATACTCATGATACTTCTTCACTTCAATCTGCAACCTATTTAAAGGCAATTGAAGCAAATGTAGATGTTGTAGATGTAGCACTTGGAGGCCTGTCTGGCCTTACATCCCAACCAAATTTCAATTCGATTGTCGAAATGATGAAGTATCACGAAAGAGCTCATAAATTTGACATGAATAAACTAAACCAATTCTCCAATTACTGGGAAGACATTAGGGAGTATTATTATCCTTTTGAATCTGGCTTAAAATCTGGAACAGCCGAGGTATATCAACATGAGATACCAGGTGGACAATATTCTAATCTACGCCCGCAAGCAACTGCATTAGGATTAGGAGGACGTTTTGATGAAGTTAAAAAAATGTATACCGAAGTCAATGCGATGTTTGGAAATCTAGTAAAAGTAACCCCTTCGTCAAAAGTAGTAGGAGATATGGCTATTTTTATGGTGACTAATAATTTAACCCCTGAAGGTGTAATGGAAAACGGGGAAGAAATTTCATTTCCAGATTCGGTAATTGATTTTTTTAAAGGAGACTTAGGTCAACCCGTAGGTGGATTTCCAAAAAAACTCCAGAAAATAATTTTAAAAAATCAGAAACCTTTTAAAAACAGACCAAATGCACATTTAGAACCCATTGATTTTGATATTGCTTTAGAGGATTTCAAAAAGAAATATCAAAAAGGTTTCAGCAGAGCTATAGAGTTTGAAGATTTTTTATCATACCTATTGTATCCAAGAGTCTTTGACCAAGCTCATGAAAATTATAAAAAGTTTGGTAATCTAGCCATCCTCCCTACACTCAATTTCTTTTACGGAATGAAAATACAAGAGGAAACTCTTATTGAATTAGAACCTGGAAAAGTAATTATCGTAAAATTATTATCGGTGAGCAATCCAAATGAGAATGGAATTAGAACCGTATTTTTTAAAATAAACGGTGAAAATAAAATGATAGAAGTACTGGATAAAAAATTAAATATCAGTAAAGTAGAAAACATAAAAGCTGATGAAAACAACATCGATGAAATTGGTTCTCCGCTACAAGGTTTACTTTACAAAGTACTTGTTAAAAAGGGACAAGAAGTAAAAGAAAATGATCCGCTATTTATTATTGAAGCCATGAAAATGGAAACAACGGTAACTGCAATTCGAGATTGTAAAGTTAAATCCATAACCCTTAAGAAAGATAAAATGGTGATGCAAGATGATTTGGTTTTAAGTGTGGAATAAAAATATGTATTCCTTGAGTATTTTTATATCACATCTTTAATATTAGTAGTATTTTTATAATCTTAAAACGGCTTCGTAGTTCAACTGGATAGAATATCAGATTTCGGCTCTGAGGGTTGGAGGTTCGAATCCTCTCGAGGTCACGAATAAATAGTGCAATTAAGAAAAAACGCCAAGCTTGCTTGAGCGTTTTTTTGTTTGCGCTATTTTCAAAGCGGAGCTTTGTGGGATCAGCGCAGCTAATCCTTAATAGTATTGCATGTTTTAATTTTCAAAGCGGAGCGCTTACAGGAAAAACCATCCTGCCGAGGTTACTAAATCGGAGAATTGATTCACTGGAATTGGTTCTCCTTCTTTTATGTTTGAGATTTCTTTCAATAAAATGGGGATTGACTCAAAAATAGCGTTCACTTTGGGGTTCGAACTCGGTCGTTTAACTTGTCATAACCTATTTTTGATGGAAATTGAAGGTTTTATTTAAAATTGAGTTATTTTAGGTTTACTCATAACTATTTATATATTTTTAATTTCTTCTTTTCCATTACTATGTAGGGCAAATCTTCCTTTATCTCTAGCATGAACTACTTCTTTTTCAGTCCATGGCCATCCACCAAATTGAGTTTTACTATAATCACTCATAGCTTCTCTAATTTCTTCTTGAGTATTCATTACAAAAGGACCGTGTTGTGCTACTGGCTCTCCAATTGGTTTTCCCTCAAGAATTAAAAAGTAAGCATCTTCATTCCCGTTCTGAATTACTATATTTTCACTTGCCTCAAGTTCTATTATATGCTTAGATGAAATTGTTTTACCTTCTAGTCTAATCGTATCTCCTTTATAAAAGAAAACAGAGCGATTGGCTTCACTATTTGTTATGGGTAAAATCCAATTGGAACCAGCTTCCATCTTTATGGTGTATACACCAACTGAATTGTTTGTGTTTGCAGCCCAAGAATCAGGATTAGGTTCTAAAGCATCAATTGTATCTATTTTCCCTGCAATAACCTTAATTGAGGTTGTTCTGTTTAATTCATCTTTATAATTAATTACAGGAATATTCTCGTTCCATAACATTTTGAAATGTGGTTCTACCATTTTTGAGACTTTAGGTAAGTTCAACCATATTTGGAAAATTTCCAATGGATTCCCTTTATCTTCATTGATTAGAGGAAACATCTCAGAATGTTGAATGCCTTTTCCTGCAGTCATCCATTGGACATCACCAGCCTTAAACCGACCAGCTGCACCAAGAGAGTCAGAATGATCTACAACTCCTTCTTTATTAATGGTAATGGTTTCAAATCCTCTGTGCGGATGATAAGGGAAACCTGGAATATTACTACCATGATACATTCTCCAACCGTTTTTTATAACAAAATCTTGACCAATATTTCTACCTATTAACTCTTCAGAATTTACCCCCATTTCAGAGTTTCCCATTGGGTATTCATCTCTATGATAAGCACAAAATAAAAATGGATCTTGAGTTTCCCAAGGAAAGCCTAGTGGCTTTATTTTTTTTATTGATGATTTATTCATTTCTTCAGATTTAAAGAATTCACGATATTACGTAATAATATCTGGATTAATTTGAGAGCATTTTTTTTACAATTCCAGAAATAGTTTTACCATCTGCTTTTCCTGCTAGTTGACTATTAATTAATCCCATAACCTTACCCATATCTTTCATAGAGTTTGCTCCAGTTTTACTAATTATTTCAACTACCACTATTTCAACCTCATTTTCACTCATTTGTTTGGGTAAAAATCGTGAAATAATCTCAGCTTGTTCTAATTCTGGTATTGCCAAATCTTCTCTATTCTGTTCTGAAAAAATGGAAGCACTATCCTTTCGTTGTTTTACTAATTTTTGCAATATTTTATTTTCATCTATTTCATTTAATTCAGACAAAGACCCGCTAGTTTTCAATAAAATTAATTCAGCTTTAACGGCACGCATTGCTGCTAAAGCTTGTTGATTTTTTTCTTTCATTGCAGTTTTTATTGCTTCCATTATTTTTTTTTCTAAGCTCATAATTTCTTGTATTTAATAATTTCAAAGGTAGTTAAATTTCTATTATTTGCTTTATTTCAAAAAAACCAAAACATAAAATATCAGCATGAAAAAAGTCCAAGAACAACTATTGTTATCCTCAGACTTTTAGTTTAAAAAACCATTATATTAATCTACATTGTCATGTAAAAAAGAATTATTAGACCGCAAATCTAATTCATTATCATCATCTGTATTTACTGAAGTTCTTGACAAGTTAGATTCTTGATTTGATGTTTTGTCTAATTCTATACCCATACGTTTATAAGCCGGTTGCTTTTCAATTTCATCAATATGAGAAGGCTTGTTATTAAACTTATAATTAAACTCTTTCATTTGTCTTTTTCTAATTTCGGTACGTTCACTTAACAATTTAGAAATTGGCGTATTTAAAGGATCTTCTGGTTCATTTTCTTCTTTATTAATTCGTTCCGGAACAGCTATAATTCTAGTTTCGAAAACAATTTCTTCATCACTAATTTCATCTTCAAGCGCTAATGGTTTAGCTTCATTTAAATGATCTTCTACTTCTTGATAGTTATCTAAACTATAGGTGATAGTTTGCTCTTTAGTAACTTCGGTAATAGGAGCTACTTCGATATGATCATTCACTTCAATTTCTTCAACACTAGAAGTCATTGTTTCCAATTTTATTCCAGCTTTATGATATTGTTTTTTTGTTTCAAAAGTCTCTTCAGAAGCAGTGTTCACTTCTAAATCAAACATTAATATTTGCTCCTCAGGAGACTCAATATTTATATTTACTTCGGTAAATTCATCTTCAATAGTTTCTTCTAATTTTGAATCTACAATAATAAAATCTTCAACATTAATCTCATTAATAGTTACTTCTTCAAATTCAGCCAAATGATGAATGTCAATTTCTTCACAATTAACTTCAATGTTTTTTAATAAATCAGATGTTTCAATGCAATCCTTAAATGGAATGGATTTTTTTGGAATAGCAACTTCTTTAACTTCTTCAAAAAGAGAATGTCTAATTATTGGCTCTTCCATTTTATTTGTAATTGGTTCATTAGAAATTAAACCAATATTAAATTCATTTTTATCAGAAACTAAAACTTGTTCTGCTCGCTGTTCATCGTCAAGAATATGAATTACTTTTTTAGACTCTGTATTTACAATATCATTTTGTTGTTCTACATTAAACCCTGTAGCAATAACTGTAATAGCAATACTATCTTCCAAAGATTCATCATCACCAACACCCATAATAATATTAGCACCATGTCCAGCCTCACTCTGGATAAAGTCACTAATTTCACCAATTTCATCAATAGTAATTTCTTCTAGCCCAGAAACAATTAACAACAACACATTTGTAGCTCCTTTAATTTTGTTGTCATTTAATAATGGAGAATCCAATGCTTTTGAAATTGCTTCGGAAGCTCTATTAGTTCCGCTTGCACTAGCACTACCCATAATCGCAGTTCCACTATTTGAAAGTACTGTTTTCGCGTCACGTAAATCAATATTTTGTGTATAATGATGCGTAATTACTTCTGCAATTCCTCTAGCCGCAGTTGCTAACACTTCATCTGCTTTAGAGAATCCAGCTTTAAAACCTAGGTTCCCGTAAACATCCCGTAACTTATTGTTATTAATTACTATAAGAGAATCAACATTATCTCTTAACCTTTCCACCCCAATATTTGCTTGTTGGTTTCTCATTTTACCTTCAAACTCAAAAGGTATTGTTACAATCCCAACAGTTAGGATATTTAAATCCTTAGCCATTTTAGCAATAATAGGTGCTGCACCTGTTCCAGTACCACCCCCCATTCCAGCTGTTATAAACAACATTTTAGTATTTGTTGTAAGCATCGCTTTAATATCTTCCATACTTTCAACAGCAGACTGCTCTCCTATTTCAGGGTTTGCACCAGCTCCTAAACCTTCGGTTAATGTAACACCCAATTGAATTTTATTAGGTACAGGGCTGCTATCTAAAGCTTGAGAGTCTGTGTTACAAATAACAAAATCTACACCGTTTATTCCTTGACTAAACATGTGATTGATTGCATTGCTACCACCTCCACCAACTCCAATGACTTTGATTACATTGGATTGGTTTTTTGGCATATCGAACTGAAAACTGTCCATTTGTTTGTTACTACTCATAATTTTATTTTTGTGAGGTTGTGTTAGTTTGTTTTATTATGATGTCTTAAATATTTATTATTCTGCGTTATCTAAAAAATCTTTTAGGTTTTCTACCCATTTATCGAAAAATCCTTGCCGTTTTGGTTTTAGTTTTTCTTCAATCTCTTTATCTAATTCTTCATTAGTTAGAGGTTCCAATTCTTTATTTATTATTTCTTCATCTTCAACTTCATTTATTTTGTTATTCTCCAATCCATTTAAAACCAATCCAACTGCAGTTGCATACATCGGACTTGTAACTTCACTATCACTATCGCCTGCCATATGTTCATTAGGAAAACCAACACGAGTATCCATTCCTGTAATATACTCCACTAATTGTTTTAAATGTTTTAATTGAGCTCCTCCTCCTGTTAATACAATCCCCGCTATTAGTTTTTTCTTTTGATCTTCGTGACCATAATTTTTAATTTCTAGATAAACTTGTTCAACGATCTCAATTACCCTAGCATGAATTATTTTGGAAAGGTTTTTAAGCGAAATTTCTTTAGGTTCTCTTCCTCTTAATCCAGGTATAGAAACAATTTCATTGTCTTTATTTTCTCCTGGCCAAGCTGATCCAAATTTAATTTTAAGCAATTCTGCTTGCTTTTCAATGATGGAGCAACCCTCTTTAATATCTTCAGTTATAACATTTCCCCCAAAAGGAATTACTGCAGTATGTCTAATAATTCCATCTTTAAATATGGCCAAATCTGTTGTTCCTCCACCAATATCTATCAATGCAACACCTGCCTCTTTTTCTTCAATTCCCAATACTGCATTTGCTGAGGCTAACGGCTCTAATGTAATCCCAGAAAGTGTTAAACCAGAACTTTTAATACATCTCCCAATATTTCTAATGGAAGTCACTTGGCCCACTACTACGTGAAAATTAGCCTCTAATCTTCCTCCATACATACCTATTGGTTCTTTGATTTCATTTTGTCCATCAACTTTAAAATCTTGTGGAAGTACATGAATTATTTCTTCTCCAGGTAACATCACTAATTTATGAACTTGATTACACAGATTTTCAATATCAAGCTCATCAATTACAATATCACTATCTTTTCTGGTGATGTAATCGCTATGTTGTAAACTTCTAATATGTTGCCCTGCAATTCCTACTATTACATCATAAATTTTCATTCCTGAAGAAGTTTCTGCATCTTGGACTGCTTGTTGAATTGACTGAATGGTTTGTGTTATATTATTTACAACTCCACGATGAACTCCTAAACTTTTAGATTTTCCAAGACCTAAAATCTCAAGTTTACCATATTCATTGTACTTACCAATCATGGCGACAATCTTGGTTGTACCAATATCTAATCCAACTGCTATTTTATTATCCTCCATTTGTTTCCTTTTTTGTAGCTACAACTTGATTTTTAAATTTTAAATTAATCAAACTATAAGTATCAAGTAAACTATCATTCTTAGTTAGTTTGTAAAAAGCTTTAAATTTTTGAAACTTAGTTTCTATATCCTTAGATTTTCCAAAAAGCACTTTAAATTGATTCTTTCGAATTCTTAAAAATACATCTCCTTCAGTTGTAACATCCAAACCAACAACGTATTCCTTCATAAATTCATCATTAGTTATTTTTTTAACTAATTTTGTTACTTCTATGTATTGATTTTCTGAAATTCCAGTAACAATTGGAACTCTTGCTGAATGAACTGCTGACAAAGGCATGTTCTTTCCGTCTTCATCCAAATAAAAATTTGGAATTCCCTCAACTCTAGCTATGGGTCTTCTTTGTATAACTTTTGCTCCTAAAACCCCATTAACTGTAACGTAAATATCTGCATTTTTAATCATAGGGTTTTCTGACAATCTTTTTTCCATCTTATTCAAATCTAAAGTTTCTTTACCTATGCTCGTAACACTGTCTTTATTTTGTATTAACAATTTATTAACCATATTTTCAGTGATAAATAACCGTTTTTCATCTTTAAATTCTATATCAATTTTAGTGATTTTTCTGACTTCATTTCTTTGTTTACTGAAACCAAACATAAAAACGATTAAACTCGCAATAACTAAAAATTTTATGATGCCCCAGTTAATCTTCATCTTTTAAATGTTTTGTTACAGACTCTACTTCAACTCCAATATCCCCAGCGCCTACCATTAATTTAACTTTACAATTAGATTTCTTAACTTCTATTGAAAGGTCTTCTTTAGTAACTATTTTTTTATTGCTATTTTCTATTTTATCAAGTAGCCATTGCGAAGAAACCCCTTCAATTGGTTTTTCTCTTGCAGGATATATTTCTAACAATATTACTTCATCAAAACGAGATAAACTTTTTGCAAATTCATTTCCAAAATCCTTGGTACGAGAAAATAAATGCGGCTGAAAAACAATTAACTTTTTATTTTGAGGATACATTTCAGTAACAGCTTGATGTAACGCGTTGATTTCGGTAGGATGATGCGCATAATCATCAATTAATACTAAATTTTTAGTTCTTATTTTATAAGAAAATCTTCTTTTTACTCCTTTAAAGTCCTTTAAAGCTTTGGACAGGCAATCGATTGGGGAACCTGCTAAAATTGCCATACCTAAAGCAGTAAGAGCATTAAACATATTATGACGACCTGGTAAATGGAATTGTAAATCTTTAATTTCTTCAGAAGGTGTTTTTAAATCAAAAACATAACTCCCTTCTTCTATCCTAACATTTCTAGCTTCAAAATCTGCATTTTCAGTTGCAGAAACTGTTTTCCCTTCTAATGGAAGTCCCTTTTTAAATAATAAATTATTAGAATCTGGAACTAACTTTGAAAACTCAATAAAAGTCTTTTCTAATGCTGAAGTGGTACCATAAATATCTAAATGATCCGCATCCATTGAGGTAATACAAGCTATGGTCGGTTTTAAATGAAGAAAAGAGCGATCAAATTCATCCGCTTCTACTACCATTATTTCACTTCCTTTATAAATAAGATTTGAGTTGTAATTTTCAGTCACACCTCCTAAAAATGCAGTTACCGGCATATTGCAACTTGCAAGTAAATGACCTAAAATAGCTGAAGTGGTAGTTTTTCCATGGGTTCCGGCAACCGCTAAACAAATGCTATTTTTGGATATTTCTCCAAGTAATTCTGAACGCTTCATAATACTATATTCTTTAGCGTTTAACCAAGAAATAATTTTATTATTTTTGGGTATTGCTGGTGTACAGACGATAAGCGTATTTTTATTTTTCTGGATTAGTTCTGGAATCAAGGAAACTTCATCTTTAAATTGAATAGTAATTCCTTCATGAATCAACGTATTTGTAATTTCTGAAGGAGTCTTATCATAACCAAAAACTTTTTTACCTTGTAAATTAAAGTATCGAGCCAATGCACTCATACCGATACCCCCAATACCTACAAAATAAAAATTCTCTATGTTTTTAATACTACTCATTTAATTAATGAATCTTTGCTTCTTTTAATAATTTCTCTATCTCTTCAACTATTTCTTTTGTTGCGTTTGGTTTCCCTAATGCTTTACAATTTTTCGATAATTGTAATTGATTTTCTTCTGAACTAAATAATTTATAAAATTCATCTTCAAATTGTATTTCTAAATCTTTTTCAGCAATTAAAATTGCAGCTTCTTTACTGCTAATAGATTTTGCATTTTTTATTTGATGATCTTCTGACACATTTGGTGAAGGAATAAATACAACAGGTTTTCCCACCAAACATAATTCTGAAACTGACAATGCACCTGCCCTAGAAATTATAAAATCGGAAGCTGCATAGGCCAAATCCATTCTATTTAAAAAAGCATGAACCTGCACATTTACATTTCCCTTTTCTTTATAAGATTCAAAATAATAACTACCGCATTGCCAAATGATTTGTAAATTTAATTTTGAGAAAAAATCTAAAGATGAATTGATCAAAGCATTGATTCTTCTTGCACCTAAACTTCCTCCTAAAACTAGGAGTGTCTTTTTCTGAGAATCTAGCTTAAAAAACGAAAGAGATTCTTTCCGTTTTTTAGAAATATCTAACAAATCTTGTCTTACTGGATTACCCGTTAATCTAATTTTTTCAGAAGGAAAATAGTGTTCCATACCATCGTAAGCAACACATATTTTTTTCACCTTAGCACTTAGCCATTTATTAGTGATTCCAGCATAAGAATTTTGTTCTTGGATCAAACACGGAATTCCTTTATTGGAAGCTACTTTTAATAATGGTGCACTTGCATATCCTCCAGTTCCAATTGCTATATCGGGTTGAAATGATTTTATTATTTTTCTAGATTCCCATAAACTTGAAATAAGTTTTAAAGGAAATATTAAATTTTTTAAAGAGAAGCTTCGTTGAAATCCAGAAATCCAAAGTCCTTTTATAGTATAACCCGATTCCGGAACTTTATCCATTTCCATTCTATCTTTGGCTCCAACAAATAGAAATTTAGCATCTGGATATCGCGATTTTAACTCATTCGCTATAGCAACTGCTGGATAGATATGACCTCCAGTTCCTCCACCTGATATGATAAATTTATATGGCTTCACTTAATATATCTAAAGGGTTTTCTTCTTGATTTTCAGTTTTTACAACTTCTCTTTTTGCACTAACACTTAATACCATTCCAATAGCCAAACAAGTCATCCAAATAGATGATCCACCACTGCTAATAAGTGGTAAAGTTTGGCCTGTAACCGGAAATATTTCTACAGCAACCGCCATATTTATCAACGCTACAAATACGATTGGCAACCCTACTCCTATAACTAATAATTTTCCAAATACTGTTTCTGCTTTATGTGCTACAATTACAAACCTAAATAGGAGTAACATATACAAAAACATTAAAAATAACGAACCTACAAGTCCAAATTCTTCCACAATTATTGCGTAAATAAAATCGGAAGAAGATTGCGGCAAAAAGTTTTTCTGAATACTTTTTCCCGGACCTAATCCTGTAATACCTCCTGAAGCAATTGCAATTTTTGCTTTTTCAATTTGATAATCTGCTTCCGTTTCTTCGCCATCCGTAAAATTATCAATCCTACTCATCCACGTATCAACTCTATTAGGAAACAAACCAGGAAATGCTTTAGCTGAAACAACAAATAATGTTAGAAAGAAAGCGCCTGCAAACAAAATTATTGATAAGTACTTTATTGGATAACCTCCTATAAAAACCAATACCGAGAGCATAGAAAAAATAATTGCTGCTGTAGAAAAATTAGCAGGTAATATTAATGCTAATACTAGAAAAATAGGAACCCAAAGAGGTAATATTGTTTCTTTAAATATAATCGTTTTATCTTTTATTCTTGCTAAATATCGCGCTACATACGTTAACAATACCACAGAAGCAAGTGTTGAACTTTGAAAAGTAAACCCAACAAATGGTATGCGTATCCAACGACTAGCATTTGCACCTTCAATAGTGGTTCCTTGTGTTATTGTTACAACTAACAAAATCAGTGCTATGGGTAATGCTATAACAGATAAGCCTTTAAAATAATGATAGGGAACTTTATGCACTCCATATAAAATTACAAATCCCAAAACCAAATGTGCAAAATGTTTTAAAAGAAATTTTAGTGTATTTCCATCTCCATATAAATATGCCAAATTACTACTGGAGCTATACACTGGTAAAAATGAAAATAATGCTAACAAAGAGACAACAGCCCAAATAGTCTTATCTCCTTTTATATGTTGAAATACATTTTTCATTTTAAAATCTTAACTAATTAAAATATAATTATAGATTACGTACTGCATTTTTAAATTGTCTTCCTCTATCCTCATAGTCTTCAAATAAATCGAAACTAGCACAAGCAGGCGATAACAATACTGCATCACCTCTTTTAGAAAGTCGGTAAGCAACCTTAACAGCATCTTCCATCGAATGAGTTTCTACCATTATATCAACTACATTTCCAAAAGCTCTTATTATTTTATCATTATTAACACCCAAGCAAATAATTGCTTTTACTTTTTCGTTAACCAGCGGAAATAGCTCGCTGTAATCATTTCCTTTATCAACACCGCCTACAATCCAAACAGTGGGAGCCTCCATACTATCTAAAGCGTAAAATGTTGCATTTACATTGGTACCCTTAGAATCATTAATGTATTTAACATTGTTTATTTTTAATACGTTTTCTAAACGGTGCTCTACTCCTTGAAAGTTTTCTAAACTTCTTCTAATTGTTTCTTTTCTAATGCTTAGTAACTTCGAAACGGTTGAAGCAGCCATTGCATTTTTTGTATTGTGTTCTCCTTGTAATCCTAGTTTTGAGATTGGCATAGTAAATGGGTTGTTATCTATTGTTATTATTATTTCGTTATTTTTTATATATGCACCTTTTTCTAATTCTTTTTTTACTGAAAAAGGCAGTAATTGAGATTTAATTGTTTTTTTTGAAATCCATTCATTTATCTTATCATCATCTGCATCATAAATAAAATAATCATCCTTTGTTTGATTCATTACAATCCTAAATTTTGAATCTATATATGCATCATAATCGCTTTCATATCTATCTAAATGATCTGGTGATAGATTCGTTAAAACTGCAATGTGTGGAACAAAATCTTTAATTCCATCTAACTGAAAACTGCTTAATTCCAACACATACTCTTCAAAGTTTTCGGCTGCCACTAACTCAGCAAAACTTTTACCAATATTCCCAGCTAAGGCAACATTTTTTCCTGCATCTTTTAAAATTTGATACGTCATAGTTGCTACGGTAGTTTTACCATTACTCCCTGTAATACCAATTAATGTTGCAGTAGTATATTTTGCTGCAAATTCAATTTCAGAAATAACAGCTACTCCTTTTTCTTTCAACTTCAACACAATTAGAGCATTATCTGGAATACCAGGGCTTTTCATTACCAAATCTGCTGAAAGAATTACAGTTTCTGAATGAACTTCTTCTTCCCACTTAATCTCCTGATGTAAAAGAACTTGTTTATAATTATTTTTAATTTTTCCATAGTCCGAAACAAACACTTCAAACCCTTCTTTTTTTCCTAAAATAGCCGTTCCTACTCCACTTTCCCCTGCTCCTAGTATGACTAATTTTAATTTTTTATTCACTTTTATTCTTTCTATCTTTTATCTCCTTATCTAATTTTCAAAGTAGCAATTGTTAGAATCGCTAAAAATATTCCAACAATCCAGAATCGTGTGACAATTTTACTTTCGTGAAAACCTGATTTTTGATAATGATGATGGAGTGGTGACATTTTAAATATTCGCCTTCCTTCTCCAAATTTCTTTTTAGTGTATTTAAACCATCCTACCTGCATCACAACTGATAGATTTTCCATTAGAAAAATTCCACATAAAATTGGAATTAGCCATTCTTTACGAATTGCGATTGCAATTACTGCTATAATTCCTCCGATGGTTAAACTCCCTGTATCACCCATAAAAACTTGAGCCGGATACGTGTTATACCAAAGAAAACCAATTAAGGCTCCAACAAAAGACATGATAAAAATAGAAAGCTCTCCAGTATTAGGGATATACATAATATTGAGGTAATCCGAAAAAATAACATTTCCAGAAACCCAAGCAAACAGTGCCAACGTAACTCCAATTATTGCTGAAGTACCAGCAGCTAAACCGTCGATTCCATCAGTAAGATTGGCGCCATTAGACACTGCAGTAATGATAAATATTATTATAGGAATAAAAATCAACCATACATAATCCTTAGCTTCTTCTCCTGCCCAACTAATTAAGCTTTCGTAATTAAATTCGTTTTTCTTTACAAAAGGAATGGTTGTTAATAAGGTTTTTTCTGCAGGATAAAACTCAGGAATTCTATTTTCTGAAACATTTTCAATAGAATTTGTAGTAGCTACCTTTTGCCTTTTCACAGTTATATCACTATGAAAATACATGGTAGTACCCACTATAATTCCTAATCCAACCTGCCCTATAACTTTAAACTTCCCTGAAAGACCTTCTTTATTTTTTTTGAATATTTTTATATAATCATCTATAAAGCCGATAATTCCCATCCAAACAGTTGTAACTAATAATAATATCACATAAATGTTCCCAAGTTTTGCAAAAAGCAACACTGGAATTATAGTTGCTAAAATGATAATAATTCCGCCCATAGTAGGCGTTCCAGCTTTTTCACTTTGCCCATCTAGACCAAGATCACGTACGGTTTCACCAACTTGCTGTTTTCTTAAAAAGTTAATAATTTTTTTTCCATAAATAATTGCTATTAATAATGAAAATATGACCGCCAATGCAGCTCTAAAAGTTAAAAACTGAAAGAGTCCTGCACCTGGAAAATGGTATGTTTTTTCTAAATAGTCAAATAGATAATACAGCATAAATTATTTATTTAGGGCTTTTAATAATTCATTTATAATTTTAAAGTCATCAAAATCGAATCGTTCGCCTTTTATTTCTTGATAAGTTTCATGACCCTTACCAGCAATTAGAATGATATCACCTTCGTTCGCTAACTGACAAGCCGTTTTAATCGCTTGTTTCCTATCTGAAATAGAGATTGTTTTACTAAAATATTCTCCAGGAACTCCTTTTTCTATAGAATCAATTATAGCTAATGGGTTTTCGCTTCTTGGGTTATCACTTGTAAAAATTACTTTGGTACTTAGTGTCGCTGCAATAGCGCCCATTTTTGGTCTTTTAGTAATATCTCTGTCTCCACCACAACCAACTACAGTAATTAATTCTTCATTTTTAGTTCGGATTGTATTAATAGTTTCTAATACATTTTTTAAAGCATCAGGAGTGTGAGCATAATCAACAATTACAGTTATATTCTTTTTAGAAATTAAATATTGAAACCTACCATCAACACTTTCAAGCTCACTCATTAATTGCAACGTATTTAAGTTTTTCAATCCTAATAAATCGGCTGCTCCATAAATTGCTAATAAATTATAAGCATTAAAACTCCCTATAAGCTTCACCCATAATTCTTGATTATTTATTTTTAATAACAATCCATTAAATTGATTCTCTAAAATCTGAGCCTTATAATCTGCTATCGATTTTAATGCATATGTATGTTTTTTAGCATTGGTATTTTGAAGCATTACCTTGCCATTCTTATCATCGCTATTTGTTAATGCAAAAGCTGTTTTAGGGAGTTGATCAAAAAACGCTTTCTTAACATCTCTATAGGTAGCAAAGTCATTATGATAATCTAAATGGTCGTGAGACAAATTGGTAAATATTCCTCCTTCAAATTTTAATCCTTCCGTTCGCTTTTGATGTATACCGTGAGAACTAACCTCCATAAAACAGAACTCCACACCTTCTTCTACCATTTTTTTTAAATACATATTGATAGTCAAAGAATCTGGCGTAGTATGAGTAGCATTGTATTGTTTATGATCTACCATGATTTTCACAGTAGAAAGCAATCCTACTTTATAACCCGCTTTTTTAAATAATTGAAATAATAAAGAAGTGATAGTAGTTTTACCATTGGTTCCTGTTACTCCAATTAACTTTAAATTGTCTGAAGGATTCCCATAATAATTGGCTGCTAAAACAGATAATGCCTTATGTGAATCAGCTACTTGCACATAGGTTATTCCATTGATTATTTCTTCAGGAATTACTTCACAAATTATTACTAAAGCTCCGAGATTTGTTGCATTTTTTATGAAATTATGACCGTCAGATAACACCCCCCTAATTGCAATAAAAACATCGTTGAGCTGAATCTTTCTAGAATCAAATTCAATATTTCTAATTGCTACAGAAGTATTTCCTATCACTTTATTGATAGTTACTTTATACAATATATCTTTAAGCTCTATCATGATAATTTGAGCGTAATTAGTTTTCCTTTTTCTATTTTTACACCTGTTTTTAGTGATTGTTTTGCTACTGTCCCATTTCCAACTAATCTAACCTCTAATCCAATATTTTCTAATAATGAAACCGCATCCATACCAGCCATACCTATCACATTTGGAATTTTTAAAAACTCTTTCTGAACTTTTGTGTAGTAGGATTCATAGTCATTAACTACCAAAATATCTTTGGATTCTATATCAGATACTTCCGTAACTAATGGAGAAACTGTAAATATTTTTTGAGCGATACGTTTGAACACTGGCCCTGAAACATCAGCACCAAAATATCCTTTTTTTGTGCTCGGTTTATGTATAATAACAATGCAAGAATACTTTGGTTTATCAACTGGAAAGTAACCTGCAAAAGAAGAAATATATCTTTTATTTTCCTTCCAATCTGGCATCCAATATTCGGTTTGTGCAGTACCTGTTTTTCCTGCCATTGAGAAGTATGGTGAATACAATCTTTTTCCAGTTCCTCTTTCTACAATGTTTTTTAATATATCTTGAATTTCAGAAATGGTTTCTTTAGATGCTAATTTTGGGTTAGTCACTTCCTTTTCAAAAGTTACAATTGCTTGATTCCAAGCACGAACCTCTCGTATAAACCTTGGTTTTACCATTACACCATTATTAGCAATAGCATTATAAAAATTAAGTGTTTGTAATGGAGTCAAACTTAAGTTATATCCATACGCCATAGATGGCAAGGCATTTTTACTCCATTTTGAATGACCTGGTTGTGGTATCATAGGCTTCCCTTCTCCTTTAATTGGAATCCCAATTGTATCGGCTAGTCTGAAGGATTTAATTCTATCAACAAACAGGTTAGGGTTATCTTTATAACCTTCATCAATGATAGTTGCCAAACCAATATTTGAAGAGACTTCCAATGCTTTGGCTGCAGAAATCTCACCATATCCACCTCTATGAGAGTCAAAAATTCTTCTACCGTAAAAAGTTTTAACACCTTTTTTAGTATCAACAACAGTACTAGTATCAATTATTTCATCTTCTAAGGCAGCCATCAAAGCAGCAACTTTAAATGTAGACCCTGGCTCATGAGATTCTCCTACAGCATAATTTACTTTCTCATAATAAGTGCCTTTACTGGTTCTTCCTAAATTTGAAACAGCCTTAATTTCACCTGTAGCAACTTCCATAACAATCACACAACCATGTTCCGCTTCATAATACTCCAATTGCTTTAACAGCGAATGATGAGCTATATCTTGAATATTTACATTGATAGTAGTTATGATATCATACCCATCTACTGGTTCCACTTCATTTTCATCAAAAACAGGTTTCCATTGACCTTTTGCAATTTTTTGTTTTAAGCGTTTACCGTCTTTTCCTCTTAAATATTTATCGTAGGCTCCTTCTAATCCAATATTATAGACTCCAATTGTTCCTTTTTTTTCATTACCCACCAAACGTTCTGCTACTTTCCCAATAGGATGTTCTCTAACATTGGTTTGTTTTACAATTAACCCTCCTTTATAAGGCCCTAATTTTAATAATGGAAAATATTTTGTTTTTATATACTCTGAATAACCCAAATTTTTAGCCACAAGCATGTACCTATTTTTATTAATTCTTGCCTTTTTAAACTTGCTTACATAATAAGATGATGGTTTACCAAACATCGCAGATAACTCTTTTGCAAGAGCAGGAAGGTATTCTTTAAAGTTTGCCGCAGAAACCGTTACCGCATCAAAGCGTATTTCGTATTTAGGAACAGATGTAGCAAGTAAACTACCATCATCTGCATAAATATTACCTCTACTTGAAGGGATCACCCAATTCTTTACGGTATTTTTTTTCGCTAAGTCTCGATATTTTTCACCATCAACAAATTGTATATTGATAATTTTAACAGCAATTAGTATCGCAAAGAGTAACATACCTCCAGCGATAAAATATAAGCGGTTTAATATGTTTTTCTCTGTTGTAGACAACTGCTAATCTTTTCTTGTTATTATTATTTTCTGAGGCGGAGTTTCTGAAGGGGTTAAGCCTTTCTTTGCCATAGCTGAAATTATTTTTGTTTCCATTTTTGCTTGCATCAAGATCATTCTAATATCTACATATTCACTTTTTATTTCTTTTACTTCATTACTTAATTGTGCAATTCTGTAAACCTTTTTATCTGCTCGATGCGAACTTGCTATCACTATTAAAGCTAACGCAGAAAGAAAAAAAATAAAACGCCAATTTTTAAAAGCATCATCGCTAATTAAAAATTTTCCCTTTAATAAATTATAAAATCCTTTTTTCATAACTTTTCGGCAACACGAAGCTTTGCACTTCTAGCTCTATTATTTTGTTTTATCTCTTCTTGTGTTGGAATTACAAACTTTCCTATTCTTTTAAATGGAACCGCTGCCTTTCCAAAAACATCTTTTTCTGGCTCTCCTTCAAAAAGGCCATTTCGCATAAAGCGTTTTACCAATCTATCTTCTAAAGAATGATATGACAATAAACTAAGCCTTCCTCCGGTCTTTAAAACTTCTTCCGCTTGTATTAAAAATTCTTTTAATGCCTCTAACTCTTGATTTACCTCAATTCGAATCGCTTGATAAATTTGAGCCAATACTTTATTTTCTCGATGTGTTGGCAAAAACCTGTTCAAGGCTTTTTTAAGTTCTTCGCTTGAAATAATTGGTGTTTCCTTACGTACTTCAACAATCAACCTTGCCATTCCCGCAGATGCTCTTAATTCTCCATATTGAAAAAGAACATTCTTTAGTTTTTCTTCAGAATATTTATTAATTACATCATAAGCAGAAAAAGCAGCATTCTGATTCATTCTCATATCTAAGTCTGCTTTAAATCGAGTTGAAAAACCTCGTTCAGCAACATTAAACTGATGAGATGAAACTCCAAAATCGCCCAATATTCCATCTACTTCTTTTATATTATGAAAACGCAAAAACCTCTTTAAATACCTGAAATTTTCATGAATCAACAAAAAACGAGGATCATCTATTGTGTTTTGCAATGCATCTTCATCTTGATCAAATGCAATCAACCTTCCATCTTCTCCCAATCTTTGTAATATTTCTCGAGAATGACCTCCTCCTCCAAAAGTCACATCTACATAAACCCCATTGGGCTGAATATTGAGACCCTCAACCGTTTCGGTTAGCAATACCGGTCTATGATACTCCATTATCTACATCGCTTACATCACCCATTACATCTTCAGCCAAATCAGCAAAGTCACTGGCCGCTTCATTAATAGCCTGTTCGTATTTATTTTTATCCCAAATTTCAATAATATTTATTGCAGAAGAAATCACTATTTCTTTATCTATTCCCGCAAAAGAAGACAGGTTTTTAGGAATTAATAATCTTCCTGCAGCATCTATTTCTATTGTTTTAACACCTGCAGTGAACCTTCTAATGAAATCATTATTTTTTCTATTAAACCGATTCAGTTTTCCCATTTTCTCCATCAACAATCTCCATTCCTCCATGGGATACAATTCTAGACAAGGCTGAAACACAGCTCTTTTTATAACAAAGCCCTGTGTTGAAACAGGAGTTATTTGCTTTTTTAAAGCAATAGGCACCATCACACGACCCTTAACATCAGCTTTACACTCGTATGTCCCAATCAAATTGAACATTAAGAAATTGTTTTAATAATTATAGATTCAAATATATAGAACTTTTACCACATTTTACCACTAATTACCACATTGTTAATAAGTTTTACCACTTCAGTATCAATAATTTATATATTTTTGAAATTCAGGTATTTGTGATTTATTAAAAGTTGAAAATAAAAATGCTTACTTTTGCCATTCATAATGCAATCCTTACTATGAACTATCAGTTAAAAAAAGAAGGAAAATTCACCTTTTCAGATACAGGAGAAGGTACCCCTATTATTATACTTCATGGACTTATGGGAGGCTTGAGTAATTTTGATGGTGTCACTAGTTTCTTTTCAGAAAAAGGATATCGGGTATTGATACCAGAATTGCCCATTTATAAAATGTCATTATTAAGAACCAATGTTAAGAATTTTTCTAAATACGTATCTAATTTTATTGATCATTTAGGTTTTAAAGAAGTTATCTTGTTAGGAAACTCACTTGGTGGACACATAGGCTTGTATTGCGCAAAATCTTTTCCTGAAAAAATTAAAGCATTAGTTATAACAGGAAGTTCAGGATTGTACGAAAGTGCTATGGGTGGATCTTTTCCAAAAAGAGGAGATTACGAATACATTAAGAAAAAAGCTGAAGATGTGTTTTATGATCCTGCAATTGCAACAAAAGAAATAGTTGATGAAGTTTTTGATTCTATAAATAATCGCAATAAGTTAATCAGAACTTTAGCAATTGCAAAAAGTGCCATACGACATAATATGGCTAAAGATTTACCTAAAATGAATACGCCAACTTGTATTATTTGGGGTAAAAATGACTTAGTAACTCCTCCAAAGGTCGCAGAGGAATTTGATGAATTATTACCAGATTCGGATTTATTTTGGATAGATAAATGTGGCCACGCAGCTATGATGGAGTATCCTGATAAATTTAACGAATTACTTTACGATTGGCTTTTAAAGCGAGGCTATTAGAGTAGTAAATCGTAAAAAACTTACCTTAAAAATTACCCCAATTATTTGGAGCAATAAATATGAAAATTAAATCTGCTGAATTTGTAATGAGCAATAGTGATGTTGCCAAATGCCCAAAGGAACCATTCCAAGAATATGCATTTATTGGAAGATCTAATGTTGGCAAGTCTTCTCTTATAAATATGCTAATGCAGAAAAAGAGCTTGGCAAAAACTTCTGGAAGACCCGGAAAAACACAACTTATCAATCATTTTTTAATTAATAAGAATTGGTTTTTGGTAGATTTACCTGGATATGGTTATGCTAAAGTATCTAAAAGTAGCAAGAGGGTTTTTCAGAAATTTATCACAGAATATTTTTCTAAAAGAGAGCAATTAGCTTTAGCATTTGTTTTAATTGATTGCAGGCATAAACCACAAAAAGTAGATTTAGAATTTATGCATTGGATGGGTGAAAACCAAGTGCCATTTTCTATTATTTTTACGAAACAAGACAAGGTAAAACCCAATGCTTTACTACGAGATATTGAATCATACAAAGAAAAAATGCTTGAAACTTGGGAAGAAATACCTAATTACTTTGTCACTTCCTCAAGTAATGGAACGGGTAGAGATGAAGTGTTAAACTATATAACAGAGATTAATACATTAATGGCTCAGCAAGAATAATTATTCTCCTTTTTTTATCTCCAATTTTTCAGCAAAATAATCACAAAAATCGCGCATTGTTGCAGTCATTTTCTCATCATTAGTTGCACGCTCAAAGGTATCAGACATTGCAGTTAATGTTTGGTGAAAAAATATTTTCATTTCGTCTAAAGGCATATCTTTTGTCCATAAATCTATTCGCAATGCTTCTTTAGCTTTATGATCCCAAACTGACATAAATATAGCTTTAGAGTCCATATTCTCAATACCTCCATCTTTGGCAGACCATTGTAGCTTTTCTGGTATTTTATTCTTGTCTAAGATTACATTTACGTTGATATCTGATCTGTGTTGTTTCGCCATTATTTTTTAGGTTTGTATTTAGATTTTTTAAATATTTCTTCTTCACTTAAAGTCAATAATTTATCAAGACCTACATTATTATTATCCATATATGATTTTACAATTTGCCAACCAATATAACGACCTACCATACCTGGAGATTCATTATCAATCTCTAAATAAAACTTAGAGAAGGGTGCTGGATTAATAAACCGAGAAACTAGTTTAGGATTGGTACTATATAAGTATTCATTTTCAACGAAGTTACGCCATACTTGAGTTTCATTTTCTTGGATCCATTTTAATTTTTCTTGTGAATATCCAATTTTAACTTCATCTGAAGCATTTGTTAACCATAAATCTTTTAAATATAAAATTCTTCCATAGTAGATCATTTGTGCTAAAAATGTTCTGCTTTGAATTTTTGGGGTATACAATTTAGAATATATAGATGCCACATCTGAAATTATTTGGGACTCCTTCATGTTTTCAACTACATAATTTGGAATACCTTTATAGAAAAAATGATCACTCCCTAAATAATTATCTAGGGAAATCACTAACATAGTATCTGAAATAAATATTTTATTCCTATAATCAACATCTGAATTTGCAGTCACTACTTTTGGCGTTGTAAAATTTGGAAAATAATATTTTATATGTTTAAAAAGGTCTTCTAAATCTGCTTTTAATTTATCATCAGATGAATATTTTTTCATCACCTCAACATATAATTGTTGCGTAAGAGAATCATTCATTTTAATTTCCCAAATAGTATCATGAAATTGTTTAGGAAAAAAAATAGGATAGCTTCTTTTTAATTTAGGAAGGTCATTTAAGTGAGCCGTTCCAAATAATGTATCAAATCTTAAAATTTGGACAGCTATTGGAACTGCATTAATATTCTTCTCTATGTTATTGTCCTTAGCACAACCATAGAGTAGAATAGCAATTATTAAAGCCAGATAAATTCTCATAAATAAATAATTAAAACTCTTTAACGTAAAAATATTTTTTAAATTTTACATTTTACGTAATTTGCGTTGCAAAGGTATTATTTAAAATCAACATTATGCACACAGAAAAAGTAGTAGATTTTATTGTTAATTGGCTTAAAGAATATGCTAAAAATGAAAAAATGAATGGGTTTGTGATTGGAATCAGTGGTGGTATTGATTCTGCTGTCACTTCTACTTTATGTGCGAAAACAGGATTACCAACGCTTTGTGTGGAAATGCCAATCCATCAAGCCGAAAACCAAATTTCTAGAGGTAAAGAACACATAAAACAACTTAAAAGAAAGTTCCCCAACGTTAGTGCTGCAAAATTTGATTTAACCACTGTATTTGAAGATTTTAAAAATCAAGATACCAACCCAAAAGATGTCAATACTTTAGATATATCTCTAGCAAACACTAGAGCACGCTTAAGAATGACTGCACTATATTATTATGCTGGATTAAAAAAATATTTAGTTGCAGGCACTGGTAATAAAGTGGAAGATTTTGGAATAGGCTTTTACACAAAATATGGAGATGGAGGTGTTGATTTAAGTCCTATTGCGGATCTTATGAAAAGTGAAGTTTATGCTTTAGGTATTTTATTAGGGGTGCCAAATACGATACAATCTGCGGCTCCAACTGACGGTTTATTTGGAGACAATAGAACCGATGAAGATCAAATTGGAGCTAGTTATGATGAACTAGAATGGGCAATGAAAATGAAAGAGCAGGGTAAAACTTCAAATGATTTTAAAAATAGAGAAAAAATAGTGTTTGACTTGTTTTTAAGATTAAATATCATCAATCAACATAAGATGATTCCTATACCAATTTGTAAAATACCGCAAAATCTTATAAAATTTCGTTCTTAATTTTTTAGCTTGTTTTAATTTAGTTAATTACAGCACTCTATTTAACTTATCAGAAAGTAATTTTTTAAGTGTAGTATATTCTAAAGTTTCTTTTAAAGTTTGTAATTTAAGAGTGTCATCTTCAAGAGTTTTAATTTTATTAGCCATTTCATTAATTTTTAATGAAATTAAATGCCTCCTTAAATTAAAAACAGTTTCACTTACCATTTGTGAAATGGATTGATGTTTGTCTTTTACATATATTTTTCTTCCCTCCCAATCATGCAACTCATGCCTTTCACTATCAAATAAAATATGAGTAATTAATTCTGCTTTTTGCTGAGGCAACTTACTAATCAATCTATCTATTTTAAAATCTTGGTTTTTATTAAAGTCATCAATTATATAATTGTATAATTCTTTAAAATCTTCATTTGCAAATTCTGTTTCATCTTCTTGAAGATCTAAATAAATTTTTTCAAATACCTTTGATTTAACCTTTTCTGAAGAATGAATGATTTCTCCTTTTTCATTTACTTCAATAGACATTTCTTCAAACTCTTCTTCTACAACACCATACACCAATAATAATTCAATTATTTTTTTTTCTAATTCAAATTGGGGATCTATACTTTTTACAGGTTGTTTTCCTGAAGATACAACATCAAAAGGAGTACTCTTTTTTTGTTGTTGTTTTTGAAAATCTTTTTTATCCTTTTTAAGGATTTGAGCTAAGGTATTATACAATATAGATTCATCTATATTCATAATTCTAGAACACTCTTGAATATATACTTCCTTTTTTATATCATCAGGAATCTTAGAGATACTCACCAAAATTTCATGAATTGTTTCTGCTCTTTTTATAGGATCTTTTTTTGTTTGAGAGACTAAAAGAGCTGCTTTGAAATTGATAAAGTCAGTAGCGTTGTCATCTAGATATAGTTTAAGACTCGCTAAGGTATTTTTTTTAGCAAAACTATCTGGATCTTCTCCTTCTGGGAAGGTACAAATCTTTACATTCATCCCTTGTTCAAGAATTAAATCTATTCCCCTAATAGATGCTCTAAGTCCTGCTTCATCTCCATCGTAAAGAACTGTAATGTTATTGGTAAGTCTACTTATTAATCGTATTTGGTTTGGAGTTAAAGCCGTACCTGACGAAGACACTACATTGGTGATACCAGTTTGGTTAAATTGTATCACATCTGTATAGCCTTCAACTAAATAGCAATTATCTTCTTTCGCAATTGCTTGTTTTGCTTGATAGATTCCATAAAGCACATCACTTTTGTGGTATATATCACTTTCTGGAGAATTTAAATACTTAGCAGCCTTTTTGTCATTTGTTAAAATTCTACCTCCAAAACCCAAAGTACGCCCACTCATACTTAGAATAGGAAATATAACTCGCCCTTTAAAACGATCAAATTGTTTCTCGCCTTTTATAATGGTAAGTCCAGTTTTTTCAAGAAATTCTAATTGATATCCTTTTTTTATAGCGGCATCTGTAAAAGCTCCCCATTGATCTAAAGAGTAACCTAATGAGAATTTTTGAATCGTTTCTAAAGTAAAACCACGCTCTTTAAAGTATGTGAGGCCAATTGCTTTTCCTTCTTCAATATTTAATAAGGTACTGTTAAAGTAATCTTTAGCATAGTCACTTACTATAAACAAGTTTTCCTTTTGTGATGCCTGTTCCTTTTCTTCGTCGGATCTTTCGGTTTCTTCAATTTCAATTCCATATTTATTAGCCAAATATTTAATAGCCTCTGGATAACTAAAATGCTCGTGCTCCATTAAAAAAGAAATAACACTACCTCCTTTTCCACTTGAAAAATCTTTCCATAATTGTTTAGCAGGAGAAACCATAAAGCTAGGCGTGCGCTCATCGCTAAAAGGGCTTAATCCTTTAAAATTGCTTCCCGATTTTTTTAAAACTACAAAATCACCAATCACCTCCTCTACGCGAGCAGTTTCAAATACATTGTCTATAGTTGTTTGTGAAATCATATTTAGATATCAAAGATGTGAATTTCTGCTTTAAAAAATAAATTTTTGTCACAAATATTTATCAACAAAAAAAGCTTTCAAGGCTGCGTATTATTTTTTTCTATCTATCACGAAATTAACCATTAATTCTAGCGAATCTTTATAAATTGAATCTGGATATTGTTGCAATATAGCAAGTGCTTTACTTTGGTATTGTTTCATGACAGAAACGGCATATTCTAATCCTCCTTTTGATTTAACAAATTGTATTAATTCCTTTACTCTAACTTTGTCGGTATTGTGATTTTTAAGAGCGTTGATGACCCATCTCTTTTCTTTATCCGAACAATTATTAAGAACATGAATTAAAGGCAGTGTCATTTTTTGCTCTTTAATATCTATTCCAGTCGGTTTTCCTATTTTTTCGGTTCCGTAATCAAAAAGATCATCTTTAATCTGAAAGGCCATTCCGATATACTCCCCAAATTCTCTCATCACTCCTACTTCTTCCTTTGTGGCCATTACAGATTGAGCTCCCATAGCGCAACATGCAGCAATTAATGTTGCTGTTTTTTTACGAATTATTTCGTAATAAACATCTTCTGTAATATTTAATTTTCTTGCTTTTTCAATTTGAAGAAGTTCCCCTTCACTCATCTCTCTTACTGCAACCGAGATGATTTTCAGCAAATCAAAATCATTATTATCAATAGATAATAATAAGCCTTTGGACAATAAAAAATCTCCAACTAAGACTGCAATTTTATTTTTCCACAATGCGTTTATTGAGAAAAAGCTTCTTCTTCGATTACTGCCATCTACCACATCATCGTGAACTAATGTAGCTGTATGTATTAATTCTATAACGGAAGCACCCCGATAAGTTCTATCGTTAACCTCTCCCTTGTTGCTCATCTTTGCTATTAAAAAAACAAACATCGGCCTCATTTGTTTACCTTTCCTATTCACAACATAATGTGTGATACGGTTTAACAAGGAAACTTTTGAATTCATAGAAAGTAAGAACTTTTTTTCAAAAAGCTCCATTTCATATTCAATAGGTAGTTTTATTTGCGCAACTGTTTTCATAGCATGCCCAAAAATAAGTTAATAAAAGCAATATAATTATAGAGCGAAGGGATATTTCGTAAATTTATTAATTGTTTCAAATGAGTCTATTCTATTGTTAATTAAGCTTTTCTAATCTAAATATAATAATAAATCATTAGTTTTAAAATAAAATTAACTGTATATTCGAGTTTAACTTATAAATTATATAATATGAAAAAAATTACATTTTTATTATTAATTTTTGCTGCCTTTACAATGAATGCACAACTTTTAACTGAGGGTTTTGATGATATAACAACCCTAGTAGGATACACTGTTCTAAATGTTAGTGATATCCCAAATACTGATTTTTTCCAAGGAAATACAGACGTTTTTATTGCTCAATCGGGGCCAGACGATTCATATTTAGCTACAAATTATGCTGCAACATCAGGATCTACTATTGATTTATACATAATTCTTCCTGCTTTAGAACTTGAAAATGGCGATGAACTTACCTTTTTTACTTCAACTGTAGCTGGTAGCGCTTGGCCAGACAGGTTAGAAGTAAGAATAGATCCAGATGGGTCTGGGGCAAATCCAACTTCTGACGATACTGGTTCTTATACTGAACTTTTATTGGAGATTAACCCTTACTTATTAACAGGAGGCTACCCTGAATCTTGGTCATACCAAACTGTAATAGTATCTGGTCTTGCAGAACCAACTACTACCAGTCTTGCATTTAGATATTGGGTAACAGATGGAGGGCCTGAAGGTGCTAATTCAAACTATATTGGCATTGACACTATGGAAATAAATGAGTTTATATTAGGTGTTTCAGATGAATCTTTCAATAACTTCAATTATTATATTAATAACAACCAATTAATTTTAAGTGCTAGCAATTCTTTAGAAAATGTACAGTTATTTAACTTATTAGGACAAGAAGTTATTTCTCAAAAACTTTCAAATACTAATGAAACGATAAACATTGCATCTTTAGATACAGGGATTTATGCTGCTAAAGTAAGTATTAATGGAAACACAAAATCTTTTAAAATAGTTAAGAACTAGTTTGCTATTTTACTAATTATTAAAAAAGAGCAGCTAACTTAGTTGCTCTTTTTTTATTGCTTATTTGCCAACTGCCCACAAGCGGCATCTATATCTTTTCCCCTGCTTCGTCTAACTGTTACTGGAATTCTGTTTTTTTCTAAGGCATTTATATACTCATTTGTTACATGAGGTGATGCTTGTTTAAATAAATCATCATCTATGGAGTTATATTCAATTAAATTCACTTTACAAGGCACATCCTTACAATAGGCAACTAGAGCATTAATATCTTCTCTTGAGTCATTAATCCCATCCCAAATAATATATTCATAGGTAATTCTTCTAATTGTTTTTTTATACCAATATTGCAGTGCCTCTTTTAAATCTGGCAAGGTGAATTTATTAGCAAAAGGCATGATTTGCTCTCTTTTTTCTTGAATCGCAGAGTGTAACGAAACTGCTAAATTAAACTTAACCTCATCATCGGCTAATTTTTTAATCATTTTTGGCACCCCAGAAGTGGAAACAGTTATTCTTTTTGGTGACATTCCTAAACCTTCTTTCGAAGTTATTTTATCAATGGATTTAAGAACGTTATTATAATTCATCAAGGGTTCGCCCATCCCCATAAACACTATGTTTGAAAGTGGTCTTGAATGGTACAATTTACTTTCTTGGTCAATTGCTTTTACCTGATCGTAAATTTCGTCAGGATTCAAGTTCCTCATCTTTTTTAACCGTGCAGTAGCACAAAATTTACAATCTAAACTACAACCTACTTGAGTTGAAACACAAGCTGTTGTTCTTGATGGTGTTGGTATTAAAACTGATTCTACAATTAATCCATCAAATAGTTTTACAGCATTTTTAATAGTGCCATCCTTACTCTTTTGTATGCTATCTACTTCAATGTGATTAATTACAAAATGCTCGCTTAAAAGTTCCCGAGTCTCCTTTGATATATTAGTCATATCATCAAAATGATGCGCTCCCTTACTCCAAAGCCATTCATAGACTTGATTCCCTCTAAAAGCCTTGTCTCCTGTGTTTTGAAAGAAATCTCTAATTTCTTCTCTTGACAAAGCTCGTATATCTTTTTTTTTTGCTTTCATTAGTTTACAAAAATATCAATATTAAAAAGGATATAAAAACATAAAAGCCTCTTTTAAAAAAAGAGGCTTTTATGTTTTACTGAATTTTATAATTATCTATTTATTATAATCTTTTTTGCAGAACTAACATTGGTATCTCCATCTACTAAATATAAAATGTACAATCCTTCGTTTAAGTGTTCTACATTAATTTCATTAATAGTATTTGATATGTTTCCTGAATAAATTTTTTGTCCCATTAAGTTGTAAAAATAATACTCTAAATTAGGATATCTATTATTGATAATTGAGATTTTTGTATTTGCTGGATTGGGATAAATATCTAAAGTTCCAGTATCATCAAAATCTTGAGTATTTAATACATTTTGAATTGTTTCAGTTGTAGATTGTCCAGAATTATTAGGATCTAACCAATTTTTTAATCTAGTTTCTGGCGTTTCACCTGAATCCCATGAAATTCCAAATCTTCCATATAAATCATAATCATTATTATTATCAGTTCCATCACAAAAAGCTTGACCAGCATATAATTGCCCTATTATCCTTGCATCCTCATTAAATAATGGCGAACCTGAAGATCCACTTTCTGTGGTCCCAATTTCCCATCCATTGCCAACACCAACAGATACCCCTCCAATTAACCATACTTCAGTACCATTAGCGTTTTCTTTAACAGCACCTGAATCGTCTCTACATATTTTCATAATATCCCCATTGGGATGGTGAATTCCAACTTCCATAGTAGGTAATTCATCTCTACTATCCCAACCTGCAAAAGCAACATCCCAAGATTCTGGAATCTTATTATACAATTCAACTAATGCAAAGTCACTTAAAGCATTATTTGCTTTTACCTGAGCACCACTCATCGTGAAATTGGTTTGTATGTCTAAACTTTCTTCTTCACTAGCACAAATTGGACTTGGACTCATCCAATTAAACCTAACAGACCAAAAAGATGGGTCACTATTTTCCAAACAATGATTCGCAGTTAATAAATATGGGGTTTTATCACCAAGCGTAGTATTTATTAAAGAGGATGAGCATAAATGACCATTACCTAGATTTAAGAGAGCTACCGTTTTTTTTATTACGTCTTTTTTGTTTTCAAAGTCATTGCCGATAGAACAATTTACATCATAGTTGCAATCTCCAGAATCATTAAGACCTCTGTAGTTATCGTCAATAATTTGATGAACTCGTCCCATCCTATACCCATGAATAATACTTCCTATTTCAAGATGAGTGTCATCAACGGTATTTTCAGGTTCATAGTATTCTATCCAGATGATTTCACCAGAAACAAACCAAGACCCTAATTTTTTATTTTCTCTATTTTGATCCTTTGTGTATGTTTTTGAAATATCGGTTTGATCATCATTGTAAAGATGCATCGTTGTTCCTTCTGGTAATTTAAAATCATTAAAGTTTATACTTAAATTAACAGCATCTGGTGACCAAATGGCTACTTGCCAAATTCTACCTCTATTATTTGGTAATTCGGTCCAAACTCCATCATTTTCAAAATCCAAAACTAAGGGTCTTGAAATTCCATAACGCCATGGGAGACTTTTATCTCTGTCATTAATACTATCCTCAGTAATTATGTTTTCTAAATCTAAAGGGGGTAATTCTATAGGTATAACGGAACTTCTTAAATTTAATTCCCAACTCAAAGGGATGCGTTCATTTTCATCCTGAGAATAGGATACATATGAAATTGAAATTAACATTATAAAAAGTAAAATTCTTATCATCAATACAGTTTAAAAAAAGTATTAGCTTACTAAAGTACTTTTTTATTTTGTCATTTAAAAATCAAATCGTTATAAAACAAAAAACCCCGATGATACATCGAGGTTTAATAATTATATTTAATAAAAATTAGATAATTAACATCGCATCTCCATAAGAGTAAAATTTATATTTTTCTTTAATTGCTATCTCATACGCTTCTCTCACAAAATCATGTCCTGCAAATGCCGAAACCATCATCATTAAAGTTGATTTTGGTGTATGAAAGTTAGTCACCATCATATTTGCGATGCTAAAATCGTAAGGAGGAAAAATAAATTTATTTGTCCAACCATCATAAGCATTTAACTCTCCATTAGAAGAAACAGAACTTTCTATGGCTCTCATTGCCGTTGTTCCAACAGCACAAATTCTTCTTTTCTCTGCAATTCCTCTATTAATTATTGTTTCCGCTAATTTATCAATATGAATCTCTTCTGAATCCATTTTATGCTTAGATAAATCTTCTACTTCTACAGAGCTAAATGTTCCCAATCCAACATGCAATGTTACCTCAGCAAATTTTACTCCCATAATTTCAAGACGCTTTAATAAATGTCTTGAAAAGTGTAATCCAGCAGTTGGTGCAGCAACGGCTCCTTCATTTTTTGCGAAAATGGTTTGATATCTTTCTTTATCTTCTGGCTCAACTTCTCTTTTAATATATTTAGGAAGTGGTGTTTCTCCTAATTCAGTTAATTTTTTTCTAAAATCTTCATAAGGTCCATCATATAAGAAACGTAATGTTCTTCCCCTAGAAGTGGTATTATCTATAACCTCAGCAATTAATGAATCATCTTCTCCAAAGTATAATTTATTTCCAATTCTAATTTTTCTTGCAGGATCTACTAATACATCCCAAAGACGAGTTTCTTTATTTAATTCTCTTAATAGAAAAACTTCTATGCGAGCACCCGTTTTTTCTTTATTCCCAAATAATCTTGCAGGAAATACCTTTGTATTATTTAACACAAGCACATCGTCTTCACGAAAATAATCTTTAAGGTCTTTAAACATTTTATGCTCAATGGTTTTTTCTTTTCTGTTCAATACCATTAAACGAGATTCATCCCTATTTGCAGCAGGATATTCAGCTAATAATTCTTCTGGTAATTCAAAATTAAATTTTGAGAGTTTCATTCCCATAGTTAGAGACGATTTTATAATTAAAAGATGCAAATATACAATCTCAACATAGGGGTTGTCAAGTAAATAACAGTTTATTATTTTAATTGTACTTCGACACCTGTTTTTACTAGGTCTTCCCAAAAGGTAGCGTAGGATTTTGTAACCACATTTGGTTCAAGGATATTAATTGGCACTTTAAATACTAATGGAGCAAAAGCCATAGCCATTCGATGGTCTTGGTAAGTTTCAATGGTTATGTTTTCAATGATCTTCTTTGAACGAAATACTTCTAAAGATTGGTCTGTTATAGCTACATTAGCTCCAAGCTTCTCAAGTTCTGTTTTTAAAGCTAATAACCTATCCGTTTCTTTTATTTTAAGCGTTTTTAAACCTTCTAATTTACAATGTATTCCTAAACCAAAACATGTTACTGCTATGGTTTGAGCGATATCTGGTGTGTCATTTAAATTTAATGATAGGTGATCACTAATTTCAGTTTTTATTTTTCTTAAATGGATGGAATTATCACGTTTATTAAAAACGGTTTCTACTCCCAATTTTTTAAAAATGGAGATTATTTTTGAATCTCCTTGAATGCTGTTTTTTGTAAAATTATTTAAAGTAACTTCAAGATTACTTGAGAGCCCAATTATACTATAATAATAAGAAGCAGAGCTCCAATCTGATTCTACATTTAGTCTGCTACTATCAATAGTATTAATTGGTTTAATTTGAATTCTATTTGCATTAAAACTTCCCGAAATTCCTGCTTTTTGCATCAAATTTAAAGTCATTTTAATATATGGGACTGAGGTAATTTCTCCTTCTAAATTAATAGTTAATCCATTTTTTAATGCAGGTGCCATTAACATTAATGCGGAGATATACTGACTACTTATAGCAGCATTTAATGTAACTGAACTAATATTTAAATTTTTGCCAATTATTTTTAGTGGAGGAAACCCTTCATTTTTTAAATAGTGAATATCTGCACCTAAATCTTTTAATGCCTCAACTAAAATTCTAATTGGGCGTTCTTGCATTCTTTTACTACCAGTAATAATAATATCCACTCCTTTTTTTGAAGCAAAATATGCAGTTAAAAAACGCATGGCAGTTCCCGCATGATGAACATCAACGATTCCGTCAATTTGTTCTATTCCTTTTAGTAAACTAATCGTGTCATCACTATTAGAAAGGTTATCAATTAACAAGTTTGGAAATATCCCTTTTAGAATTAAAAGTCTGTTAGATTCACTTTTAGATCCTGGGACAATGATAACAGGATTATCACTAACCGTTTTATAAGTAAGGTGTGCTATCAAAACTTTTGTTCTTCTTTCTTGAGTTTAGCTCTAAACTTTCCAAATGTTACCAAAAACCCATAAATAAAGCCTCCAACTAATAAGCTAATTACAAATGAAAATGGATTTATAATCGAATTGAAGTACTCCATATTAAAGCCTTCAATTGCCCATTTAATAATTACAAATATAGATGCAAACGCAATCCCTAATGAAAAAGCTGATCTCCAAAATCCAGGAGTTGAAATTACTTTTTGAAACATGTTATTTTAATTTTTTATTAGTATGGTGCCTATCGTGATCACGATTGGCTTTATAATTCATTTTTTTATCAAAAGCTTCTTGCAAATCAATTCCAGTTTGATTAGCTAAACACAAAACTACAAATACAACATCAGATAATTCTTCTCCTAGGTCTTTATCTTTATCACTTTCCTTTTCGCTTTGCTCACCATAGCGACGTGCAATAATCCTAGCAACTTCACCAACCTCTTCCGTAAGTTGGGCCATATTGGTTAACTCATTAAAATAACGAACCCCATGTTCTTTTATCCATTTATCAACTGCCAGTTGAGAGTTTTTTATATTCATCATTCATAAATTAAATTATTATTCCTTCTGTTTTGAATCGATTAAAATAGTAACAGGTCCATCATTTATCAATGCTACATCCATCATGGCGCCAAATTCTCCTGTTTGAACTTTTTTACCCAATTCATTTTCTAGTTGGGTGATAAATTTTTCATACAACGGAATTGCTATTTCAGGTCGAGCTGCTTTTATAAAGGAAGGTCTATTTCCTTTTTTAGTTTTTGCTTGCAGTGTAAATTGGCTCACTACAATTACATCTCCATTAGCTTCGATAATCGAATTATTCATAGCACCATTTTTATCACTAAAAATTCGGAGTCGAGTAATTTTTCCTGCTAACCAATTTATATCTTCTTGAGTATCTTCTGCTTCAATACCCAGCAGTATTAAATATCCTTTTTTAATTTCTGAAACAACCTTTTCTTGAATAATAACAGAAGCTTGTTTCACTAATTGGATAACTACTCTCATATTTAATATTTATTCTTTATCATAAACATCTTTGCGATAGTGCTCTTCTTCACCCTCTAGAATTTGAAGATAACTTTTATAGCGAGACCAAGCAATTTCTTCATTTTCTAAAGCTTCTTTAACAGCACATTTTGGTTCTTCTATATGCAAGCAATTATGAAACTTACAATGCTCTTTTAACTTAAAAAACTCTGGATAAAAACCTGACAATTCTTCTTTCTCAATTTCTACCATTCCAAAACCTTTGATTCCAGGAGTATCTATAATTTGAGCATCAAAAGACAAATCATACATTTCTGCAAATGTAGTAGTATGTTGGCCCTGCAAATGTTGATCAGAAATTTCTTTAGTTTTTAGTTTTAATGAAGGTTCTATTGCATTTACTAATGTTGATTTACCAACACCACTATGACCCGAAAAAACACTTACTTTGTTTTCCATTAGCGCTTTTACGATATCTAAATTTTCTCCTGTTTTAGCAGAAATCGCTATGCAATCATAACCAATAGTTCTATATAAATGAGCTAAATATTTAATTTCACCTAATTCTTCTTCGTTATAAAAATCAATTTTATTAAATAATATGATGGTTTTGATGCCATAAGCTTCGGAAGTTACCAAAAACCGATCTATAAAAGCTGTAGAAGTTGGTGGATTATTAAGAGTAACTATTAAAAAAGCAAGGTCTATATTAGCAGCAATAATCTGAGTCTGTTTTGAAAGGTTTACTGATTTACGGATAATGTAATTATCGCGTTTTTCAATTTTATGGATCACCCCAAACTCATCATCACCTTTACTATCTATTTCAAAACAAACGTTATCACCAACAGAAACAGGATTTGTAGTTTTAATTCCTCTTATGCGAAACTTTCCTTTTAATCTGCACTCATAAAAAACTCCTTGTTCTGTTTTTACAGTGTACCAACTTCCCGTAGATTTATAGACAGTTCCTTTCATTGACACAAAAGTCTTAAAATTAAAGTTATTAGCATTGTGATTTGTTCTAAATATTATTCTTTAATCAGTACTGTATTATTTATCATAAAGTCGCTTTTGATGATTAATCGATTCTTGATGAATTGCTTTATATATTTTTAAAACAAACTCTTCACTTAAATCGAATTCTTTACCTTCTAATATCATTTTACTAAGAATTTCATTCCATCTTTTATTTTGCAGAATAGCCACATTGTTCTTCTTTTTTAAACCCCCTATTTCATCAGCAATTTTCATTCGTTTTCCTAAGATTTCAGTTAACTTATGATCAACAACATCTATTTGTATTCTAAGATTAGATAATTTATTAAGGTACTCTAAAGCATCACCTTCTTCTTTTCTAATTTTTAAATCGATGGTTAATTGATCTAACGTTTTAGGAGTAATCTGTTGTTTTGCATCACTCCAAGCATTATCTGGATCATGATGTGTTTCAATCATTAAACCGTCAAAATTTAAGTCCAATGCTGATTGACATAAATCAAAAATAATATCTCTACGTCCAGCAATATGTGATGGATCTAATATTAATGGTAAATCTGGAAACTGATTTTGTAAATCGATTGGTATTTGCCATTCTGGGTTATTTCTATATCGTGTTTTCTCGTAGGTAGAAAAACCCCTATGTATGACTCCTAATTTATTAATATTAGAAGTATGTAGACGTTCAACAGCTCCTAACCATAAAGCTAAATCTGGATTAACAGGGTTTTTAACTAATACAATTTTATCGGTTCCTTTTAATGCTTCAGCAATTTCTTGAACTATAAACGGTGAAACGGTTGTGCGCGCTCCAATCCATAGTAAATCGACGTCATTTTTTAAGGCTAGCTCAACATGCGCAGGGTTTGCAACTTCAGTAGCAGTTAATAATCCTGTTTCATCTTTTGCTCTTTTCAACCATTTTAAACCAATTTCACCAACTCCTTCAAAATTTCCTGGTCTAGTTCTAGGTTTCCATATTCCTGCGCGTAATATGGTGGCATCTGTATTTTTTAATTGATGTGCAATTTTTAAAACTTGTTCTTCAGATTCAGCACTACAAGGCCCTGCAATTACTAGAGGATGATTTAAGTCCATCGCATTTAACCAGGTTTTTAGATTCTTGTTATTTTTCATTAATAAGATTATTTAATAATTGATTTGGTTTATTTTCAAAATTCTGTTTATAAGCTCCTACAACTTTTAATTCTTTTACTGCTTTTTCCATTACTTTAATCACGTCTTTAAATAATTTATAATCTTTAAAAACAACATCTACAAAAAACGAATATTGCCAAGGTTCACCAATAATAGGTAAAGATTGTATTTTTGTTAAACTAATTTTAAAAGTACTAAACAATTGTAATACATTGGAAAGACTACCTACCCTGTGATCTAATTTAAATTTTAGTGTTGCTTTATTTGCATCTTTTGTATGCATTTTAACTTCTTTTCCTATTAAAACAAAACGAGTTTGATTATCGCTATTGTTTTGAATCTTACTATCTAAAATTTTTAAGCCAAATTTTTCAGCAACTTGCTTTCCAGCTATCGCAGCTACTCCTTTTAAATTTTGTTTTTTTATTTTTTTTGCTTCAGAAGCTGTATCAGAACCCTCAATTATTTTTATATGAGGTGGAAATTTTCGTAAATAATTTTTACATTGAAGTAGTGCTACTGGATGGGAATGAATTTCTATAATATCATGAATCGTTTCGGTTTCTAAAGCCATCAAATACATTTGTATATTTAAAAAAACTTCATCCATAATTACCAAATTACTTGCATCTATTAAATTATAGTTTGGCAAAATAGACCCTGCAATTGTGTTTTCTATTGCAAGAACACCAAAATCTGCACTAAAATCATTGATGGATTCGGTAACTTTTTCAAAACTAGTACACATTATTAATTCAATTTCTTTGTTAGGAAACATTTTTTTTACAGCCATATCGTGAAATGAACTTTCGATTCCCTGGATTGCAATTTTTAGATTCATAATTTTAAATTTAAAAAAAAAAAAAGTCCCGATGAATATCGAGACTTTTAAATAATTAATATTTTAGATTAACTACACAACAACCTCGTTTCTTTCTTTAAAAAAGAAAAATCGATAATAGTTAAATGTAATTAATACGTTCATTGTTCGTTTATGTTGCTAAATTAATTAATTATTGGAAATAACCTATAATTTTTTACTTTTTATTTATGTAGTTTTGTTTTAATTTGAATATGGTAATAAAAATTGAAAATATCACTAAAAAATATGGCGATCAAATTGCCTTGAATCAAGTTTCATTTTCAATACCAAAAGGTGAAATCGTTGGTTTTTTAGGTCCAAATGGAGCGGGGAAATCTACGATGATGAAAATTTTAACTACCTATATTTCAACATTTGAAGGAAATGCATGGGTCAATAACTATTCCGTTTCAGATGATAAAATTCAAGTTCAAAAATGTGTTGGTTACCTTCCAGAGCATAATCCTCTATACACAGATATGTATGTGCGAGAATATTTAAATTTTAACGCAGAAGTTTATAAAATTGACAAGGCACATGTTGAAATTGTTATTGAGCAGACAGGATTATTATCGGAAGCTCATAAAAAAATAGAACAACTCTCTAAAGGTTACAGACAGCGTGTGGGACTTGCCAATGCATTACTTCACAATCCTGAAGTTTTAATTTTAGACGAACCTACTACAGGATTAGATCCTAATCAATTAATTGAAATTAGAGATCTTATAAAAAAAGTCGCTAAAGAAAACGGTAAAACAGTATTACTATCAACACATATCATGCAAGAAGTTGAAGCTATTTGTGATCGTGTTATCATATTAAATAAAGGAAAATTAATCCATGATAAATCTATAAAAGAAACCTTAAAAGAAACTAGCTTAGAAAATTTATTTACGAAACTTACTAGTCAAAAATAAGCCTACTGTATAGTATTCGATAATATTAACTACTGGAGGTTATTTTCAGAAATAACATCTCCTAAACTTCTTATTTCTCCAATAATTGACACTCGTGGATTTACAATTATTTTGTTGGTACTTCTATGAAAAACTATCAAATCTTGGATTAAAAAATCTGCTGCTTCCACTATAGAGTTATCGGAATATGAACCAATTTGAGCTTTTACAGCAGAACCGGTTAATAAAAAATTAGAAAAACTGAATAAAGATATTTATACCTTAACTAAAAAATATTTTACTAGATTGTAAAGTTATGTTTAATAAAAATTACTTTCTTTTGAAGTTTCAGAACGCTTATTAAATACATTTATAACATTCAATAAATCATTTTTTTAAATATTAGTCACAAGCAATACAGAGCAAAAAATGGTTAGCGGAAGACCAAAGTAGTTACACCATAGATTTTTACATACCCAATAAATGTGACTCAAAGAGTTCATTTAATAAAACATTAAGTCTTCTTTTGTTTTTACTAAAAAACGTATATTTGAAAATTCAAAAGAGGAAAAATTTGACTGATTGCAACCTCTGTTACTTTACAATAATAGTAACATAAATGCTAAAAGGTAGTGCACATCATTATTTACTATGGTGTACTTTCTCCAGCTGCATCTGTCAACTATAAATATTAAATTAAAATTATCCATTTATGGCTTATTTATTTACATCAGAAAGTGTTTCTGAAGGACATCCCGACAAAGTAGCAGATCAAATTAGTGACGCATTAGTTGATCATTTTTTAGCTTTTGATCCACAATCAAAAGTTGCTTGTGAAACGCTAGTTACCACTGGTCAAGTAGTTTTGGCAGGTGAAGTAAAAAGCAATACCTATTTGGATGTTCAGAAAATTGCCAGAGATGTGATCAATAAAATTGGTTACACTAAAAGTGAATACATGTTTGATGGTAATTCTTGTGGCGTTTTTTCATCCATTCACGAACAATCTTCAGATATTAATCAAGGTGTAGATCGCAAAGAAGGAGAGGAACAAGGGGCAGGAGATCAAGGGATGATGTTTGGATATGCTACTAACGAAACTGAAAACTATATGCCATTGGCTTTAGATTTAAGTCATCGTATTTTAATTGAATTAGCCGAGATAAGAAGAGAAAACAAAGAAATCTCTTACCTAAGACCAGATGCAAAAAGTCAAGTTACTATAGAATATAGTGACGATAATAAGCCACAACGTATTGACACCATTGTTATTTCTACACAACATGATGATTTTGATGAAGATGAAAAAATGTTAGCTACCATAAAATCTGATTTAGTTTCGCAATTAATACCTAGAGTAGTTTCCAAATTATCTCCAGAAATACAAGGTTTATTTAATGACGACATCACCTACCATATTAACCCTACTGGAAAATTTGTAATAGGAGGTCCTCACGGAGATACAGGATTAACTGGTCGAAAAATAATCGTAGACACCTATGGGGGCAAAGGGGCTCACGGCGGTGGAGCTTTTAGTGGAAAAGACCCAAGTAAAGTGGATCGAAGTGCAGCATATGCATCTAGGCATATTGCAAAAAATCTAGTTGCAGCTGGAGTTTGTGACGAAATATTAGTACAAGTAAGTTATGCAATTGGAGTTGCTAAACCAACTTCTATCAATGTAGTAACTTACAATACCGCAAAAATTGAGATGTCTGATAGTGAGATTTCAAAAATAGTAGAAGACCTTTTTGATATGCGGCCAGCGGCCATTGAAAATCGGTTAAAACTTAGAAATCCTATTTATTTAGAGACTGCTTCTTATGGACATATGGGAAGAACTCCTGAAATAAAAAACTTAACATTCCACGCAGCAGATGGCAAAACACTTACTAAAAAAGTGGAAACGTTTACCTGGGAAAAATTAGATTTTGTTCCTAAAGTTAAAGAAGCATTTGGCTTATAAATAAACCTATTTTTGTCTTAGAAGAGTTGACTAAATTAACATGAAGATATGCCTATGATTTAGATTGATATTTTGAAATCAAATTTCTTCCTAAAAACCAAACTTTCAATAGAACACCAAATAGATAAGAAGTTATTATCGTAAGCGCAGCTATTAATGTTTGCCAACAAGTAGATAAGACTGCTCATTTGCTAAGAAATAATTGATATTTTGAAATCAAATTATAATATTATAGAAAATTATTGAGAGGGTTCCAAATAAGAAAAAACATCCCCAAGTAATTAGTTCATCTTTATATTTCTCCATCTATAAAATAAATTTATTAATAAAATAAAAAATATTTGTGTTTTGATTATATTATTAGGTGTAATACATTACACCTAATATTATTTTAACGAGAACGAGGCCAACTAATATATTTTCGGAGACCGTATTTACTGTATTAGCTTTGAGTAATTTTAAGCCTATTCATTCATTTTATCTATATCCATATCCATATCCATATCCATATCCATATCCATATTTGTCTATAAACTTATCAGGTTTTGTGTCATCAGTAATTACATACCCTATGTTTTTTTTATTATATTTTTCTTTATAATCCAATACGTAATTTACAAACTTTTTAGATGAAAAATTTTTTCTAAAAACATGAACAACATAATCTGATTTTTCTAATAATTCTAAAGAATCAACCATAAAAAGAATTGGCGCACTATCAAAAATAATATAATCATATTTTTCCTTGAGGTATGAAATCAAATCATCAAATTTTTTAGTATCATAAATATTAATTTTAGTACTATTTTTTGTTCCTACAAAAAGAGTATCGAGTTGATTGTTAGTTGTTTTATAGTCATCAAAAAGTTCTTCGAAATTATTTTTAGTATCATGTATAATATTTGTCAGCCCCTTACAATTATTGTTTTTTTGATCAAAAAATTTTGATAAATCAGGATTTCCTAAATCAGTGCCTATCAAAACAACTTTTTTACCCATACTGGCTAAAAATGTCGAAAGATTAAAGGCAGTATATGTTTTTCCTTCATTTTTAATACATGAAGTAATCATAATTGACATTCCTTTTTCTGATTTTGGAATCAGCATATTTATATTATGATAAATTCTTTTAAAAAGTTCATATTGTACTGATTTTATTTCCTTTGATGCAATTTCTTTTGTAAATTTTATAACTCCTAAAAAATTAATATTAGTAAGATTTTGTTTTAGATATTCTATATCAACATAAAACCCTCTTAAAAAAAATAAACATAAGCTAAATCCGACTGGGAGAGAAAATCCGACAAATAAAAACCCTGCTAATATTTTTAATTTATTGGTTTTTGATTCTAAAATATAATCAACTTCATTTATTAATTTAATATTCGATTCTAAAGAAGATAAATTAATCAATGCCTCTTCTTTTTTTTGAGATAAGTATGAATGTAAATCACTTACCAATAAGAGTTCTTTCTCTAGGTTGTTTAATTCGGATTCTCTAAGTGGAATTAAACCAACCAATGCGTTACTTTTTTGTTTGTAGCTCTTGTATCTATTTAATTTCATTTTTAATTTATCAACATAGATATTTAAACTATTAAGAATATTAGCCCTTAGACCAATGAGTTGATTTTGTGATTGAATAACGAGTGGATTTTTTTCTGTGGCCTCAACAAGTAAGGTATTTTTTTCTAAAATAATCTTGTTAAACTGAGAAACCATTTCATTTATATTTTCATTTTCAATACCAATATCATTTGGCAAAAATTCGAAAGAGTTTTGTTTTTCTACTTCATTTATCAATTTAAAAGACAATTCAGTTTGCAATGAATTATTAAATATTTTTTGTTCAATTTCATTTAAATTGATCAATTCTGAATTTATTTGATTTTCAGGTATGTATAAACCATTTGAAATTTTATAATTGGAAATTACAGCATTCAGTGAATCAATTTTTCCCTGTAATGTAAAAATTCTAGAATCAATAAAGTTTATGGACACTTCATACACATTTTCCTTCTCACTAATATCATTTTCTATAATTCCATCGACAATACCATTCAAAATTATTGAGTTTAACTCTTTGTTAGGACCAAAATAGGAGATTCCATAAGTATTTGATGCCTTAGTTGTAGAAACAGTATAACCTGATTTTATCGAATTAACTGTTTGCGTCATGTCAAATTTATTAATGATATAGGTATCTTGACCAACATCATTTAAAAATTTTGTTTTGTAAGTAAATAATGAATTTTCAAAATCACTTTCATTGCTTGAAAATGAAAATATTTTATCATTTATTGCTATGGTAATTTGCTCTTTTTCAAAACTAATAATACAGTTATTTTCAGTTTTTTCATTTTTAAAATAAAATTCAAAGGGTAATGATTCTTTTGTTAAAAGCTCATTAGCTTTCCACTTATTTTTTTTAAAATACCTGTAATTAAGGCCAAAATCTTCTACCACTTTATTTAATATCAATGTTGATTTAAAGACAGAAGCATGGTCTTCACGGTCAACATATTTGTTATAAAGAAATTCATTTTCATTATTGAGTAAAAAAGAGGAAGGATCTGATTGATCTTTAGTAATTAATACTGTTGCAGAAGTTGTAAATACATCTGGATTGTAATGATTATAGATAATTCCAAGAAAAGTGAAAATAATTAAAGATAAAATAATTAGCAATCTTTGTGATAAAAGAGAGAATAATATTTCAATAATATTTATCTGATCTTCATTAGTTTGTTGATTATCAGTTTGCATCATCTAAAAATTAAAAGGAGTGTCGTTGCTATTAAAGCTATAGAGCCAATTTTACTTAAAATCCCAAAATCAAATACTAAAGAGGCGTTATCAGGTTTTACATAAACTTCATCATTTTGTTTAAGGTAATAGTATTCTGAATTTATAAACTCATAGGATGTTAAGTCTACATACCGAGTTTCAATTTCATTGTTAGCATCTCTTATTATCAAAATTTTACTTGGATTGGCATTATTTGTAAAGCCTCCAGCTGTACTGATTAATTCAGTAAGTGAAATGTTTTGATTTATTACGTTAAATGTCCCTGGTCTATTTACTTCGCCTAAAATTGAAACTCTAAAATTTAAAATTTTTGTTCTAACAGATGGATTTAAAACATATTCCTTTAAACTAATCTTTAAAAATTCAGAAAATTCAAAACAAGTAAAACCTGAAGCTTTTATGATACCAATAATTGGCATGTCTATATTTCCTGAACTATCCACTAAATAACCGTCTATTTTTCTTGTTTCTAAATTTTGTGACCAATTATTATGATTTGAATTTTGTGAAAAAATCAACGTACTTTCTCTATTTAAAGATGAAATATTAATATCTAGAATATCTCCATTAGTTATGATCGCTTCTGGCATTGCTATGCTTAGATTTTCAGGAATATTTTTAAAAAGCACCTTATTATTCGAACAACTTGAAAATAGAAGGAGTAACAATAGTAGGTTTATGTAGGTTTTTAAGTGCAAAATCAATTTAATTTTCAATTATTAATTTGCAAATTACAATTATTTAAATGTGATGATAAATATTCTTTTTTTAATAAAACATCCTTTTTTTTAAATAAACATCTTTTTTACATCATTTATTAATTGATATAAAACTATCCATATAGAAGAGTTATACCTAGCTATAAGGTATTTAAGTTTTATCTTATTTTAAAAATTTATATTTATTCTTAAGGATGTATGTTTCAGAATATCCTGTTTTTTCTGATACTTCTGAAATTAATCTTTTATTCAAAAGCAGTTTTTTTGCTAATTCTAACCGTTCTTGTTTTATGTATTTAGCGGGCTTAAAATTTTTATTGATACTATTAATATCATTATAATCTAAGTTAAATTCAGCTTCTAACATTTTTAAAGTCACACGGCTTAAGTTTTTATTAATGAAACGCTTAATATTAGATATCAATTGTTCATCTGAAATATTTTTTTTCCTTAATTTTTTTATAATTAGTACCAAAATAACAATTAATAGTAGTGCTCCGAAATATAGATATGGTCTTTGACTACTTATTTTAAAATTTTTAAAAATTAGATTCTTTTCAAAATCAACTAGATTATCTATAGCGTAAATTCCATGAATACTCCCAAAACTTATTTTATTATTTTTTTTGTAAACTGCATGTTTATTAAATTCATCAACTATATAATTATCGATGGTTAGTTTTTTTGATTTTTCGAAGATACTTAGTCCGTTATTTCCAGATAAAAACACCAAATTGTCAAAATCTGAAATGGTATGAGCTGTATGTTTAATAGGAGTTTTATCTATTAATTTTAGCCCGTTTTTTGTTCTTTTATAAGTAAGTAATAATTTATTCTCAGAAATAGCATAAAAATCATTGCCATTTTTATCACTTTCTAGAATATCATTAATTTGATGATCAATATCTTGATCTATTACATCAATCTTATTCGTATTTATATTTATTGAAATGTATCTTTTATTGTCTATAAAGTGAAATTCCTTTCGGTCTTTAATTCTTTCATTTATTTTATTTCTTATGGGTATAATCTCATTTTGAGCGTTATAAATTAATTTAAAAACATTCGACTCATAATCATAGTTATATACCCCCTTATCAGAAATAACTAAATATTTAGAATTCCCAATAGCATATATATTTGATATTCTTCCATACTCTCCTTTTGTTCTTATTGAATTGTCATTATTATATAACTTAGTTTCTGTGTTATTTTTATAACTTACCAAACCATTATAACATATAAATGTTATGCTGCCAAATTCTTTAATTTGCCCATCTGAATAAGTGATTGTATTTAATTTATTTCCATTAATGTAAACACCGCCATAACTGCCAACTGCGTTTTCACTTATTGATCTTACACTTCCAAAAGGTTTAAATGAGTAGGTGAGGCTATTATAAATTAATAATTGTCCTCTTGCTATGAGATAAAGGTCATTATCCAGGTAAGCAAAATCGGTTGTTGTTTTGTTAATTAATTCAGGATATGCTATCGGAGATTTTACAAACTTTACTTTATAATTATTGTTTTTTTCAAAAATTGAATTGATGGGTCCAGTAATAGATGCATCAAAAAGGGTTAAGTTATCTTCAGACGAATTGACTATAAAGATGCCCTTGTTAGAGCTAACATATAAGTCATTGTCATATGCCACAAAATTATAAAAAACTTTGTCGTCATAAATTTTTTTAATTATAAAGCCTTTTGTAAGGCTATTTGCAAAGCCATTGTTAAACAAAACAATAAAACTTAAAATAAATTTAATATAAAACATTTATAAACTTTAAGATACAATTATAGTGTATATTTTTTGATGTGACAAAAATTATATTTTTTATAAAATATCTTTTTTTTATTTTTTTTATCTTTTTTATAAAGTATTGAATTTATAAAAACAGCAACTTAACAACTGAATATTTTAGTTTGTTTAATTCGAAAAAAGATAATTTATTAGAAAACAAATAATAGAATACAGGACATTTTGTAAATCAACATTTTATAGCAAAAAAAGATATTTGCTAAAATTTTATATGTGGAACATCCTTTTTAATTAAACTAATTTTAGCCTCTAAATCCTTTATAAATAAAAGATGGTCTTCGCTATTAGGATTAAATGGTTTGTGTTTCAAACTTGATTGAATTGTTAAAATAGCTTTTTGTAATGGCTCTGTTTTGGAAGAGATCCAGGCTTTATTAAAGGCTTCCCAAATTATGCTAACAGCAGTATTATTGGGATGAATCATATCTTCTTTATAGAAACGATAATCTCGTAATTCATCCATCATCATTTCATAAGAAGGAAAGTAAAAAAGAGTTTTTAAAAGTGATTCACTGGATAAAACTTGGTGAATGGCAGTTATCAAATGGGCCTTGCTTAAATTATTATCAACAAAGCCATCTTTTAAATGTCTTACCGGAGATACAGTTGTTATGATGAAAGCTTTCGGGTTGCTTACTTTTATTAATGCAACTATATTTGCTAGCGAACTATTAATATCACTAACACTAAGCAATTCTTTTTTAAATTCCTTTTGTGGTATTTTAAAGCAATTCGCTACGAGCTTTTGAGACTTTACAAATCGATATACCCAGCCTGAACCAAAGGTTAAAACTATATGGGTTGAAATTAATAAATATGCTTTTAATTCGGCTAGTTTACTATTTATCAATACTATAAAATCTTTTTTATTGCTTGCATTTATGGAAGAGTGCATCTCAAAACAATACCACCGTTCATTTTTAAAAAAAACATCTTCCTCAGTAAACGAATTATCTTGCAGTGCTCTTTCTATAATATTCTCAATTGCTTTTGGATGAAACAAAATACCAAAGGGATTTTGCAATGTTTGAAACTTAGCATTACTCAACCTGTCTCCTAAATTTTCTACAAAACAAGACCCTAATAAAACTATTTTAGAATTATAGTCTATCTTAGGTTGATTTGAAGGTATCGGTATTTTAGTTTGAAGTTTCATCTATTTTACAACAAAATCTAAAAATTAAATAGTTAAGAAATATAATCTTTTCCTTTGCTTAGCGCTTTACTTAACCCATCTGGATGCTTCCCTCCTGCTGTTGCAAAGAAAGGTTGACCACCGCCGCCACCTTGAATATAGTTCCCTAATTCTCTGATAATTTTTCCTGCATCCAAATTTTTAGAAGAAACCAAATCTTTAGAAATATAACAAGAAAGCAATGCTTTTCCATTTTGATTGGTTCCTAACAAAAGAAATAAATTATCGATTTCTCCTCCTAATTCAAATGAAATATCTTTAATACCATTGGCATCCAAATCCACTTGCTTTGCTAAAAAGTTAATCCCATTCATTTCTGAAATCTCATTTTTAAGATCTATTTTTAAATTTTTTCCTTTTTCTTTTAAAAGAGTTTGAATCTGCTTTTTTAAATCTGAATTTTCTTCTTGTAATGTAATAATGCCTTTTACTGGGTCTTTTGTATTTTGAAGAACTTTTTTTACTTCTTTAAAATTATTGGAGTTGGAAATAAAGTAATCTTTTGCATATGCTCCGGTAATGGCCTCAATCCTTCTTATTCCTGAAGCTACTGCTCCTTCATGAAGAAGAATAAAATGCCAAATATCTTTTGTGTTTTTCACATGGGTTCCTCCACAAAGCTCTACAGAACTACCAAATTTTATAGTACGAACTGTATCGCCATACTTTTCACCAAAAAGCGCAATTGCACCCTCATCCATTGCAACTTTTAGGGGGATATTCCTTTCTTCTTTTAAACTTAACCCTTCTCTAATACGAGAATTTACAAAATCTTCTACTTGAATTAATTCCTCTGTTGTTACTTTACTAAAATGTGAGAAATCAAATCGCAATCCACGACTGTGAACCATAGATCCTTTTTGAGTTACATGCGTTCCTAAAATAGTTCGTAAAGCTTGATGTAATAGATGAGTTGCAGAATGATTTGCTTCTGTATAAGACCTGATTTTATTATCAACTACTGCTTTAAAAGTATCATTTAAATCTTTTGGAAGATTCTTAATATAATGAATAACTAAGTTGTTTTCTTTTTTAGTATCTACAATATAAACCAAATCTCCATGTGAAGATTCTAAATATCCTTTATCACCATCTTGTCCGCCACCTTCAGGATAAAATGGTGTTAAATTGAATACTACTTGGTAGAACTCGCCGTGTTTTTTTGTTTTTGTTTTTCTATAACGAGCGATCTTTACTTTTGTCTCTAAATAATCATAGCCAATAAATTCCTGAACATCATCTTCCATTAATACAGTCCAATCTCCTGTTTCTATTTTGGTGGCTGATCTAGAGCGTTCTTTTTGATTTTGAAGTTCTGTTTCAAATTCAGCTTCGTTTAAGTCTAACCCTCGTTCTCTTAAAATCAAAGCCGTTAAATCTTTTGGAAATCCAAAAGTGTCATACATTTCAAATGCTTTTTTACCTGAAATTATGCTAGAATCTGCATTCTGAATAACATTTTCTAATAATACTAAACCTTGATCTAAGGTTCTTAAAAACGAATGTTCTTCTTCTTTAATTACAATAGATATTAATTTATTTTCTCTTAGCAACTCCGGAAAAGAAGTTCCCATTTGTTTGCTTAAGGTATCGACTAACTGGTAAATAAATGGTTTTTTAGTTCCTAAAAAAGTAAACCCATAGCGAACAGCTCTTCGTAAAATTCTTCTAATTACATATCCTGATCCTGTATTACTTGGTATTTGTCCGTCAGCAATTGAGAATGCCACCGCTCTAACATGATCGGCAATGACACGAATAGCAATATCTACTTTTTCGTCCTTACCATATTCATTGTTAGTGATGGTTTCAATCTCTTGCATTAAAGGTTTAAAAACATCGGTATCGTAATTAGATTGTACGTTTTGCATGACCATGCAAAGGCGTTCAAAACCCATTCCTGTATCTACATGCAAAGCAGGAAGGTCTTCCAAACTTCCATTTGCTTTTCGGTTAAATTGCATAAAAACCAAATTCCATAGTTCTACAACTTGAGGATGGTCTTTGTTTACTAAATCCAATCCACTAACTTTTTCTCTATCTGCTTTGGGTCTAATATCTACATGAATTTCACTACAAGGCCCACAAGGACCTTGCGTTCCCATTTCCCAAAAATTATCTTTTTTATTACCGTTTATAATCCTTTCTTCTGGTAATAAATTTTTCCATAAATCATAGGCTTCTGTATCCCTATCTAACCCTTCAGATTCATCTCCTTCAAATATGGTTACATATAAAGAATCTTTATCAATTTTCATTTCCTTGGTTAAAAATTCCCAAGCCCATTCAATAGCTTCTTTTTTAAAATAATCTCCAAAACTCCAATTGCCTAACATTTCGAACATCGTATGATGGTAGGTATCCATACCAACTTCTTCCAAATCGTTATGTTTTCCGCTTACACGAAGGCATTTTTGGGTATCTGCTACTCTTTTATGCTGTATGGCTTTATGACCTAAAAAATATTCTTTAAACTGATTCATACCAGCATTGGTAAACATTAAAGTTGGATCATCTTTAATTACCATAGGTGCTGACGACACTATCGCATGTGATTTCGATTTAAAAAAATCTAAATATCTGGAACGTATTTCCTTTGAAGTCATAAGTTAATTATTTAATAATAAGCCTAATTAGGGGATTTCTTACACAATTTCTATATTTGCGTTTCGTTTTTGATTATAACCATTATCCCTAATGAACAAAAATAAGATTTTTTAACGTATGGCTAAAGTAAAATATTACTATGATAGTGATACCTTATCATATCGAAAAATAGCATATAAAAAAGGTAGAAAAATTAAAATTTTTATACTTAGTTTATTAGGTATGCTATTAAGTGGTTTTCTGCTACTTATCATCTATTTAAACATCCCATATATTGAAACTCCAAAAGAAAAAGCTTTAAAAAGAGAGCTTGTTAATATGGAGTTACAATTTGAGCTATTAAATAAAAAGATGGGGCAAGCTCAAAGGGTTTTAGGTGAAGTTGAGGAACGAGATAATGCAATTTATAGAGTTTATTTTGAAGCAAATCCAATTTCTAAAGAACAAAGAAAAGCAGGTTTTGGAGGGGTTAATCGCTATAAAAATTTAGAAGGATTCGATAATTCAAATTTAATTATAAGCACTAGTAAAAAAATAGATATTCTAACTAAACAAATTGTGGTGCAATCTAAATCTTTAGATGAGATAGCAATACTTGCTGAAGAAAAAGAAAAATTATTAAAAGCCATTCCTACAATACAACCCGTAAAAAACGAAGATTTAACGCGCATGGCTTCTGGTTATGGATATCGATCAGATCCATTTACAAAAGCTAGAAAATTTCACAAAGGAATGGATTTTACAGCTCCAAGAGGGACTCCAATTTACGCAACAGGTAATGGTGTTGTAACGAGAGCTGATAGACGTTCGTCTGGATATGGCCGTCACGTTAGAATTGATCACGGATTTGGATATGTTAGTTTATATGCACACCTTTACAAGTATGCTGTTAAAAAAGGACAAAAAGTAAAACGTGGAGATTTAATTGGTTTTGTAGGCAGTACCGGTAGGTCACAAGCACCACACTTACATTATGAAATATTTAAAGATAAGAAAAATTTAAATCCTATTAATTTCTATTACGGAGACCTTAGTCCTGAAGAATTTGCTGAATTATTAAAAGTTGCAGGACAAGAAAATCAATCACTGGATTAAATGAAAATAGAATTACCTGAAAAAAGATATTATGGAATTGGAGAAGTTGCTAAAGCTTTTTCCGTAAATAACTCTTTAATACGCTTTTGGGAAAAAGAATTTGATATTATCAAGCCTAAAAAAAATGCAAAAGGTGACCGAAAATTCACATCTGAAGACATTAAGAATTTAGAACTTATTTACCACCTAGTTAAGGAACGTGGTTTTACGCTGGAAGGTGCAAAAACCCATCTTAAAGAAAATAAATACAAAACAATAAGTAATTTTGAAATTATTAGAAAATTAGAAACTGTAAAAACTGAATTACTTAAAATTAAGAATCACTTATAATTTTTTCTATTTCTTTCTTAAATAAACGGTAATCGGAACTCCATGAAAATCAAATTTCTCACGTAATTTATTTTCGAGAAACCGTTTATAGGGATCCTTTACATATTGAGGTAAATTAGCAAAAAACGCAAAACTTGGATATGGAATTGGTAACTGCATACAATACTTAATCTTCACATATTTTCCTTTATATGCAGGAGGAGAATATGCCTCAATAATAGGAAGCATTATTTCATTAAGTTCACTGGTTTTAATTTTTTTACTTCTATTTTTAAATACTTCAACAGCAGTTTCAATTGCTTTAAAAATACGTTGTTTTGTAAGTACCGAAATAAAAACTATTGGCACATCAGTAAAAGGCTCACATTGCAATCGAATTATTTTTTCAAATTCTTTTACACTTTTGTGATCTTTTTCAACTAAATCCCATTTATTTACTAAAATAACAACTCCTTTATTATTTTTTTGAGCCAACCAAAATATTTTTTGAACCTGACCGTCAAACCCTCTTGTAGCATCCAGCACAACAATTGCAACATCACAATGTTCAATTGCTCGAACACTTCTCATGACAGAGTAAAATTCTAAATCTTCTTTAACTTTACTTTTCCTTCGAATCCCAGCAGTATCTACTAAATTAAATTCAAAACCGTATCGGTTATAATGAGTATCAATACTATCTCTAGTAGTACCAGCAATATCAGTTACAATGTATCTATTCTGTCCAATTAAAGCATTAATAAAGGAAGATTTTCCAGCATTAGGCCTCCCAACAACTGCGAAACGAGGCAATTCACTTTCCTCTTCAACTTCTTCTTCTTCAGGTAGCACCTCTATTAAATCATCCAATAATTCTCCAGTACCACTACCATTAATACTAGACATGATATAGTATTTTTCATATCCTAGCGAATAAAATTCAACAGCGTCATTGGTTCGTTTGGCACTATCTACTTTATTAACTACTAAAAAAACAGGTTTGTCGCATTTTCGCAAAAGCTTTGTAACATCTTCATCCATACCAGTAACTCCAGAAACAACATCCGTCATAAATATAATGGCATCGGCTTCATCAATAGCTAGTTCAACTTGCTTATCAATTTCCGATTCAAATACATCATCACTTCCAACAACATATCCTCCGGTATCTATTAATGAAAAAACTTTTCCATTCCAATCACTTTTTCCATAATGACGATCTCTGGTAACACCACTGACAGCATCTACAATTGCTTCTCTACGTTGAATTAATCTATTAAATAAAGTAGATTTCCCTACGTTTGGTCTTCCTACAATTGCTACTATACTCATATCTTTTTTATTGGCTGCAAAGGTAAGCTTTACTATTTGAAGAAAAAACTCTAAATCGCAATCCAATTTCGTTGCATACGAGTCTAGAAAATGAACTAATACAAAGAACAAAATTTAAAATTGAGATTACTAAAAAGAACAAAGATGCCTTAAAAACTACCGAAAACACTAAAGAGTTACAAAAACACGTTGTAGATTCAAGAATTGATCATCATGTTTTTATTCGGTTCCCAAATAAAGAGCAACATTTTTAGTCTCCACAATGATACCTTGAGATTGATGAATTAGATATTACAAAAAGCGAATTAAAGAAATTATTTAGAGCAAAACCTTCTGCTTGGACAGGGTTGATGTTTTTTTATTTTGCTGTAATCCACTTTTTTGTAACTATTGGTCTTTAAGCTTATGGTAAATAGCTACTGATTATAGCCAAAACGTTTTAATTGACGATCGTTACTCCGCCAGTTTTTATTCACTTTTACATAGAGTTCCATATGGACTTGCTTACCAAAGAATTTTTCTAAATCTTTTCTCGCCTCTACTCCTACTCTTTTTAGGGCAGATCCTTTATGACCAATAATAATACCTTTTTGGGTTTCACGCTCTACCATAATAACACTTCTAAGCCTAATGATATTTTCTTCTTCAAAAAACTCTTCGGTATCAATTTCTACTGAATAAGGTATTTCTTTTTTATAATGTATTAATATTTTTTCACGTATAATTTCGTTTACAAAAAAACGCTCTGGCTTATCTGTTAATTGATCTTTTGGATAAAAGGCTGGAGATTCTGGAAGTACATCAATGATGCGCTTAAACACTTCTTGAACCCCAAAATCTTCAAGAGCAGAAATTGCAAATATCTCTGCATTGGGAACTTGCTTTTGCCAAAGCTCTAAAGATTCTTTTAATAATGCTTCATTCCCTTTATCTATCTTATTAATAAGTAATAACACAGGAATCTTGGCAGCAGTAATCTTATTAAAAAATGCTTCATCTTTTAATGCTTTTTCACCCAGTTCCACCAAATAAAGTAATACATCAGCATCTTCAAAAGCAGACTTCACAAATCCCATCATGCTTTCTTGAAGTTGATAAGCAGGCTTTATTATACCTGGTGTATCACTCAAAATCATTTGAAAATCTTCACCATTTACAATCCCTAAAATACGATGGCGAGTAGTCTGAGCTTTAGAAGTAATAATAGAAAGTCGTTCCCCAACAAAAGCATTCATCAAGGTGCTTTTTCCAACATTTGGATTGCCAATTATATTTACAAATCCCGCTTTATGAGTCATACATTATTATTTCTTGTAAAGATAAGCTAAACTCATAGTTTACATTCAAATCGATCGCACAAAACAATACTGTTTGTATACACTGCATTTAAAATTTACACGGATAAAAGATTCCATAAAATGAGAACGCATAAAATTAATAGACCAATATTTAGACACTGCAAGTTTAGGAACTCTTGTTTATAATTGCTATTTCTATGCAATAGATTCAGAAAGCCTTAAAGCCTGAAAACACTATGAATTGCAATCGTAAATTTTATTGCAATATTTTATGAAATAAATTAAGTTAAAAAGCAGGAACCCCATTTGAAATTAAAGATATAGAAGCAACTTGATAGGTATCTTTTTTGAAATTTACCAAATTAGGATGCGTAACAATACCCTTCCAAAGTTCAGAATTTAAATAGTTATTTAATTCTTCTTGACTTTTAAAATAATAAACGCCTCCAAAAATACCATTATCAACATTACCGATAAATGTTTTTCCAATTAAACCATCAATTTTACCAGGTGAAAAATTAGAAACTACCTCTAAACCTAATGCAGCATGTTCTTTTAAAGTCATGTCTTTTAACTCATAGTTGACCACCAATACACTCATTCCTTCTGGGACTTTCGTTTTTTCAGTTTTTCTAATGGATGCATTACCATTGCTTAGATCAGAAATAGGAGCAATTCCATAGGCATCGGTTTTAAAATTTATCAAACTAGGATGTGTTGCGATACCATTCCAAAGTGAAGAATTTAAATAAGCATCTAAAGTTTTTTGGTTTTTAAAATAATAAACACCTCCAAAAACACCATTATCAACATTACCGATAAATGTTTTTCCTATTAAACCATCAATTTTACCAGGTGAAAAATTAGAAACAACCTCTGAACCTAATTCGGAATGTGCCTCTAAGGTCATGTTTTTTAATTCATAATTCACTATTAACAGGGCCGTATTTTCTTTTATAACAGCGGGTTCTTCCACTTTTTTAACTGGAGCTTCTTCCACTTTTTTAGTTTTGTTATTACAAGAAATTGTCAAAAAAAGTACGATTAAGAATAGAATGTTTTTCATTTAAATAGGTGTTAGATTAGCTCTAAATATAATAATAATTAAATTAATTAAAGTGCTCTTAGCTCTTTAGCAAAACCAAGATATTCTTTAATTCTTTTTTCTTCAAATGCTTTTCGATTGACAGTAAGCTCTTTTTTAATACCTATTTGAGAATCATCCAAAAAAGATTCATCTATGGAATGTATAGAAAATAAATACATTTCAATTATAATAGGTAATGTTAATATTCCTTTATTTAGCGCAATATAGCGAGTACTCTTTTTTGTCCCCAAAGGGTTTATTTTTTCAATAAATCCTTCTTTTAATAAAAAATTCAATCTATTCGTTAGTATATTGGTAGCTATAATTTCTTTAGAAGATCTAAATTCTTTAAACCTAGATTTTTTATGTAAGATAATATCTCTTAAAATAAGGAGCGACCATTTATCACCTATTAGATTAACAGATCGTGCTATTGCACAGGTATATTTCTTTGATGTATTCAAAAATTATTAATTATTGAAAGTAAATATATATAAATATTAGTTGTTGTTATCAATTAGATTGCTCTATCTTTGTTTTCAATTCAAAAATTAACAATAAATTATGAAAAATACCTTAACGCTTGTAGCTTTATGCTTTACAGTAATGTTAAATGCTCAATGGATTGATAATACGTCCTGTAATAAAACAAGTGCTCTTATCACAAACCAAGCAATAGAATATGCAATGAATTTAGAATATATGGCTGCTTTTGGGGCTGCAAATTCAGCATTGTTATTAGATAAAAACTGCGGTTGTGCACAACTAACGTTAGCATATATAAGTAGTTCAAATCCAAAATGGGGCAGTAGAGCAAAAAAACTTAAAGAAATTAGCGCAACTAAACTAAGTGCAGAAGAAAAAGCTTGGTATAATTATATGTTAGCCTCTTCAGAAGAACAAAAAGCTTTAGACACATCACTTGTAAGTCAATTCCCAAAGAGTCCATTAATTAATTACTTGACTACCTCAATGCAAGATTTTAATTCTTTTAAAGTTTTTGCTGAAAAATTTCCTTTATATTCTTCCTCTGCCTATAACATGATATCTTATGGCTACATGAACGGAAGCTACGGGAAAGAGGATACAGTTGCAGCTATGGAGTATGTTAAAATGTCCCAAAATATACATGATGGCCCAAATTCATTCGATTCAATGGGAGAACATTACGCTGCAATGGGAGATTATGAAAATGCATTAAACACTCAACTTAAGGCAATCGACTTTGCAACCTTTGCATCTCCATATAGAACTAAAGCTCAACTATATTATGCCAAAATCGAACAAAAAGATATTAGTGAAAAAATTATAGCAGATCAAGAAGAAATGCAAAAAGCAATTATGAATAGTGATTATGAGTCTTACAAAAAGTTTGAACATCCAGAAATTAAAGTTTCTACAGGAGACTCTAATTTAAATCCTTTCTATATTATTACCAAAGAGGATATAATTAATGACAATGGTATAACTTGGAATTCCTTCAAGCTTTTTAATATGGACACTTACTTTTCTCCTGATATGAAAACTGCTGTAATTACATTTGAAGCAGATGGGAATTACACTATTATAGAAACTAATGAAACTGTTCCTTATGCAACAAGAGCATCTGCAACTTGGAATAATACCGATGATGGATGGAAAATATTACACACATCATTTGCTCCAAGAAAAGGAAAAAATGGCATTCCAGGGTTTGTGAAGTAAGCAGTATTAAACACAACAAACTATTAATTTTAACCTTCTATTTACACTATTTTACTATTAACTTTTAATTTATAATTTATAATTTATAATTTATAATTTATAATAATATGAAAAATATTTTATTTTTAGTATCACTGGCATTATTTGTTGCAAGTTGCTCGGATTCAAATCCTAAGTATGCAAAAAATTTAGCAACTGCTCAGAAATTATTTACGTTACACGGTGAAGAAAATATAGACGAACAACTAAAGCTAGTTAGTAAAGACATTAAAGTTGAACTACCTTTTTATGATTCTGAAATTGTTGGATATGAAGCATATACTTCTATATTAAAAGGATACCATGATGCTTTTGACGATATCAAGTATACTGCCGAACTATGGCTTCCAGGAACGGATTCATTAGGTGTATTAAACGGTAGTGTAAGAACCTATGGAAAATGGACTGGTATTCAAGTAGCAACTGGAAAGCAATTAAACCTTAAAGGCTACTGGTATTTTGGTTTTGATGATCAAGGTTTACTTAATGCGCAAGGCGATTTTTTTGATGCTGGCGGAATGTTAAATGCAGTTTACCCTAAAAATTTAGTGTATGCTACTATGGAAGTTTTACCAGGAAAAATAGATCAGGTTATGAAAATTCTTAATAGCGAAGATGGCTTACCAGCTACTCGTGCTTATGATGGATGTTTATCTGTAGAACTAACTTTTAATGAAGAAAACAATACAATTTACATACTGGAAAACTGGGAGTCTAATGACAAATTTAATTCTTACATTAAATGGAGACAAAATGAAGATGCGACTATAGGAAATATAGCTCCTTATCTAAAGGGTGGTATAGATGGATTAGAAATAATTCAACCAAATTCTAATTATATGTCTTATTAATATATTAAATAATTTAATACCAATATAAAAAATTATACTATGAAAATTAAAAAATTACTTTTTATCGCGATGCTTTTAGTTAGTTGCGGTATTTATGCTCAAGAAACGAACCCTCCTTCGGAAGTAGTAATAGGATCCTTTAGAGGTGTGACAATTCCTCTGAGAGATTTTCCGACTTTGACTACTAATAATTATAGTTCTGATGATATGATTATGATAGTTAATGAAGCTATTGTTCAGGAATCATTGATTTCACCAACGTCTACTGTAATTCAAAATTTACAAACGGAAGAAGGTGGTATTACAGTGATGCCTCCTGTTCAAAATTTTATTGGTTTTAACGCAAATGAATCAGGAGGTTATTATCCGCCTGATCCTACTGGTGCTGTTGGTCCAGACCACTATATTCATGCAGTGAATTCAGCAGTTAAAATATTTGACAAACAAGGAGAATTATTGGTAGGTCCTGTAAGTTTGTCTTCATTCCTTGGGAATGGATCTAATAATGGTGATCCAATTGTTTTATATGATCAATTAGCAGATAGATGGTTTGTAAGTGAATTTGGAGCAGCTAGCAATAGTTTGTCCATTGGAATATCTGTAACAAATGACCCGACAGGATCTTATTATGTATATGATTACGTTCATCCTAATGGTTTTCCAGATTATCCACACTATGGTTTATGGCATGATGGTTATTATTGTACAGTAAACATTCCCGGATACTCAGGGAATGACGCACTTGTCTTCGAAAGAGAAGTAATGTTAAATGGTGGAGATAATCCGCAAATGGCA